>Ga0316205_10000036_pt1 | contig 331552 bp, 333 predicted proteins | sample 3monthpyrite_MG_FD_204941 | JGI IMG/M metagenome (GOLD analysis project Ga0316205, IMG submission 204941) | Microbial mat bacterial communities from mineral coupon in-situ incubated in ocean water Damariscotta River, Maine, United States -... | ecosystem: Environmental > Aquatic > Marine >...
ATATTTTGGTCGGTGTATTGGGTTAGTAACTGCTCGGCATCGACTCGATAGTCTTCAGCCAGTGGCAGCAAAATGCGCACAGCTATCACTAAGGCAGCCAACAACATCACCGCACTGGCAAAACTATACCAAAGCGGTTTGAGGCAAAACTTAACTATCGTTGGATTAATTTTCACTGTTCACACATTCTATCTATCGCAAAATAGCTGGCACGAGCCAGCCGCTAGCCTACATCAATACGACATCATATTGTTCTTGTGTATAGAGTGATTCAACCTGCAGTTTAATGGGCTTACCAATGAAGTCTTCCAACTCTACGATGCTGGTGGATTCTTCATCTAGCAGGCGATCAACGACTGCCTGCGAGGCCATCACTAAATAGGTTTGGGCGTCGTATTCCCGTGCTTCACGCAAAATTTCACGGAATATTTCATAGCAAACTGTTTCCGCGGTGCGCAAAGCCCCCCTACCACTACAAGTAGGACACGCTTCACAGAGGATATGTTCCAACGATTCGCGGGTTCTTTTACGGGTCATTTCAACTAAGCCGAGTGAAGAAACCTGACTGACGTTGCATTTTGCATGATCTCGAGCCAGATTCTTCTCTAGTGAGCGTAAAACCTGACGTTTATGCTCTTCATCCTGCATATCAATGAAGTCAATAATGATAATGCCACCGAGGTTCCTCAGGCGTAGCTGTCGAGCTATTGCCACCGAGGATTCAAGGTTGGTTTTGAAAATGGTCTCTTCCAGATTACGGTGGCCAACAAAGCCACCAGTGTTCACATCTACTGTGGTCATGGCTTCGGTCTGATCAATGATCAGGTAACCGCCCGATTTAAGCTGGACCTTTTTACCGAGTGCTTTTTGTATCTCGTCTTCGATAGAATAGATATCGAATAATGGTCGCTCACCTGGATAGTACTCAACTCGATCAGCAATTTCTGGGATAAACTTGCGCGCAAACTTGGCGGCGCGTTCGTGGGTTTCACGTGAGTCGATACGAATTCGTTCTAGATCCGGGCTGACAAAATCACGCATCATACGCATCGCCAGTGCTAAATCAGCGTGCACCATTGATTCGGTTGATTCAGTTTTCATCTTTTCCTTAATCGCCACCCACATGCGATGCAAGAAAATGACGTCGGCAAGCAGTTCTTGCTCAGACACACCTTCAGCAACAGTACGGACAATGTAGCCACCCGCGTATTCACCCTGAGTGATATCTTCCATAATCGTTTTCAAACGATTTCGTTCTCCATCATCGTCAATTTTTTGTGAAATACCGATATGCTCGGTGGCAGGCATAAATACTAAAAAACGAGAAGGAATGGATAGCTGGGTAGTCAGCCGTGCACCTTTAGTACCAAGCTGGTCTTTAACCACTTGCACACAAATATCCTGACCTTCATGCACTAACTCATTTATTGAGTCTTGCCGCTTGCCTTCACCATTTCCATTATCATTCGGCGACACGATATCAGAGGCATGTAGAAAAGCCGCTTTAGTTAAACCAATTTCAATAAAGGCTGCCTGCATGCCCGGCAAGACTCGCGACACGCGACCCTTGTAAACATTACCAACCAAGCCGCGCTTCAATTCGCGCTCTATATAAACTTCTTGCAGAATGCCATTTTCCACCAACGCCACGCGGGTCTCATTCGGGGTAATATTAATCAGGAGTTCGTTACTCATTCAGTTTCCTACTACGTTAGTCCGTTATTATTATCATACCACTGCTTTATCCTGGCTGTGGCGTTAAAACACTTTAATATCAAAGTCTTCCAATAATTTCGTGGTTTCATAAAGTGGCAAACCCATGACCCCACTATAACTGCCGTCAAGATGACTAATAAAGGCCGCTGCCTGTCCTTGAATAGCATAAGCACCGGCTTTGTCATCGGCTTCGCCGGTGGCGCAATAGGCCATTCTTTCAGCTTCAAGGGTCTCTCTCATCGTCACTTTATTATTACTCAAGATCACGACTGACTTATCACTATTAACCATGGCTACCGCCGTCATCACCTGATGTTCGCGCCCCGATAAGCGCGCTAACATCGCGACCGCATCATCGCGATCGGTGGGTTTACCTAAAATATGCTCATCCACCACGACGATAGTATCGGCGCCCATCACTGGCCATGCCGGTTGATTCGCTAATGCCCAGCCAGCCCGTGCTTTGTCTAATGCTAAACGCTTAACAAATGATTCGGCAGGTTCACCTTCCTCATGCAGTTCAGGCACATCGACTGATACCACGCTGAATTGCAAACCAATTTGTGACAATAATTCTTGCCGTCTTGGTGACTTAGAAGCGAGATAAAACTGTGGGGAAAAACGAGCTGGCATCGAGTGTCTTTTATTTTATTAGTAAGGTTAAGTGTAGCACTTGGTTGAACACAAACCGTGCTAACACAACATAATTACGTTCGATGATAAGGATGATTATTCAGTAACGACCAGGCACGATAGAGTTGTTCGGCTAGCACTACCCGCACCATGCCATGTGGTAAAGTCAGCGCTGAAAGAGACCATGTTTGATCGGCACGTGCTTTCACTGCGCTAGCTAAACCATCTGCACCGCCAATCAACAATGCCACGTCGCGGCCATCTTGTTGCCAATTAGACAGTGATTTTGCCAGTTCTTTGCTGTTCCATGATTTTCCCTTTTCATCCAGCGCGACCACCCAGGCTTGTTTGGGTAACGCGGCCAACATGCGTTCGCCTTCATCATCAATTGCACGCTGCAGATCAGTGGATTTACTGCGAATCGCCGGACTGAGTTCGACCAGATTTAGATGGTAGTTATTCGGTAAACGCTTGCTGTATTCCTGAAAGGCGTTCGTCACCCAATCAGGCATTTTATGACCTACCGCAATAATATGCAGGCGCATCAGGAAGTTTACTCGGCAGAATCGGGGGCTTGTGCTGCTTCTTGGCCTTCAACAGACCAAAGTTTTTCAAGATTATAAAAATCACGAATACGTGGCTGCATGATGTGAACGACGATATCGCCTAAATCAATCAACACCCACTCGGCATCGACTTCACCTTCCATGCCCAGCACCGTCACGCCTTTTTCTTTGGCTTTGACCACCACATTATTCGCCAGCGCTTTCACCTGGCGGTTACTACCACCGCTGGCAATGATCATTAAGTCAGTGAAAGAAGCCATTTCTTTCATTTCGACAACGCGAATATCTTCCGCTTTAACGTCTTCCAGGGCATCAATCACAATCGCCTGCAGTTGATGAATTTCCAAATTAATTACGTCACTCATTGATAAAGTCCATGTTGCTGTATGTACTGCAAAACTGCAGTGGGTAAATAGTTATCGGCCGATTGCTGCTTTAACAATAGGCTGCGTATTTCTGTGGCCGACACCGACGAGGGCTCAACCGCGACTGACAAAATGCTGCCAGCCAGTGTCATTGGCGCACCTTCAATAAGGCGTTCCTTTACTAACGTTGCTAACGCTTTATCGGCACAGTCATCGAGTAATGAATAACCCGGCCGTTTCACAACTACCAAATGCGTCAGTGTGAGTATTTCCTGCCAACAATGCCATTTCAGAAAGTGCTGAAAAGCATCCCCGCCCATAATCAAAAACAGCTGTGCCTGTGGATGCTCATCACGCAGTGCCCGCATGGTGTCCACCGAATAAGATGGACCTTGCTTCTCAAGTTCGCGAGCATCTGCGGTTAAACTCGCTTGATCCGCCAAGGCCAAATTCAACATAGTCAAACGATGCTGTGCTGACGCCGTTGGTAACTCACGGTGCGGTGATTGCCAACAAGGAATCATGTATAACGCATCGAGTGCCAATGACTGATAAACAGTATTGGCAACGTTTACGTGTGCACAATGAACAGGGTCGAAAGTACCACCGAGAACGGCGATGCGTTGACTATCGTTAGCCGCGGATATGTCCGTCACCAATGACGATGTATTTCTGCGAGGTTAAACCTTCCAGCCCAACCGGGCCACGCGCGTGAATTTTATCGGTACTGATACCAATTTCTGCACCCAAACCATATTCAAAACCGTCTGCAAAACGGGTTGAGGTGTTTATCATGACTGAGCTTGAATCAACTTCACGAATAAAACGCTGCGAAGCACTAAAGTCTTCGGTAATAATTGATTCAGTATGCGCAGAGCTGTGTTGATGAATATGTTCAATCGCCGCATCGATATCGTCGACGACGCGGATAGATAAAATAGGTGCTAAATATTCTTCGTCCCAATCTGCTTCGGTCGCGGCATTGGCGCTAATGATGGCGCAGGTTTTTTCACAGCCGCGCAGTTCAACACCCTCTTTAGCATATTGTTCAGCCAGTGCAGGCAACACCGTGGCGGCAATACTGTCTGCGACTAATAATGTTTCCATGGTGTTACACGTACCATAGCGTTGGGTTTTAGAATTAAATGCCACCGCGATGGCTTTTTCAATATCTGCTTTAGCATCAATAAAGACATGACACACACCATGCAGGTGTTTAATCACGGGCACACGCGCTTCTTCGGAAACACGTTCAATCAGACCTTTACCACCACGTGGCACAATTACATCAACGTAGTCTTTCATGGTAATTAGTTCGCCAACCGCTGCGCGATCAGTGACTTCAATCACTTGCACTGCAGTTGCAGGCAAACCTGAGACTTCAAGTCCCTGACGCACACATTGGGCAATTGCCTGATTCGAATGCAGCGCTTCTGAACCGCCACGTAAAATCGCCGCATTGCCTGATTTTAAACATAGGCCGGCAGCATCGGCAGTGACATTAGGACGTGATTCATAAATGATGCCAATCACACCTAAAGGCACGCGCATCTTGCCGACCTGAATACCACTAGGACGGAAACTCATGTCTTCAATCTCGCCAACCGGATCGGGCAAGGTCGCAATCTGGCGTAACCCTTCGGCCATGCCTTCAATACGTTCTTGATTCAGTTCTAGGCGATCGAGCAAGGCTTCATCAAGACCACTTTTGCGACCCGCAGCCATGTCTAAGGCATTCGCTTCTAACAGCGCTGGGCTGGCAGCAAGAATGGCATCGGCAATCGCATTTAATGCAGTGTTCTTTGCCGCCGTGGTGGCTCTCGCCATTGCCCGTGAGGCCGCGCGTGCTTGCACGCCTAGCTCTTGCATATAAGCAGGCACATCGACTGTTTGTTGTGTTTTCAAATTCGTTTGCATGGTTTTCTTCAACTTAAATTTGTTGCTGGGCAGCCATCATACTGCGCTGCAATTGGCTGGCGACGACGTGTCCAGCCAGACTTAAACATAATTGTAACAACTCATCCCAGACATTGCCCGTTGCCTGACCTTTAATTACTTGATCGGCATGGGCGGCATTGCACAGTAAAGCTTGCCATTTGCGCGGCCCAGTGCGCATTAATGCTTTTTTAATCAGTGGTTTACGCTTCTGCCAAACGCGCATTTGGGTCATTACTTGGTCGACTTTTGCAGCGTCTGGCGGACCACTTTTAGCCCCGGCACAACTCATTGCCATGTTGGCTAAGCCCCTAAGTTCTCGGGTTATTACCCATAGCACCAGGACTGGTTCCAGTCCTTCTTCCTGCAAACGGCTGAGCATTCGTCTCACTTGCGCAGCATCACCGGCTAAGGCGGTGTCGACCAAACGGTAAACATCAAAACGGGCAGTATCAGTGACCGCATCCTCGACATCCTCGACGCTCAATGCGCCGCTATGCAGCAACTGTAGTTTTTCAATTTCTTGTGCGGCGGCCAGTAAGTTGCCTTCTACTCGTTGGGCAAGTAATTCCACCGCGGCGGCATCCGGTTGCAATCCAGCCTGACGTAATCGCTGACCAATCCAGCCCGGTAAGCGATCTGCATCTAAGGGCCAAACGGTGATACTGGCCCCAGCATTTTCGAGCGCTTTAAACCATTTGGTTTTTTTCATTGTTGCTTCGAGTTTGCCAGTAATGATGAGCAATACAGTGTCTTCAGGTATGCGATCAATCCAGCTTTGCAGCGCTTTACGACCGACATCACCGGGCTTGCCGGTGGGCATGCGCAGCTCAATTAAACGTTGTTCAGCAAATAAAGACATGCTGTTAGCGGCATCAAGCAGGGTATTCCAGTCAAATCCGCGCTCAACGTGCATGACCTGACGTTCCATGAAGCCTTTATCACGTGCCGCGCCGCGAATCGCGTCGGCCACTTCTTGCACGAGTAAGGTTTCATCACCACTGAGGAAATACACTGGCAACAGCTCACCTTGCAGGTGACTGTCGAGTTGAGCTTGATTGAGTTGCATTATTTAAGGCAGGGCAAAATCAAAGTATTTAGTTTTTCGCTTGTAAGCGACGCAGCACCTGGCGAACTAAGTCTTTTTCCATTTCTGTGCGTAAGCGTGATTCTTCATTACCTTTACCCAGTACATTGGCTTCGTCATAGGTGTAGTCACGTATTTGCTGCAAACGTTTTGGCGCAAGTAACTGCTTACCTTTACGATCTTCAAGGCTCACTGCAAAGCTGTAACGCAGCTCATATTCATTGACCTTGCCTGACAATGACGAAACACTTAATAGACGGCGATCAAACTTCACGTTGGAAATGCGCAAGATAGCGTCTGACTGAGCCAGTTTTTCAACCACCTCAACACCGCTACTATTGAGCGCCTGACGCAGGTTGATACCGAGCCGAGAAAACTGTGAAACGCCCTGCAAATGCATACGTTTCAGACCGGGGTCCAAATCGATATTACCACGTAACTGGAAGCCACAACCACTTAGTAACCCGAGTATCAGGGCCAGAAATAAAACCCGACTTGTTAGTAATTTTTTCATGCTAAAAACCTTATCATGCAACAACAATATTCACCAGCTTGCCAGGCACCACAATCACCTTCCGCACTGTTTTATCGCCCATATGGCGCATCACTTTTTCATCGCCCATCGCCGCCGCTTCAATCTCATCTTTGCTGGCGTCAGCGGAGACACTAATCTTATTGCGGACTTTACCATTCACCTGCACGACGATGGTTAAGGTGTCACGGACTAACGCGTCTGTATCCACTTCTGGCCACGGTGCATCAATAACCGGGGTTTGGTAACCGCGCTGCAACCATAGGTCGTGAGTAATATGCGGCACGATTGGCGCTAATAAACGAATCACCATGTCGACTGCTTCAGCATAAAGCGCATCACGGGTATCGCCTTCGTGCTTATCTAGATCGCCGAGCAAGTTAACAATTTTCATGCAAGCAGCCACCACGGTATTGAATTGGTATTTCTCAACATCGCGGTTCACTTGCTCTAGCAAGCTATGCAAGTCACCGCGGATGCTGCGCAAGGCTGAATCGGCTTTTTGCCAATCAACTGTAATCCCTTGCGGGGCAGAAACGGCGGCACGCCACAAACGTTTAAGGAAACGTGAGGCCCCTTCAACCGCATCATCATTCCATTCTAATGATTGTTCTGGTGGCGCGGCGAAAATAGTAAATAAGCGCACAGTGTCTGCGCCATATTTTTTAATCAGGTCTTGCGGATCAACAGTGTTGCCTTTCGACTTAGACATTTTAACGCCATCTTTCAGCACCATGCCTTGGGTCAGCAACTTCTTAAACGGTTCATCGCCTTGTACCAAGCCAATGTCGCGCATTAATTTGTGATAAAAACGTGCATAGAGCAAATGCAAAATCGCATGTTCAATACCGCCAATGTATTGATCTACTGGCAACCAGTGATTAACCCGTTCATCCAACATTGCTTCGTCATTATCTTTGCAGGTATAACGGGCAAAGTACCAAGACGATTCCATGAAGGTATCAAAGGTATCCGTTTCGCGCATCGCCTCGCCACCACAGGTTGGGCACGTGGTTTGATAGAACTCAGGCATCTTTTTAATGGGTGAACCGACGCCATCAAAATCGATATCTTCGGGTAACTCCACCGGCAATTGATCAGCAGGCACGGCGACTTCGCCACACTTGTCACAATTAATAATCGGAATCGGTGCACCCCAGTAACGTTGACGTGAAACACCCCAATCGCGTAACCGATAGTTAACGCGTTTTTCACCTTTGTTATCCGCTTCTAGCTTAGTGGCAATGGCATCGAGTGCAGCAGTAAAATCCATGTCATCGAACGCTGCCGAATTCATGCAAAGGCCTTTGTCGGTAAAAGCGGCTTCGCTTAAATCTGCCTCACTGCCATCGGCAGGCTTAATCACTTGCTTCATTGGCAAGTCGTATTGTTTGGCAAATTCCCAGTCACGCTGGTCGTGGGCTGGCACTGACATCACCGCACCTTCGCCATAACCCATCAAGACAAAGTTAGCGGCAAAAATGGGCACTGACTCACCATTCAACGGATGAATTGCTTTCAGGCCGGTATCGACGCCTTTCTTTTCCATGGTTTGCATCGCAGCTTCCGATGTTTCCATGGTTTTGCATTCTTCAACAAACGCCGCTAACGCAGCATTGTCTTTTGCTGCTGACAAAGCCAATGGGTGTTCTGGCGCAACCGCCACGTAAGTCACGCCCATTAAGGTATCAGGACGAGTAGTGAAGACTTTTAAGGGTTCACCGCTGCCTTCAACACTAAAGGCCACTTCAACGCCTTCTGAACGGCCAATCCAGTTGCGTTGCATGGTGCGCACCTGCTCGGGCCAGTCATTGAGTTGATCTAAATCAGCCAATAACTCTTCAGCGTAGTCGGTGATTTTCATGAACCACTGTGGAATTTCTTTCTTTTGCACTTCCGTGTCACAGCGCCAGCATTTGCCATCAACGACTTGTTCGTTAGCCAACACGGTCATGTCATTCGGGCACCAGTTAACAGGAGCCGTACGTTTATAAACTAAGCCTTTTTCAAATAACTGGGTGAACAACCACTGTTCCCAGCGGTAGTATTTAGGGTGGCAGGTGGCAATCTCGCGATCCCAGTCGTAACCAAAACCGAGTTGCTGCAACTGCGCGCGCATATAATCAATATTTTGGTAGGTCCACTTGGCTGGTGGCACATTATTCTTAATCGCCGCATTTTCAGCGGGCAGACCAAACGCATCCCAGCCCATTGGCTGCAAGACGTTCTTACCACACATCCGCTGATAGCGGCTGACCACGTCGCCAATGGTGTAGTTACGGACATGCCCCATGTGCAGCTGGCCAGAAGGATAAGGGAACATCGACAGACAGTAGAATTTCTCCTTGTTGTCATCTTCTACAGTGCGAAAGCTATCATTCTGTTGCCAGAAATCTCGAGCTGTCTGCTCAACTTGTTCCGGGTCGTATTGTGCCTTATCCATCATCTTGCTCGAATTAGTGAAAGGGCGTAAGGATACCGCAGCGGTACTACTTGCCTCAATGCTGGAAAGGGAAAATATAGCCGAAAAGAGCGTTATTTAGACAATAAGTCGATTAATAACTGAAAATTGCACTTTCCGGAGATGCTATCAGCCAAAGCACAAACTTTTTTCCTCCTCCTGCGTCAACTAGGCGTCTATATTACCCGGCAAAGCTGAGCCAGCCGGTAATAATATATTTATCTTGAGAAGGGGAAGGGATACCAGCGTGGGTATGCGTAAAGTCAGTTGGCCAAACCAAGGTTTTTCCTATCTGAGGAGTAGCCGTATAATCCTGAAAATGAAAATGTGTGCCACCTTGATCCGAAACATCATTCAAATAAGTCATCCAGACTAAGGCCCTCTGCGAAGACATACGATTGGTTCGTTCAAAATGTGGCAGCTTGAATCCACCACCCGGCTTATAGTGTTGAATGATTGGTGATTCGCCTAATTCCAAAGGCGCCAGACACTTTAAAATGTCATTTGATTTTACGTACTCATCAATACAATCTTTTAAAGCCAAATAGTAGTCAGGAAGACTAAACTTGAGCCCTAAGTCTTCTGGCACCGACACAACATTTAAATCGTACGAATCTTTTTTATCCGTATCGACCTGATAATCCCCATCGACTCCCAAGCGCCCTCTAACAACCAAGCCTCTTTTATTGGCAGCTCGATGAAGCTTAACCAGATTATTACAAATTTCCGGCAAGATTTGATACTCTCCGATAAACTGCATGTAACGTCCTTAATCTATTTTGATATTTATCATTATTTCTGCGCCCTATAAGGGTGCAGTCCATTATCTGACCACTGAAACTAGAGAAATATTCCATCAATTTTCTTATGGCTTACCCAATTCTATTTTATCTTGTAAAAGCAATACATTTCTAATTGGACTAAACTGTTAGATAATGTGAGTGTTCACCATCCGTGGACGGTGATGATTTAGTATTTGGAGAGTAAGCCCTATGTCAGAAAACACACCTCTCAACCAGCGTTTAATTACGGCCTATAACAATATGCTTGAGCATTTACGCATTGGCCCACCAAATTTGGACGATGAAGAGCAGCCTCATTTACAACAACGCCTGGATGTAGCAAGAGAAAAAGTGACTGAAATGGAGCAGTTAGGGGCGAAGGAAGCTCAGACTATCTCCGATTATCTGAAGCGAGATATTGAAGCGGCCGCCCATTGGCTGGCAAATGAAGGTGAAGAACTTAAAGACTGGTTTCGGTTTGACGTTGAACAGGCCGAGTCAAAATTAATCGAGCATTTTTCAATCGTCGCTGATCAAACCACAGTTGAACTAAAGCAATTACAGCAACAAGCAAACGCTTTTGGCGAGTGGCATACTGGCGAGATAACAGGGATAGGTACTTTACGTTGCATTGAGTGCAACAAAGACATGCACTTTCATACCACCGGGCATATTCCGCCTTGCCCAAAATGCCATGGCACCAAGTTCAAGCGGGCGACTGATACTGCGTGATAATCAATTTATCGACTTAAATATTTACAAAAACTCGACTTCGCGAACTTTTATTACTTTGATATCTTCGTTAAAGATTTCAAACGAAAATTTGCCACCACTGACTTTTAGCTCAAGCACGATACTAAGTGGATTCACGCTAATCAATTTACCTTCGCGAAGAATACCTGTTTTACTTTCGACTCTTAGTTTTTCACCAATATACTTCGGTGCCTGACTTAATTTAATCTTATTAAAGACAATTATTTTTTGTAGTTCAGGCTCTGCTTCAGGCTGCTGACTCTCAGCATCAACACCCACACCACCTTCAATACCCTCCTCCACGGGAGCATCTTCAGGTGCAATAGTTTCATCTTCGATTACTTCTTCAGTCTCTGGGCGAAGTGACTCAGGAATAGGTAGGCCCGCCGTTTCCAGCATTTCAATAATAATCAGTTTGCCTCCTTCTTCTTCAGAGACCTCACCTTTTTGTATCTTCTCTGCAATGGTTTGCATCGCACCGGATGCGATCATCTCTTTAGAAATATCTTTCGCCAAAGAATAACTGGCAAAATAAATCATCACCACAACCGCAATCATGCTCGCGAATATCTTCCATGTTTTTCGCCAGTTCAAAATAATAAAAACAAGCGGGAAGACACCCGAAATAATAGAAAGTAGAAGCGTTAGCCCAGTCTCTACTTGAACGCTGGGTTGGAAAAGGTTTTGGAATTGAAAATAGCTTTCAACGTACGAATATAAGAAACAAGCTGATAGACCAATACCCCAGAAAATGCGCTGCTTGAACCCCACTACAATTAACATTACTTCAAGGACTATTATAATTAACAGTAGAAAGACAATAAACGCCAGCATATCTTCTTAGCCCCTAGATTAATATTCAGTGATGATAGTTATACTATATATACACCTAATTGAGAAAGGTGAATACTTTTCTTATAACTTTGCCCGCCAACGATAGCTCATGGCTACTGCCAGTAGTAATAAAGCTAAGCTGAGTGCCAATATCGACTTATTTCCATGACGCACATAAGGTGTCACACCCGTGACCGGCTGTAATTGGCCGGTAAGTACGTGCTGTTCAAACATGGGGGCCAAGGCAGTAACTTTGGCACGATGGTCAATAAAAGCGGTGATACCGGTATTGGTTGCGCGTAACATTGGTCGCGCGGTTTCTCGAATACGCATACGAGCCATACCAAAGTGCTGGTGTGGCGCAAGTGAGTCACCAAACCAGCCATCATTACTGACATTAACGAGCATCGTCGATTCGGCGACTGATTCAATCAATTCTTCACCAAAGACAATTTCATAACAAACGCTCAATGCCGCGCGCTGACCAGCCACGTTCAATGGCGGTTGCACACCACCGGATGAAAAACTGGACAGTGGCACGTTAAAAATACCACCGAGCATGCGTAATAAACTCGCCATCGGCACATATTCACCGAGCGGGACTAAATGCCGTTTATGGTAGATCTCAAAGCTATCCGCGACTGTTACCACTGAGTTGTAATACTCAGGACGACCATCTTCCGACGAGATTTGTTTCATTGGCACACCAATGAGCAGGTCTGTATCACTACCTTGTATTTGTTTTTTGATATCCGCTATATAATCACCGGCCACGGTATGATAAAAATCCGGTATCGCGGTTTCTGGCCAAACAATCAAATCGCTCTCAAGATTATTCAGTGTCATGTCGCGATACATTGCCATCACTACCGGGCGAACTTCGGGTAAAAATTTATCCAGCTGCGCCACATTACCTTGGAGTAAACTTGCTTTAATAGGCTCGCCATATGGCTCAACCCATTGCTCCTTTTCCAACAAGTATCCTTGGCTGAGCAAAATAACTAATAAACCCAATGATAACCAGCGCGTGCAAAAACTGTATTTAAAGAAAACATAAATAGAGGCCGCTAACGTCACAACGATAAAGCTGACACCGTACACACCGAAAACGGGCGCAAAACCTACCAACCAGGTATCTACCTGACTGTAACCTAGGTTAAGCCAGGGAAAACCGCTAAATAATGTGCCGCGAATCCATTCGGATAAGGTCCAGATAGCCGGGGCTGATAGCACTAGCAAGTAAGGGTTTTTAAATGACTGCAACCGTACCATTAAATAGGCGAACAGAGCCGGGTAGAATGACATATACACGGCTAATAGAAAGGTCAGAAACACGGAAAGCGGAAGCCACGTGCCGCCATACTCGTGCAAGCTAATATGTACCCAGGAAATACCAAAACCAAACAAGCCAAGGCCAAAGGCAAAGCCATGGCGCATTGCCTGACGAGCTGACACAGAGTGAATCAACCAAAGTAAAATTGCGAAGGTAAAAATTGTTAACCAGGCAAGGTTAAAGGGCGGAAACGCCGCGACCGTCGCCACACCGGCAACGAAAGCAACGGCATCACGGTAAACCGGTTTATTGAACAATAGCGCTCGCCTGTTCGCGACTACGCAAGACTTTTATTAAGTGGATGCGACGACTGTCAGCACGCAAGATCTTAAAATCCAGTCCGGCAATGCCCACCACTTCACCACGCCCAGGTACGTGGCCTAAAGACTTAGTCACCAACCCGCCAACGGTATCGAATTCTTCATCACTAAATTCGGTTCTGAAGTATTCGTTAAACTCATCAATCGGGGTGATGGCTTTAACCGTGTACTCAGTATCGGTTAACTGCAATATGTATCCGTCTTCATTGAAGTCATATTCGTCTTCAATATCACCCACTATTTGTTCTAAAACATCTTCAATGGTAACTAAGCCGGCGACACCACCATATTCGTCAACGACGATGGCCATGTGGTTACGGTTGGAGCGGAATTCTTTTAACAGCACATCAAGGCGTTTGCTCTCGGGCACAAAGATTGCCGGGCGGAGGATTTCACGCAGATCAAAATCATCGGCGCTGCCCGCAGTGAACGGCAACAAATCTTTTGCCAGCAACATGCCTTGCACTTGATCTTTGCTTTCACCAATAACAGGGTAACGAGAATGCGCCGCGCCAATGACTAGTGGCAACAACTCATCCATCAGTGCCTCTCGTTCAATAACGACCATTTGCGAACGTGGGATCATGATGTCACGCACTTTCATTTCGGAGACTTGTAACACGCCTTCGATCATCGCCAGTGCATCGGGATTCAGGAGATTACGCTGCTCGGCATCGCGAAGCAGGTCGACCAATTCTTCTCGGTCTTTGGGTTCGCCCATCAACACTTGGCTAAGGCGGTCAAGCCATGAGCGCTGAGTGGGCTCCGTACTCGGTCGGTCTTCGTTCATGCTGTCTTTATTTCACTCCCTGTCACAAAAAGGACGCGCATTGTACCCTTTATCGGCCACTTTAAGCGAATAATTACGCTGTAAAAGACCTTAGATTTAATAGGGATCTGCATAACCTAATGCAGCTAAAATGCTTCGTTCCAAGTTTTCCATTACTTCAGCTTCATCGGCCACCATATGATCATAGCCAAGCAAATGCAGCACGCCATGCACCACCATATGTGCCCAATGGGCCTCTATGGGTTTGCCCTGCTCGCTGGCTTCGGCACAGACCACCGGTACACAAATCACTAAGTCACCCAAAATCTCTTGCGGCGCAGCCAACTCCTCATCAACTGATAAGTCGGGGATGGCTGATAAGTCTGGGTTCTCAAACGGGAAAGACAGCACGTTAGTTGGCCCAGATTTTTGCCGATAGGCCTGGTTCAGCTCGGCACTTTCGTCACTGCCAATAAAACGGATACCGAGTTCTGCCCCTTCATGCTGGCCATTTAGCGCCGCAGCAACCCAACGATTAATCTGTTGATCGGCCGGCACATCGAGATCATCCGGATTTTGGATCAGCACCTCAATCATCGAACTGAACACTGCTCAGAATATTGTCTTTGCATGATGATTAGCTGTCGTGATCTTCGTAAGCGACTACAATCCGAGCCACCAACGGATGACGCACCACATCTTTAGCATTAAAGAAGGTAAAACTAATGCCCTCAACCGTTTGCAAAATGTCGATGACATGCCGCAAGCCAGATGGCTGATGTTTGGGTAAATCTACCTGGGTAATGTCACCTGTTACCAATACCTTGGTACCAAAGCCAGTGCGAGTTAGAAACATTTTCATTTGTTCGACGGTACAGTTCTGCGCTTCATCGAGGATCACAAATGCTTCATTTAATGTCCGGCCACGCATGTAAGCTAATGGTGCCACTTCAATGACATTGCGCTCTATCAACTTCGCGACACGTTCAAAGCCGAGCATTTCATACAGCGCGTCATATAGTGGGCGCAAATAAGGGTCAACTTTTTGCGATAAGTCGCCGGGTAAGAAACCAAGCCGTTCCCCGGCTTCTACCGCAGGCCTTACTAGCACAATCCGTCGCACTCGATCATTTTCCAGCGCTTCGACGGCACAAGCAACTGCGAGATATGTTTTACCAGTACCGGCAGGGCCAATACCAAAATTAATATCGTTTTCGCCAATGCGGCGTAAATAATTTTCTTGATTCGGGTTTCGTGCTTTTACATTGCCGCGCTTAGTACGCAGTTGAATAACCTTGGCCGACGCCTTTGGCGCTTCGATATGATCCGCACCGACACCGCGCAAGCTTAAATGCACCTGTTCTTTACTAATCACTTCGTTCTCTGAGTCTTTATAAAGTTCGATTAGTACGTTGCCGGCATTTTCAACGGCGACGGTTTCACCGATCACTGTAAACTGATTACCGCGATTATTAATCTCAACCCCGAGACCACGTTCAATTTGACGCAGGTGTTCATCAAACTGGCCACACAGGTTTGCCAGTCGTTCGTTATCAGCAGGTTCAAGATTAAAACGATTAGAATGTAGTTGTGGTTTCAAAGTAGCTCTGTAAAGTTAAGTGTTATTTTAAAAATAGCTTACTATCTTCATTCAGCAATAAGCTTCAATCAATTTTTCGCAAAAGCTCACCGCGCAAAGAATTTGGCAATGCCTCAGTGATAGTGACATCGGCAAAATTACCGACCAAACTAGCGTCAGCGGCAAAATTCACCACCCGGTTATTCTCCGTACGGCCACTCATTTCTTTTGGATCTTTACGTGACGGACGTGTCACCAATACACGTTGAGTGGAGCCGACCATTTGCTGGCTAATCTCAGCCGCCATTTCAGTAATGCGTTTTTGCAGCCGTGACAAACGGGCTTTTTTAACATCCACGGGGATATCGTCAGCCATGTCAGCGGCTGGTGTACCTGGACGTGGGCTATAAATAAAACTAAAAGAATGATCAAAGCCAATCTCTTCAATGAGCGTCATGGTGTCTTCAAAATCTTGATCGGTTTCATTGGGGAAACCAATAATAAAGTCTGAAGATAAACTCAAGTTTGGTCGCGCTTCACGCAGACGTTTGATGATATCAACGTATTCATCAATAGCATGATTACGTTTCATTGCCGCCAGAATGTTATTTGAACCGCTTTGCACTGGAAGATGCAAGTGGCTCACTAGTTCAGGAATATCGCGATGCGCTTCTATCAAACTATCATTCATTTCTAACGGGTGTGAAGTGGTATAGCGAATTCGATCAATACCATCAATCGCGGCCACAAAGGTTATCAGTAGCGCTAAATCCGCAGTGTCACCATCATGCATCGGGCCACGGTATGCGTTAACATTTTGCCCCAGTAACGTGACTTCGCGAACACCTTGTTTGGCCAGCGCTGCCACTTCGGCAATCACGTCATCGAAGGGTCGATTGATCTCTTCGCCACGCGTGTAAGGCACCACACAGAAGCTACAATACTTGCTGCAGCCTTCCATGATCGAAACAAAGGCGCTAGCCCCGTCCGCATGTGGCGCAGGCAAGTTATCAAATTTTTCAATTTCAGGAAAACTCACGTCGATACATTGGCGACGTTTGGCATCATCTTTACGCACTTGCTGGTTATCAACTTCTTTGAGCATTTCTGGCAAACGGTGTAATGTTTGTGGGCCAAAAATAATATCGACATAAGGGGCGCGCAGACGAATCGCCTCACCTTCCTGACTGGCAACACAGCCGCCAACACCAATCACCAGATTTGGATTTTTTTCACGAATTTGATTCCAGCGACCTAGCTCAGAAAAGACTTTCTCTTGAGCACGGTCACGCACTGAACAGGTGTTCAGCAACATCACATCAGCTTGTTCAGGATCCTTGGTTAACTCCAGCGCATGCGACTCTTGCAGGGCATCCGCCATTCTCGATGAATCATATTCATTCATCTGACAACCAAAGGTCTTAATAAAGAGTTTTCGTGCCATTTCTGTGTACCGTAAAAAAGGCCGCCTAACTTACACCTTTCCCCCCCTAAAGGCCAGATTTACCGCCGCTTTTGCTTGTTTTTACGACCCCTTTCAGGGGTATAATCCTGCGCTATGAAAAAATACGATCAAATTAAACCTGACAGCCCCTGCCCTTGCTGCAGCGGTGAGTCTTTTGCACAGTGTTGTGACCCCATCCTCGCCGGCAAAAAGCCTGCCCCAACGGCTGAAGCCCTTATGCGAGCCCGTTATTGCGCCTACAGTTTTGAAGATGAAGCGTTTATTCTCAAAACCTGGCACCAAGACACCCGACCGCAAAGCGTTCCCCCCGAACAACCGGGCTTTTGCTGGTCTGGGCTGAATATTGTCAATAAAGAGAAAGGCCTGGAAGATGACGATAGTGGCATGGTTGAATTCATTGCCCGGTTTGCAGTTGATGGTAACGCCTCGCAACTGCACGAAGTGAGTCAGTTTGTGCGCGAAGATGTCAGCAATAACTGGATTTATGCTGATGGTGACACGCATAAAGGCGTCCCGGTCAGCAGTAGCAAAGTGGGCCGTAACGAACCCTGTCCATGTGGCAGTGGCAAAAAATACAAACGCTGCTGTGGCGCGGCATAACAGCACCGTTTGCAAAAACAGCTAAATTACTTCAACCTGCCAGACCCTTTAGATGAGTAAAGAACCATGACTGAAACAGCATTTACCCCTAACAACGACATTGAGCAACAGCTAGTCGACACTCAGGAAGGCCGTATGACAGGCGATGAGTTTATGACTAACTTATTGGATTCTCAGGTATTTATGCCGGTAAAAGATGAGTCTGTGGCAGGCATTCAACTGTCAGATAAAGCTAGGCCTCTGACACTGGAAACTGAAGATGGCACCCAAGTTTTAGTGGTCTTCACCAGCCCAGATAGGGCCAAAGATTTTCTCGCCAGCTTTGAAGGAGAAAGTGGTGGTCTACTGGAAACCTTCCGCTGGATGATTGAGCACGCTGGCACTGGTGTCGGAGTTAGCCTCAACCCCGGCTGGGATTTTGGCTTTGATCTTGAGCCTGAAATGGTCGCAGAGTTAATCCAGTCATAAGCGCTAATCAATCAGCACTATGACGCATCCAAATACCGCTTTTTTCTACCTCATTGATAACATGAGAAAGCGGTAATTCCCTACAAAATCACCCTAATCTTTCCTACCTAACTGCCGCCACAGTATATTGAATATAGCGGTATCCCGCCTATATATTATATGTGCCTATTATTTATGGCACCCGTTGAGGATTCGGGATGGCAACTGTCAATGACACCTTCGATACGAGCGAGGCTCTGCAATTAGAACTCGATGATGACCCGCTCTCTCGTGCTGAGCATTTAATCAGTATCGGTATTTCGCTGTCTGCTGAAAAAAACACTAACCGACTGCTAGAAAACATTCTCATTGAAGCACAGAATTTAACCCGCTCAGATGGTGGCACGCTGTATATGCTCAGCGATGATGACCGCCTCAGTTTTGAAATTATGCGCACTCGTTCACTTGGCATTGCCAAAGGCGGTTCAACCCACCAGGCCGTGCAGCTTTCGCCCATTTCTCTTTACGATAATAACGGCATACCGAATAACACCACCATTGCCGCTTCGGTTGCATTGACCGGCGAGTCGGTCAATATTCAAGACGTTTATTCTAACCACCGTTTCGATTTTTCAGGAACTAAAAAATACGACCAAAAAATTGGTTACCACTCGATGTCATTTCTGACCATTCCGATGAAAAATCATGAAAACCGCACCATTGGTGTGCTGCAGTTAATTAATGCCATTGATGAGGAAACGGGAAAACCAACTACCTTTACTGAGGAAGACCAACGTCTTGCTGAATCGCTAGCCTCAATGGCCGCCGTTGCCTTAACCAATCACGACTTGTTGGAAGATTTACGCGAACTGCTTGAAAAATTCATTGAAGTTATCGCTGGCGCTATCGACGAAAAATCGCCTTATACCGGCGGCCATTGCCGTCGAGTACCTGAAATCGCGATGCTACTCGCCGATGCGGTACATCACACTTCTGAAGGTATGTTTGCAGACTTACGCTTTAGTGATGAACAAATGTACGAGCTGCGAATTGCCGCCATGATGCATGACTGTGGCAAAATCACCACGCCTATTCATGTGGTTGATAAAGCCACTAAACTAGAAACCATTAATGACCGAATTCATTTGGTAGAAGGCCGCTTTGCTATTTTAAAACGAGAAGCAGAAATCAGTGCCCTGCATTTAATTCATGAAGCCGCTAGCGATAAAAAGTCCACCGCTATTCGCAGTGATTACCAATCACTACTCTCCAAATTAGATGAAGAACTAGAATTTCTACGCAAGTGCAACTTTGGTAGTGAGTATATGGCTGAGGATGCGCAACAACGAGTAAAAGACATTGCCAAACGCCGTTACCGCGATCATCAAGGTAACGAACAACCTTTACTCTCCGAAGAAGAAGTTCATAATTTAACGATTGCCAAAGGCACCCTTAATCCAGAAGAAAGAAAAGTCATTAACTATCATATTAATTCCACCATCACGATGTTGGAAAATTTACCTTTCCCAAAACATTTAAGAAATGTCCCCGAAATCGCCGGTGGTCATCACGAAACGATGGATGGCAAGGGCTACCCTCGTGGCCTAAAACGTGAAGACATGTCGGTGCAAGCTCGCATCATGGGTATTGCTGATATTTTTGAAGCATTGACCGCCGCTGATCGCCCATATAAAAAAGCCATGCCTATTTCAGTAGCATTAAAAATACTCAACGATATGAAGAACAATTCACATATTGATCCAGATATATTTGAGGTCTTTATTAAGCAAGAGGTTTACAAGACCTATGCAAAGAAATTCCTCAATAAAGAACAGTTGGATAACTGTGATATAGAGAAATTATTTAACGAATAAATTTCACACGTTTTTTGTTCAATCGGGTTACAATAAAATTATTATAATTACCCCGTTAGCTTTCATGAATCACTCACCACAACCCGCCTGGTTTATCTATATATTGCAGTGCAATGATTTATCTCTTTACACGGGAATTACCACTGATCTTGTGCGGCGATTAAAAGAACACAATGAGAGCCCGCGCGGCGCGAAATACACGCGCGTTAGACGGCCGCTACAATTAGTTTACTTTGAGCATTCCGACTCACGAGCAAGCGCTAGTAAGCGTGAGCATGAATTAAAACAATTCACCGCCGAAGCCAAGCGCCAGCATATACTATCCAATAATAAGCAGTGCGCCATTTCATTGGCTAAAATATACCCTGATAACACTATGCTTAAAGAACTATTAAGGTAAAAATCACCCTCAATATGTGACCTAGTTCACTTGATCTTAGTGAACCTGATCCCAGCTTCATGTATGCTTCGCCGCCCAACCTTCAATGTTTTGCTTTAGCTGACGATACTAGTACTAAGCAAGACAAAAAAACAGGCGCAAGTAATGATTAAACGGACACTGTATCACTCACAACCATTAATACTCGCCGTATTACTGTGTATTAGTAGTGTTGTTCATGCGAGCGAATCTGAAGTCTTATTCGATGTCCGGACTGTGATCAATAAAGGCGGCCTTAGCATCGCCATGCCAACGATTACGAGCGGTGAAATACACAAAAGTCTGAAGCAAACACAACGATTACTGAATGATGACAATGACCGGCTGGAGAAGTTTATTCAATCAAATAAAACCAGTGGTGGTGGCTTGTTTTTAGCCGCCATTCTTCCGGGTGGATTCATGTATCTTGCTATTCAACAAGGCAAAGTTGCTAGTGCTGAAAAAGAACTAACGATAACCCAAAAAAACATCATCGAACTGGGTTATGACGAAGTATCACTCACCAGTGTTGCCATCGATATACCCTTCCAGCAATCTCAACACTACATTATTGTTGCAAGCTATCCGTAGCAAAACATCACAGTTGTATTAAACGCTGTCTATATTATAAGTTTTTATCCCAGACAGGGTTCTCTCCAAAATATTCTGAAATATAGTCAACGAAAGTTCTGACCTTAGCTGAGAGATAACGCCTAGAAGGAAAAACTGCGTGAATTGAAATTTCTTCTGGGCTGTAGTCAAGTAACACTCGTTGCAAACGACCTGCCTGTAAATCAGGGCCTGCGATAAAAGTCGGCAGTAAACATATGCCAAGCCCAGCAACCGAGGCTGCACGTAAAATATTGCCGTTATCCGAGTTCATCGGCCCGGTCACTTTAACCGACTCACTACCTTGTGGGCCCTCTAATACCCACGTATTTGGACTTGTCGTATTGGTGTAAATTAAACAGGCATGGTGTCGCAAATCTTGTGGCACAACAGGTCGCCCCGCACGTTGAAGGTAATCAGGGGAGGCACAAAAAACGAACTGGCATGGGGCAATTCTTCGTGCAATTAAACTCGAGTCTTCCATTGCCGATATTCTTAACACCACGTCAAAACCTTCTGACACAACATCAATTAATCGATCTGTAAGGTTAATAGAAATACTCACATCCGGGTAACGTTTAAGATACTCAGGAATCACTTTATCTAAATGCAAAATACCAAATGAATTTGGCGCACTCAGCGACAACGTGCCAAAGGGTTTGATGGTCTGTTCACTGGCAATGGCATCCATTTCATCAATGTCTGACAAAACAGCCTTGCAGCGTTCGTAATAGATTTGCCCGGTTTCAGTTAAACTAACCTGGCGCGTGGTTCGATTCAGCAGCCGTGTTTCCAGGTAGCCTTCTAACTGCTTTACCGACTTACTGATCTGCGCCCTCGACATCCCGGTCTTGTTCGCCGCTGCGGTGAAACCCACTTCTTCAACCACCGCCACAAAAGTCTGCATTGCATTTAGCTGGTCCATATTGTCAACTCATAAGAAACAATTAATCCATATTTAGCATGTTTATCAACGTATTAATAGCTTATATGCTCTCTTTAACGATTTAAACTGCACAGAGGAGGTTGAAATGTTTCAAGTCAGGCACAGCAATGAACGTGGCGAGGCGAGCCTACAATGGTTACATAGCCGTCACACTTTTTCCTTTGCTCGTTATTACGATCCCGAACAGATGGGGGTTTCTTCACTGCGGGTGATTAATGATGACATCATCTCAACCGGCAACGGCTTCCCCATGCATTCACATCAGGACATGGAGATTCTTAGTTATATTAAACGCGGCACTATCGAACACAAAGATGATCTGGGTAATGTGAAAATAATATCAGCCGGCGAATTCCAGCTAATGAGTGCAGGTAGTGGTATTACTCACAGTGAATACAATCACTCCAGTGAGCCATTAGAGCTATTGCAAATTTGGTTGCAACCGAATGTTGTGGGAACAAAACCGACCTACCAGCAACAAAAGTTCGCCCGCGAACAAGGCTTACAGTTAATAGCTAGCCCTGAAGGTAGCCAATCTGCATTCCAGATTAAACAAGATGCCTATATATATCGCCTTAATTTACTAAAAAACACGGGCACCGCCCACACATTGAATCGACAACGCATTGCTTATGTGCATGTTATTTCAGGCCACTTAACGATTAATGGCCAGCTATTAGACAGTGGTGATGGCGTGACGATTACTGAAACAGAATCAATTAATTTTACTAGTGTCTGTGATGCTGAAGCGCTACTTTTTGACTTAGCTTAAATACTTTAATTGGAGATAAAAAATGAAAACAATCGATGCTATACAACAACGACGAGCTGTAAAACATTATGATCCTAAGCACGACATGACGCAGCAGGAAATCACCCAGCTTATGGAACTGGCAAAACTTTCACCAACAGCTTACAACCAACAAAATTCACGCTTTGTTATTGTCAGTGATAAAGCGCTTCGTGCCAAAGTACGTGATGCTGCATGGGATCAAGCGCAAGTGACTGAAGCCTCATTGCTGATTATTCTGTGTGCGGATTTAAAAGCCTGGGAGAAACAACCTGCGCAATACTGGGATAATGCACCGCAAGCCGTTCAGGACTTCATGCTGCCAGCCATGGATCAATACTATCGCAATAAAGAGCAAGTGCAGCGTGATGAAGCGATGCGCTCGACCGGTATTGCAGCGCAGACTATTATGCTCGCGGCAAAGGCCATGGGCTATGATTCATGTCCAATGGACGGCTTTGATTATGACGCAGTGGGTGAGCTGATAAACTTACCTGACGATCACACTGTGGCGATGTTTGTGGTGGTTGGCAAAGCAACCAAACCAGCCTGGAAACGCCCCTCTCAAACACCCATCGATGCCAGTGTGATCAATAATCACTTCTGATTTTTGGCCGGTGCTATCCGCTTAATTGATTTGCCATGTCTGCCAGAATTTCTTTTTCGGCAGGCGTCGCAATTGATTGTAAAGCCCGGGCTCGATGCTTTGCCAGCTGCGGCTTATTCAACTGATGAGCAAGTAAATCTATTTCTAAAAGACCGCATCGAACCGGTTCAACACTACGATGGTAACGTTTTTCACTCTCGCGTAATAAAGCATAAGCGACGGAGTGTCGGTGTTGATTTATCGCTTCATGTGCAAGCAATAACACCTGTCGTGGATCGGCCAAGACAAAGTTCGGCGTAACCTGAATACACTCTTCAACCAAGAGCAAAGCGGCTCCCAACCGATTGTGCTCAACTAACAATTGAATAGCCAAACGCCCTATACACAAGTAAGCACGTCGTTTTCGCCATTCCCCAATGCGCTTAAACCAGTCCACGTAAATTTCAGCACTGGGATGCAGACTATTGTCATTAGCAATAATAAGATTAACTGCAGCGCTGTCTTGCTCGGTTCTTACCAGATTATAGACTTGATCATGAAATTCAGTTTGTTCACGCTTAACTCGACGTTTCTCATCTTCATCATCAAGTCGCTGGATGTTTTTAGATTGTGTTACTCCGCCTATTCTATCGCTGCTTCTAGCTTTAGAAAATGCGACTTCTTGCTCTATCTCATCAGCGATATCGTCACGGCGCTGTTTAAACCAGATGTAACCAATGAGGTATCCGGCGATACCACCTGATACGTGTGCTACTAAATTCACCCCACCTGTATTGCCACCAGCACTAAATACCGTATACGCATCCCAACCAATAAACCATAGCGCCAGTATCCAGGCAGGGATAGACATACGCCAGATAAAGAATAACAACCAGATAAAGGTCCGAATACGGGCTTTTGGCATAATAAACGCAGACATGCCAATCAAACCCGTCACCACACCCGATAGCCCCAAACTAGGGATCGCAATTTCGTTGGATAACGCAACAATTGAGTAGGTGATATCACAACAAAAACCGATACCAATCATGAGTAAAATAAACCGCCATTTACTACCAACAAGCGCTTCAATCGCTGGTGCAAACGCCAGAAAGAAAATCAAATTACCAATAATATGTAACCAGTCTGAATGAGATAACGCAGAAGTGATACTGCTAAGAGGATTAAGCGTATCGGGGTAAAACATTAGTCGTTGATCTAGTCCTCGCGGCGCATCAAGTCGGTAGTCATCATAATGTCCTTGCAGATAATCAATATATTGTAAGGTTTCTTGTTCGCTGTAATCAGCTTCCTTTTCACTGGCATTAATGATTGCCTGGCGGAGTCGTTCTGTGCCCCCCATATTATCGAGTTGCAGTATTATCGATGTGCATCCACCGACTGATTGCGGCATGACATCGAGCTTGTTTTTTTCTATCGAGGTTTTATTTAAATCACGGCAAAAACTAAAGGCGGCATCGTTAACAATCTCTCGGCTACCTAATTGCATTAGAAAAATAACTACGCATGTCACCATCACAACATAGGTAACAACCGGTGTTTGGTATAAATCCAGATCAGCTTTATAAGGAATAATGAGCATTATTGTTTACATTCGTTAGATTTAAATATTGTTATGAACACCATAATACATCTATTAAACGATACACAATAAAAAAGGGCGAAGTCTTTCGACTTCGCCCTTTCGTCACATCACCTCATACGAGATGGAATGTGTTGTCGTTATCTAATAATTAGACAGCAACGATGTTTTCAGCTTGTGGGCCTTTAGCGCCCTGAGTTACTGTGAACTCAACTTTTTGGCCTTCAGCAAGTGTCTTGAAGCCCGAACCTGAGATTGCGCTGAAGTGAGCGAAAACGTCTGGGCCAGACTCTTGCTCGATGAAACCAAAACCTTTAGATTCGTTGAACCATTTAACGGTACCAGTAGTAGTAGACATAGTTATATCCTAATTTATTCAAATGTAATGTTAGCCTTTTGATCGGCATTTGGCTGGAAATGTAATATTAAATTATGAAAAACAGGACGGTGTACTAAGACGAAACATCGAAATGGTGTGCATAAATAAATAACGAACTTTCAAGCTGGGTGAATTATATACAGCTGTGCCCCTGAGTCAACGCTTTTCCCCTCCAGAATCAAACATTTATCACAAATTAAACCCAACAAAATGCCATAGAAAACATGTTGTAAAGAAACAGCAAATCTTTGTATTGGCAAAATAAATGTAATCAACTGTTTTATATAGAGAAAATTATCAATAAAGCAGCGCTATTTAGACTTAGCAATATCGGTTTAGACTATGGAGTACCGCATAGGTCAAGTTCAACCCAGAAGGTACTGCCTTCGCCTAATGAGCTAACAACACCAATTGTGCCCCCCATCAGCTCAATCAGATGCTTAGTAATGGTTAAGCCTATGCCCGTCCCTTCAACATGACTCACTGCTTTCAGACGCACAAAGGGGGAAAATAATTTAGTGATATCGTCTTTTGACAGACCTTTGCCCGTGTCTGAAATACTAATTTTTAATCGTTGCTTATCAATCACACTACTATCCAGTGTCACCAAACCTTGACTGCGATTGTATTTAACGGCATTAGAAAGCAAGTTCAAAATAACTTGTTTTAATCGTGTTGTGTCAGCGCAGACCAAAAAGCCCTTTCTGCTAATATTGTCAACAAACTCTACGCCACGCTTTTCAGCCTGCGGGCCAATCAATGCCAGACATTGCTGTAACAAATCATCGACGGGTACTTGTTTCATAGAAAGTGTCATCTTGCCAGATTCAACCTTAGCAAGATCCAGTACCTCATTAATGAGATCAAGCAGATGATAACCTGCATCTAAAATTTCTCTAACATTGGCTCGCTGTGTATTGCTAAAACCTTTTGAGTCATGCTCTAAGATTTGCGCAAAACCAAGAATCGCATTCATCGGTGTTCTCAATTCATGACTCATTCGCGATAAAAACTCTGACTTTGTCTGACTAGTCTTTTCAGCATACTCTTTGGCTTTTAAAACAAACTGCTCTTTCTCAACCGCTGCAAGTCTTAAGCGGATATTGGCCTCAGTATTGGTGTAAATATTATTAGCACCCTTTGCTAAAAACAAAAATAACAATACTGTCATGGGCACCAGGATAGTCGAAAGAGGATTACCTTCAGCCATCAGTAGCGGAATGATTGGTAACATGGCAGGGATAATAAATGCGTACAACGCACCACGCAAAACAGATTGATTGGTAACGGCGCCAGAACACATACCGTGTATCACCAGCACAACAACCAGTTGGTGGGAAAAATTATCCTCGGGATAGAGTAAGACACTGCCTATCCCCCATATAATGCCGGAGATAGCTGCCCCGATAATAAACCAACGACCAAAGAGCATCGTCTCTTCATCGCTATGGGAGGTACGGTGAAAAAAATACGCCAATACACCTCTAGCCAACGTGACTAGTATTATGGTGCTAAGCCAACCAATCAAAATAACATGATCAATGACTTGCCATTGGGCGATAACAAATAAACTAGCGGCCGTAAAGGTTGCAACGACAGAAGTATAATAAGGCTTGAATAGTAATCTAACTTGTTCAGTATGAACGGCTTGATCACGTGATACATTATTGGTAGAAACTTCCATATTCATATATTTAATAATTATGTATGAATCATACTATGCCACTTTCACGTGAAATAAAAAATCATTTTCTAGGGGACTCACCGTATAGGCCTTATTTAAACGCTATTATTTTCATTCTAATTTCTCAGATTTTTTGCGATTCAACATCTTACTGAGTATAGCGATAAGCCCAATAACTAGAATGATTCCAAATTTCTTAAGAAAAATAAAGGCTGCAGCAAGTAAACCGGTTTTAGCTATCACTTTTCCCGCGACTAAAGCACCGATACCATATGCGGCGATGTCATCAACGCTTGGATCAAATTCATCATATTTTGAGCCTTGATTGAACTCCGCCAAGGCAAGCACTTTATCAACACTGGCATCGATGAGTGGTTTTTGATCCATGCCTGCAATAAAGTTAAGCACCAGTACCCCTTGTCGACCCAATATCCGAATATTGTAATTGAGCGTATTGACTGCCTGTGAGCCAAACTTCACTTCTTTAGCCCAATGTAACTTGTGCGTTTGAGCATCATAAAAGGGTTCAGATGCCCAACCCACTAAAGCGATAGATTCATAACCTTGTCTGACTCGTTCATCACTTGCCGCTTGAGTACTGCGCTGCATTTCACCCAACAACTCATCATAGTCAATCTTGTCTGCGTCTTTGTCCGAGACGTAACCATCTTCCTGGTATTCTATTGTCACCGCCCAGGACTGCTTATCGAACGGTGTAGAGCCAGTAGGCAAGAGCATACCTAACACACCCTCACTTGACTGCGGAGGGTTTTCCCATACTTCAACGAGTATTTTTTTTGCATCAACAGGATTTAAATAATAAAACTCATCCGGGACAGTAAGCCTTGCGATGCCATTCGATAAGGATATTTCGCCATTTTGACGGTCTAATGACTGCCAAAGATCTTTTGCCCAAACGGCATACTGTTTCTGTTCATCGGAAAGGTTTTGTTCTGCAGACACGGCAACATAACTAAGAAGTGCTAAAGATAGCACTAATAAAAACTTAATACTTTTCACTACTTTTCCCCACTATACAACGTCGTACTATGTGATTCTTATTATTAAAATGTTTGGCTATATCGGAGTTAGCCAAATATCACATTATTAGCATCAAAGTTTTAACAAGCGTAAAACTCAGGCTATAAACTTATTACGTTTTAGATAAGCAAATGGATTCAAGAAACAGCAAAAAGATTAGATTTACAAATAAGTCCTTCGAAAATACTTGCTAAATAACAATCACTTATGTGCCACTATCATTTCTGGAATCTTACCTAGCGCGATTTCATAGTCGATCGCTCTCAGCTTTACGGCTTCCTGCGGCATTCCATAGACCACACAGGTGGCCTCATTTTGCGCTATCGTTTTGGCACCGACATCATGCATTTCTTTAATACCTTTTGCGCCATCATCCCCCATTCCAGTCATAATGATACCCAAGGCATTACCTGCTGCGTACTTTGCAACAGAACGAAACAACACATCTACTGACGGCTTATGACGGCTGACCAACGGCCCATCCTTAACTTGCACTGAGGCGCCGAACTGGGTCTTTTGCAGCATCATATGTTTCCCGCCCGGTGCAATTAAGACTCGACCCGGCAGCAGTGCGTCGTTATCTTCTGCTTCTTTGACTTCGACTCGACACAAATCATTTAAGCGGTTAGCAAACGTATGAGTGAATTTTTCAGGCATATGTTGAACAATAATAATCGGCAACGTGTTGGCAGGTAGTGCCTTTAAAACCGCCTCTAAAGCCTGTGTTCCGCCAGTCGACGCACCGATAGCAATCAAAGGTCCTGTTCTCTTTGCGTTACGACTAGTGGTTCTACTTAGCATCGCATCGGCAGTCAGCTTTGCGGGCACTTTAGTAATAGCAGGAATTGGCTTTAGCTTGGAAACTGTCACGTTGGCTTTAGCCGCGGTGCGAATAGCTGAGACTAAATCATGCGACGCTTCAGGCAGTGCGGTCTTAAGGTTCGCCTTTGGCTTAGCGACAACGTCAATCGCCCCAATACTGAGTGCTTGCAATGATGTGCGAGACCCTTCTTCAGTCAAGGTAGAACACATCACTACCGGCGTAGGTTTTTCAGCCATAATTTTTTTTAGAAATGTAATGCCATCCATCCTTGGCATTTCCACATCAAGGAGGATGACATCAGGCCAGTCCTTTTCCATTTTGGGCAATGCAAAGAGTGGATCCTGAGCTGATCCGATTACTTCAATCCCTGCGGCATCTTCAAGAATCTCGCTAAGCACTTTTCGAACGACCGCTGAGTCATCAACAATAAACACTCTTATGCTCATTGAATACCTCATAATTAATCACAATCTAAAAATAATTACTTGCTACAAAGGTTTATGCTTAACCCAGACATCACCATTATTAACATCAAATTTAATACGTCGAGATCCTGTTTCACCTACATGGGCAAACAACAATGGAATATTTTTTTCATATAAATGCTTTAATGCTGCTTCAATATTCCTAAGACCGACCATTTCTTTATCCGCTCGTTTCGGGCTGACTAACATATTGCTACCACCAAATATTTTGGCTTGATATTCACTCAAGCGTGTTTGGTGACGACTTGCTTCTTTGTCAAAAAGCATAATGGCATCCTCTGCATAACGTCCATCAAGCTTTCTGCTAGCACTGGTGTTTTTATTGCGTCCACTCCTACCAGGAAGGATAAAGTGGCACATACCACCAATTTTACGCCTCGGGTGCCAAAGCGTGATCGCAATACAAGAACCTAATATAGTTTGTATCTGACCCGGTGATTGACAAAAATGAAACTCACTGGGGTGAATAAACCGACTCTCTGTCGTTGTTGTTTTTCCAGCACCAGCATCAGCATCAGTGGATAATTTCACGGTCAACAGACCTACTACGCTTTACGGTACACGGTGGGGATCACCGCATCTAAATTATCATTAATCCCTTTTAACGATTCAGAGTGTCCAATAAACAAATATCCTCCTCGCTGAAGTTTGTCCACTAACTTACTAACAATTTTTCTTTTGGTTTCCAGATCAAAGTAAATTAGTACATTACGCAAAAATATCACATCAAAAAAACCGACATTCCCTAGAGGGCATTTTAGGTTTACAGCTGAAAATGTCACCCTTTGCCTCAGTGCTCTATCAATTAAAAGCGTGCCTTCATGTTCGCCAGTGCCTTTAAGGCAGTATTTTTGTAAATATTCCTGTGGAATACCATCTATGCGGCACTGAAGATAATGCCCCTTTTGTGCTTTCTTAAGCACTCTACTACTAATATCAGAACCGAATATTTCCCATGGTTGCTTGCCCATCACATCATCTAATAACATTGCGATGCTATAGGCTTCTTCACCTGAAGACGAAGCGGCACTCCATATTCTTAGCATTTTCCCACTCTTTCTTTTAGACAGAATTTCTTTCTCTAAAAAATTAAAATGTTTGGGCTCTCTAAAAAAATAAGTTTCATTGGTCGTTAAAAGATCAACCGTCATCTGCCGTTCACCATCTGGCGGTGAAGACATAATTAAATCAAAATATTCCTGAAAACTGCTTAGTGAGTAATGACGAAGTCTTTTACTTAAACGGGAAGTAACTAGCGTCTTTTTTTCATTGCTTAGTCTAATCCCAGCATATTCATAGATAAAATCTCTGAATGAGTTGAATTCACAATCTGTGATTTTATACTGCAGCATTAGAACAAGTTATGACGCCTCGACTTATAGAGCCTCAATAACGGATAGCTCTTCAATTGAAAGAATGCAATCAATATCTAGAAGTACTAATAGTTGAGCATTAACCTTACCCATTCCACTGATAAAATCAGTGCGTATTTTGGTACCAAACGAAGGGGTAGGCTCTATATCACTTGACAAAATATCTAATACTTCATTGACAACATCTACGGTGATGCCTATTTCAACTTTCTGTCCCTCATATCTCACTTCAAGAATCACAACGCTGCTGCGTTTAGTTCTTTTTGATGATTTTTGAGAAAAGCGCAAAGCCAAATCAACCACGGGCACTACGTTGCCACGCAGATTAATAACCCCGGCAATGAAGTCAGGCATCATTGGCACTTTAGTGACATTTCCATAATCTATGATCTCTCTTATGTTAAGAATATTGATACCATAGACTTCTTTGTTCAGTACAAATGTTAGGAATTGCGTAACCTGACAGTTAGCAACCTCATCTTTCTCTTCTAATAACGCTTCTTGCATATTCATGTCCTATGCTTAAAAGCGCTCAAATTTTGATTCATCGACTTCAGCCTCGTCAGCAGATAAAGTAGCAGAGGCCGTTGTAGCCTGAGCCGAAGACATTGTTTTAGACTTATGAACAACCTCTTTCACAGCGGCAGAATTTGCCAAACGGAAAAAGGCCACAACACCTTGTAGGTTTTCTGATTGTGCCTGCATTTCTTCAGCTGTGGCGGCCAGCTCTTCAGAGCCTGCAGCATTTTGTTGAGTCACCGTATCTAATTGCTGCATAGCGCTGGTTATTTGACCAACACCACTGGATTGTTCTTCTGATGAGGCTGATATCTCTTGCACCAATTCAGCAGTGCGGGAAATATCGGGCACCATCTTATCTAGCAAAGTACCTGATCGCTCAGCCACCTTGACACTATCCGTCGTCAGCGTGCTAATTTCAGCGGCGGCCACCTGACTGCGCTCAGCAAGCTTTCTCACCTCGGCTGCAACCACGGCAAAACCTTTTCCGTGTTCACCTGCACGTGCTGCTTCAATAGCGGCATTAAGTGCCAGCATATTTGTTTGGTAAGCGATGTCTTCAATTATTGTGATCCGCTCAGCAATTGACATCATTGCCTGAACGGTTCCTTCAACAGCTTCACCACCTTCAGTGGCCGCCGTCGCAGATTCACTCGCAATTTTGTCGGTTGTCTGTGCATTTTCACTATTTTGGCTAATCGATGCGCCCATCTCCTCAACCGAAGCACTAATTTCTTCAACACTGGCCGCTTGTTCACTGGCCGCCTCACTGAGTGAGCTTGCGGTATCACTGACTTGTGCAGATGCAGAAGAAATTTGTTCCGAGTTACCTTGAATCTGTTCAACTACATCGACCAATCTCTGTTGCATATTGATCATTGCAGCATATACACCGACTCGTTTTTTCTCATCAACACCAGTCAAGTCAATGGTAAGATCACCATCAGCGATACTTTCAGCTAGTACCCGTACTTCCGCTGGATTCGCACCGAGTTGTTTCATGATACTAACTGTTATCCAGAAAGCGGTCAGTACACCTAGCGCCAGCGCAACAACTGACATGCTAAGCAGAATCCAGACCATCGATTGTTCATCAGCAAGTGCTTTTTCAGCCGCATCTTGTGTGAATGTTCCTATCTCAACTAGAAGAGATTCCAGTTCTTTATTCAACTCTTCTTCTGCCGTTTCAATTTTTTCAGCCATTGCGTGGGCTTTATTCAGATTGCCTTTTGCAATTTCCGCAAAGGCTAGTAACGAAATATCTTCGAAACTTTTATGCTTTACCTCAACATCTTTTAGTATTGATAAGACGTGCTCGAACCCTTTCTTGTCTGTTTCTGAGTGCGCATTCTCACTGGCCTTAGCAGCCATTTTTTCACCTTGATGCAGTTCTTCCTCGACTTTATGTGAAAGTTCTTCGAAACTATGCACCGCGTGCTTAAAGTGCTCTTCAACAGTCGGATCACGTTTCATCTCATCACCAAAGCGTAGAGCACGTTCAAACTCGATGCCCTGTTCTAATTGATGCACAGTGATATTCGACACCACTCCATTAAGCGGTATATCCTGTTTTGTAATAGCAGTAATTTCTTCGCCTAAGCCTGATAACTTTATATAGGTTGTTAGGCTAATAGCAATTATCATCGCCAAAAAAAAGCCAGTAATAATAGTTAGCTTTGCTCTAACTCCCATTTCAGTCGATTGTTTGATGTTCATCTTAATCACCCTTAGATATATAATGTTTTGCTAAATGTTCCTTACTGTCTTTTAATAAAAAATGTGCTTATCGTTTATGACTCTTCAATACTGTCCTGGATACTGCCCATCATCGAAAGCTCTTCAATCGATAGGATGTTCTCAATGTTCAATAAGATTAGTAATTTGTCATCGACCTTCGCCATACCGCTTATGAAATTCGTTTGAATTTGATTACCAAGTGATGGTGCTGGTTCAATATCCTCCGGGTTGATATCAAGCACTTCATTCACCATATCAACCGTAACCCCCACTTGAATTCTTAGATCCTCATTCATCACTTCAAGAATAATTATGCTGGTCCGCTTAGTAATTTCTATTCCCTGGCCAGAAAAGCGTTGACTCAAATCAACCACTGGTACCACGCTACCGCGCAAATTGATAACACCTGAAATAAAATCCGGTGTCATGGGCACTTCTGTCAGATCGTCGAATTCAATAATCTCTTTAATATTAAGAATATCGATCCCATAGACCTTTCCACCCAACATAAAGGTCAAGCATTGCTGAACTTCTGCATCAGCGCCCTTCGCATTGACACTTAGTGCTGACTCATTCATGTCTGAAACTACCGTCATACCATTTAAAACTCCGATTTCTTATTTAATGAACAACATTATTAGCGACCGACTTCTGTTGTCCCGAATGATCGACACGTTTAATCATCTCTGGAATATCAATTATCATTGCCACCTCACCACTACCTAAAATAGTAGCGCCGCTTATTCCTTTTAAGTTCTGGAAAACTTTGCCCAAAGGTTTAATAACTGTTTGGTGCTCTCCCAATAATTCATCGACCACAAACCCAGCTTTTTTGCCGGCAAATTGAACGACAACAATATTGTCACGGTGTTTTTCTTCCACAGCAGTTGAACCAAACATGTCACTCAAATGCATAAAAGGCAAAATTTCTCCTCGAAGATTCACGTAATTAGCTTGTTCATCTTTACCACGAAGCGATTCATTAAGTTCGATACATTCATCAACCATATCAAGTGGAACGATATATTGCGCATCACCTACACGGACCTGGAAACCATCAATGATCGCTAACGTTAGTGGCAAACGAATTGATATGGTTGTTCCTACGCCTTCCTCACTCTCAATCTCAACATGACCACGCAACGACTCAATATTTCTTCGTACGACATCCATACCCACGCCACGACCGGAAAGGTTACTTATCTTTTCTGCAGTCGAGAATCCAGCTTCAAAAATAAGCATATAAATTTCTTTATCACTCAATTGCTGATTTTCCTGAATCAAACCTTTCTCAATGGCTTTATTCAATATTTTTTCTTTTGATAGTCCACCACCATCATCTTTGATCTGAATGACAATACTGCCAGAATCATGAAAAGCATCTAAGTTAACAGTACCTTTCGCTGCTTTACCGGCAGCAAGTCTGTCGTTAGGAGATTCAATACCGTGATCAATAGCGTTACGCACCAAATGCATAAGTGGGTCGCCTATTTTTTCAATCAATGTTTTATCTAACTCGGTCTCAGCACCGCTAATAATCAAGTCAATATCTTTGCCTGTATCATTGCTGACTTCACGGACGACACGTTTATAGCGATTAAACGTCTCACCAATCTGTACCATGCGAAGTCCCAATGCCGTATCACGAACCTCTTCTACTAGGCGTAGTAGATTTTCCATCGCTTCGTTTAATGAGGCATCAGCTAGACGACGTGCATTAAGCTCAGAATTTGCTGAACCAATAACAAGTTCACCAACCAGATTCACCAGACTTTCGAGCTTAAGCGCATTAACTCTAATGGTCTGTTGCGAATTAGAACGTTGTTTCTTAAGATCATTTTGTTTTTTAAGTGCTGCATCAACTACTTCCTGTTGCACGACTTGTTGTTCAACAGCGACTTTACCAAGGGGCGGTACATTTACAGGTTCACCACTACCTGTCGCATCGTCTGTCATACAATCTTGTGCTGTTAGTACGTTATCTTGTTCACTCTGTGTTAGCGCTCCGCATGCGACTAATATCTCACCGATGCGCAGATCTTCTTCGGGAAGGTCTTCAATCATCCTTATATAAGCGTCGATATGACTATGCGGTGGCAAAATATTAATTTTGCAATCATCCTGCACAAACTCAAAAACTTCTTGTATAGCCGCTTTATTGCTATTAGGGGCAATCAATTCTATTTCAAAACCTAAATAGCAACTTTCCGGATCAAAGTCTGTCCATTGCGGTATCGCATCATCAACGAGAACGACTTTATTTAGTTCTCCAATATTACTGAGATAGCCAATAAATGAGGCAGGGTCCATGCCATTACGCAAAGCATTAAGACCGAACCGAAGTGAAATATGCCAATTTTCATTAATCACGCCACCTTCATCCGTAGCGCTTGCTTCATTAGCATCAGTGATGGGCATCTCTTCCGCCACCGAGGGTCCACCTAAATAAGTATTGAGTTGAGCAATTAATTCATTGTCTATTTTTTTCAGGGATTCATCTAAGCTAGAGGCACCGCTTAGCGCGTTTTCAACTAATTTTTCCAGGTGGTCCCTGCTGGCAAGGAATAAGGAAACCATCTTCTCATCGACGGCTAAATCACCTTCTCTGATTTTCCCCAACAAACTCTCAACAACATGAGTAAACTCAACGATACTGTCTAAACCAAATAGTCCAGCAGCACCTTTAATCGTGTGAAAGGTACGAAATAAATCGCCAACAGTATCTTCGACATCACTGAGGTCATCTAAATTAAGTAGGGCTTGTTCAGCTACGCCCAACAGGTCTTCTGCTTCATCAGCAAATATCTGTAGGCTTTCATCACTCACCCGACATCTCCCACAATGAAATGATCGTTAATACCATAGCTATCAATCAGTTTTGAGACCACACTACTCGTACTTGTTAACTTCAATTCTTTTTCCTGTTGCATTAACTCTTTTCTTAAAGCAAGTAACAATTGGATACCCGCTGAATCAATTTCTTCAACTTTTTCTAAGTTCAGTTCGAAACGTTCATATATATTAATTTCCTTTGTAATAGCTTCTTTAAGCTCATCAATGGCATAAATCGTCATATCTTCATCAATCGCGAGTTTACATAACCCCCTGGTTTTATTGCTTCCACGTTCTCTTTTTAGTGACATGACTGTTTCCCTAATAACGGTTTCTTACTAACCAATTAATTTCGATACTACATCAAGCAATTTTGGTGGTTGAAAGGGCTTAATAATCCATGCCTTGGCACCCGCTGCTTTGCCTTCTTGCATTTTTGACTCTTCTGCTTCCGTTGTTAACATACAAACGGGGGTGAATTTATATGCTGCTAGTTTCTTTAGCTCTTTAACAAACGTAATACCATCCATGTTTGGCATATTCACGTCACTAACAATTAAATGAATTTTGTCACCCTTCATCTTCGACAGTGCATCTTTACCATCACAGGCTTCTATTACATCGTAACCAGCCCCTTTCAACGCGATTCCGACAACACTGCGAACAGAACTCGAATCATCGACAATTAATATTGTTTTTGACATCGTTTACTTAGCCTCTAAAAAAACACTACTTCGCCATCATCAGACTCTTGAGGAGTCTCTTCAATTTCAGTGCCGGTTAATTTTCTATGTGCTTCACGTTCACTGGTGGTGGTATATTCACCGGCCATTTTCTCAAGAAAGCCTTCTACATCGAGATTTTTATGATCTTCGATCTCTGCTGAAAGCGCCGTTATGTTGTCCAACACATGGCCAAGTATTTGTGAAACCCGATCCTGAAACTGCATTGCGACTAGTGCGTTGCTAACTTCACTTGCGATACTTCCGGATATTTGTTCTAAACGTTCGGTGCTTTCATCGCGTGCATTTTGCGTGTCTTCATGCTGCTGAATAACTAACTTGAGATCATCATCTGCATTTTTTATCAAATGTTCTTCGAGCTTACAATCAAGAATAAATTTATCCGACATACGAGAAAATTGGTCATTTACTTTACTGACATTAGAAATAATACTTGTCGCAATATCGCCTGAGCGATTTGCTAAATTTCTAACTTCATCAGCGACAACCGCAAATCCTCGCCCGGACTCTCCTGCGCGCGCGGCTTCAATCGCTGCATTAAGTGCTAGTAAATTCGTTTGTTCCGCAATAGCGCCTACATCTCGCGCCATCACTTCTAACTTGCCTGTAAACTCTGCTAGCTCGGTAATTTCTTCTTGTGACTCTGTCCGCATACCAACAATTCTGACCAGTGAAGAGGAAATCGTGTCTAACTTGTGTTGAATCTCTTCGATAGACAGCCCACCGCTTTCCTCCTTCTGGCTAACAACTCTATTTAAGTCATCAACAATGCCAGCAAAACTTTGTGTGAGATCATTTATTTCTGTGGTAGAGATATTGATGCAATCATTAATTTGATTACCCCAAATTGGCATGTTGTTTTTACCAATCATTTGCAGGGAATGAATTGCGTGCTGGTTTTGTTGTACTTCGGCTTCAAGCTCATGAGCCTGATTTTCTATATCTATGTATTCTTTGCGAAACTGTTTCTCTGCTCTGTACTTAGAAAAGCCTAACCATATCTCGGCAACAATCAATAAAAATGCGACAACTATGGTTAATTGTAAATTATTGATAAGCACAAAAATAAGTGCTAATAACCCTAACAACCCTGCAGGTATCTTGTGCCAATTTTTTTTATTTGACGTCATCCAACTGTCCTTTGTAAGCATTTTGCTTTCTGCTACATCAGCGGTTGCTATCCGTGAAGAACGAAAAGCCCTCTATAGCAATACAATGGCTCCCTATCCAGCTTATGAAACGCTCAATGCTGCATAGAAAAATCAACCGCTTGTATGTAACGGCAAGGACTTACAAAACTTGATAAAAGACAGTTTTAATGTGAGTGAAAAAAGTTTGTTGTAAAGGTATTATAATAAAAATGAGGGAATTAATTCATTAATAGAAATGCGCTATTACAGTTTTGGCCCTAATAACTCAATTTGGTAGCCATCAGGGTCTTCAACAAAAGCGATAATGGTTGAACCCGCATTCATAGGACCCGCTTCACGGAGAATTTTGCCACCTTTGGTGCGAATGGCTTCAGTAGCTTTATAGACGTCCGCAACTTCGAGCGCCAGATGTCCAAAACCTGAGCCGATATCATAATCAGACGTGTCCCAATTATGAGTGAGTTCAATAACCGTGTTGTCACTTTCATCGCCATAGCCGACAAAAGCTAAAGTAAATTGTCCATCCGGATAATCTTTTTGGCGTAATAACTTCATTCCAAGAATATCTGTATAGAAAGATATTGAGTTTTGAAGATTTCCAACCCGGAGCATTGTGTGGAGTAAACGCATCGCTAATTCTCTCTAATTATTAAGTACGAATACCATGACCTTTTTGTAACAGACGTAGGCTCATGACATACAAAACAACAATAAATGAAATGATAATACCGTATGATATATATATATTAATATCAGTTTTACCTAGGAAACCGTAACGGAAGGCGCTGACCATGTATAAAATAGGGTTTGCTAACGAAACTTTTTGCCAAAACTCGGGTAACAACGTAATAGTATAAAACACTCCCCCCAAGTAAGTCAGCGGCGTTAAAACAAACGTTGGAATAATGCTAATGTCATCAAAACTTCTGGCGTAAACACCATTAATAAAACCTGCTAAAGCAAACAAGATCGCGGTTAACACAAACACGCTTAACAACACCCAAATATTATATATATTGAGGTCCGTAAAGAACATTGAGACAACTGTGACTCCGACACCCACAATCAGACCCCGTGCCACCCCGCCGATTAAGAAGCCGGTTAAAATTATATAATTAGGCACGGGTGAGACAAGCATTTCTTGTACATGGCCTTGAAATTTTGAACCGTAAAATGATGACACCACATTGGCATAAGAGTTAGTGATCACGGCCATCATAATTAAACCTGGAACAATGTAATCGATGTAACGGAAGCCTTGCATGTCACCAATTTGCGAACCAATCAGATTACCAAAAATCACAAAATAAAGTGCCATGGTAATCATTGACGGTAAGATTGTTTGAATCCAGATACGAATAAAGCGCAGAAACTCTTTGGCAACAATAGTATTAAAGGCGGTGATTTTTTCGCTATTAGTCATACCGCACCATTACTTGAACCATTCTCGTTCACCAAGCCGATAAATAACTGTTCAAGACGGTTGGTTTTATTACGCATGCTCATCACGTTAATATTGTGTTCACTGAGGTATGAAAACAATTCATTGATTGGCCTTTCACGTGACACTTCAACTTCCAAGGTGCAAGCATCGCGCAAATTGATTTGATAACCCTTTATCTCAGGGGCTGTTGTCAATTCATTACCTAAATCCAAGACAAAGGTTTCGCGTTGCAAGCGTGCGAGCAAGTCACGCATACTGGTGTTTTCCACCAAACAGCCCTGATCGATAATACCGATACCACGACATAGGTTTTCTGCTTCTTCTAAATAGTGTGTGGTCAGAATAATAGTGGTGCCTTGCGCATTTATCTCGCGAAGAAACTCCCACATGGTATGACGAATTTCAATATCAACGCCTGCGGTAGGCTCATCCAGCACCAATAACTTTGGTTCATGCATTAATGCACGGGCAATCATTAAGCGGCGCTTCATACCACCAGAAAGGTTTCTTGCCGATTCTTTACGTTTTTCCCACAAGCCTAATTTGTTGAGGTACTTTTTAGCACTTTTAATCGCCACAGGACGAGGAATGCCGTAGTAACCTGCTTGATTAATGAGTATTTCATCGAGCGGTTCAAAGATATTGAAATTAAATTCTTGAGGCACTAAACCCAAAAAAGTTTTTGCTTTGGAAAAATCTTTGTCAATATCAGTACCAAAAATTTCAACTTGACCAGCACTTTTGTTGACTAATGAGCTGATAATACCAATCGTCGTCGATTTACCCGCACCATTAGGTCCAAGTAAGGCATAAAAGTCACCTTGCTCGACATTAAGGCTCACACCTTTTAGAGCATCAAACCCATTTGAATAGGTTTTACGCAAATCTTTAATCATTAATGCTGAAGTCATAGGCAGCAGTCTACCACAGTGTTTGTGGTTATTTTAACGATGGCGAATACGCCAACAGCGATGAATGTTTGCCCGGCGTTTAAAGTCTTCAGGGATGGTTTTGGCTGAAATATCTTCAATGTTATATTGCTTTTTCAACTGCTCATCCAATTTGAACTTTCTGAAATTATTTGAAAATATCATCGTGCCTCGTTTATTCAGTACCCGCATTGTCATTTGAATTAACCGCACATGGTCTTTTTGTATATCAAATGCTTCTTCAACTCGTTTCGAATTTGAAAACGTCGGTGGATCCAAAAAGATCACATCAAACCGTTTACGCGTATCATTGGCTGCATCTTCTAACCATTGCAGGCAATTTTCACGCACTAACTGATGTTTATTCTCATCGATGTTGTTCAATACAAAGTTACGCCGCGCCCAATCTAGATAAGTCTTTGACATATCAACCGAGGTTGTCGAGGTTGCTCCTCTCATCGCGGCATGAACGGTCGCCGTGCCAGTATAGCAATAGAGGTTGAGCATCTCTTTATTATCAGACAGCTCACCGACCATTTCTCTGGTTATGCGGTGATCAAGAAATAACCCGGTATCAAGGTAATCTTTAAAGTTTACCCACAGTTTGCAGGGTCCTTCATGAACAACAAAAAAACGCTTTGATTCAGATAGCTTTTCATACTGAGATTTACCCTGTTGGCGGCTACGCTGTTTAAACCATATCCTTTCGGCCGGAATATCCAGTGCGTCACCCAGTACACTGAATGCTGCATGCAAACGCTGATTCGCCAAGGCAGGGTCAATTGACGATGGCGCTTTATATTCTTGCACATGCACATGCCAGTCATCTGAATGATATAAATCAATGGCCAAGGCATACTCGGGTAAGTCAGCATCATAGACGCGGTAACAATCCACCCCTTCACGGCGTGCCCACTTTCGAAATTTCTTTAAATTTTTTCGCAACCGATTGGCAAACATCACCGCGCCCGCATCTTCCACTTGCCCAGCAATAGGTGCGTAGCATAATAGCCGACATTCTATTGGCCCATTGTTCAGTGGAATATCTTTAACCGGCACCTGCCCCTGATAAACAGTGTGATCGGTGTTACCCGTAAAAATAGCTGAAGACCAACTCGGCAATTGTGAACGCAGCATTTTGCCTAAATTGGCGTAGAGCTCACCCAAACCACCTCTCGCATCAATTCGTTCACCATAAGGAGGGTTACTGATCAGCAGACCTTGCTCAACATCGGTTAATACGGCGGGTAAATTACCGGTGTCGGCGAGTTCACAAGTCTCAACGTGAATGTAAGCTTGCAGATCAGCATTACGGATATTGCGATGCGCGATAGCTACCACTTTTCGGTCTGCATCCTGACCACGGATTGGCGGCATGTTCTGCAGGCCTTTCTCTCGGCGGAGCTGCGCTTCATCCAATAAGTTTTGCCAGCATGCTTGGTCATGTTGTCCCCATGACTGAAAGCCAAAGGATGGACGCAGTAAGCCCGGTGCAATATCGGCAGCGATCATCGCGCCTTCTATTAATAAGGTGCCACTGCCACAAAGCGGGTCAAATAAGGCGTTTTGCTCAGGCCAGCCTGCATACATAAGCAGCGTCGCGGCCAAATTTTCCTTTAATGGTGCGGCACCGGCTTCATCACGATATCCACGGCGATGCAGGCTTCCACCCGATAAATCCAGAGCAACCTGAACTTCCCGACGGCGAACGTGAACATGTATACGAATATCCGCATTTTCAGTATCAATTGAAGGACGTTCGCCGAATTTATCTCTAAAATCATCCACAATCGCATCTTTCACCCGCAATGCTGCGTAATGGCTGTGGTCAATCACTGCATGAGTCAGGGTCACGTCGACGGCAAAACGTGCATCAACGCCAAATTGCGCTGGCCAGTCAATTTTGGCGGCGCCTTCATACAGGGCGTCGGTATCTTCGGCATTGAATTTACGTAATGGCAGCAACACTCGGTTTGCGACGCGGCTCCACAAACAGATGCGGTAGGCCGTTTCAACGTCCACATCACAACCAATGCCAGCCGCTTTAACCTGCATTTTTTCAACGCCGCAATCGCGTAGTTCTTGTTCTAGCAACACAATGGTATTGCGCGGGGCAGTCACAAACAGTTTCATTTTGGAGTCCAGTCGGAAGGCGAGAGCATTATACCCGAAGCCAGCAGTGATTTACCCCCCTGCTCAGGGCGCGACGTCAATAATTTAGTATTTATTTACAAAACACTTTTCACTTAGTTAGCTATAAATTTGTGGTTTTTAGCTAATATAAATCAACTATAGTGTTGATAGTGCCAACTGCTTAACAGTCTAAACGTGACTCGCATCATAGAACCTTTGCAGGAAAGCCGTACCATAGTGGTCACTACTAGTACCCACTTTCTCCGGAGTGACTCATGCAACAAACCGCACATCAGATCGACACCGCCACTTTACGTGAACTTAAACCGCTCAGTTCTCTCAATGACAACGATCTGCGCCGTCTTGCCGCCTGTGCAAACATTATTCAACTTGAACCCGGTGAACGCTTAGCCGTTTCCGCACATAAAAATGACAAACTCGATTACCTGCTGGCCGGTGATATTGACTTACTCAACGTCCATCGGGCCAAACAACGCGTGCATCAAGACACCTTGCAAGCACGAAACCCATTAAATGAAGCACTTATTCAATATAGTGAAATTAGAGCCCGCAGTCATAGTGCACTATTGCGCATTGACCAAGAACGCCTGGAACAAATGCTGCAGACACACTGGGATAAAGGCTATGAGATTGAGGAATTACAAATAGAAAGTGATGCCCACTCGATGAGCAGTTTACTGCAAAACCGCTGCCTGCTGGCCTTACCACCCGATAACATCGAAACCGTTTTAGCATTAATGACACCAGTTGAAATCAAAGCCGGTGAAATGATTATTGAACAAGGCAGCAAGAACGATGGTTACTACACCATCATTGCCGGGCGGGCTAAAGTCACTCGCCGTCCTTCAGACAATGCAGAAGAAATATTATTGGCCGAACTCGGTCCCGGTGCCAGTTTTGGTGAAGAAGCTTTAATTACCGACGAATGCCGCAATGCGAGCATCACGATGATCACTGCAGGCATATTAATGCGTCTCGACAAGGTTCATTTTAATACCTACGTCGTTGATGAGCTGCTCGAGAACATTGAGTACAGCGACATGATAAAACGCTTACGCAATGGCGCCAAGCTGATTGACGTTCGTAGCACCGATGAATTTGTCCGTAACGGTCATGGCATGCACATCCCGTCACCGATGCTACGCCTACGCTTACAAAATTTAAGTAAAGGTCGTGAATATATTTTCTGTTGTAACAACGGCAAACAATCTACTGCTGCAGCGTTTATCGCCACACAACTAGGTTTTAGAGCCAGCATATTAGATAAGGGTTTAGATGCACTACCCCAAGAATACTTATGTAAAGATTCCTAAACGGGTAATAAATCGATCAGATAAACTCTTCCACTTCACGGCGCTCTATGGCGCCTGAAGTGCTGTCTTCTACCGGTAAACGTAGGTAACTCACCAGCTTTTCAACACAAAACTGCGCTTGTTCAAACTGCTTAAACTCACAACACAACAGCGGCTGTTTTCCATCAAGGCGAACAACGAAGAGTACTTCTACTTTCCTACTCTTACGCACTTGTCGCTTATCACGCGTTAAGGTGATTTTGTTGAAATCACTTAGTGGTAATGTTTTCCGTTGAAATGGAACAATCACACCGCGAATAGTCTCAACATAACCCGTTGCTTTATCAACCCGTACCTGATTCAAACTCGCCGCAATGCTGGTGCCTAAAATCAAAAAAATAATCCCAACCACTAAAGTAAACTCGGGGGGCGAATCAATCTGGGAAAAATCAATGACAACATAGCCCCCTACTGACAGTGAGCCCAATATAAAAAATATTGCGCCCATCGCCACTAAGTTTAGCCGTGGTTCACCCAAGGTAAATATCAGAGGATCTTGAGATGAAGAAACTTGTTTCATTCAGATGCGCCCAACATACCTTCTTTCAATGACTCATCAGCAGGCACCTCGCCTAGCCAGATTCGTAGTACGGCTTGTTGAAAGTCTTCACCTTCAATTTGACCTTGTACTTTACCGTTCATGGTCACAATTGTACCCGTCGTCGGTTGGTAATCGATATCTATCACATCACCTTTGTGAGCGGCGACAAACAAGTTATTAAATACATCAATCCTTGGGCGCAATGACTTCAACACTTCATCATCTGCGTTACTTTCAAAGCCATCATCCCAGGCAGAGATAAGTTTTTCTTTAGTCACTTCATCATAAAGAAAATGCATACTTACCCGCCAGGCATCTGCCTGCGCATAAACTTGTTTCGATGAGCGTGCCGGTTTGGGGAGGTATAAAGCACCAGTATAAATTTTAAAAAAGAATTTTGTCCGAACGCCAGCACCATTAAGTTGTAATGAAGTACCATTCACCTCAATCTGTTCGGCAAGTTTCACTCCCGCCACATCTCGTGCTGTCACCTCAGTAGAAAAAAACATTGTTAACAATACTGCACTTAATAACACTTTCATCTCACAACTCCTTGTTGCGTCAGTTATGACACAGCCACTGACTTTAATATAAAGGTTCTAATGCGGCGAGCTCAATCACTCTTTTTCGTTGCGCTCGAAATAATATCCAACCAAAAAGATAGCCTAGTAAACCACCTGTTAAATGTACCTGAAAATTAACATGTGAGCTGCCATCGTCATTGATGAAGTCGAACACATTCCATCCCAGAAACCAGGCCACTAGTAACCAGGCGGGGATACTAAACCGCCTGAAAAAAAAGATAATCCAAAAGAAACAGCGAATTTTCCCTTTCGGTAAAAAGAAGGCAAATAAAGTCATCACCCCCATCACGACACCGGACAACCCAACTGTTGGTCTCGGTTCAATAGCGTTAATCAAAAACAATGAATATAACAAGTGGGTGCCGACAGACAGGCCCATCAACACGGCCAAAAAATAAACCGAACCAACAATCATTTCGACAGCGGCTGCAAAAGCAAAGAAGAAAAACAAATTGAAGATAACGTGATCCCAACTGCCATGCGCGAAGGCCGCGGTGATCATTGTTAAGGGGTTCCAACTTTGTGGTGCGTACCAAAGTTGCTGAGTGTCGTAACCTGGGGAGGCTAGTTTATAATCATCAAAATATTCTTCAATAATTGCAATCGAAAGAGCCTGTCCCCTTTCTTTACTATAACCATTGAGCAGCTTTCCTTCTGCAACGGCTTTATTAATATAGGCACTGCTATCTTCTGCCAAATAAATACTGGTGAGGTTGTTAAAACAAGATTGCGGGGAAGATGAACCAAAGGTTTTGCTCATTACTAACTTCACCAGTGGCTTAGTCGGCTGTTTGCAGAATTCTGCACTGGCATCAAAAAACTTTTCTTCATTATTTGCCTGGCCAAAGTAAACCGCTAGACATAATATAGCCACTATAATAGTGATGAACGGGATCTGGTCATGACCCAAATCCGCTTTGTAAGGGAAAAAAAACATACTACGACTTCCTCAACGCGCCTAACACTTATCTGTAAAGCCTATTTTTCTTATTATCGTTAAAGTCGAGATAATCTATTTAGGACAGGAGGAATAAGCGCCTGTTATAAGGCATCACCCAAGTTCAGAAATTTTCTGATCATGGCAAAGAACGCATTCAAGTTTATCGGTTTAATCAAATAGTCAGCAAAACCTAATTCACTGGCTCGCTCTACATCACTAGGTAATGCATTCGCGCTAATGGCTATCACCGGTATGTCCTTGGTTTCTTCCATGTTCTGTAACTCGACGAGCGCTTCATACCCATTCATGCCAGGTAAATTAATGTCCATCAAGATTATTTCTGGGCGCTGCTCACAGGCAACTTCCAGCCCCTCTTCAGCAGTGCCAGTCCCAATTAATTCGACCTCATCCATCAAGTTAAGCAATTGCTCAACCAAACGCATATTGGCCGGATTATCTTCGACGTATAAAACCAGATGTTTGTCAGACACAGTATTCGCTACAACTCAATAATGTTCGTTTTTATAAAGTGCGATCACTCTTAGTTGGTGTTTACCGCGCTAGTCCCTTCCAATGACAAGCGTAATCAAAGACTTAGATGTTTTTATTATCAGTTAAGTAATACTTGACCGACGACATCTATTGCTCTGAAAATCGCTAACAACAATCGTACAGAGTTATTGTAGGAATTGACACATTTTCCACACTTACTGCACATAAAGCTGTTAAAGTATCACTCTATTAGCATCCACTAATTAACAAACAATAACTATGAACCCACTGCAACAAGCCATCGCCTCAAAAAAAGAGGCTCTTGCCACTAATATTGGTAAGCCATTGGAAGAACTCGCTGAACGCTGTGCCCAACAGTGGGATGACATTGATGCATTAGATGAGATTCTGAACAGTGCTCATAATGAAATTCCTTATACTCATTTACTGTTTGCACTGAATGTTGATGGCGTGCAGCGCAGTTCGAATGTTGAACGGAATCTAACGGATCTAAGCTGGCGTGGGCTGGATCAATCTAAGCGGCCTTACTTAATGAAGAACCTGCCTTATCGCGGGATCATGCTTTCTTCCGTCTATATGAGTGCAGCCACTCATAAGCAGTGCATCACCGGTCTTCACGCAGTGTCACGTGACGATAAGCTGCTTGGTTTTGTTTGCGCTGATTTCTCAGTCCCGGATTTACCGCAGCAAGCTCAAGAGCCACAGTCTAAATTCCATTGGACTCAATACCGAGGGGACCCAGCGGTACGAGGGACTGTGTTTTTACAGCAGCGAGTGCCAAGCCTATTAGACGAACACATTGATGAAGTGCTAACGCTGCTTAATGCCTTAATGTCTGACCATGGTGTGTTCCACGCTAAAATACACTTCTCTAGTGGACGCTGTTCGCTATGGCTACTCGAAGATCCCTATGGCTACCGGATTCACAATGTCGATGAAATTATCGACCCTGACATCTGTCTCGCCTACCCACTTTATCCTTATTCGGAAAAAGCGCTGATTCCAGCTGATAAGATTTTATTAATTCTTGAACAGTTTCGACAATTACGTTTTGCTGATGAAACAATTTATCTACGTTCAAGTTCAATCAACCTCATGAATGGTATTCTTGGCTTAACATTCTCCTGCGACGGTTCCCACTATATGCCCTACGAAGAATTTCTCGAACGAGATTTAGCGTTCTGGTTAGGTGAAGGTAACGATCAAAGCTAACTTACTAAGTGAGTAGCGGCTTATGCTAAGCACTTACAGGTCGCGTTTGCTGTGGTTCAACGCTAAATTCTACTAAAGGCATCGGATTAGCAATGTAGTAACCTTGAGCATAATTAACACCGATACGTTTTATTTCTTCATAGATATGTCGATTTTCAACACATTCTGCCACCGTCTTAATATTCATAATGCGACATATTTGAATAACTGATTCAACAAATACTCGGTCAGTAACATCGTTACAAATATCTCGAATAAAACCATCATCAATTTTAATATAATCAATCGTCATGTTTTTCAGGTAACTAAACAAGCTTAAACTGCTACCAAAGTCATCGAGAGCAAAACGGCAACCCGCCAGCCGCAGGCGTTTAATGAAACCCACAGCACTACTCAAATTAGTGATCGCGGCCGTTTCAGTTACCTCAATGCACAAAACACCAACAGGTAATTGTGCATCGGCAATCGCTGCCAATATAAGATCTTGCGAAGTCGTGTCACTAATAGCCTGCCCAGAAATATTAATCGAGAACAAATGTTTGTTCTTTATAACTTGTTCCTCAGCAAGAATCTCTTTTATCCTAGATAATGCATGTTCAATAACCCAGCGATCTATCTTTGGCATAAGGTGGCTTCGTTCTGCAGCAGGAATAAAGGCCATCGGTGGAATAATATTACCCGCTTCATCTTTCATTCTTAATAGGATTTCATAATGGTCAACACCCGTTGCCTTGTCAGAAAGCGCATGAATTGGCTGAAAATAGAGTATAAATCCATCATCTTCTAATGCCTTATTAATTTGTTGTATCCACAACATCTCACCACGATGCCGTTCCAGTTCACGATCATTAGGCTGGTAGACATAGGCGCAATTTCGTCCGCTATTCTTGGCCAGGTAGCAAGCTGAATCAGCCGCATCAAATAGCTCTGACAAGTTTGCAGTTAACGAACCAATCGGTGTAATGCCCATATTAGCGGCAACATCAAATGATTGACCTTTCCAGGTAAATCGAAACTGTTCAACAGCATGAAGTAAGCGCTGGGCATTGTGCTGCGCTTGTTTGATATCACAATCACTAAACAATAAACCAAATTCACCACTACCCAGACGAGCTAACGTATCGTTATCAGGCATATTTTGCTTGAGAAGTTTTGCGAGTTGCCGAAGCAATTCATTACAAGCAAGATGACCACAAGTATCATTGATAAGTTGAAACTGTTCAATCAAAAGCAATGACATCACATAACCATTATTACCACCTGAGTAATTTCTAAAACAAGCTTCTAGTTTACTTTCAAATGCGCGTCGATTCATTAAGCCAGTGATAATTTCATGGCTAGCTTGATATTGAAGCTGAGTAGACAATGCGCGTGTTTCCGTTTCATCACGAAAAACTATCACTGCACCCAACTGCTGATTATTAATGTCGTAGACAGGCGAGACAGTGTGGCCGATGGCATAGTGTAAACCACGCAAACTTAACAACAATTGGTTTTCATTTGATTTGATCGTTCTTCCCAAGTTCAATGCTTTTACAGTCGGGTCAGCGATTGGGATAGTACTGTCCTGATCAAAAATCTTAAATACATTCTTTAATGGCTCACCGATAGCTTCACTCTCTTGCCAACCGGTGAGTTGTTCCGCACGTGGATTCATGCTCGTGATCACACTTTCTTTACAGGTGGTGATAACCGCATCATCAATAGAGTGTAATGTTAGTTCAGCCAGTTCTTTTTCAAGGTGAGATTTCCGCTCAATCCTGTTGATATGGCGCACCACATAAATAGCGACAATGACACTCAAGAAAGTACCTATCGCGCCTAAGATAAAAATAAACCGTTTCATTTCAGTTTGTTTTTGTGCATTAACCATAGTCATCTCATCGGATAACTGTTGTTGATATTGCTGTAAATCGATAAGTGCCTGAAGTGTGTTTTTCTGCAATGGAGTGACTTTGCTATTGAGTAATTCCGACGCGGCCTCAATCTCATCATTCTTAACTAAGTCAACCACTTCGTCCTGAACAGGCACGACAATGCCTGTTAGCAGATTCTGTTTCTCAAGCAATTGTTTTTCAGTGCTGTCGAGGTTCATCGACAATAATTTTTTTCTTGCTACCAGAAACTCAAACCCATAGGCATTAAAGCTTAGAAACACTTCATCTTGCTCAAAAGGATCTGGCGCACTCACCATGGCATATAAACTGACCGTACGCTCGCGTGCATTGTTACGCATGGTATTGACTAGCGAAATTTTGCTGGCTAGTTCAGCAACGAGGGCATCAACACGCTGTTGGCTTTGATCTAATTTAACTGTGCCATAGCTCATAAAACCAACCAGAAGACTAATGCACACTAGAAAACCAAATATGAGAATTAAGGGCGAAGAATAACGATAGCGCCTAGGCACGTTATTTTTCATCTGTGGGAAATGGGCGTCAAATGCCGGTCTTTCCTCATCAAGCGGTAAATCCGTGGGTAAAACAGAATCATCCTGACTTGTCATTTTCAACCTCCCTGTGAAAAATCTCAGTACCTATCTACGTGGGTATTATTTTGTACTCTAATAGACTACTGCGAAAGCATAGTGAAAGAAAGGCTAAAAGCACATTGTTACTTTAAGCCAAACATAAGCTGTGACTAATATGCAGTAAAATAGGAATTAAACGCTATCGGCGACAACTAACACACCTTTTATTCAGGCTTTCTCTTCTTCAAGTTGTAACCTTTTAAAATGCTCACGTATCTCTTCAAAAGTCTTGTCATTACCTGGACGTTCTGCCGGGGTAAGGAAAGATTCCAGTTTTTTAGTTAAGCGATATGGACTCGGTTCTTTTTGCATCGCAATGACACCATCGGTTACTAATTTTTGCATCAACAACTCGCGTTGAGTTTTCGCATATATATTTTCAGCAATAGGAATAAACACGAAGTTACCCAATACGATACCGTATAACGTAGAAGTCAATGCTAAGGGAATACTACGGATAATAACTTCCGGATCACCAATACCTGAAAGCATCGCAATTAACCCAATCACACTTCCCGCAACACCAAAGGCTGGCGCTAAATGTCCAGCATGACGAAATAACCGTTCATTGTGCTTGCGACGTTGTTTAAAGTAATACATTTCGGTATAGAGAATGTCACGTAGCTCCTCAGTCTTATATCCATCGATGAGTAAGCTTAATGCACGCTTTAAAAAACTGACGTTAATATCGGTCTCGGCATCTTCTAATGCCAAAATGCCATGGTGCTGGCGTTGCACCGCTAAATCCATCATCGTGTTAACGAGTAAATCTGCACTCGGCGTCTTTACAAGATAAGTATTTCTTGCCACTCGTATAGCTGCGCTGATATCAGATGATGGGTAACTAAAAAACATCGCGCCTAATGTGCCTGATACAACAATTGCCAGACCAAGTCCGTTCATAAATAAACTTGGATTTTCAGTCATCACAAAACTACTAGCAAATATCAGTGTGAACAAAATACCGGCAACCCAATTAAGTTTGGACATCATAACGTGACCTCCTCGGAATCGAATTTATCGCGAGTAATAACGATCTCTACGCGCCGGTTCTTGGCTCGTGATTCAACTGAGTCATTGCTTTCAATTGGGTCATATTGTGAACGCCCCATAACGGTGAACCGTGCGGGGTCAACGCCCCCTTCATTGACTAAATAACGCACGATGCGGCTCGCGCGTAATGCCGATAATTCCCAATTGCTGGGGAATGCAGGCGTATTAATAACCCCGTTATCAGAATGGCCTATAACGTTGACTTTATATTTGGTTTTATTAATGACGTCAGATAACTTATCCAGAAACAACCCCACTTCAGGACGAATCTCTATTTGAGCACTATCAAATACCAAGGGCCCACGGACGCTGACACGAACAGATTGATCCGACAACAACGCAATATCAACATTATCAAGATTGGCATCACGAATTGCCTGTCGACTGCGTTCAAATATATTGAGCTTAAATAAAGGTTCAAAACTGGGTAATCGACTTAAAGAATCGCTACGCACTGGTTTGTCTTTTTCAACTATTTTATCTATCGGTACTTCTATGATTTGCTCTTGATCACCGGGTGCACCTTTTCCATCGATATTTTGTGCGGTAATCAATGCCGCAAATAAAACGAACATCACCATCATCAAATCCGACCATGGTATCGACCAGTGATTACCTAACCCAGCATCTTCAGTACCGTCATCAAATTCATGATGCAATGGATCGGCGACAAATAATGTTTGTGTGGCGGCTGATTCACCCCGACGCTCAGAGATTTCGGCTGATTTTTTCGCACCAGAATCCGTCGCCGCTTGTTGATTGGGCTGCTTTGCTACCGCTTGTTCTGCGCGGTATCTGCTGTGGCGCGGATTTTCTGCCATAACCGTAAATTTCCTGATTTCTTCGGTTAGCGTCAGATAGTGCTATTTCTTGAGGAAAATGCGTCATTCTTAAAACATAAACCCATGTATTGTTATGATAATAGGAAGACGGTAAAGTGACGGCATGAAAGGATTCTTAGTCACATCGCTGCTGTTGCTAACCAGTGCACTAAGCTTGGCTAGTCAGACATGCCAGGCCGACTTGCCCCAGATAGACTTTATTTCAATCCCTACCGATAGTTTCATCATGGGCACCCCTGATTTAGTCGAAGCGCAATTTGAAATTCCCGCGACCAGCAGCACCGCCATTGCCGATGAACAACCGGCTCACAAAGTCACCTTGTCTGCTTTTGAGATCGGCCAATATGAAATCACCCAAGGCCAGTGGTTCGCGATCATGGGGTCAAAACCGGGGCCTGAAGAGCTTTGGCAACATCCCCGCTGGCAACAACTACCGGCCGTCTCTATTAGCTGGCAGGCAACGCAAGAGTTTATTCGCGCCATCAATAAACAAGATAAAAACTTTAATTACCGCCTACCAACCGAAGCAGAATGGGAGTACGTTAGCCGCGCTGGCAGTAATGATTTAAGGCCTTTCGAACAAGATGATCTGGATGAATATGCATGGGTGCTACGAAATTCTGGCGATGTCCCGCATCCAGTTGGGCAGCGCAAACCCAATGCGTTTGGTGCCTATGATATGTTTGGCAATGCTTGGGAATGGGTCAATGATTGGTATCAACCTGACGCCTATGCCAAGCATGTTAACAACGATCCGCAAGGGCCTAGCGCAGGGCGGTTAAAAGTCCGCCGTGGCGGTTCGTATCACTGCGCTGCGCATTTAGTTCGCAGTGCTTATCGGGCGGCTGATCCCCCTCAGCAACGTTATTCGGTCTTAGGTTTTAGGTTGGTCAGAACGCCTCGTTAAACTAACACACCCAGCCAAGTGACAATCGCGAACATCAGTGCCACCATCACCGCAGCCGAACCGATGTCTTTCGCTCGGCCCGATAACTCGTGTTGCTCACCACCAAAGCGATCAACAACCGCTTCAATCGCTGAGTTGAGTAATTCCATCAGCATGACAATAATCCAGCTTCCTACTAACAGGGCTCTTTCAAGGTTAGCATCGGTTAAATAAAATGCCGCTGCCGTGATCAGTGGTAATAAATAAACCTCGAGCCTAAATGCCTGTTCATGAACAAAGGCCGCTTTAAGGCCCGCTAAAGAATAAAAAGTAGCTTTCCATAAACGTAAAAAAGGATTCGGGGTCACGGGTTTCATTTTATTAACTATCCTGGAAAAATAAACTCAATACGATTGCCGCCAGGTTCAAAACACATCATGTGCACGGCGGGGCCATCACCTAAACACTCGGGCGCAAACTCAATTTCTAAACCTGAATTAGCAACAGCTGATTGAATTTTGTCTAGCATGTCTCTGCTTTCAACGGCCAAGGCTAAGTGGTGCAAACCAATATTAGTTTTATTATTAAAACTATTCATCGCATCCATTTGTTGGCATTGCCACAAGGTCAGCATAATAACGCCATCACTGATAAACACTGCAGGGTATTCATCCTTACGGCCCACTTCTTGCCAACCCAGTAATTCAATAAAAAAATTCGCTGATGCCTCAATGTCTGGCACCGTTAATCCAATATGATGCGCACCAACCGTGGCAGCTTGTTGGGTGAAACTACTCATGCGTGACTTCCTTGCTAATCTTCTTGGCTGTATTGCTGCAGCTTTTTATACCACATTATTAAATCCTCTAGCGAAAAAACTGCATTAGCTGGACTTGGATTGGGGGTCACAAACACACGTGAGCGTCCAATCACGAGCGGTTGTTCGCCCCAGTTAATTTTATCAACCTTGTCATGCGCCACCCCAGCATATTTTAAAAAGTTAGCATAAGGGACTTTACCTTGAAACCAACATATCTTAGGCGAAAAATGCATTATCTTTTCAGCTAAGACGGGGGCCCATTGTTTGTAATCACTAGCGCGTAATTGTGCGACGCCGGGAGTTGGCGGCTTCACCACATCGGTAAAACCTATACCATATCGCTGCAACAAAATCGGAAAAGACTCTTTAGCTTGCGCTAAAGGCTCATCAATCAAGCCTGAGCCGTTCAATGCTTTCCAAAAACGATTTCGAGGGTTACCGTAATAACATTGTTCAGCAATAGAAGCCGGTGATGGGTTACTGCCGATACACAGTAAGTTTAAGTCATGGTCAAGATAATCGGGGAGTACTTGCATTAGTGCCAGTTTAACTCACGTTGCTAATCGCATCCATGGCATAATTCAATCATGACTAAACTGAGTGAACAATTTTGGCAGCGCAAATCTCTATCTGAGATGACACCTGACGAATGGGAGGCCTTATGTGATGGCTGTGGCCGCTGCTGCTTAAATAAACTTGAAAACGAAGACAGCGGTGAAGTCTATTTCACCAATGTGGCCTGTCAGTTATTGGATGATGAGTGTTGCCAATGTCGTGATTATCCACAGCGTAAACAGCTAGTCCCCGAATGCATCGTGCTAACACCCAGTACTATTTTACAAAATACCGCACTCCCCGAAAGCTGCGCGTATGTGCTGTTAGCCAAGGGCCAACCGCTCTTTGATTGGCACCCACTTATCAGCGGTGACAAAGACAGTGTCCATCATGCCAACATTTCAGTACGCGGCAAAACGGTTTCAGAACGGTATATTCACGAACAGCAATTAGAAGATCACATCGTTGACTGGTTTGACAGCAGCGAGTGAGCAGAAAGAAAGCATCATTTCCACAACCAGGCCGCGCCACGTACCCCGCTTGAATCACCGTGCACGGGCGGCAATAATTTAGTGTTAACCTGATCAGAAAAAACCCATTGCGTCCAGAGTTGCGGCACCGTGTCATACAACATAGTTATATTTGATAATCCGCCACCCAGTACAATCACTTCCGGATCGATAATATTAATAATCTGCGCCAATGCTTTTGCCAAACGCTCAGCATAAATGGACAAGGCCGCTTGCGCCGCAGCCTCACCTTGTTCTGCCAAAGTACAAATTTGCTGCACCCTATTAACACTTTCGCTAGGCGTCTTTACAACATAATCACGTACCAGTGCGGGGCCTGAGAGAAAGGTTTCAATACATCCATGCTGACCGCAATAACATTGCTCACCTGGCAACTCATCTGTTTGCGGCCATGGCAAGGGATTATGTCCCCACTCACCGGCAATCGCATTAGCGCCTTCCAGTACCTGACCATTAATAACGATGCCACCACCCACGCCGGTGCCCAGGATAACCCCAAATACATTTTGACTTCCCGCCGCCGCACCATCAACCGCTTCGGATAATGCAAAACAATTCGCGTCATTACTTAAACGCAACTCTCGTCGTAACGCGGCTTCAAGATCTTGTTTGATAGGCTGATCGTTTAAGCACACCGAGTTGGAATTCTTCAACCGCCCAGTTGCCATAGATATAGCGCCCGGCGTGGCAATACCGACGCTGCCCTGCTGTCCCAGACTTTTCTCGGCTTGCTTAATCAATGCCGTTATTGCCTGAATCGTTGCCTGGTAATCACCTTGTGGGGTATCGATGCGTTGTCGCAGTATCGACTGCCCCTGCTGATCGAGGGCGATGATTTCAATTTTAGTGCCACCAAGGTCTATCCCAACGCGCATCAACATTCCTTATTATTACTAAGTTTAAATTATTAGCGCATTTCAGCCTAACAACATAACCATTTGATTTTTATTAGTATAAGTGAGCTATGCGTACAAAAAAACTATACTTGTCAGCCTTATCCTACAGAACAAGTCGGACTATGCCACTTTTTCCAACTCCCTGCTCATACTAAAGTTAGTCTCACATGCATGGGGGGGCGAGGGACCTTAAAGTGCGTGCTTTGAAGCTACGGTTGATAAATGTGGAAATTATCGTAAATAAGTCAGTATGGATACATTGCTTTGGTAACGATGTCCCAGATAGTGAAACACTATCTGAGGACATCTCGCTACTTCAGAAGCGCCTTAGCCAACTTGGTGATGTGGATTCTATCAGTAAAAAGAAAGTCTACTCACGGCTTCATAACCGGCTGCGGCGCCAGCAGAAAATGTTGGCTGCCGTGAAGGACGGTCAACCTTGGGCATGGATGCTCTATCCGTCCGCCGATGAATTAAACGCTGCTTAAGACTACTAATTCAGCACCTTAAAAACATTAGGTTTTCGTGCTGAGGCATTTCTTAGCATACGCCGTAAACGTAATGCATCACCCCGCGATTCAGTGATTAAATTCAACAAATCCCATTTCAAAAACTCAACCGGGATCTGTTCAGTATTCGATACTCTGTCAGACATTTTATTCGCTCTGTCTTCAGCCATATTCGGATACAAAATTTCGTAATCCCCCATTACCTCAATCAGCTCGCAAATATAAAACTCCATCGCTTCCAGACGTTCTTGTAAGCGTGTTGCAATATCACTACCGATTGAGACTTGGGTATGGGACTCATCTCCGGCTTGTAACGGCATTACATGCTTGCTTGGACGATCATTGTGCTGCATTAAGAATAACCTCATAAGTCTTCGTGCCCGCGCACCAAATGCGTTGACTCATTTTCTTAACGACCAAAGCAGCTAAAAAAATAGCGATAAACATCACAAACCGGACTAAAGTCGCGTGAACAATTGTAAACCGCCATTAATGCATCGCAGTGAAATTCTGTCTTTAGAAAAAAACTGAACCGCAACAAGCGCTTAGACTTAAGTCAGCCAAAACCGGAAATAGCCCACAAAAAACAACTCATTAGCGACTTGCCACTGGTAATTACCTTATTAGAATGCTAATAATTGGTGTAGTAAGGAATAAAGAAAGGAAGCTCCATGAAACAAAAACTTGAACCCATTGAACTTGAAATAGGCATGTATGTTTGCGATCTCGATCGCCCCTGGCTCGAGTCCCCTTTTTTGTTTCAAGGCTTTCTGATTGACAATGATAAAGTGATTACTGAACTCAGCAACTGTTGCGAGTATGTCTTCATCGACACCGAACGCGGTGCCGCCAAAGAAGAGCCCTCTGGCAATCGTTCATCCCAGGGTAATGCTGTTGATGAAATCAACAACGATAAAACACCCGATATTTATGTCACACGCTTCGAAGATGAAATTGGCCCTGCACGCAGCCTGCGGCAAAAGGCCGAAAATTACATGCAACAGTTATTCGTCGACTTGCGAGCAGGTAAAAGTATTAAGTCCGACGAAGTTCGTGATGTCGTAGGTGGCATGGTCAACAGTATCTTGCGTAACCCTGATGCGTTGGTGTTACTAAGCGCACTACGTGAACATGATGAGTACGCGGTAGCGCATAGCATCAATGTTTGCACTTTATGTTTGGCCTTTGGTCGTTATTTAGGTTTCGCTCAGGATGCACTCAACGAAATTGGTATCGGCGCATTACTGCATGATATTGGTGAAGTACGGCTGCCCGTCGAACTCATTCATAAAGCAGGCCTACTAAGCAAAGAAGACACAATAAGGATGCACACCCACACCAAATTAGGCGCCGATATTTTACGCCGCACTGAAGGCTTACCCCCTACTTCAATTGATATCGCCCTAACTCATCACGAACGTTGTAATGGACAGGGTTACCCTGAAGGGTTGAAAGATGATGATATAGGCCAGTATGCAAAAATAGTGGGCCTTATCGATGTTTATGATTCTGTCACCTCAACGCAGGACCATAGCCGCTGCATCAGCAGTACTGAGGCATTGAAAAACATGTACAACTGGCGTGATGATTTGTTTGATGCGCACTTAATTGAAGAATTCATTCAATGTCTGGGAATCTATCCAGTAGGCAGCATCGTTGAACTTGATACCGGCGAAGTCGGCATTGTTATTTCTGTTGGCCCAGAAAATCGCTTACAACCTAAACTAATGTTAATTCGTGATGCTGATAAAAAACCTTATGCGCCTCCACGCATCATTAATCTGGCAAGACACATCGGCAAATCGAAATCTCATCGCTATGAAATTAATAAAGTACTGGAGTCAGGTGACTACGGTATCGATTTAAAAGGTTATTTACTGCGTGAAATACCACTTGATTTAGAGTTTGATGACGTAATCTAAAAGTTTTAATTAAGGTTCTGTTCTGACTTAGGCTGTTTTTCAGGCTCAATTTTAGACGCTGCCAACACGTGCACTGGCTCATTTTTACCACGTACTACCTGCTTACCTAAGTCAGTAAAACGGCGCTGACTAAGCTCACCGAGTACTGAATAAGCTTCTTGCGAAATAACAATTCGATAACCTAAACGCTTACTTAAGCCATCAAGTCGGCTGGCAGTGTTAACTGCATCACCAATGAAAGTGTATTCATAACGTTCTTCTGAACCAATGGTTCCGGCAATCACTTTGCCGGTGTGAATACCAACTCCGATTTCAAGTTTATCACCATTCGGCAGGTCAATATTGTGGGCATGTTCAAGCATCGCCATGGCAGTATTAACAGCTTCTTCAGCGGCATTGCTATTTGCTTCCAGCCCATAAACAGCCAACACCGCATCGCCCATAAATTTATTAATAATACCGCCTTGCGCTGCGACTATTTTTGCCATTTCTGAAAAATAGGCATTTAGGAAGAAAATAACATCTTCCGCAGAACAACTTTCTGTAAAACTGGTGAACTCACGTAAATCACAAAACAAAATGGCGACGTTATATTCCTGACCATACTTTAAGGTACTGTCATCCGTGGTTAGCAATTTTTCCATGATGCTGGGGCTAACAATTTTTTCTAAGGTATCGCGGAGTTTTTCTTTACCTCGCAATTCATCAATCAAAGCATTTATTTGCTGAGCAACCTGACCAAACTCATCACGGGTCACGATCGGTACATAGTTATCCAAATTACCAGACCGCACGTTACTTAATACTGCTAATTGGGTTGAGAAAATATGCTGAATGTTATGCGAGTAGGTATGAATAAGTCGCAATGTCAGCACCAAAATAATGCCAAATACAAAAAAGATATCAACAATAAAGATTTGCATGATACTGGAACTTTCTAGTGCGACATTGGTAGTAAAGCGGCTCAAATCAACAAACGCAACAGTCGCCGTAACCGACATGGCAATAAAAACAGTCACGGTCAAAAAAAGGCTTAACTTGCTAGAAATAGGTGAAAAATTAAAATCAGCTTTAATCTCGTGTTCTTCAGTACTGAACCAGTAACGCTCACGACTCAGCGCATTATCGATGCTAGCGAAGTAACCAATGATCAAACTGCCAAAAATCATCTTTAGTGCCAACGCTTGTGGTTGCATAAAAAATAGCACTTGTTCAGCAAAAATAATAACGCCAACTAATAGGTACAACGACATATCAAAAATAAACTGTCGTCGCGGACGCATCAGCACTGGGACGCGAAGAACAATAATAGGTTCGAGGGAATATTTGAGTAGGGCAATAAAGATAAATGGCAAGGTATAGGACCAAAATGGCACCAGAGATTCTTGCCCTAAATAAGGAGCGATACGCGCACCATAAACTCCCAAAATACACACCGTGAGGAGGAAATAGATGTACGCCAGATACTTAGCTGGATCACTCATAGTGTATTGTTGATTTGCCCCTTCCATGTCACTCTTAAGTATAGACAATTATTAGAATTATAAAGCTTTATTTATCATATACTTATATTTTTTATTATTATCATTACCTTTCATTCACTAAGTCAATATACAGGCCTTGCTCAGTGTCTTTCAATAGTTTGTTTTTTTGTCTCGTTGGGATTCATTAACTCACTCTCACTGGGTAGACTAAACCAAAAGGTGGCTCCCCTATTTTGATTGTTTCTCACCCCAATCTTGCCACCATGCAAGACAATAAAATTGGCACAAATAGTCAATCCCATACCGGTGCTTTGCTCATCACCAGTCGGCCGATTGCTTAATTCTGAAGGATGCAAGAAAACCGCAGCTAACTCCTTATCACGAAAACCAGGGCCTTCATCAATGACTTCAACAACAACTTTTCCATCATCACTAAAACTTCGCACAGTAATACAAGTGCCTGAAGAACTAAATTTAATCGCATTACCAATTAGATTACCCAGCACTTGCTCAATACGCACCGCATCTGCCTCTATAAGCGGCACATCTCCCAACTCTGATACTAACTTGATGCCTTTGCGTTTCGCATACACGACATCTTGATTAACTTCTTGTTGAATCATTTGGTTAATCGACATCGAAGTTTTAAACAAACGTACACTGCCCGACTGGATAACGTGCAACTCAAGAAAATCATGGGTGATGCGTTTCATAGAATCCGCCGCTGACTGAATCAAGGCGACTGAATCATAAATCTCGCCCAGTGATGTTTGGTCACTCTGTTTGGACAGGACGTCCAATGCTATATCACCAATCAGCGCGATATTTTTCTTTAAGTCATGGCTAGTAATGCTCACCAGTTCGCGATTATGATCGGAAAATCGCTTGAGACTAAGGTTGGTGTTAACTCGTGCTTGCACAACTTTAGGATCGAAAGGTTTAAGCAAAAAATCATTCGCACCAAGCTCTAATGCATGCACCATTTCGCCGCGTTCTTTCAAACCGGTAACAATAATGACCGGTAAATCGGCCATTGAATGACGGGCTCGAATCCATTCCAGCACTGTGTAGCCATCCATATCGGGAAGCATCACATCAAGTAACACCAAATCAACATGCAGCTCATCCATTAATTCAATGGCTTGCTGTCCATTCGCTGCACTGATCAAATCGCTGTCAGTGCCACGCAAAATCCCCATCAATAACAGACGGACATCTTCAGCATCATCGACAACTAGAATTCTCATACTACTTCCTGACTAACATTGTTCCCAAGGCAATTGAAGGTGGCGCCAACCACCGCTAGCACTGCGATGATGGTTGTCATCAAGTTCACCTTCAAAACCATCCAGCACGTTGTAAACATTGGTAAAACCTTCATCCGTCAATACCGCGCCGGCTTCCAATGACCGTTTACCGCTACGACAAATAAGTACCACCGCCGCACTGCCAGCGTCTTCATGACTGGTAATACCACCGAGCATCAGCTTGCGTACTTCCGTTGCAAAGTGCGGGTTAATGATCCAATCTGGCTCATCAATCCATGGCAAGCTAATCGCTCCACGCGGGTGGCCAACAAACAAAAATTCCATATTTGAGCGCACATCGATGAGCACTGCCCGCGGATCATCGGACAACATTTCATATGCCTGCTCAGGTGTTAGTGACTTAACCTTTTCCTCGCCCATTACTCTCTCCTTTAAAACGGCTTCCACAAATAACACACGCTACGCTAAAACCCATCCTATTTGTAGGGTTCAGAGACGAAAATGGGGCCCGTAGGCCCCATCGATAAAACTGACTATGTGCTATTTTCCCGTAGCGACCATCTTCAAGGCCTCTTCTATAGCGTCAGGTGCATCCGAAATCTTAAAAAATGTACTCATATCCAAATCAGGGAAGTTATTCGCAATCCGAAACTTGGCATGTTGAGCGTAAATATTACCGCCTGAAACAAGAATGCCATAGGGTAAATGCGCGGTCTGCTTAAGCTCAGTATTATCAATCAAGCCCATAATATGGGCATCACCTGCAACGCCCGATTTTTCATTAAGCGCGACACCAAACAAAGTTTCTTTTTTACCCGGTACATCAATCCGAAATACTTTTGAAGTACCGCCTTTTCCCGCTGCTAATCCGGCTTCAACCACCTTAACTGCTGTGTCGTAAGAGTCATGTTCAGCGAGCTCAACATGGTCATCAAAATAAGGCATGAAAACAGTAAAGTGAAATTCATCTAACTGGTCTGCCTTCCAGCCGGGATCTTCTGCTCCAAAAAACTGACCGGCCCCCAGTGCTGCGCTCAATTGTTGACTAACCTCGGCTAAATCACCTTTAAAATGGTAAGAAGCAGCCATCCAGGCAGGGTTGACGTAACTAACCTGTACTTTGCCTCCTTGCTGCGTCATCGCCACGCGAATCCCGCTGCCATAACCGCCAAACTCACTACCGGCTGCGGCTTTTCTTAATGCCGCGTTGGTCGCAATTAATACACTCGCTGCTGCATAGGGTTGATACTCGCCAACGACTTCAAAACCACCGGCTTCTAGTGCGGCTCTAGTTTGCTGCGCTTGTTCTGCTATTGTGCCCTCTGCTTGCTTGACCATGACATATGGTTTCAGCCAAGCTTGTTCTGCTTGCGTATACCCGGTCACCAATAAGGTAGCCGTGACCAATAGCGAGAAAAATAATTTCATACAATTAACTCCACATTCAATTAAGGGCGAGACTTATTAGTAACGCATATTAGGCAGGACAACCCAATCAATTTTTCTAATGGTTAGTGATTAGTCCACTTAATGTGTCGTTAAGGTATAATTTAGACTATCACGACACAATCCACTACTAAACGTACTGTAATTAACTATGAAAAATTCGAACCAAATTAACGCTGACGCGCCACTAGAGAAAGTCTTCGACCGGATTCACACCCCATTTGAAGAGTTTATTCATGACGAAGCCACCAGTGGTTTACTGCTCATGGTGTGCGCCGTAATTGCTCTGGTGCTCGCCAATGGCCCTTGGGCTGAAAACTACGCGCATATATTACATACCGAGATTGGCTTTAATCTCGGTAGCCTTTCTTTACACCACACCTTGCACCACTGGATTAATGACGGCTTGATGGCGTTATTCTTTTTCGTTGTTGGGCTGGAAATCAAACGTGAAGTATTAGTCGGTGAGTTGTCTAACCTGCGCGCCGCCAGCCTACCTATCATTGCTGCCATTGGCGGCATGGTGGTACCCGCTCTGGTGTTTGTGCTCTTTAATATTGGAGCAGATTCAATCAGAGGCTGGGGCATTCCAATGGCCACAGATATTGCCTTCGCAGTTGGCGTATTAGTGTTACTGGGTAACCGTGTACCAAAATCATTGCTAACTTTTCTGGTAGCCTTGGCTATCGTTGATGACCTCGGTGGCGTGGTTGTCATTGCGGCATTTTACACTGAACAAATTCATTTTGGTGCATTAGGCATTGCCGGACTTTTCTTATTAGGTTTAATCACTCTGAATCTATTCGGCATTCGTAAACCCTGGCCTTACTTTATTCTTGGTGGCTTATTGTGGCTGGCAATGTTGAAATCTGGCATCCACGCAACACTGGCCGGCGTCATCACCGCATTAACGATTCCAACCCGCTCAAAATACGATGCTGATTTTTTCAGTCAACACATTCGTGAATTAATGTCGCGCTTTGACGCTGCACACGATCCGCAAAAGAACATTATTACCAACGATGCACAACGCGCGGTGTTACAAACGTTAGAAAATGCCGTACACAAAGTTGAAACACCTTTGCAGCGACTCGAGCACAACATGCACATGCCCGTTGCGTTTATTATTATCCCGCTATTTGCATTGGCCAATGCAGGTATTGTGATTCCCTGGGCATCACTCAATGAACTACTTTGGCAACCGGTTACCCTCGGTGTTAGTGCCGGGTTAATTGCCGGTAAGGTGATTGGTATTGCTGGCTTTAGTTGGCTTGCCATCAAAATGGGTATCGCCAGCTTTCCTGCCAATACCCGTACGCCCCATTTAGTGGGTGTTAGCCTGCTTGGCGGCATTGGCTTTACCATGTCTATTTTTATCGCCGAACTGGCTTTTCGCGATCAGAACAATGAATTACTGATGGCTAAGATAGGTATCTTATTAGCTTCACTAATTGCCGGTATTAGTGGCTGGCTATGGTTGCGCTTCGTTTGTAAACCAAATTAATACACTATACTTTAACTAATTTTTAACATGCTCATCATAAGGGTGATAATAATGAATAAAAAATTATTAAAAGGTCTGGTCGCTGCGTTTGCACTCACAATCGCAGCCGGCAGTGTTGCCGCTGATAAAAATCATTGGGGTTATGAAGGTCCTGAAGGTCCATCACACTGGGGTGATTTATCTGATCAGTACGCCACTTGCAAAACAGGCAAAAGCCAATCCCCGATTGATATTCGTAGCAGTAAATCTGCTTCACTCGCCGAGATTAAATTTAGCTATAAAGAAACAGGCGTTGACGTCGTTAATAACGGTCACACTATTCAACAAAACTATGCCAAAGGTAGTACTATTTCAGTCGGTGGCAAAGTCTATAACTTGTTGCAATTCCATTTCCATAGCCCAAGTGAACACACCGTTGATGGCAAACCTTACGACATGGTTGCGCATTTAGTCCATCAAGCCGCTGACGGCCAATTAGGCGTGGTGGGTGTATTAATGAAAGTCGGTAAGAACAATGCCGTGGTTGACAGTATTTGGAAAAATTTACCAAAAGCAGGCGAACAAAAAACCGCTGCCACAACACTTAATGCCGCTAACTTACTACCGGCTAACCTTAGCTTCTACAATTATAGCGGCTCGTTAACTACCCCTCCTTGTAGTGAAGGAGTTAACTGGATGGTGTTAAAAACACCGGTTGAAGTCTCTGCCGAGCAAGTGGCGACGTTTACCAATATTTTTCAAAAGAGTGTTCGCCCCGTGCAACCGCTGCACGATCGTGTTATTCACGCCAGCAAATAACACGTTGACAAACGCGCAATAAAAAAGGCCAGTCATTTGACCGGCCTTTTTATTTAGCAACACTTTGTTGCGTGTGCTTATTTTTTAGGACGACTATTACGCTTACGCTCGTTTTCAGTTAAGAAACGTTTACGTAGACGAATATGGTTTGGGGTTACTTCTACCAGTTCATCATCATCAATAAACTCAAGCGCTTGTTCCAAGGTCATGCGAATTGGTGGCGACAGTACTTGTGCCTCATCCGTACCCGATGCACGCACGTTAGTCAGCTGTTTACCCTTCAATGGGTTAACCACTAAGTCATTACCGCGAGAATGAATACCCACAATAATACCTTCGTAAACTTCTTCACCGTGACCGAGGAATAGACGACCTCGTTCCTGTAAGTTAAACAGACCGTAAGTTAAGCATTTACCGGCACCATTAGAAATCAATACGCCGTTGGTTCGTTGACCATAGTCTCCGGCTTTAATCGGGCCGTAATGATCAAACACGTTGTAGATCAAGCCAGTGCCTTGAGTCGCGGTTAAAAATTCAGTACGGAAACCAATCAATCCGCGGGCAGGCATAATAAAATCTAAGCGAACTCGACCATGGCCATCTGGCAGCATATTTTTCAGTTCACCACCACGAGTACCGAGTCGTTCCATCACACCACCTTGGTGTGTATCTTCAACATCAACGGTAACTTGTTCAAAAGGTTCTTGCTTGACACCATCGATTTCGCGAATGATTACTTCAGGACGGGAAACGCCCATTTCAAAACCTTCACGACGCATAGTTTCAATTAAAATAGACAAGTGTAATTCACCACGGCCTGAGACGCGGAATTTATCCGGGTCAGACGTGTCTTCTACGCGTAAAGCAACATTATGTTTCAGCTCGCGATCAAGACGATCACGTATTTGACGAGTGGTAACAAACTTACCATCTTGACCTGCAAACGGTGAATTATTAACCTGGAAGGTCATGCTTACAGTTGGTTCATCAACCGTTAACGGTGACATCGCTTCAACATGATTTGGATCACAAACCGTATCTGAAATATCTAGCTTCTCAATACCGGTAAAGGCAATAATGTCGCCGGCAAACGCTTCATCAACTTCAATGCGTTCTAGGCCTAAGAAACCCAGTACCTGTAATAGTCTGCCATTTCGCGTTTGACCATCATTATCAATAATCGTCACTTGACTGTTCTTAGAGATTTTACCGCGGGTGATACGACCAACACCAATCACACCAACGTAGCTATTATAATCGAGTGAGGTAATTTGCATCTGGAAGGGACCATCAACATCCACAACCGGTGGTTGCACATGTTTAACAATGGTTTCAAAGATAGGATCCATATTGCCATCGCGCACTTCAGAATCAAGGCTGGCATAGCCATTAATCGCTGAACAATAAACTGTTTCAAAGTCTAACTGCTCATCAGTCGCACCGAGTTGATCAAATAACTCAAAGGTTTGGTCTTGGACCCAATCGGCGCGTGCGCCATCACGGTCAATTTTGTTCACCACGACAATTGGCTTTAAACCAAGCGCCAGTGCTTTTGAGGTAACAAAGCGTGTTTGTGGCATGGGGCCTTCAACAGCGTCAACCAACAACAGAACCGAGTCGACCATTTGCAATACCCGTTCAACCTCACCACCGAAGTCAGCATGCCCCGGGGTGTCGACGATATTGATACGCAGGCCTTTCCAACGAATAGCCGTGTTCTTGGACAGAATCGTAATACCACGTTCTTTTTCCAAATCATTGGAATCCATGACGCGTTCTTCAAATTCACCACGGGTTTCGAGGGTACCAGATTGCTGCAAAAGCTTATCAACTAAGGTAGTTTTACCGTGGTCAACGTGGGCAATAATGGCGATGTTGCGGATTTCTTCACTCACTGGCATTCTCATCTTGGCCCTGGGGCCTGTTCATGGCCGTAATGGCCTGTTGCAAAACGGCGCATTATACTCGGATGAAAGCTGCTGTGCGCGCTTTTACTCAGGTTTTTTCCACATCTGCCGCCTAAATACCTTAATAGTTCACGAATAAGCGCCAAAACAGGACACTTTCAATGGTATCTTCGCCTTCAAGTAACAATACTGAGCATGATGAGCTCGCTAAAAACCCAGGCTGGAGCGAAATTCGCGAAACCATTCTAATGCTCGATTTTGCAGTAGCACGCATGTCCCACGCCATGAGTGATGGTAATGATTCTGTCGACACCTTAATAGAATCATTCACTCACATGGCCAAAGAAGTGGAGTCAATTCAAGCCACTGCTAATACACTGAATGAAACAGAACAAAAACAAACAATGCTTCAACAATGCTCATCCATACATAACAATATGAACCAGGCCATTACAGCTTTTCAGTTTTATGACCGCCTGAGCCAACGGATGCAACACATAACAAATAGTCTAGATTCTATGTCGACCTTGATTAATCAAGAGAACCAACGGATCGACCATGAAAAGTGGCAAGAATTAAAAGCGATGATCCGTGCCAACTACACGCTTGAGAGTGACAAACTCATGTTTGAGTCATTACTGTCTGGCACCAGCGTCAGTGATATTATTAATCAGGCTACGCAATCGGTTAATTCAGACGAGGTGGGTGAAATAGAGTTGTTTTAACACCTTAGGCCATCTTGAAAGACACAGAAAGTAATTTAGCACTCAAAGTGGCACAAAATTAAGCTGAAATTTAACATTTATACACAGCATTTTCGTTACAAACTGACCACTTAGGGGTATGCTAGGGTTAAATATAAATAGGGACGCATAACAATTATGAGTGCTGGTAACCAAGAAGCAACATACAACGAAAACAACGAGCGCCGGGTTAGTTCAAAAACTGTTTGCCAACAACTAACTGATGAACGTTCCGATATGCTCATTAACTTTTGCCGCGTCGCGGGTGTTGACCCTTTTGATGAGCCTCATAAAGGTGACGAACTCGAAGACCTGCTACAAAATTTTTGTCGCATCATGGTCGATTATTTAGCGACTGGTCACTTTGGCCTTTACCAGCGCATACTCGATGGCACCGAGCGACGTGAAGAAATTAGTACTGTCGCTCAACAGCTCTACCCCGAAATCTCCGACACTACCGCAACCGCGATGGCTTTCAATGACAAATACGAAACCAATACTGATCACACATTAGACCAGTCATTTTCTAACGATCTCTCTACTCTCGGTCAGGCACTCGCGACCCGCATTGAGTTGGAAGACCAACTATTAAAAATGATTAACTAAAAACCTGATTTTAGCCTTAAGCCCCATACTTCATGGACGAAGTTGTTATTCCCTCCGCAATACCCCTCTAAAAAACGTGGCAAACTAATTATTTACGCCTATTTAACGTCTTAACCCTCAATATTTTCCACTGATCGTCGATGACTAGTAAGAGAGCGTTAAAATTGAATATCTGAGGACAGTCATGGAAACATCGTTAATGCAAACCATTGATGAGCGCACCCGTCTTGCGGGCGCAAATCGACTAGAAATATTGTTGTTTAGCCTTGGCAAAGGCTCCGACACTGGGCGAGAAGAAGTCTTTGGTATCAATGTTTTTAAAATTCGTGAAGTTATGCAAATACCCGAAATCACTCAGGCTCCCGATATGCCACCGGGCGTTAAAGGTATGGTTTGCTTACGAGGCCAAATGATTCCCGTCATCGATATGGCTCACTATGTTGATCTCAACATCGAAACGCCTCCTCAGATTCTAATCGTCACTGAGTTTAATCGCAGCACGCAGGGATTTCTGGTCGACTCAGTCGAGCAAATATTGCGCATGGAATGGAATGAGATCAAAATACCGCCACCAATGATGGCTAACACCATGGGCGGACTGGTCACCGCGGTAACTGAATTAAAAGATGGGCGCATCGTCATGGTGCTAGACGTTGAAAAAATTCTCGCTGATACATCAATGGGTCTGGATGATGAGTCTGTGTTCGAGGGTGTTGAAGAACTGGATAGCACCGCTACCATTATGTTTGCCGACGATTCATCCGTTGCACGCAATCAAATTTCACGAACATTGGATAAGCTTGGTATAAAATATTTCAGTGCTAAAAATGGCGAAGAAGCCTGGGAAAGAATGAAAGCCTTTGCTGACGAGGCCGAAGAGCGCGGTATCCAAGTCAAAGACATTATTCAGTTACTACTCACCGACATTGAAATGCCGGGGATGGATGGCTATGTATTGACTAAAAAGGTCAAAGAAGATCCTCGCTTTCAGGGTATTCCAATCGTCATGCATTCATCGTTGTCTGCCGAAGCCAATATCACCATTGGTAAATCCGTCGGGGTCGATGCCTATGTTCCAAAATTCGATCCACGTGAATTGACTAAAACAATCGAACCTTTTCTTAATATAGACTTAAGCAAAAAGTAACCGACATCAATAATGTGGTGGGGGCGGCTCCTTGTCAGGTGCCCCCATCGAACCACTTTGTACTGTCGCTAACTGCTGTTGCAAATGCTCTGCCCACTGCTTCAGCATGGCAATTTGTTCACGGTGCGCAGCCAACTCATCACTCATAGTCTGCATCGCAGCTTCTTGAAAGGCTAACTTGGTTTCCAGCTCAATAATACGTTGTTCCATCTGTCCTCCTGAGGCGACAGTAATTTAGAGTAAGCTTAAAATAATACGCATAGCAGCCAATTCCTGCCATACTGAAAACAGACACTGACTATCCAGAGGTGCAGAGATGAAAGCCTTAATCACCCTCGGCAATCGAGACGTCACCGTTGAACTGAGCCACTCGGCAGCCAGAGCACTCAGCAAACGTGACACGCCACTCACCGCAGAAATGGAATTATTCTTTAGCTGCTTAATTCGAAAACAAGTCCGCTTTCATGATAGCGCTGAAGGCATTGCCGTTGCCGAAAACCTTCACATCAACTTTCACCCGGTTATGAGCCAACATTGTCACGTGTCTGAGGTAAACGACGATGGCCCACCCATGGCTGATTTCCCAATCGTTAATGAAGCCGCTTACACCCCACACTGGTTAAAGCTCGATTTTCGTAAAGGTCAGTGGCTAGGCGAATTTGGCTACGGCCACTAGCGATTAACTATCAAGCTCTTCCCAACGGGCATAATGTCCCTTTAACTCAGTTTCAATTGCTTCGTAGCGCGTTGTTAGCTTTGCGGCTTCGTCCCCAGCCTGGCGATAAAACTCAGGATCGGCCATTTGTTTTTGCAGGGTTTCGTGCTCTTGTTCCAGTGACTCAATCAAACCCGGTAAGGCGGCTAACTCACGTTGTTCTTTGTTGTTTAGCTTGCGGGCTGCTTCAGCGGCGACAGGTGCCTGCTTTTTGTTTGTCTTGGTCTTCGACTTGCTGTTCTTACCGGTTTCATTTTGTGGCACTGCACGCTGACGTATCCAGTCCTCGTAACCACCAACATATTCATTAACTTTGGCATTGCCTTCAAACACCAAGGTACTGGTCACGACATTATTAATGAATTCACGATCATGGCTAACAACAATTAATGTGCCGGCGTATTCCACCAGCAGTGATTCAAGCAGTTCCAAAGTATCGACATCCAGATCATTGGTCGGCTCATCCATCACTAATACATTAGAAGGCTTGGTAAATAATTTTGCGAGTAATAATCGATTGCGTTCACCACCCGACAGTGATTTCACTGGGCTGCGTGCACGTTGTGGTGGAAACAGGAAATCACCTAAATAACTAATCACATGACGCGAGTGACCATTAATTGTCACCATATCGTTACCGTCAGCAATATTATCTTGCACTGTCGACTCTAAATTTAACTGTGCGCGTAACTGGTCAAAGTAAGACACTTCCATTTTAGTGCCTAACTTTATCGAGCCTGATTGCGGCTCCAGATCACCCAACAGTAGTTTCAACACGGTGGTTTTACCACAACCATTGCCACCAATAACGCCAATCTTGTCACCGCGAATGATGGTACTTGAAAAATCTTCGACAATCATTTTATCTTGCCAACCGTATGAGACATTTTCAGCCTCAACGACGATCTTGCCTGAGGATTGTCCGGCCTGCATTTTCATGTTGGCGCTGCCCGATTGTTGTCGACGATCAGAACGTTCCGAACGCATCTTTTTCAGCGCCCGAACACGACCTTCATTACGTGTCCGCCGAGCCTTAATACCCTGCCTTATCCAAACTTCTTCTTTGGCTAGCTTTTTATCAAACTCTGCATTTTCGACTTCTTCAGCATCCAACGCAGCCTGTTTACGAACCAGATAAAGATCATAATTGCCGGGCCAACTCGTTAACTGACCGCGATCCAGTTCGATAATGCGAGTGGCGATACGACGCAAAAACAAGCGGTCATGGGTAATAAAGATCAACGTGCTTTTGTAACTGAGCAGGAACTCTTCCAGCCAAGCTATCATTTCAATATCAAGATGGTTAGTCGGTTCATCGAGCAACAACACATCCGGTTCAGCAACCAGCGCACGCGCTAGCATCACCCTGCGTTTCCAACCACCAGACAAACTTTCAAAGGCCGCATCCGCATCAAGCTGTAGACGCGTCAACACGGTATCGACACGCTGACTCATTGCCCAGCCATTTTGTGCCTCTAACTCATGTTGGGTGTGTTCCAGGGCATCAAATAACTCAGGTTCATCGGCCAGACGATGGGTAATGTCATGATAGCGACTCAGTAATTCACCTAAGTTACCAAGACCGGCCGCCACCACATCGTAAACACTGCCGTGAATATCTTCCGGTACATCTTGCAATAGCAAACTCACACGTGATCCGTCTGGCGTATGCACACTGCCATCATCGGCGTGCACTTCACCGGTAATGACTTTGAATAAGGTTGATTTACCAGTGCCGTTTCGACCCACCAAGCATAAGCGTTCGCCGTGCTCGACTTCTAAATTGACACCATCCAGCAAAGCAGGCCCGCCAAAGCTGACAACTAAATTTTTCAGGCTTAATACGCTCATGATAGTTGTCCATTTTCAAGGATCTGTTTCAAATTAGCTTCATCAACAGGGAATTGCATGGGTTGTATTTCCGGGGCAGTCGCCAACAGGCGTTCAAACTGAGGGGCGTACTCTTTCTCAAAGAACACCACAATTCTTGGTTCTATTTTCAATCGTTGTACCGTGGCCAGCAAAGATTCTACGCTGCTGGTCCGATCCCTAAAATCAGACTGAAAGTTAAATTCGGTGACGATCACGTCTGGGGTAAATTTCTTCAACGTCGACATGGCTTTTCGCATATGGTGAACAACTTCAACACAGTAGCCCAAGGATTTGTACAGAGGGATAAAATCGGGATAGCCGCCTACTTCAATGATGGCAAGCAAATTTTTAGCCTTTTGCATCTCTGTTCCAATTCCAATAGTCGTAAATAATGTAATGAATCTCGCTGACGCTAAGGCACAATCAGGCAAAGCGCTGCTGAGCGAGCGTGGAGTGTACCTGAATAAGCGCAGCTCACCCACCTTATATAGAGTATTTGCCGGGCGGCCACTGATATGAGAAGGTACCAGTTAGCGGGAAACTCAACGTGACAATAGCATTAACAGGCTATTTAATAGCAGTATTACTAAAAACAGCACGACATAAAAAAATAAGCTAATTACAAGGAGCAGTTGCACAATGAAAGCATCCGATCTTTTTGTTAAATGTCTCGAAACTGAAGGTATGGAGTATATCTTTGGCGTCCCCGGCGAAGAAAATGCCGACTTCATGATGTCATTAGAAGACTCCGACAAGATTAAATTTATCCTCACCCGCCATGAGCAAGGCGCCGCCTTTATGGCCGAAGTTTATGGCCGCCTAACAGGGAATCCCGCTGGTTGTTTGGGCACACTGGGCCCCGGTGCGACAAACTTAATTACCGGTGTTGCCGATTCTAATATGGATCGCTCGCCAATGATCGTGCTCACCGGTCAGGGCGCCTCGACGCGTTTGCACAAAGAATCACATCAAGTCATGGACGTTGTAGCAATGTTTAAGCCTGTCACCAAATGGGCTCAAACTATCTTTCATGCTGACAATATCCCTGAAATTGTGCGTAAAGCGGTGCGATTGGCCCGTACTGAAAAACCCGGTGCCTGCCATATTGAATTACCCGAAGATATTGCCGAACACGACACCAGTGCCGTGCCTATGTCCGTGCAACGTTTCCGCCGACCGGTGGCTGACGATAAAATCGTCGATGAAGCCTTTATGAAAATTAAAGCCGCCAAGAACCCAATCATCGTCGCCGGTAATGGCTGTATTCGTAAACGCGCCAGTGCGCAGCTGCGCCATCTCTGTGACAAAACAGGTATCGGCGTAATCAGCACTTTCATGGCCAAAGGCTGTGTCGACATGGATGCTGAATACTGCCTTTACACTGTTGGTTTGCAAGCCAAAGATGTGGTGGCCTGTGCGATTGATGCCGCCGATCTGGTGATAACTCTCGGTTATGACATGGTCGAATACCACCCACATTTATGGAATAAAGACAGTGATAAAGAAATTATTCATGCTGACTTCCTGCCGGCTGAAATTGACTCCCATTATCATCCGCAAACAGAGTTGGTGGGCGATTTAGCTCACACATTATGGATGCTCAATAACCGTTTTGAAAATGACAATTTCGAGTTTGATCGAAGCCAGCAAGTTGCTACCCGCCGTGACATGAGCGAAGACTTGGCAATGGAAAAAGACGATAATTCGGATGGCAAACTTAAACCACAAAAAGTCTTATGGGACGTCCGCCAGGTTATGGGCCCACATGATATTTTGCTCTCCGATGTTGGCGCCCACAAAATGTGGATCGCCCGCCATTACCAATGCCATGAACCCAACACTTGTTTAATCCCAAATGGTTTCTGTTCAATGGGCTTTGCCTTACCCGGTGCGATCGCGGCCAGCATTGTTCATCCTGAGCGACGCATTCTCGCTATCTGTGGTGATGCGGGATTCATGATGAACGTACAGGAAATGGAAACCGCCAAACGCTACAACACCAATCTAGTCGTCATGGTCTGGGAAGACAAACAATATGGTTTAATTGCCTGGAAACAAGAAGCACATTTTGGCAAACACACTAAACTCGATTTTGATAACCCAGACTGGATGCAACTCGCCGAGGCCTTTGGTTGGGGCGGGCATCACGTGACTAAAACCTCCGATCTCGTTCCAACGTTGGAAGCAGCCTTTAATGAACCGGGTCCGAGTCTGTTGGTGTTACCCATCGACTACGCCGAGAACATGAAGCTAACCGAACGCCTCGGCAATATCAGCTGCCCAATCTAAAGGAACTATCATGACTGCACATTTTCCATTGATGGTCCCCGGCGGTAGTAGCACTGACACACTGGATGTACGTTCGCCCTATGACCAAAGTATTATCGCAACAGTTGATGTAGCCGGCGCCTCGGCCGTTGAACTGGCCTTGCAACATGCTGAAGATCTATTTCGCAATCGTGATGCCTGGCTGAGTGCTCCTAAGCGCATAGAAATCCTCGAACGTACTGCTGAGATTATGCAAGAACGCGCTGAAGAACTAGCCATTGAAGCCGCTCGTGAGGGCGGCAAACCACTGATTGATTCACAAATTGAAGTGGCGCGTGCTATTGATGGTGTACGCAATTGCGTTGATTGCATTCGGGAAAGCCATGGCACCGAAATTCCCATGGGCATAAACCCCGCCTCAATGAATCGTCTTGCCATGACTCGACGTGAACCGATTGGTGTGGTGGTAGCAGTCAGTGCTTTTAATCATCCTTTGAATTTAATCATTCATCAGGTTGGTCCGGCGGTCGCTTCCGGTTGCCCGGTAGTGATTAAACCTGCCGGTGATACCCCATTATCTTGTCTGCGTTTTATTGGCATTTTGCGTGAAGCCGGCTTACCGCCTGAATGGGCTCAGGCAGTCGTTGTTACCGATCGCGAAGTGTCGACCAATTTAGTCGCTGACTCACGTGTCGGTTTCTTTAGCTTCATTGGCAGTGGTAACGTTGGTTGGTTCTTACGCTCTAAACTAGCGCCAGGTGCCCGCTGTGCGCTCGAACATGGTGGGAGTGCACCGGTCATTATTGAAGCCGATGCTGATCTAGATGATGGGCTGCCCTTGCTCGCCAAAGGCGGCTTCTATCATGCCGGTCAGGTTTGCGTGTCAGTACAACGTGTCTTCGCTCACCGTAGCATTGCTAAAGCAGTTGCTGAAAAAATCGCTGAACTAGGTTCCGACATGACCGTTGGCGATCCAACTTTGGCAGAAACTGAAGTTGGCCCGTTAATTCGTCCACGCGAAGTTGATCGCGTGCATGAGTGGGTGGAAGAAGCGATTAAACTCGGCGCGGAGAAAATTTGCGGCGGTAATAAAATCGGCGAAACATGTTACACCCCCACGGTGCTTTTTGATCCACCCGATGATGCCACTATTTCCACTAACGAAGTATTTGGCCCTGTTGTCCAAGTCTATCCCTACGATGACATGGACGAAGCACTGATGCGGGCTAATGCACTGCCGGTCGCTTTTCAGGCCGCCATTTTCACTAAAAACATTGACCGCGCCATGCGTGCCTATCAACGTTTTGATGCATCGGCGGTGATGGTTAATGACCATACCGCATTTCGTGTTGACTGGATGCCTTTTGCGGGTCTTCGTCAATCAGGACATGGGGTTGGTGGTATTCCTCATACTTTTCATGACATGCAAATTGAAAAAATGCTGGTCATCCGTAGCATGGAGCTCTAATAAATATGTACTTCACTAAAAAACTATTCTTGATATTCTGTATGTTAAGTTGTTTCAGCGTGCCCGCTTACGCCATTAATAAATGTGTCGATGAAAATGGCAAAGTGAGTTATATCAGCGGTCGTTGTCCCCAAGCCAACGTTGGCAGTAATAGCAATATTTCGTCCACTCGTCCGTATATTTACCCTATCGCCGTCAACAAGGACAACATGACCGTTATTCTAAAAATGAATGCCGATTGGGTTGTTAAAGAAACAGTAAAAGAAACAGATACAGGACTCATTGCCTTAGAAGTGACCAGCCCTAAAGATAAATCATTCAAAAATATTATTATCTACCGGCCTTATGCAGCAGGTTCAAAACGTAAACGCCTATCAAAACAAGGAATTTTTGATAAAATCAAAATGTCTTTCGGCTCCACTCTTAACCAGGAGCAACAACTAATTTCTGTTAACAACAGAGATGCCAGCGGTTACCGCTTTACAGCAACCGATCCAAGGTGGTTAAGCAGAATACCACCAAAGGGTGAGTACCTTTACATATCCAAGATCATTCTCGACCTGCGTCACGGTTTCCTGGAATATACGACGCTGTATAACGATACAAAAAGCACCGGCTATAAAGACACCATAAATTCTTTGCAATGGATGCAAAATAAAAAAACACAATTCAATCGCCGGCTAGCACGCTATATTCGCGAAACTAGGAATTTACCGGCTAAGAATTTACAAGTTAAGGCAAGACGAAATTTCTTACGCGCGATGAAGAAAGAAAGTCCTGAAGATCAATTTCTGGTCGGGCAGTGGTTATCAGAGTCTGATCAAACCGAAGCAAAAACCTGGTACCAGTTGGCTGCCAAACGTGGCTATATTCCTGCTATTCAAAAGCAAAATGTACGCTGAATATCAACATGGCTTCTGGCAACGGATAAACCCAACTTACATTGATGTAAAAGAAACTATTTCAGCATGACTACAGTTGGGTATAATATGATACTTAGTATTATATTTTGAGAAATATCAATGACCGATCAACTCACTGACGAAGAAAAAGAATCTGTCGCTGACAAAATTGAACAGCTTCGCCTTGAACATAGCGATCTCAATGACATCATTGATCGACTACAAGAACAAGCATTAGTCGATCAGTTGCAACTACGACGTCTAAAAAAACGAAAACTATTACTGAAAGATATTATTGCGCGTTTAGAAAGCGAATTAATTCCTGATATTGATGCTTAAGTAGCAATTCGCTGCTATCCCTTACTAATAATGCGAACTGCTTCGCTGTCTCTTTGATCCCGAATACGCTAGTCTACTGCGGTACAAACACTGCAGTTCATCAAGGACAAACCGTTATTACGGCATAAAAATCAGGGGAATAAAATGAAACCATTTCTGCTTTATCTGCTTGCGACACTCTTTACAATTTCACCCATGCTTGCTCAAGCTGAAGATAAGCCCAGCATTGATGAAGTGAACCGCATCTTCAATTATTACGACAACGGCTATTCTCTCGGTGCAACATTAGCTAACTACCGCGTTTGTAATGATATCCATCGGGAAGGGCCTGATAAAAATAATTGCACCGAAGAGGTTGCTGGTAATCAAATAGAAACGAACCAGCCAGCTTACCTTTGGATGCTGTTAATGGTGCCGGACAATACTGAAAACGAAAAAGTGTTATTACAATTTAATTACAAAGGTGTTACCCGCCGGGTAAAAACGCACCCTATCAATGGTGCATTTCGTTACCGAACTTGGAGCAAAATTAAATTTGACCGCGCAGGAGAATGGGTCGTCAAAGTGTTACAAGAGTCGAATGATAATGTCACGTCATTGGGTGAGCTTGTGATTAATGTCACTGATCCAGCTATTGCCCAGACAGATCAGTAACTCGCTTATCAGTAAATAAAAAGGGAGCCATTCGGCTCCCTTTTTATTGTCCTAAATCATTAACTAATATTTATACTTGTGTCAGATCTTTCATCGATACGAAATCAGTTGGATCAGGTGTGTAGCCCATTACATCTTCAAGTGTCGAGAACTTATTAACCCCGGTACTTAGTTCAATATCTTGTGGCGTAAACTGTGATGGATGTTCATAACCCGCCGTATGTGCCAGCGAAATTAATTCTTTACGCAAACCTTTAATATAACGGCTAAAGCGTACCGATTTAGTATTAACATTCAAGCCACCCTGCTTCCATTTATTCATGGTAGTAATGCCGGTAGGACAGTGTCCGGTATGGCAAGCTTGTGATTGAATACAACCAATTGACAACATCACTTCACGCGCGCAAGCAATCATGTCACAGCCCATGGCAAGTGCAATGACCGCACGATCAGGGAAACCCAACTTACCACTGCCAATCCAGACGATGTTACGACTCAATCCAGCATGTTGGAAAATTTGGTAAACTCGCGAAAAACCGATTTTGAAAGGTAATGAAACGTGATCCGCGTAAGTTAGCGGTGCTGCACCGGTGCCACCTTCACTACCATCGATGGTGATAAAATCGGGCCCCTGCCGACGATGTTTCATTTTTTCCGCCAACTCTTGCCAAAAATGTTCGTCGCCAATGGCTGATTTGACACCTACCGGTAATCCTGTTCGCTCAGCGATCAATTCAATAAAATCGATCATTTCATCAACAGTCGAAAATTCAGAATGTGAATTGGGGGAGATGCAATCCTCACCAAGCGGCACACCCCGTATGGCCGCAATTTCTTCGGTCACTTTAGGGCCGGGCAGCACGCCGCCTTTACCTGGCTTGGCACCTTGTGAAAGTTTAATTTCTATGGCACGAATTTGTGGGTTGGCTGCTATTTTTTCGGCTATCACATCAATTGAAAAACCATCTTTATCACGCGCCGCAAAATAGCCGGTGCCTACCTGCCAGATAACATCCGCACCATGCAAATGATAAGGACTGACACCACCTTCACCGGTGTTGTGGTAGCAACCCGCTAATTCGGCACCAATATTAATTGCGGAAATGGCATTCTTACCCAGCGCACCAAAAGACATACCAGACACATTTACAATTGAATGAGGACGCCAGGGGCGACGACGATTATGCGCTGCACCCATTATCTTCACACAAGGCAAACTGGTGGGGTCGTCATCAGGTGAAGTGGCTTTGTGTTCAGGAAAAGGAAACGCAGCGTTCTTTATAATCGGGTAACCAATATTGTATTGCGATTCAGTGGTGCCAAAACCAAAGTAATTATTAATACCTTTAGAAGTCGTATACACCCATGAACGTTCGGTACGGTCAAAAGGCATTTCTTCTTTATCATGTGCCACCCAATACTGGCGCATTTCAGGACCAATCATTTCAAGGAAGTAGCGTATGTGGCCTATAACAGGATAGTTATGTAAGACCGCGTGTTTTTTCTGCGTTACATCGTAAATAAAAACAAACACTAAAAAAACAAATAAAGCGGCACCGATGTAACCGATGCCTTCCCAAAGTGTCACTGCCATGCTGAACTCCTCTTGTTGTTTTTATAGAAGGGGCCCCGATGTGTTGCGCGTTATTATTCTTCGGCGATCCATTCCTGTAATGCGTCTATGATACTTTTCGCTTGATCAACGCTAGAGATATTAAACTTAGATTTTTGAAAATATTCGCCATTGCGTTTTTGATAGCGGCGGATAGTAAATTTAGGTTTACCGTATTCTTCTTTCTTCTTATCCCAATCCTGAAATTGGTATATCACTGTTGACCAGGCACCCTTGGTAAGCACTTTCTTATCAAGCTGCTTTACCAATACCAGATCATCTTCAATGTATTCAATACTTAATTCGTCTACTGTTTCAGCCATGAGTCTCTACTTCAATGTTAGAAAAAATGTCTGTTTAGACTAACAGAATTACTCTGAATGTTAAGCCCCAATGCCGCTACCTTATTGAAAAAAGGCCAACATTTTCAGCCTAAGCCGCAAGCCCCACTCAGAGGTAAAACCAATTTCCTGATCATAAATCTGCCCCTGTTCATCAATAATGAAACTACTTGGGTAACCGCGCACGCTGTACATCGCCGCAATGTCACCATATTCATCAACCAAGACAGGAGCGGTTATACCTTGCTCAGCGACATATTCAGCAACTTCTTCGCGACTACCTGATTGAGCAGCGATGGTCAGCACTGCGTAATCACGACTTAATGAATCAATATTGCCCTGTTCAAAGCGGCATATCGGGCACCAACTCGCCCAAAAATGTACTAGTACGGGTTTACCACGATATGCCGCCAGCGAAATATTTTCCCCCGTCAGCAGCTTGCCAACGAAAACCGGCGCCTCGCCACTGAGCGCATTTCTCTCTTGCCAGTATTGAAAACCAATGTAGATAAGCAGCATTAGCAAGCCATTAATGGCAATACTTTTCCATTTCTTACTTTTGCTGGAGGAAGGACTAATAACAGGATCGTCTGACATCGTCAGCGTAGTATGACAGAATTGAGAATCTAAACGGGGTTTAAGTTGCGTTGCGTGGCTCTTCAGCGAGGTTAGTGAAGTCTGCAGCGTACCGATCAATCCACTCTAATGCCGCATCCGCAGTAGATAAATCACGCCCTTGTTCTTCTCGCATTTGCTGCCGGTATTGCTCTATGTGACAGACCTGCTCGACCATCCGAACAGTATAAAAGTCACTGGCATCAAGGAACTCAACACCAATTTCGTAATCTGTGGTTCGTTCACGGCACCATGAAACACGGCCACGAACCTGAGTTGTGCCGATTGAGACGGGTAACGCCAAGGTGACCATCGTGCCAGGTAAAGAAGGAGCCTGACTGCTGAAACATACGCCGCCGAAACTGATATTAGTCAGACTTTCTGCTGCTCCCTGCTGGCTGTGATCAGGCCGAATTTCTATCGGCATCTTGGAAGGGTGGCGGATGAAGGAACGCACAACGCTAACTCCCTTGAGGACATGCTCAAAGGATACACCAATTTCCATAAAGAACATCTATTTAGTTAATAAACCTGACAATTCTTTACATTTCTCGTTACTTTTAGCGAAAAACCAAGCTCGAAACAAAATTGCCCGAACTAATTATTTTCTACAAGCAATCTTGAGTTATGAGGGGGTGACGTTTGCTGCTTGCAGACCCTTAGGACCTGTTTCAACATCAAAGTTAACACTTTGGCCTTCATTCAGTGATCGAAAACCTTCAGCAGAGATTGCACTAAAGTGAACAAACACATCATCACCGCCTTCACTCGGTTCAATAAATCCAAAGCCTTTAGAATCGTTGAACCACTTCACAGTACCTGTTGCCATTTACCTATTCCTCTATTTTTATTATTTACTTCCATGCAGACTACATTTGATGTGCGCCCGTTTGATTTTTTTCGAACCCACAGCATCTGCAATAGCCACGAGAATATCACCGCTAAACTATTTGGCCAATAAAAAATAACGGAATTTTACTAAAAATAGAGGAAAAAAAGCCTATTTAAGTGATTTTTCGCTCGATCACTTCAATTTGTGCTTGCGTAACGGCTTCACCACTGAGCAGTTGCTGCAATACCGCCTGCCAAACTTGCTGCTCAGGTTGTTGGCAATAATACTCAACTGCCGCCTTTAAGTGCGCGCGCAAGCGCCTATTCAATTCCATATAAGGTAACGACTGATTAACCCCGGCTTCCAGTAGTCCAGCGGCATCTTCCAATGCAGCACGTGCAACTTGGCCGCACTCAGAGCAGCCCGGTGGATAAGCGGCCTCAGCATATTCACGTAGCGCAATGCTGAGTCGCTGAACCAGTGATGGCGGGCATTCAATTCGCAATAATTTTGCCATTACTAAAAGGCTTGTTCTTCTTCATCTTGCTCAGGTGGCAGCTGCAGATAATAGCCTTTTTCAAGCAAATTCTGCTTCACCTGCTCGATGTCCGCATTAGCCAGCTTCTCATACTTAGCAAGGTCTAACGACATCACTACTTGCAACTCACCCAGTATTATTAACAAGGCTTCTGGCAGACGCTCAAATTCATCTTCTTGCTCAACATAAAGAAATGAACCCGGCTTTTTATCACCTTTGTAAATCACACAATCCATACAACCTCCCGCGACTAAACTAAAAGACCTTTCAGCCAGGTAGAAAACAAACTATCGGCTAGCTTATGCAAGGCCTCAATATTAGGCTCAAGATCGGCACCAATAATTTTCACCGCATCCATGTTCCAGCGTCCGCCCTGCGCTAAATCATCGGTATACAAGGCTGTCCACTCTTTGACCATCTCGGCCTGCATTTCCAGATGAAACTGTAAACCTAATGTTTTTCCAATGACAAAAGCCTGGTTCTTATACGCTTCGCTGCTTAATACTGTGCTGGCACCTTCAGGTAATTCAAACGTCTCACCGTGCCAATGAAACGCCATCATCGGTAACGGCATATTCTGTAACCATTTTTCACTGTGCTCAGAGTCAACAGCATGCAGTGGATGCCAACCAATTTCCTGACCTTGCTCACCGCGAAATACGCGGCCACCCAATGCCTTAGTCAGCAATTGGCTACCGAGGCACACGCCAAGCATTGGTAACCCTTTTGCCTGCGCGCTGCGAATAAGCGCCAGCTCCTGCTCAACCCACGGCAACGGGTCATTAACACTCATGGGACCGCCTAAAAATACCATCGCAGAAACGTCATCACAGTCTGCGGGGATTGTCGCGCCTTCATCTACCGCCACTAATTCATAATTTAGACCATGGCGCTGAATAATCTCGGCCAGATAACCGGGACCTTCACAGCCCAGATGACGGAAAACCCGAATTGGTTTCATTGTTATTCACTTCACACTATTAATATAAGCGCACTATAATACAGATCATGGATTTAATTAGACACCTAACCGATCTCAAGCAGTTTGCGCTGCGCGTTAGCCTGCTAACATTATTCTTCGTTAGCAGCGGTTGCACGACAACACCGATACAAGAACCGATTGCCGAACCGGCTATGCAAGCAATCCAACAGGCCTATCGCAAAACAGTCACTGAAGCATTGAATGATCCGAATGAAAACTGGACCAGTGGCTGGGCTGGCAATATGTGGATTAACTTCTGGGGCGCGAATAACCTCGGACTTTGTTATCACTGGAAGTATCGGGTACACGCCGGCGTTAAAGAAACCGTGCATGCTCAGCAATGGGCGTTATCCGGTATTGTGATTAATCGTGGTACCAGTAATGAACACCATGCCGTGGTGGTCTATGATCCCGCGCGCATCAATGCTGATGCCATTCTTTCTGCCAGCAACCTCCAACCTGTGTATGTACTTGATCCTTGGCGCCAGGGACAAGCCGATATTTACCACATTCAAGACTGGTTAAAACTGCCAACCACGGTTTATACCGCCGCCAGTTTAATTCCCATAAATAAAACGCAAAAATAGCCGTAGTGCTTATTACCTTGTTGTAACAAATATTTTACAAAAACCCTCACTATGTAGCATATTTAGCTCAAGTCCCCCCCTTCTCAGCCGATAATTTTAGTAGATTAAAGCTATTTTTAACACTCAATTTAATTGGGTAATTATCGTCTAGGAGTATGTCATGAAAAAAAGTGTTATTACGTTTGTCTCAGCATTAGCAATGATTGGGTTTATGAGTTTTTCTAATGCTGCAGGTAAAGTTTCTCCAACCAGTGTTGATGGTGCTACGTCAGTGTCTGCAGCAGAAGCCAAAGCATTATTTGACAAAGGCGCGGCCTTTATTGACACCCGAAAAGATAAAGACTGGAATGCAGGCCGTATCCCTGATGCGATTCATCTTGATGTTAAAAAAGCACTGAGCGAAGACTCACTGGCTAAAGAAGTTAAAAAAGGTGAGGCGGTGGTGATGTACTGCAATGGCGAAAGCTGCCTGCGTAGCTCAAAAGGTTCCGCGATGGCCGTCAGCTGGGGTTACAGCAAAGTCTATTACTTCCGTGACGGATTCCCTGCATGGAAAGCCGCGGGTTATCCAGTAGAGTAAGTTCAACACCAGCACGTAATATTTAAAGGTATCAACGATGCAATTACGCACAAAAGTCACCGTTAGCGCTGTCGCCATGATTTTATTAGTAGCGATCACTTTGATCATTACGGCACAGACCTCTGAAGGACATGTTGAAGACATGTTCAAAGAAGCCACCATTGATGGTAAAACAACGCTATGGAAAAAAATCATTGCCGGACAAATGGAACTGATGATCCCCGGCACGTCAGCTCTGGCGCGTGACCGTGCAACTCGCAAAGCATTAAAAAACAGAGATCCAGTTGCCATTAAAGAAGGCGCCGATACAAGTTTTAACCTACTCAGCGCGAGTAACGTTATCACCCGTATGCAATTACTCGGTTTAGATGGTGCAGTGCTTTACTCTGCACCAGCTAAATACAGCAACTTAATGGACAACTCCCTCGTCAGTGATGCGATTGAAACCGGTAAAATTGCCCGCGGCATCGTTCGTGATGGTGATGGAAAACTAGTTGTCTCAATTGCCTTCCCAATGTTTACCCGTGGCAAAACTATCGGTGTCGGGGTTTTTTCACGTGACTTACAAGCCGCACTTGATGACTTTAAAATTAATGACAATTCTGAATTAATTATTGTTGATGACAAGGGTAATACCGAATACAGCACCAATGACCAATTATTGTCGAAGCTTAATTTACAAATTCCTGAACTTGGTAAAAGTAGCGTGCAGGTAGCCGAGTTTGAAAATAGTATTGACTCTGTCGCCATCATTCCAGTGCTGACCGCTGATGATAAAGCTGCCGCGCATTTAATTAGCGCAAAAGATTATACTCAAAGTTTTCGTAGCCTTAATAAAGTGCACTTCATTGCTTTTAGCCTGACTGCCATTATTATTCTTGCTGCGATGGCCAGTATGTTTTTATACATGAAATTTTTAATGAGGCCTTTATCTGCCGTTGCTAATGACTTACAAAAAATTGCAGAAGGCGATCTCACCGCTAACATCGAAGTAAAAAGCAAAGATGAGATTGGTGTTTTACAAGGCGCGATGCAAACAACCATTTCTAACTTACGTGATGTCTTGCAAATGATAAATAGCATGGCCGAACACTTGGGGCAGTCGGCTAACAACATGCAAGCTGTCACTGCTACGACACAGCAAGGTATCCAGCAACAACAATCCGAAATTCAACAAGTTGTAACGGCAATGACCGAAATGTCTTCGACTGCGAACGAAGTTGCACGCAATGCCGGTGCAGCAGCGGATTCAGCCCATAAAGCACAGCAAGAAGTTGAAACAGGTAACAGTATCGTTGAAGTCGCCGTTAGCTCTATTAACCAACTCGCCGACGAGGTTGCCAATGCTGGCGGCGTCATCACAGAAGTGCAAAAAGACAGTGATGCCATCGGCAGCATTCTTGATGTGATTCGAGGTATTGCCGAGCAAACTAACTTACTGGCGCTCAATGCCGCAATTGAAGCCGCTCGCGCGGGTGAACAAGGGCGAGGCTTTGCCGTCGTGGCTGATGAGGTACGCACCTTGGCCAGTCGCACACAAGACTCTACCGCAGAAATTCAAACTATGATTGAACGCTTACAGGCTGGCAGCAAAAATGCGGTTGAAGTCATGGAAAGCAGTGGCAGTCGAGCACAAGACTCCGTTGCTGAAGCGAATAAAACAGGTACGTCACTACAAGAAATTAACCAATCGGTGAGCGAAATTAACGATATGAATATTCAAATCGCTAGCGCGGCTAATGAACAAAGCCAGGTTGCTGAAGAAATAAATAAAAATATCGTTGAAATAAATCGTATTGCAGACATGAGTGCAGATGGTGCGGTAGAAATTCTCGATGCCAGTAATAATTTAAATAATCTGACAGTTGAACTTAATGATGTACTCAGTCGTTTCCGCTTGTAGTATTTAAGCTACTTGCTACTGAGCATTATAGCGCTTCAAGTACTCATCAAAACTAATTTCATCTGATGCTTCAATTTCTCGTTGACGTTGCAACGAGTCATCGGCAACCGACTGCAACAGTATGTTATTTTCGGTGCAACTATCCAGACTGCGGAAATATGCGTAATGCGATTGCGACATGCGCTTAGCAAAATGATAAAAACTTTCATTCTTATCACGCATTTCCCTTAGCATTCTTGCTGAAGGCGTCAGGTCTGGATTTTCAACAGCCTTTAGTTGAACTGCCAGCGCATCACGATAAGGCGAGTCTTCTTGTCCAGTGTCGAGACAATCACAAATTGCCTCCATTGCCGTCAGCACCTCTGTTGCCCACTCTTTTAATTTAACTATTTCACCATCGCGATTTAATTCAAAGTCAGGCTCACGACCACGGTGAGCCGTGTCTAACTCATTTTTATCAATGGCCAAACGTTGCTCTGTGTTAATCGACGGACTATCGTGTAACAAACAAAACAACATAAAGGCTTCAATAAAACGGGATTGGCCATCACAAATACCTAACGGCTCGAAAGCATTCACATCCAGAGAACGTAACTCAACATACTGAACGCCAGCACGTTGCAGCGCCATGATAGGTTTCTCAAACGTTTGTGGCGGCTGTTTTGGCCGGACCGTTGAATAGTATTCATTTTCAATTTGCAAAATACTATCATTCAATTGCTGATACTCACCATCCACTTTAACGCCCAACTCGGTGTACTCTGAACAAGGCGTCTCAATGGCATGCTTTAAACTGGCAATATACTCAGAGACAGAATCATAATTAGCCTTAATACCGGTTTCGGCTTCTTTATTATTCTGATAACCGATATCGCCCATTCGCAATGAGGTTGCAAAAGGTTCGTAGTAAGTATTTTCATCAAATTCTTTTAGTGATGTTTCTTGCTCACTAAGAAAGGATTTACACACAGCTGGCGAGGCACCAAACAAATACGGAATTAACCAGCCCATGCGTTGCAAGTTACGTAACATCGCAAAATACTCAGCGCTAATAAAATCTTGCAATGGCTGAGTATTACCTTCTTGCTGTTGATACACCGGCCAGAAATCTTCCGCCAATGAAAAATTGAAATGCACCCCGGCAATCACTTGCATAGTGTGGCCATAACGATGGCCAAGTCCGCGGCGATAAACTGTTTTCATTATCCCCGCATTGGAATCACCAAATTCTGCTATCGGTATGCTGGTTTCGCCGGCCACCACACAAGGCATGCTGGTTGCCCAGAGTATTTCGTCATTTAAATGTGAGTAAACGTATTGTTGCACCTTGCACAAAAAGTCCAGTGCTTCACTACCACTCGACATTGGCGGTGTGATGAGCTCAAGTAAGGCTTCAGAGTAATCAGTGGTGATATAAGGATTAGTCAGTGCCGAACCAAGTATCGACGGGTGGGGAGTTTGGGCAATACCGCCATGCGGATTAACGCGTAAGGTTTCTTTTTCCAGACCAATACGGTTTTTTTGTAACAACTTGGTCGTAGAGCTGTCGATAAAACACTTTAAACGATTTTGGTAACGCGAATACAAATTGATGTCATCCAGACTTTGACTCGGTTTTACCGAATCGGCCATTACTCAGTGTAGTGGGATTCTAACCTGCGGGGCGTAATTATTCACCCCTGAAACCTTTCCGTTAGCCCAACCTGGAATCGGTTGCCAACATTACTTCGTGGCCTTCAGCCTGTTCACGCTCAATAATTGCATTAGCACAACGCATCACTTCCATTCTATTAGGATAGGTGGCGACGTACATCACCCTATTATTAAAAACATGCGCTAGCGTGTAGCCGTAACTCTCGTTACGTATTTCAACCAGATGAGTACCCTCAGGGACCTCTTTTCTATTCGGCATCACGGCGATAATTTCCTAATATTCGTTATCTACGTAGGTTATCGGCGCTTAAAGGGGGAATTTTAGGGAAATTCACACAAAAGTAGCGAAAATAGTCAGTTACGAATTACTGTCTACATGCCAGTCATAGGAACAATCAAGATGCACACGCACTGCAAATACCATTTGTAAGCCATCTTCTAACATCGCGTTAAGTGGAGTTCGGTCCTTAAAACGACTATTTCGGCGGTTCATCCAGGCCGGACCGGCGCTAGTGTTACGCGGGTTTGAGGTAAATAACGCATCTGCTATCCCCATCATATGATCGACATAGACCGCGACCTGTTCATCGTCAGGTAACGCCGCTGAGCCCTGCCGATAACCACGAATCTGGCGACTACGGGTATCGTCGGGTAATCCAAGTAATTTAAGCTGATCGCTATCTTTAACCTTCCAACTGTCTAACAAAGCAATGACTTCACAGGTAAAACGGAGTCGTTCCTCTTCATTCATGCCCTGCATTGGAGACGGTTTAGCCAATTTGTTGCTCATGCTTACTACCACTATCGAAACTTGCTAACGGACAGTCATGATAACATAGCGATATTGACCGAGTCGCCAACCATACCCCTACAGTTCATAAGCCTAAATTAAAGCTTATTGGACGTCATCAAAAATCGACTGGATATCGTTGTTCCACCTTTCAAGTAAATCACGAGTATCCTCACGCGTAGCCAGTGCCGAAAATTGTGTCATATTGGATGCTACTAACAAGGTCTCATTATTTTCTGAAAAAATAACGATTTTGATCGGTAAGTAAGGAATTAACTGCGGGCTACTTTGCTTAACCGCACGAATCTCGCTTGGCTTACCAAAAAACACAACCCTGTATTTATCCGTTTTATATCCTGATTTTGTTAAACCGATATCCACCCGCTGTACGCGGCTAAGCTTATAACCATGTTCCGCAATCGATGTTTGTAACGCCAACATTGCTTCAGGAAATGTCTGCGTAGAGCGATGTAAAATTAAGCCATCACTTTCACTGGCAATCGTCATTGTCGAGATAACAACTAGCATTAAACTTATTAATAACTGTTTCATAATGTCGCCTCCTCAATGATGTTGTTATAGATAGCGAGCATCTGATCACAAAACTTGTCTAACTCATCATTGTTATACATGGAGCTTAAATAACGCGGATTGATGGTCATCACCTGCACCTTTCCTTGTCTTTCAACGACTGTCGCGCGGCAAGGTAGAAATAGCCCAACGCGCGGGTCAATGGCTAACACATCATTTAACGTCTGGAAGTTACAAAAATAGATAATTACTTCGCGACCGCTTTCAGTGCCTTTCTTCACAAGACCCTCTTCTAAATCTTGCACTCGAATAATGCGAAAGTTTTCAGCAACCGCCGCTGCCTTCACATTCTCTATCGTGGTTTTAAGATCATTGGGAGAATCAAAGACTAAAACAGGCGATTCTGCTTTAGATCTAATCGTCGTAGTTTTTTTCAGCGTTTCAAAACTGCGTACATAACTGACAATGTCATCAATGTCTTTTTCTTTTAAACCTAACTTAATAAACGACTGCATCGGCGTGCCGGGTCGACCATTCATTAACGTTGATTTAATCATGTTATCCGTTGCCGCCAATAAGAAACCGGAATTACTAATCGATGGCGCGATAATGGGTAATTCGCGAGGACGTGAAAAGGTGACCCCGGTTCCTTGCCCACCTACCCCTGTAGCACCGTGGCAACTGGCACAATACTGTGCATAAAGTTTGGCACCACGTTTAACATTCCCGTTCACCAACATCTCGATCGAATCGGGTACTTTTCCTGGTGCAAAGCTGCGTAAGTGTTGAACGACTGAATTAATTTGCGCATCACTTAAATGTTTGAACGGCGGCATCACTCTGCCCGGACGCCCGTAGCGAATCGTTCTATGCAAATAAGTGTCTGGCACGCTGCTTAAAAAACTCGGTAACGATAGCGGCACACCAACACCACCCGCACCGTCAAGGCCGTGACATGAAGAACAGTGCTGTTTATATAAATCGGCACCATTGGGGCCTGCTTGCGCGAAAGGCGCAATCAGTATCAATGCAGCTAAAAGCCACCGAGCCGTCTGTGTTGTTGAATAGTTTAGGTAAGCCATAATGTTATGCCTGATGCCTGTTTGAATATAAGAGAATACTAATATAGATGCTGTTCTGCACCTTGATCTACATCAAAAATCTAAAATAATGATAATTTTTATAATGTTACCAACAATCGCGCTAAATTAATAAACAACTTGATCGAGATCAAGTTAAGCCGATGCTAATTCAGTCAACAATCGCCTATCCTCTCAGCGCTTAGGGCTTCCCATGATTAACACCGACTTACCATTATTAAACATTCAGCAACACCAACTATTACCCATAATTCAAGGCGGCATGGGCGTCGGCATCTCGGCACATAAGTTAGCCGGTGCCGTGGCCAGTGAAGGCGCCATTGGCACTGTTGCCAGCGTTGAGTTACGACGTTTACACCATGACATCATGGAAAAAACCCATCGCTGCCGTGATCACGAGACTTTATTTGAAGGCAATCTAACTGCCCTTGATCGGGAAATCGTCGCCGCGAGAAACATCGCCGGTGACAATGGTTTTATTGCCGTTAATGTCATGAAGGCGGTGAAACATCATGCTGAACTAGTCACCCAGGCCTGTAAAAGTGGTGCCAATGCGATTGTTATGGGCGCGGGCTTACCCTTAGACTTGCCTGAATTAACCGCCGATTTTAATAAAGTCGCATTGATTCCCATTCTTTCCGAGATTCGCGGTATTCGTGCGGTGTTAAAACGATGGATGCGCAAAAAGCGTTTACCCGACGCCATCGTTATCGAACACCCCGCCTTTGCCGGCGGCCACCTTGGTGCCACCAAGATTGAGCAAATAGATGATCCGCGTTTTGACTACATAAACGTTTTACACGAAACCAAAGAACTCATGCAAAAGTTAGGTATCGAAGCTGGTGAAGTGCCACTGATTGCGGCGGGCGGGATCACTAGCCATGAGCAGATTAAACAACTGCTTAAAAATGGCGCGAACGGTGCACAAATCGGCACACCGTTTGCGGTCACCACAGAAGGTGATGCCAATATTAAATTTAAAGAAGTACTGCTTAATGCCGAGCACGATGACATTGTCACTTTTCTCAGCTGCGCCGGTTTGCCCGCACGCGCAGTGCTCACACCCTGGTTAGAAAAATATCTTAAGAAAGAGCAAAAACTGCGCGAGACGGCATCCACTCGGACTAATAGTTGCCCCCGAAATCTGGAATGTTTAAGTCATTGTGGTTTTAAAGATCGCAACCCTGATGCCGGTCAGTTTTGCATTGAAACGCAATTGGCAGCCGCACAACGCGGTGATGTTAAACGCGGCCTATTTTTCCGTGGTACTGAAGCGTTGCCTTTTGGAAAGGAAGTTCGCTCTGTCCATGAACTGCTAGAATTTTTCTTAACCGGCAGGCAGCCTATGGCCTGCTAACATAAGAAAAAGATAATCACTGGTTTACAGACCCAATAGCTAGCCGCTATGCTGGCTATCGTGATTAATTCTTTAACGACTAAACAAACGCGTTTAATTCTACGATTGATGCTACTGGCAACTAGCGTATTGTTCATCATTGGCATGCTCGCGCCAATGATTCATATTCAGAAATTCATTTTCATTAAAAATACTTTTTCTATTGTTTCGGGTATTTCTCAGCTGTTTAGCGAAGGGCAATGGTTTTTGTTCATCATTATCGGTCTATTTAGCCTGGTGCTACCAATAATAAAACTCGTCATATTGTTTATATTAACTGGTCATTACTCAGAAAATTCGCAGAGCATGCACAAGCATTTACACTGGATGCATGTCTATGGAAAATGGTCGATGCTGGATGTGTTTGTGGTTGCCTTGCTAGTGGTGTCGGTCAAGCTTGGCGCAATCGCGAATATTGAAATGCGCTACGGACTCTACGCATTTGCCGCTGCGGTGATACTGATGATGATCATTACCGCCGGGGTTATCCGCTTGCACGCTAAAGATTAAGCTGGATAACTAACACCCACCCCACCATGGCCACAATAACCACTTGGGTTCTTTGCTAGATATTGTTGGTGATACTCTTCTGCGTAGAAAAACTCGGGAGCCTTAATAATCTCAGTGGTAATGGTACCTATCTGTGCGGAGCTCAAGGCTTCCTGATAAGCCCGTTTTGAGGCATCAGCGACCATTTGTTGGTCATCACTATAAGTATAAATACCAGAACGGTATTGACTGCCACGATCATTGCCTTGCCGCATACCTTGCGTTGGGTTGTGGGCTTGCCAGAATACTTTCAGCAAATCTTCATAACTGACGATGACTGGATCAAACACCACTAGCACCACTTCATTGTGGTCAGTCTGACCTGAACAGACCTCTTTATAAGTTGGGTTCTTGGTTTTACCCGCGGCATAACCGACAGCCGTGCTGTAAACCCCATCAGTTTTCCAAAAGATTTTTTCAGCGCCCCAGAAACAGCCCAGACCAAACATCGCCATTTGCATTTTGTCCGGGAACGGCGCCTGCAAGGTATGACCATTAACGTAATGCTGAGCTGGCACCGGCATTTTTTCCTCCCGACCGGAAGACTCAACACCGGTCGATGATTTTTTATTTTTATTAAAGCTAAACATGCGCGTTTATTTTTCCTTGCCTAATTTATGATCGTAAATTAATGATGCCGATTCCCGGCGCGCCTCTGAACTTAATATGTGCTCACGCGTTATCTTTTCATCAATGATATGGATGACCTGCTGCCCCTGTAACAATAGATAATCGGCAATCAATCGTCGATGGCAATTTTCAGGCTCTAGCTGACTGCAGAATATCGCCATGCGACCTTGCTTTGCAAGTGAACATAATTGTATTGCTGCGCGAGCGAATGGCGTGCCTTGCATATATTCGGCAAAACCACGTAATGCATCTGGCAATTCTGTGTGTTCAAGTCCGGAGAAAGACCGCTGCTTGCCCAACTGGCGACCCGCCCAATGATAGCTGATGTGTTCTTTTTCAAGCTTTGCACGTAAAGGCGATTCTAGAAACTCAGGGTGTTTTGAGATGTCATCTTGGCAACGAATATCAACCAAAGTAGTTATCGAATGATGTTTTAATAGCCCAACAAAATCTTCAAGACTTCGTTCACCATGGCCTATCATGGTTAGCACGTTGGTACTCAACACAGCGATTCCTTTTTTTATCGAGCCGCGAGTATACACCGCCACATAAAAAAACGGGGCCAAAGACCCCGTTCTCTATTGTGTTTTTTTTCTGGGCTTAAGACGCGGTTGCTAACGTCTTGGCACGATCAAAAGAACCAATATTAAAAATATTCTCTAAACCATTGTCTGATAATTTCTGACAAGCAATATGACTACGTGTGCCGCTGTTACAAAATAGTAAAGTCGGCGTTTTTTTACAGAAGCTATCAGACAGCTCATGCAGGTTTTCCAATGGCATATTCACTGCACCGCGAATGCTGCCAGCAGCAAATTCATTCGGGCTACGTACATCCACTAAATTAGCCCCTTGGCTGACCATTTCGCGAACTGATTCTTCAGCTAAAGGCTTATGCCATTTACCTAATAAGCGCATCAAACCTTCGTACATCCACGACAAAGTACAGAAATGGGTAAAAATTACGATGGCTTGCAATACCAACAGCATGCCTCCGGTTATTAATGCCGCCAATGGCAGTTCGAGTAAGAACAAACTAGCAGCCATCACATTCATGATACCGGCGGCAAAACAGGCCAAACGACGTTGAAAAGGATTTGCGGGTAGTTTAACCGCGCCAAACAAGTGACGAACAAGGTGGTTATATAATAAATCCATCGGGTGTGCTGAAGGGAAGAAGAACGCCCACATACCGAGAGCAGCAACCACTAACAAGACCATAGGTTGCTGTGCGTAAAGCGCCCAGGCGGTTAATAACGAGCAGGCAGCCGGTGTAAAACGCAAGCCCCATTCAAGCTGCTTGAGCTCGGTAGAGGAAAATCGTTGGTAACCTTGCTGAAACAGACTACGTTGCTGAAAATTTAAATCACACTGCTTGCTCATGCGCTCTCCTCCGGGCCTACCGGAAAATCTCATTAATGATATCGAATAGTATATTAGAATATCATAATATAGGAATTTATCAAGAAAACAGCTTGTTTCGGCTAATTTACTAAGGGTTTTAGGGCTGAATGTGCGGATATTGCCCTACTGAAGCTGCGTGTCGTTAAATGCGGATGGTCTTTGCGCTGACTTGGCAGGCGATCTGTTGATACTGTTCTTCACTCAAGCCTAAGTAATGCAGCACATTTTCCTTAATACCCATCCATTCAAAATCTTCTGTTTGATTGGACAGTGACTGATAAGAGCCCGACAAGTGCTCAGCCATTTTCAGCACGGCGAGCATATCCTTATAAGGACTAAATTCAGTACTTGCTTTGGCAAAATGTCTTCGCCCATCATGATGTATAGCAACCGCTTCACATAACAGTTTCGGCAAATGCCAGGACTGGGCAATGTAATAACCGATCAAGGCGTGATTAGTATCAAAATAACGCAGTTCAGTATCAACCAGTCGAGGTTCATTACCGATGTAAGCCTCATGCATAACCCGTACATAATTTTCATGTTGCGCCAACATCAGCGCCATACCGGCATTACAAAATAACCCTAACAAGTAGGCCCGACCAGGAATACAGCAGCCCGTCAACGTCGACACAGTAGAGGCCATCATTGCCACAAGCGCGCTACTGTCCCATATTTTTTCCTGATATGTTTGTTGCTGAGGAGAAAGGCTTGCCTGACTCATCGCAGCACGTAAACAGAGCGTGCGAACGATATTCATGAGGGTGTTCATACCTAACGCAAGCGCGGCATGTTGGATGGATAAATCTCTTTCCGACAAGGCGTAATAAGGTGAATTCAACATACGGATAACGCCCGCTGATATGCCTGCATCGGTGCTAATCAGCTCAACAACTTTTTCAAATTGAGGACTATCACTATTCAATTGCGCATGCAGTTCAAGAATTAACGCGGGTGGCGAGGGTATGTGAATCCCTGACAAGACTTGTTCTACATCTTGCTGATGAATATACGCCAGGCTATCTTCAGTTGTCATTGTTACATCGCATAAGATTGCTCACCAAGACCGAGGTCTTCGAGATCGTCCTTTAAATCATCGTAATCTGATGCCGTCATCTTCAAGTACAACAGCACGTCTTCACCGATTTGTTCCCATTCGCAATCAACTTCTTGCTGTGAAACAATTTTGTACGCGCCTGAGAAATGCTCTGCCAATTTTAATATTGCTAATAAGTCCAGTTGATTACTTTCTTTCACATTTGTTGCTGAAAAAAGTTCTGCACAACTGTGATGCTTACCAATCACTTCCGTGATCAATTTAGGTAAATGCCACGATTTCGCGATGTAATAACCCAGCACGGCATGGTTAGTTTTATAATATTTATTTTCAGTATCAACAATGCGCTTTTCATTGCACAGGTAGGCTTCCTTAATAACCTCAGGATAATTTTCGTAACGCTGTGCCATTAAGGCAATACCGGCATTACTAAACAGCCCCATTAAATAGGCACGATCAGGTGGTACCCGGCCGGTTACTTTTGCAATCGTGGCTGCCGCCACCGCGACGTCGGAGGCGCCGTCCCAAAATCGATTCAGAAATACGGCCATTTCTTTTGACAGTTTTTCGTTACATATTTCAGCCCGCAAACATAACGAATTAACAATATTCAATACACTGTTCATGCCTAACATCAATACGGCCTGGGTCACCGATAAATCTTCTTCTTCGTTTAATCCGTAAAAAGGCGTGCGTAAGATCTTTATCACCCCTCCTGCTAGCCCCACATCTTCGTTGATCATTTTAGCTATGACTGACAACTCTGGGGCCGGCATCATTAATTCCATTTGCAAATCAGCCAACAATTGAGGTGGTGAAGGGATGCTAATCCCACGCAGAATTTTCTTTAATTCATCTTCAGTAATAACCGCAGTATTGCTTTGACTCATCTAATAGGCCTTAAAATCTATGGTTTTATAGCTAACTTTATCTTGTGTTATTTTATCGGCGAATTGACGTCATGCTTGAGCAATGGGTGATATTTTCGTACCATGATTTTTTCCAACAGGATCATATAGATAACAAAAAAATGCCTGACTCTGATAATCAACGACGATTTATTATTGAAACCACCAACGTTCGTGGCGTCATAACCCACCTTAACGCTAGCTGGCGGGCAATGATTCAGGGGCGAGATTATCCTGATGCGGTTTCACATTTACTCGGTCAAACAGCCGTAGCTGCCAGCTTACTTAGTTCAACTTTGAAATTTGAGGGCTCGCTGAGCATACAAATTCAGGACGGCCAACCATTAACCCTACTGGTGATACAAATAGATTCTGATCAACACTTGCGCGGGATGGCAAAGTGGTCTGGCGATATCACGAGCGACGACTTAAACAAACTATGTGACGGCGCTAAACTTAGCATCCACGTCGAACAAACCAATGGTCAACGTTATCAAAGTATTGTTGAGCTTAATCACAACAGTTTGGCCGAGGCACTAGAAGCCTACTTTAAGCAATCTGAACAATTACCAACCCGCTTATGGATCGCGACCGATAACGACACCGCCGCGGGATTGTTGTTACAAACCTTACCAACAGAGTCTTCAGATGAAGAACTCGATGCTGATGCCTGGAACCGCGCGACGATGCTAGCCGATACAGTCACCAACGAAGAATTACTCACTTTGCCTGCTGAACAGTTATTACATCGCCTTTATCACGAAGAAGATTTACGACTATTTTCGCCTAACCCGATTGCCTTTCGCTGCAGCTGCTCGCGGGATCGGATTGCGACCACTTTACGCAGCATGGGTAAGACTGAATTGGAAAGTATTATTGAAGAACAAGGACAGATCAGTATCAATTGCAATTTCTGCCAACAAAGTTATGCCTTTGACCCGATTGATTTTGAACAGTTATTTGTCGATGGCACTAGTCCTAATCTGCCACCGAGGAGGCATTAAAAAACCGGATATAAAATATCCGGTTTTCAAATTAACGCTCAGTCGAGCTTAATCGTCGTCTTTTTCGTCATCGTCATCGTCATCGTCATCGTCATCGTCATCAGATTTTCCAAATTCCTCTCTCAATTCTTCAACGACTAAATCAGCAATCATGCTATGAACACGGCGCGTGACATGAATTTCATCAAAGAAAATAAACTGATCAAAATTGGCACCAAAATTACAATCTGGCGCAAAGCTGAATGTCCGTCGCATAAAGCATTCATCAGTATTATTGGTAAAACCATTATCAAACGCATCTTCGACTAAGTCTTCGAATTCTTTAAAGACGTTAAAGCGCACTAGAGAAATGTCATTAGCACGATCCAGTCGCTTCAACTGACGTTTCAAGCGAGAATTATAACGACGTGATAACTGTGTTGCCTGACGGGCACGTTGTTTATCACCACTCACAATAACGGCAATACGTGAATCAGGGACACTGCCGATATCCACTACATTAAAGACCACGATGTTCTTGGCACCGAAATTAACCAGACTTTGGATTTGTGCGACTTCGGTTGCCACCGCGTTATCAATCATTGTTCGAGCCGCTGGTAAATCACCTAAATCACGCGCATCAAACACATCATTGCCACCGATAAAGACGATATACAGCGCGTCAGCCGGTGCGACACCGCCCACATTCGCCGCGAAGGCATTCACTTGCGTGGTTAAATCAATCGGCCGCACGCCACCTGCCGTCGCGCCAGCAACCGCATAGTTCGTTCCCACCGCGGGACCTATCAAATACAGTGATGCATCAGCGGTTAGCCCGAGCTGCTGGGCCACGACTTCAACCGCGGTTAAACCATTCGAAAAACGATTATTGAAAAAGGGTGGATTAGGAAAATCCCCCTGTATCGAGGCCAGATTACCGGCATCCGATAAGCTATCGCCAAACACGTAGACCTGACTAAACTGTGCGGCTGATAGCTGCGCTGCAAAACTGAAACAGACAACAAATATGAAATACTTAATTTGCTTAATTGCACTAACCATATCCATGCTTCCTTGTTATTGTTTATGTTTATATTTCCCGTTCCTTACTCCAACCATGCTTCTAAATAATAGAGTCTTAACCCCTCTGATGAGCGTGATGGCCCGACCACCCGTGCGGCATACATCTTCTTTTCGGGATCAGCGGCTTCCCGCGCGGTTTGCTCAGAATCAACCACCTCAACGCAATTTTCTGCAAAGCGACCACGCGCCCGCCGCGGTGCATACACCACAGCAAAGTGCTCCTCGACAATATCCGCATAGGGGTCGATCGGTATTCGGCTCATTCTCGCTTCCGGTCAAAATCTTATTATTATCAATAGTATGGTTTATAAAAATCCTTATCTCCAGCTAGGAGGGCAATTTATTCGCCATTCCTGTTATGATCTCCCCCCAATATCAGGCTAATTCAGGAGTTTTAAGCCAAAATGAGCATTGCAAACAAGAAAGTGGTTACCCTCGACTACACCCTTAAAGATGACGCCGGCAATGTCATCGACCAGTCTCAGGACGGTAGTTTTGTCTACTTACATGGTGAAGGCGGTATTATTCCCGGCCTCGAAACCGCACTAGTTGGTAAAGCGGTCAATGAAGAGTTATCTATCTCCGTTGCACCCGATCAAGCCTATGGCGAAAAAGATCCGGCCAAAGCACAAACGGTTAACCGAGAAATGTTTGAAGATGCTAATGATCTGGAAGTGGGTCGTCAGTTTCATGCCGCCGGTCCTGATGGCGAAGAGATTGTCATTACCATTACAGCCATTGACGGTGACGAAATCACCATTGATGGTAACCATCCGTTAGCCGGTATGACATTACATTTCAATATTAAAGTCATCGACATCCGCGATGCCAGTGAAGAAGAACTAGCCCATGGCCATGTTCACGGCCCACACGGCCACCATCACTAATCCGTACCATGCTTACGTCACTCATCCGACAAGGACTGTTGATGGGTCTGCTTTTCATCACCGCAACACAGGGACTTAGCGCTCACGCGGCGGATAATAAGCAAAGCAATCAACGCCGTACATTTGAGAACAAGCAAATCAAGTTAGTAGTGATTCCACGCACGGCGCAACAAATGTCTGCCTTTTACGAAGGCCGTGGCTTTCCATCAAAGGCCATTAGTGAAATTAGCAAGGTTTGCTTCTTTACTGTTGGTATTCGTAACCTCACGCCATCTATCCTCTGGCTCGATACCGCTAACTGGCGTTTCAAGCATTCAGAGGGCGAGTTAAATCGCATCACTCGCGCCAACTGGAAAAAAACCTGGCAAGCAATGAAGTTGCCGTTACGCTTTCAATCGACCTTTCGCTGGACTTTAATTCCGGCCCAACTGGGTTTTCAACCGGATGAACGTGAAGGCGGTAACATCACCATTCCTCGCACCGATAAACCATTTTCATTATTAATGACTTTTACCACTGGTGAGAAAAAACAAGGGCAGCCAATCAAGCTTAAATTAGATAACTTGCAATGCGCTAAATGATGATGCTTAATTTTAAAAAAATAATAAAACAAACACTAACAATCGCTTCATTAATATTCTTTAGCACTAGTCTGCTAGCCAACGGTATTATCATTCCTCCTAAGGGAGTGATTGAACTAACGCCACGCCCTGCCCCAGCATTAACATTAAAGAATTTAGACGGCGAAATATACGACATGCGCCAACATCAAAACCAGTGGCGCTTTGTACATTTCTGGGCGAGTTGGTGTGTCCCCTGCCGCCGTGAAATGCCCAATATCGAAACACTGACTAAGCGCATGGCCAATGAACCACTAGCGATTCTTCTCATCAACACCGCCGAGACTGAGGACACCGTTTTCTCTTTCCTTGCAGAAGTGGCACCTGACTTAGATAGCTTGCTTGATCTCGATGGCCAAGTGGCCGAAAGCTGGCAACCACGTGGATTACCTTCAACCTATCTTGTCGATCCACAAAGTAATATCCGCTATGTTGTCATTGGTGGTCGTCCGTGGCATCAACCAGTTTATGAAAACTTTCTCCGACTCCTGATTAGCACGTCAAAATAATACTTATATTATTAAATAATAATGCGTTGCTCACCTCAGCCCACCGGCATACAAAGTACCAATTTTGTGCCACAATTAGCGCATAACAAGAAAAAGGGAACGGTGTATGGAATACCGGGAGTGGCAAAGGCGCCTGATACCATTTGAAGTGGAGGTTCGGCTTTGGCACCGACAGGGCGAGCAGATCATTAAATGCAAAACCCGCAACATCAGCATGAACGGTGCTTTCCTTATCACCGATCAACTTGGCTTTCCACGTTACCGCATGCTCGAACTAAGATTTGCTGCCATGGACAGGCTAAAACTACCCCAAACACATATCATCGCAAAAGCTATCCGCCAAGAAAAAGATGGTCTGGCCGTGCGCTTTACTAAAGCCGATCGCGAGTCAATTCGCGCTTTGCACAAAATTTTACAATGGCGCAGTTATTTCCCAGTCGGTCATAAGCAACGCCGTTACTTAAACCCTACCAGTAATGCTGACTGAGAATAATTTATTTCTGTTTCGCCAACCGGCGCAATGATTTTTCAATGACTCTCGACACGGCAACAAAACCAAATACCGAGGTCACTACGCTACTTGAGCCGTAAGCAAAGTTGCAGTCCATCGACACCCCGTGAATACCCGGTTTTGCAAAACTTACTTTACCCTCGCCAGCCGGATAACGCGGCTGTTCTGTGGAGTAAACGCACTCAACACCAAAATAGCGCTGTGGATTACGAGTGTAGCCATGACGTTGACGCAAGCAAGCTCGCACTTTAGCGGCCAGAGCATCATTGCAAGTGCGCGTTAAATCTCGATAACTAACTTGGGTTGGATCGATCAAGCCACCGGCACCACCAGTGGTAATAATCGGTATTTTATTGCGCCGACAATAATAAATAATCGCCGCTTTAAAACTAATACTATCGATCGCATCAATGACATAGTCATAGCCGCGATCCAAATAATCCGCCATGTTCTTTTCGGTAATAAAATCATCGATCACGTGACACTGGCAATCTGGATTAATATCCGCAACACGGGCAGCCATGACCGCATGCTTTTTCATCCCCAGTGTTGATTGCATAGCTGGCAGTTGCCGATTGCTATTACTCGCAGAAACCGTATCAAAATCAATTAAAGTAATTTTTTCTATGCCGGTGCGTGCCAGCGCTTCAACGGCCCAGGAACCAACCCCGCCTAAGCCGATAACACAAACATGTAATTCGCGTAACTGCTCTGCCTCAGATTCGCCATAGAGTCTGGCGATACCACCAAAACGTTGTTGATAGTTGTCACTCATTATTAACTTAAATCCTAAATACTTGTTTCACATTTTCAGTGGTTTGTTTTGCAATTAAAGCTGGCGCCTGGCCACGAATGGTGGCTAATTCCGACAATATTTCGGCGATATACTCTGGGCTATTTCGCTCACCAGTATAAGCCGCAAGCGGCATATCTGGCGCATCTGTTTCCAACACGAGAGATGTTAACGGTAATTCACTGGCTAGCCGCCGAATTTTATTTGCTCGTTCATAGGTCAGTGTGCCACCAAAACCTAGTTTAAAACCCAGATTGATGTACTGATTAGCTTGCTGCAGACTACCGCTAAACGCGTGCACAATGCCGCCACAGACAGGCATGCGACGTAACGTAGAGAGCACTTGATCATGAGCCTTGCGGACATGCAAAATTACTGGCAAATCACTGCTTTGTGCCAAGGCTAACTGCGCTTCAAACAAAGCTTGCTGGCGATCTTTGTCCAGCTCAGGTAAAAAATAATCTAAACCAATCTCACCCACAGCAATAACCCCCTGATGATTCTCTTTTATCAAGGTTTCTAGCTGTAACAAATCAAATTCGTTGTGATTAGCAAGGAACATAGGGTGCAAGCCTAATGCCGCATATAGGCCGTCATTCTGCTGACATAGGGATAATAACGATTGCCAGGTTTTCGCCTCGATAGCAGGAATTATCAGCTTACTGATACCATTTCCCCGGCATCTTGCCAGTACCTCAGCACGATCAACATCAAAAGCAGGTAAATCAAAATGGCAATGTGAATCAATCAGTTCCATGGTGACTATTCTACCTTATAAATCATTGCGCATTAATGGTTAAGAATCCCCCTTTCCTGCCGTTATAAAGAATAGTTAAAGCATATTTTCACGATTACTGAATTGAAATAACTGAGCCAAAATTGGCACGGAAGCAAAATGAATAGCAAACATCCAATATTAGAAAAAATAAACCTTCTCTCTACTATCATCACAGTTTCACTGTTTATCATGATAGTTACATGCACTGAGCTCCTCGCTAAAGATTCGATTCAGAATTCAAACTGGACAATGATAGTCATTGATGCTGAGAACCTCATTACCAGAATGAACAATAGCGATGTGATTGTCGTTGATGCGCGCCCTGAAAAAGAATACCAACAAGGACATATCGACAATGCTATCAACATCCCTGTTAAAAAAACCTATAGCGAAACAACCCCCAAGGACAGAGTCGGCTCCGTTGAGCAAATTCAACGAATATTTGGCCAGGCCGGCATTAGTAATAATACACATGTTGTTATTTATGATGATGGAACGTTTATCAATGCCGCTCGATTAATGTGGGTCTTCGAGGTTTATGGCCATACTCGAGTTAGTGTGCTTAATATCGGTTTACCAGGTTGGATAGCCGCAGGCTACAAAACCTCTACCAGCAATACTTCATTGGCTGCTAAACAATTCTTGGCGGTAGTCAAAACCAGTAGACTTTCAACAAAATTTTCTACTATGTTAGCTCTAAACAATAACGAGAAAATCATTATCGATGCGCGTAGCGAGGATGAGTATCTTGGTAAAACATCTAAATCACATCGCCACGGACATATTCCTAATTCGATTAGTCTGCCCTGGACAGTCAATATCGATAAAGAATCAAATCAATTGAAATCGATCGCTGAGTTAAAAAAAATTTACGCCCATGTAAATAAAGATAAGAATGTAATCACTTACTGCAACAAGGGTCGGCAGTCATCATTGACCTACCTTGCTTTACGTCGACTGGGTTACAGCGTCTCTCACTACGACGGCTCATGGTACGAATGGGGGAATGATGCATCACTACCTATTACAGTGATTGAAGATAAAAAATAACTATGCCTAATCCAATCGCGAAGCTATACAAAAATTCTTCAATAAAAACGAAGATACAAACATACTTACTGGCAGTTGCTTTGCTTATGTCCACTGCACTGGCCACGAACTTTGTGTTACAACAAAATAATTTTAAAGCCGATATGTCGCGCGACATCAATGCGGAATTTTCGGTTTTGTCACAAGATTTTGTGCGAATCATCACATTAGGAAATGCCGATATCGCTGCCGATACTACAGACCGGCTCATCGCGCTTCAACACATCGACAACATTTACCTTTTCGATCATGATAATAACGTCGTATTCACTTATAACAAAGTCAATGGTAACTTTGTGACGCCAGAAGTGCTCCCACTTGGCGAAAACAAATTTGATAAAGATTATCTTCACGGTCTACTACCTGTTAACTACCACGGCACTGACTATGGAAAAGTCTATTACCGAAGTTCTATTCAAACACTCAAAGAGAATGAACAAGCTGTATTAATCATTACACTCGCATTCTTGGCGGCTGTTATCATACTCATGACCATACTTTCCAGACTCGTCGATAAAATAATTTGCGCTCCAATTATCCATCTCTCCAATACAATTAAAAATATAGAGAAAAACCTCGATACCCCCTTGTTTCTTGAAAGATCGCACACTGATGAAATCACACATCTCTATGATGGCACTCGCTCAATGTTAGAAGAAATACGAAACTCACGTGATATTTTGCAAAAATCAAACGAAGAACTTGAAATTCGTGTTAACCAAAGAACTAATGAACTAACCATGGCAAAAAATGATGCTGAAGATGCTGCGCGTTCAAAGGCATTTTTCCTTGCTAACATGAGCCACGAAATTCGTACGCCAATGAATGGTGTTCTAGGAATGTTGCAATTATTACGAACTGGAAAACTTTCTATCAAGCAGAAAAAAGAGATTGAAACCGCTTACCGTTCAGGTGAGTTTTTATTAGTTTTGCTCAATGACATACTGGATCTATCAAAGATAGAAGCAGGGAAACTTACACTCGAATATACGGACTTTAATTTACGCTTAACTGTAGAAGATACCATGGACTTGTTAGCTGAGCGTGCGACCAATAAAGGCATTGATCTTATTATTGAGATTGACCCCAACCTTCCAGAAATTGTTAATGGTGATCCTACTCGAACACGGCAAATTTTAATGAACCTGGTTGGTAATGCAATTAAATTCACCAACCGTGGTGAAGTCGTTGTTACCCTAAATATCACAGAAACAAATGATCGCGGTCCAGTTGTACTTTTCAAGGTTCGCGACACTGGAATTGGTATCAGTGAAGATATGCAGCACAAGGTATTTGATTTCTTTTCACAAGGTGATGAATCCACCACGCGCCGTTATGGCGGCACAGGGCTTGGTTTATCTATCTCGGCACAATTAGCTAAACTAATGGATAGTAAGATTTTAGTAAATAGCGTTGTAGGGGAAGGTAGTGAATTTAGCTTTTCACTACAAATGCGAAAGGCCGATGTCTCGCTACTTACCAATACTACCTCTCAAATCACATCACATCTACGCTTATTGGTTATCGATAAAAACCCAACCAGCCGTGCAGTGCTGTCACGTACGCTCGATAATTGGCATTTTGCACATGATCAGATCGATGACACCATCGATGCACTGAATATATTGCATCAAGCACACTGGACTAACTGCCCTTACAACATCATTATTCTGGATATGGATATGCCGGGAATGGATATCAATGATTTTATTCAGCATTTACGAATTGATGAAAAAACATCAAACATTCATGTCATTCTTTTAACTTCAAATCTTCAAGACGCAGATAAAAAATCATTAATGAAAAACAATATTAAACAGTTTATACGTAAACCAGTGCGACAAGAAGCTATTTATCAAGCTATTATTGATGTTGCGAAAAATGATTCTGATGAATTGACACAAAGCAATAATATCAGCGAAAAGCCAACCACATTCACCTCGAATAAGCCTATGAATGAAATATCTATTTTAATTGCAGAAGATAATCACATTAACCAACGTGTCGCGAAAGCAATGCTTGATAAATTTGACTATAAAACGACTGTCGCCGCTAACGGTTTACAAGTACTTGAGTTAATGCAAGATCAACATTTTGATATTATTTTAATGGATTGCCAAATGCCATTCTTAAACGGTTATGAAACGACTGCCAAAATTCGTGAAGATGAAGGCACACGCCGGCACACGACTATTATTGCCATGACCGCTAATGCCATGCAGGGTGACCGTGAACTTTGTATAAAAGCCGGTATGGATGACTACATTAGCAAGCCTCTTGAAATTTCATCTCTCGAAGAAGTATTGCAACGTTGGTCTCAAAACTTTAAACAAGCCTAACGATTTCTATACCTCTTATCAAAATCTAATGTTAAAACTGAATTTACCGTAAGGAAGTTCATCTACCTAGGCTCGGATGCTATAGTAATGGCATATTCTCGAAATTGAGCATAAATATGGCTGCAGCCACTCCAAATCTATTAGTCATTGAGGATGAACCGAAGGTTGCTAAATCGCTAAAACAAGGCTTTAGTGAAGCCGGGTACATAGTATCAATTGCCAACTCTGGTGAAGAAGGCTTAAGTATTTTTCTGGAGCAAGAACTGGATATCGTCATCCTTGATCTCAATCTACCGGGCCGCGATGGCATCGACATCTTAAAAACCTTGCGTCAACATACCAACACCCTTCCTGTTATCATCCTCTCTGCACGTGATGATATTAATGATAGAGTGCTCGGTCTAGATAGTGGCGCTAATGACTATTTAATTAAGCCTTTCGCTTTCCCAGAATTACTTGCCCGCACACGGGTTCTATTACGACAAGACGTTTCCGTGCCGACACTTGAATATCATGTCGCGGATCTAAGCGTTGATGTTATTAATCGTAAAGCATTTCGTCATAACAAAGAACTTAATTTAACCCCTAAGGAATTTGAAATTCTTGAATTATTATTGCGAAATCAGGGGCAACCAGTTTCACGACGTATGCTAGCAACCGATATTTGGCGCGTGGAACGGGCGACTTCATTAGATAATGTCATCGATGTACACATTATGCGACTGCGGCGTAAAGTTGATGAAGGGTTTCCAGTAAAGCTTATTCAAACTATTCGCGGCCTCGGCTTTTCAATCCCTCATGATCCGGAAAGCAACTCTTGAATAAACTAACACTACGCACTCGCATTACATTGCTATCAAGCTTTCTCGTACTTGTGGTCATGCTTGTTTTTAATAGCATTACTGTTTCTTTGTACTCCGACCAGGCGTTAGAAAACATTGACCAGCAATTACGTAATGATATGGTTGCTGTTAGACGTTTACTTCGTTTTAATGCTGACGGCATCCTGAACACTAATCCTCAATCTGCCCAAACCTCGCTTGTTTATGAGTCAAGGAATAGCATCCGTTATGCAGTACGTAATACTTCCGGTCATACATTACGTTTTTCTATCAATATGGTCACCCTCGGGCCACCACTACCAAAGCTAGAAAACAAGACCACGCCCATTATCGAAGACATGTGGCAAAATCAGTCGCGTAATGGCGAACGACATTACCGCTTATTAAGTGTTCTCTATCCACACACTGCACACGATGGCAATCAAGACTTAATCTTACAAGTATTACGACCACTCTCAAATTATGACATTCAACGCAATGAACTCGTGACATTGCTCTTCAGTTTGTCACCACTGCCACTAATATTAGTTATTTTGGGCAGTTTCTGGGTCTCGAGACTGGCACTAAAACCGGTTAACACACTCATCACTGCGGTCAGTAGTATCAGCGCCCATGATCTCACTACCCGCCTACCTCCCAGTTCAAATGACGAATTAGGCCAGCTCACCGAAAACTTTAACCAAATGTTAGAGCGACTAGAACAATCCTTTGAATCATTAACAAGCTTTACAGCCAATGCATCACATGAACTACGCACACCACTCACCGCATTGAGAACACAAGCCGAAGTGGCGCTAAGCCAATCGCGGAGCAGTCAAGATTATCAAAATGTACTCGGTAGTTTATTAGAAGATATGGGCCATCTCGAACACTTGATTAACACTTTGTTACATCTTGCACGATGCGATGCCGGACTTGTACAACTTTCAGTACAACACTTTAACTTCTCTGAACGAATTTCATATTGGTTAGACACACTAAGTGTCCTATTAGCTGAAAAAAATATCCATCTAATAAATCAGTGTGCATCTGATATTACAATTAACGCCGATCAAGGAGCCATCGACCGAATCATCGTCAACTTACTCGATAATGCAATTTGTTATACCCCCGCTGATGGCAAGATAACGCTCTCTCTCGTTAAGGAAAATAACAACATCATCTTTACTGTCAGTGATACCGGTCCTGGCATTCCTAATCATTTACGTAATGATATTTTTGACCGTTTCGTGCGTCTGCAAAAAACTCGTCACGAAAGTAGTGGTGCGGGCTTAGGACTCGCTATTGTTAATCGAGCGATTGAATTGCACCATGGTTCAATCACTGTCGACAATAATGTAGATGTAGGTGCTTGTTTTAGCGTTCAGTTACCATTTCAACAAGATGATTAAACGCTAACCGACTAACACTTACTTTATTGTCAGCTAAACTTCAGTAGCGAGTCTTGATGCTTTGCACAACAATGGTAGTCACAATAACCGTAGGAGGGGCACCATGTTAAATAAAATAACAATATCAACACTAATGCAATCAATTTTAATTCTAACTATATCGCTAGTTAGTATTTCTGCTTTTGCAGCGAAAAAACCAATTATTCCTTCACCTGAGAAAATTGCTGCGCACAGCTACGCATGGATTGGCCCACTCGATGTTCCCAAGTTTGAAAATAACGGCTACCGAATGAATCTAGGGTTCGTGGTTGGAACAAAAGGTATTGTTGTTATTGATACCGGTTACACCGAAGCAATGGCAACCGAAATGTTGGCACATATACGCAAAATAAGCCCGCTACCCATAGTAGCGGCTATCAATACCAATTCTCAACCACATCGTTTTTTTGGTAATCGTATCTTTCATAATGCTGGCGCCAAAATCATCAGTAGTGCATTAGAAAAAAAACGTATGCAAGAACAATCTGGCGCTTTCATAGATAGAATTCAGCGTGTTTTAAAGCTTAAAGAAAACAGTATTGCAGCACCTTTTTTACCTGATACCCTTATTTCAAAACCAACGGCGATAGAACTAGGTGGGGTTGAAATTGTTATTAATGTTTCTAGCGCCGCACACACTCCTCAACCTTTAATGGTTCATGTTAAACAAGATAATCTCGTTTACGCGGGTGACATTCTTTACGGTGAGCGCTTACTATCCATTCTTCCAGCCAGTAATGTAAAACAATGGATAGGTAGCTATCAGGCATTGGCAAACTACGGTAATGCCACACTTGTTCCTGGTCACGGTAGACCAGGTCCTTTAAGTGCCTTTAAGTTTTCCACTCATCGCTATCTTCAAGGAATTAGCCAACACATGGATAAAAGTGTTGATGAAGGGCTTGATGCGCAAGATGCCATCAATAGCTTTGATCAGTCTGCCTATCGGGAGCTAGTAAACTTCGAAATATTAAAGGGACCGAATGCCAGCTGGGCTTATCTAGAGGCAGAAGCAGCGGCTTTTGAATAAAACACCAACAAAACTAGCTACTCAACAAACTCAGTAGCAGGTTGTTGAATATGGATCACACGTTGAGGAAACGGAATTGTTATCCCTTGCTCTTTAAACCCTTTCCAAATGGCCAGGTTAACTTCTGACTTCACGCTGCCAACACCACCTTCCGGATCATCAAGCCATAAGCGCAATTCCAGCTCGATACCATTATCACCAAATGCCAGCATTCTTACCTGCGGAGGGGGATCAGACAAGACTCGCCCACTTGCCTCGCAGGCATTTTTCATAATCTCCATCGCCAACTCTGGATCATCGCCATAGCTAATTTGCACCGGTACTTTCACCCGAACGTGTTTATCACTATAACTCCAGTTAGTCACTTCTGAGGTAATCAGGTTTTCATTCGGAATCAGTGTTTCAACGCCATCGCGATCACGGACTACGATATAGCGGGCATGTAACCCCACCACCCAACCAAACCGATTACCGACTGTGATAACGTCACCTGGTTTTATTGAACGATCAAATAACAAGATGAAGCCGCTGATGAAATTACTGGCAATCCGTTGTAAACCAAAACCAAGTCCCACACCTAATGCACCACCAAAGACGGCCAGACTGGTCAGATTTATTCCTATACTATTGAGCGCAATTAAAATCGCAATGGTGTACAACAAGACTTTACTGATCTTGCTTAGGCCTACTTGCATACTGCCGCTTAAATATTCAGAACGCTTGGTGCGCTGCTCGATCGCGCGCGATAACCAACGTGCTAACACAATGAATGCCGCGGCGGAGACGGCGAATTTCATCAGCGACAAAATTGAAAGCCGCACTTCACCCAAGGTGACTGACGGTCCATCTAGCGCTGAAATAACGACCGGCAACCAGCCCAACAAATGCATCGCCACACCGGCCCAGATTAAGGTACTAATCAGACCTTCCCAAGCGCGTAGCGCAGTACTCGGTCCAAAAGCACGACGTAGGGCATAAACCACAATGCGAATAATAGCGAGTGATAACAGTAATGGCGTTAATAAATTAAGCAGAGGTGTGCCAATGGTGTAACTTTCCATCACGGCGCTGCCAGTCAGCACCAATAATGCCATTACTAACGGAAAAATAACCCGCCCGGATCCGCGCAAGGCCATGCGCCGTAAACCCTGTCGCTCATCGCGGCCAATTCGTTCGACGATAAACGCCTGCCAACGGTTATGAGCAATACCGGCCAACAGCGCGGCAATAATAATAATGAGTAATTGCCATACGCCGCTTTCGGTCATCATCACCTGCAGCCATTCATTAGCAACTTCACGGATTGATTCAATAAATTTCATCATTTATTCGTCATTATTAGTTAGGTGGGTTTTATAATAGGGTTTCGCTACGATGAACACAAAAAAAGGGGCAGATAAATCTGCCCCTTTTTTTGTTAATGACTACAATCAGTCTGGTTTAGCTACATCCTTTAGGACGCGGCAAACCGGCAATCTTATTTGCACACTTAATTAAACCGGTTGGGAATAAAGAATAAATGTATTTTTGACTGCTGCGATCTTTGCCATACTTTTCTTTCATAATTTTAGAAAAAGCACGTGGCTCACAAACAGTACCATTACTAGTAAAGTATTCGCGCGCTGTATTAATAATGTCCCAATGCTCAGAACCTAATTCTTGGATCTTCTCATTCTTAGAGATTTCAACTGCAAGCTCTTCGCTCCATTCGCTCAAATCTTCTAACCAACCCGCTTCACTGAGCGCGATCATTTCGCCATTTACTTCTGCTTGCATGCCACCGTCTCCTGCCAATCTGTCAATAGTTGAGTAATCTTATAGGCTATTATGCCATATTTTATATATAAGACATAACTTATATTAGACTTATACCCTACCATTACAAAAAAACCTTTATATTCAAAAGCTTAATAACCAATAACCTATAACCAATCTTACGCAAATGTGCTCATATCTACCACTTTGCGCAAACAGACCTATTTCGATTCGTTTCAACGACTCAGCGTAAAATAGATTACTATTCATCTAACAATATTCTTAAAATTGCCCGAAGATGCCCTTTACCCGTTACGCACAACGCATGCTCAACCCCTTTCGTGGAATCGTCAACACCGTGACATATCAATCCGCCGAAGCAGTGAGCGTTGATGGTATCCACTGGGATATCTATGTACGCAATGAGGAGATTCTCAGTGATCTAGAATCTGACTGCCCAATTCAGACCAGTGAGATTCGCTATGGGCGCTGGTCTAAAGAGCATGGCCTCAGCCGGGGTACTGTCCATCTCTCAACTGATTTTAATCTCATGGAAGCCGTTGGCGATAAGCTCTATCACTACCTCTCAACGACCAAACTAGCGCCCCCATTTAGCCTCGCTGACAATATTGAACTGTGGTTACTAGACAGCCAGCAACAACCACTCGCCTTACTTGATAGCGTGGTCAATGAGAAGGATATCGATCTTCGTCGCCCCATTGACTGGCGAGCAGGCAATGCTTGCAAACAACAATTCAAATCAACTGCGATGCAAGAGATTGATACCCCGCATCGTAGCGCTGGCGAGTATCTGACCCAATACATTAATTCTTTAACTGGCGAAAAACCACAAGCACAATGGTTTCAACGCCATACTGATGGCAGTGGCTGTGGTGTGCACGACAGCTTACTTACAAAGACACTGCAAGGCCGTCTGTTAGCGGCCGACAGTTTTCCAATGCTATTAAATCTTAGTGCTGATGATCATCTGCACACGCAGTTATTAAATGATTTCCTCAACTGGTTAAGTCCCTGGATATTACTACTCACCAACTTAGATAAAAAAACCAGACAGCATTTTGAACAACTGACTAAGCACAACGCCAGCATGGTTGAGTCTCAATATAAGCTTTATCCAGAAATTATCGATCAGAATGCCATCAATGCCGCCAGAGTCGAGGCACAGCTGCGCAAGAACATACCTGAAAAAAAAACAAAATCTGATGAAATCATTCCTCCCTATTACATTGAATTAAATGAATCCGCCGACTGATAACAGCACGTAGACTACATAGACTGACAAAGGAATGAAGTAAATGAATATACCGGTAACAACAATTTATGTAGTGATTTTCAGTTGCATGCTCGTGGTACTTGCTTACCGAACGGCGATGTTAAGACGTAAAAATAAAATTGGTGTTGGCGATGGTAACAAGCCCGTTTTACAACGTGCTATCGGTGCACATGGTAACGCCGCTGAGCATTTACCGATTGCACTCATATTAATGCTGACACTGGAAATAAACGGTACCAGTAGCCTAATACTGCATAGTTTGGGAATCGTGTTGTTACTTTCACGAGTGATACATTTATTCGGTCTCAGTAAGCATTCTGGCAAATCTTTTGGCCGTGTCTACGGCATCCTCGGCACTTGGTTGGTTATATTAACCATGGCCGGACTCAACCTGCGCTACATATTCTAAGAGATAGCGCTTGACCTCAACACCGACTAGACACTAAATTAACCGGTATGAGGGAAACTCAATGAGCGACATCACACTCGATAACGCCACTAAACAGCCATTTTTACATTTGCTGCGTTCGCTGGTGCAGACTTACCACGCCTTTTCACGTTACGACACTATTGGCCACAAAAAGCATGGTTTAACTCCTTCTCAGGCAGATGTTATTTTCACGCTCGGCAACACCTGCGGACTGACTTTCAAAGAAATTGGTGAGCTAACATTAATCACCAAAGGTACCTTAACGGGTGTAGTTGAAAGACTGCAGGAAAAAGGCCTGGTAAAACGAGAACAGCACTTTAATGACCGCCGCTCGAGCATTGTCAGCTTAAGCAACGCCGGTGATAGCCTGTTTAAAGAAGCATTCCCTAGCCATATTGCCTACGTCAAAAAAGCCTTCGATGGCCTTTCTGAAGTAGAACAACAGCAAACCGTTGCGTTATTGAATAAACTCTCAAATCAATTTGATATACAAGCAGACAAATGTGAATCAGACGCACCTGTAAAAACCAACAACACTGCCTTTGGCTAAAACGAAGAAGATGTAATGACTGATCAAACCCCGCCAGACCCCCAAGACCTAAAAGAAAAATTACTGTTAGAAACCGGTAAAATTGAATGGCAAGAGTTGCAGAAGCACTTTGCCCACGGCGTGGTCGTGGTCATAGATGCCAAACTCGATTTAGTCCAGGTAGCCACTTATTTTGCAGAAGATGATAGTGCTCGAATTGAAGAATGGACCAAAACTGGCCAAATTGCCCGAGCGATGGACGAAGACGCACGCCGCTGGAATGACAATAACAGCAAATTTTGGGCTGTGGTGGCAGCGCCCTGGGTATTAGTACAAGAAATTACTGCTGAGGCATAGAGACATCTTGCAGTCCAAGGAAACCCCAAGGACTGCAAAAGACTCGATCGATTACAGGTTTAAGCAAGTGCTAACGAAACCGAACCGATAAACGACTCGGCGTCAGCCACTAACCAAACTATCTAAACCGGTTTTACTTCTGTGGCCTGCAGCCCCTTAGGACCTTGTTCCACATTAAAGCTCACTGCTTGACCTTCTGCTAGGCTACGGAAGCCGTCAGAAGCAATTGCTGAAAAATGCACGAACACATCATCGCTGCCGTCATCCGGAGCAATAAAACCAAAACCTTTCGCGTCGTTAAACCACTTAACCTTACCTGTAGCCATTCAAATCACCTTAAAAATATTTTAATCGTATTATCATCACTATCGCCATTCACTGATGTTTATAGCTATAGTTGAAAGAGTTGGTATTGTAACCGCAACTCAATCAGCAATACTACCTTAACAGGCTGGTTTTACACTGAAAAACCCGCTGGAAGCGCTCAGATGGGATTTTTTTTCCAATTTCATCTAACATAGCGCCCCATTTTCGATTTTGGACAGTGATTTTGTGAATAACTATATCCCCGGCCAGCGCTGGATCAGCGATGCCGAACTACATTTAGGCCTCGGCACCGTGGTAAAAGTCGAGCACCGCACAGTCGATTTAATCTTTCTCGCCACCGGCGAGGCGCGAACATACGCCAAACAAACCGCACCATTGACCCGCGTGACGTTCAATATTGGTGACAACGTCAACAACAAAGACAATGAATCAGTACTGATTCGCGAAGTACGTGAAGATGAAGGACTACTCACTTATATAGGTGTGTTCAAAGATGGCAGCCCAACAGAACTGCCGGAATCACAGCTGGATAATGCGATTCAGCTCAACCGCCCTGCCGAGCGTTTGTTCAGCGGCCAAATCGATGCCGATAGGTGGTTTGAGCTCCGCTACAACAGCTTGCAACACAGCAACCGTTTAGCCCAATCTGAACTGCGCGGCCTCACTGGTAGCCGCACCAGCCTTATTCCACATCAACTTTATATCGCCCATGAAGTTGCCAACCGCTATGCGCCACGGGTATTACTTGCCGACGAAGTAGGGCTCGGTAAAACCATTGAAGCAGGGCTGATCCTGCACCACCAATTGCTCACCGAACGTGCCCAACGAGTATTGATCGTGGTGCCAGAAAGCTTGACCCATCAATGGCTGGTTGAAATGCTACGCCGCTTTAACCTGCACTTTAGCGTGTTTGATGAGCAGCGCTGCCAGGCCATTGAAGGTACTGACGATGAAGATTTTGAGGCCGATGAAACCGCCGAACAAGAACCGGCGATTAATCCATTTCATACCGAACAACTGGTGCTCTGTAGCCTTGAATTTCTGAGTAGTAATCCAACTCGCTTTAAGCAAGCCTATCTCGGTGAGTGGGACTTGCTGGTGGTTGATGAAGCACATCACCTCGCCTGGTCACCCGAAGAGGCCAGCCTTGAATATGAGTTGATTGATTTGCTCGCCACTGAAACTAAGGGCGTGCTATTGCTCACCGCCACCCCCGAACAACTTGGCAAAGCAAGTCACTATGCGCGCTTACGTTTACTCGACCCCGATCGGTTCCCCGACTACGATAGTTTTATCGCTGAAGAAAAATCCTACGAACCCATAGCGCAAGCGATAGAGTGCTTATTAAGCGATGAAATCGTTGATGAATCCACCACTGAGTTATTGCGCAGCGCACTGCAAGGTAGCGGCATAGACTTCAATGCCGAAGCACTGCAACAAGCCGACAACAAGAATCGTATCGTAGAACAACTACTAGACCGCCATGGCACCGGTCGCGTACTGTTCCGCAACACCCGTTCGGCGGTAAAAGGCTTTCCTGAGCGCCAACTAAACTCATACCCTCTGGAACAACCACAAGCCTATGCCGACAGCTTGCGCGATTTTAATGAGAGCAACGATTACACCGACACACGCCTATTGCTCTGCCCCGAACTGCTTTACCAAATGGCTGACCCAGATGCACTTGTGCTCTGGACTGATATCGATCCAAGGGTTGAATGGCTGATTGCGCAACTCAAAACATTGCGTCCGAAAAAAGTATTATTGATCACTGCCAGTGCCATGTCAGCGATGGATCTCGCTGCCGTGTTGCGAGTCAAGGCCGGCATCAACGCAGGGTTATTCCATGAACAGCTCAGTATTATTGAACGTGATCGCGCCGCTGCCTATTTTGCTGATGAAGATGATGGTTGCCAACTCATGATCTGTTCTGAGATTGGCAGTGAGGGTCGCAACTTCCAGTTCGCGCACCACTTAATTGTATTTGATTTACCACTCAATCCTGATTTATTAGAACAGCGGATTGGTCGCTTAGATCGTATTGGTCAGAAACATACTATTCAAATCCATGCCCCTTACCTTGAGCATACCGCCCAGGCCGTCATGTTGCATTGGTATCATGATGCCTTAAATGCGTTTGAACACACCTGTCCAGCCGGACACAATGTTTTTGTTGAAGTGGAAGAGTCACTGCAAGCAACATTGCATAACGCCGATCAAGGCCAAGCCCTTGATGAATTGATTTCGCACAGCAAGAAGTATCATCAACAGCTTAACGACGATTTGCACCGTGGCCGAGATCGCTTACTTGAATACAACTCTTGTCGTCCACAAGTCGCCAATGCCTTGCGCGATAAAACCGCACAACTCGATACCGAAGCCAACCTGTTTGACTATATGGAAACCGTCTTTGATTGTTACGGTGTTGATAGCGAACCGCATCGCGAAGGCAGTCACGTTATTCATCCCGGCAACCATATGCATACTAGTCACTTCCCGCACTTGCGCGAAGAAGGCATGACCATTACCTGTGATCGCAACATTGCACTCTCAAATGAAAACATGCACTTCCTCACCTGGGAACATCCGATGGTGACCGGTGTGATGGAAATGATACTGGGTAACGAACAAGGTAACACCGCCGTCACCTCAACAAAATACAGTGGCGCGAATGCTGGCACACTGTTGGTTGAATGCATCTATATTCTTGAATCACCTTCAAGCGAAACCTTGCAAACCAGTCGCTACTTACCACCAACCGCGATAAGAGTGGTGGTTGATCAACAAGGCAAAAATCACGACCTCGATATCCCACATCACTTCATTAACAACACCCGTGAAAAAGTCGATAGCGACACCGCGAGTAAAATCGTTCATGCCTACGCTGATATTATTCGCAGCATGTTAGCCGCCGGCGAAAAAATCGCCAAACAACAAGCACCTAAAATACTCGCCAACGCACATCAACACACACAGATGACGCTTGAAAAAGAAATTAACCGTTTAAAAGATTTACGTCAGGTGAACCCGAATGTTCGCGATGAAGAAATTGATTTCTTTAGTGAACAATGGAAAGCACTCAATGAAGCCTTAGCCTCAGCAACGCCAAGACTTGATGCGCTACGCGTTATTGTTGTTACTTAACTTATAAGGTGTCAGAGAACAATTGTTGCTTATATTAATAAGTATTGCTCTCTGACACATTACTGATGCTTTACAAATTCTTGTCTGATCTATTTACAGACAATCGCTTTCATTAACAACAATTCTAGACCAATAAGACGAATAGGGTTTTCCACCTACATGCACAAGTGGCACCCACCATGTCAAAAGGTGAACCCTTATCTGTTTTATTTTAATAGGTAAATTGGCCGTTGAGCAATCTTCGTGAATAACCTTGACATACCGTACTGAGTTAATCCACTTAGGCACCCATAGAGCACGTTTTTTTGAACAAGCAAGAGTACGTCTCTTTTGTTCATCATATGAAAGACCATTCTCCTTTTTATGACAACTTCCTACTTCAGGATGAATGGTAAAAACATAATCATACTTATCATGAACTGCACCTTTGACCACAACCTCACCCTTTGCATCTAAAAAGAGAACATTAGCTCCCGATAAATAATTTTTTCTTATGCTATTAGGCATTTTGTATTTTATATTAAAATAAGTATGCCCTAACAACGATGAGAAGAAATACCCATAAGCAGGGACAATTATAAAAGGTAGCAAAAATATAAAAACAATCTTTTTCATACCGGTTCTCTATTTCACCAGGGCAAGCATAAATCACTCTTTAACTAATCATTAATAGCAAATATAAGCTGAACATAGTCTTTTCGCTTTTTTTCTTTATTGCCTTGTAGATAACTGACCACAAAAATATCTCCGAATTGTTTGAGATCATACCAACGGCAACCACATAGTAGTGAAAAACGTTTACGATAGGCTAACTGCATTGTCTGTTTATGATAAAGAGATAGATATAATGTGCTTGAACTACGACGCGACACTTCTTCAATAGCGATAAAATAATGTTTATCGTTAGATAAACGCATTTTAATAGGCCGTTTGTAAAACCCCAGAAACGATGACTCTATTTCGCGCAACAATATTCGGGATTCATCTTCTAAGCTATAACGATAATATCCCCCTCTGCTATTAATAAAGATACCGCCGCCATCACCTCGAAAACCAGTAATAGCTTTAGCATTAGAGTCATAAACACCTCTTCTAACGGTTAAACTTCTTCCATTAGACAACTTCGCTTTGCCTAAAACCAACTTTCCGGTTCGTATTTCATACGTCTTACCATTTTCGAAAACGATAAAGTTGTCACCAACATACGGTCTATAGCTCTGATTACCAACCTTCACTTTCCACAAGCTTTCACCTTGCTCATTAATCGATTCCAGGTACCAGTTTTCTTTGCCACAAAGCCGATGAATAATCCATGGAGATGTATTAACTACCCGACTATCACATAGTGGGTCTTCTTTAACGGGGCTTGGGACTTGTTTAACTGATACTTTTTTCGAATTAGCATCATATACTGGCATATAGTACATGTTTAAATTACTGTTTTTCTCCCTCGGGATGTAAGGGTAAACTTGTTTCTTGATCAGTTGGATCGCGCCAGAAGGAAGATCGCCTGATTCATCGTCAATGACTTGCCACAGAATAAAGATTACAAGTATAACTCCTCCCCAAGCTACAAAAATAAGGGGTCTCATTGTCGTAACGCTATTCATACCACCATCCCTGATATCGTCAATCACAACACTTAACAAGGAAAAGTTTTGCTATAAACCTTATCACTAAGATTCCTATTCCTTTGTAATCACTATATCAAAGAAACAAAAAAAAGTGCCGGAGAATATTGCATTCTCGGCACCTTTTTAGGTAAAGCTTATACCTAGAATTAAGATGAGCTATATGTTTTTCTTAATACCAAGTTTATCTAGTCCCACCTAGAAGCCCTAAGGGGTTCATTATTACGCATCTCTAGTTTTTGAGTGAGCCCCTGCACACCTAGAACCCTTACAGGGTTCATCAGGTGAACCTAAGATCTCCGATGTCTAGGCTATACCCTTGCTTTTTAGGTATTCTTCATAGGTACCGCTGTAATCAACAATGCCTTCATTTTCCATGTCGATGATACGTGTTGCCAATGACCCCACAAATTCACGGTCATGGCTAACGAAGATCAACGTACCCGGATAGTTTTCTAACGCGAGGTTAAGTGATTCAATTGATTCCATGTCTAAGTGATTAGTCGGTTCGTCCATTAACAATACATTTGGTTTGTTCTGCATTAACTTACCAAACAACATGCGGCCTTGTTCACCACCGGAAATCACTTTAACGGATTTATTTACATCGTCTTTTGAAAATAATAATCGGCCTAAGGTGCCGCGAATGGTTTGTTCGTCTTCGCCTTTTTGTTGCCACTGACTCATCCATTCAAATAGCGTCATGTCTTTTTCAAAGTCATCGGCATGATCCTGAGCAAAATAACCAATCTGTGCATTTTCAGACCACTTAATATTACCAGCATCTAACTCGGTTTCACTCGCCAGACTTTTTAGCATAGTGGTTTTACCAATACCGTTGGGGCCAATAATCGCAATGCGCTCACCGGCTTCAACCATAATACTAAAATCTTTAAACAATTCTTTATCGTAGCTCTTACTGATGCCCATTGTTTCAACAGCAAGGCGATGCAATTTCTTTTCCTGATCAAAACGAATATAAGGATTCACTCGACTTGAAGGTTTAACCTTATCAATCTTAATTTTGTCCATTTGCTTGGCGCGCGATGTTGCTTGCTTTGCTTTTGATGCATTGGCTGAGAAGCGGCTGACAAAACTTTGCAGTTCGGCAATCTGCGCCTTCTTTTTAGCATTATCAGCAAGCAGTCTTTCCCGTGCTTGAGTTGCTGCGGTCATGTATTCATCGTAGTTACCTGGATACATACGCAGTTCACCGTAATCGAGGTCGGCCATGTGAGTACAAACACTGTTCAGAAAGTGACGGTCATGAGAAATAATCACCATCGTTGATTTGCGCTCGTTAAGAATGTCTTCCAACCAGCGAATGGTATTGATGTCGAGGTTATTGGTCGGCTCGTCGAGTAACAAAATATCTGGGTTTGAGAACAAAGCCTGTGCCAGCAAGACACGCAATTTCCAACCCGGTGCCACCGCACTCATTGGCCCAGTATGCTGTTCTAGGGGAATATCCAGACCAAGCAATAACTCACCCGCACGAGATTCGGCGGTGTAGCCGTCCATCTCGGCGAACTCTACTTCAAGCTCAGCGACTTTCATGCCGTCTTCTTCGCTCATGTCAGCCAGACCGTAAATACGGTCACGCTCTTGCTTCACTTGCCACAGCTCAGTGTGGCCCATGATCACGGTGTCGATAACGGTAAATTCTTCAAAGGCGAATTGATCCTGCCCCAGTTTGCCGACACGCTCATCAACGTCTACCGTGACATTGCCGGCTGTCGGCTCCAGATCACCCGTAAGGATTTTCATGAAGGTTGATTTACCACAGCCATTGGCGCCGATCAGGCCATAACGATTGCCCTCGCCAAATTTGACTGAAATGTTTTCAAACAATGGCTTAGCGCCAAACTGCATGGTGATATTTGCTGTAGAAATCAAGGTATTGTTCCAAAGTGAAGGTTAAATGAACGAGAGCCGCGCGATTTTATAATAAATTGGCAGAAATTACATCCAAGATGAGCTTAATCTGGCCCAATACCCCGCAATCTGACTGACATTGTCACTATATCGTCAAAAAACAGTCATTGTAATGACGCCTGATTAGCACATCCTACCTCGCGTAAATTTAACAACTTTCGTGTTTTCATCAACAAGGAGCTTTAACTATGCGAGCCATTGGTTTTTACTTTTTATCTATCACCGCTTTTGTCACAGCCTATCTTACGTTGAAAGTGATGATGACATTCCTCGTCACCTTATAAGTCAAATCAGCTAAGGAGTACCTATTATGGATTTAGTGGCCGGCCTGACACGGTTGCAGTTTGGTTTGACAGCCGGTTTTCATATTATTTTTCCCACACTGCTCATCGGCTTGTCTGTTTTCCTCTGCTATTTATACTGGCGTTGGATGCAGACCGATGACAAGGTTTATCTACATAGTTATAACTTGTGGTTACGAATACTATTAGTTATTTATATCGTTGCGGCTATCACTGGTGTCGCACTATCCGCGCAACTCGATAATTTATTCGGTGGCTTTTATCGTCGCCTTGAAGACACACTGGTGCCTTTCCGTAACTACGAGCTTATTTTTGCGACGTTACTTGAAGGTGGCTGCATCGGTGTCATGCTACTCTGCACTCGCAGTCAACGCTCATATCGACGTTTTATTGCCACACTACTTTTTACCCTCGGCATTTTTATCACCGCCTTATTCGTTGTTAGTCGCAACTCCTGGATGAACACCCCTGCCGGCTTTAACTGGACAGGTGACCATGCTGAGGTTTTCGATCACTTACAAGTCTTATTTAACCCATCGTTTCCGCTGCGCTACCTGCATATGATTACGGCGGGGTTAATGGCTAGTAGTTTCTTCGTCATGGGCTTATCTTCGTATCGTTTAATGTACAAAAGTAGTGATATTGTTGCCCGCAAAGGCTTACAAATTGGTATCAGTGCAGCACTCATCTTCACCATTAGCCAATTTATTATTGGCGATTTGCATGGGCTTAACGTTTATCAACACCAGCCAATGAAAATTGCTGCACTCGAAGGCCAATGGGAAACCGAGCGTGGTGCGGGGTTTAAGTTATTTGCCATTCCTGATACTAAAAATGAAACCAATCATTATGAAGTAAAAATCCCCTATGCAATGAGTATTTTACTTGAGCATGAGCTCGATGGTGAGGTTAAAGGTCTTAAAGAGCTCCCCGCAGAACTGCGACCCAATGTCACCATCGCTTTCTTTGCATTCCGCATTATGCTCGGCATGGCGGTATTAATGCTCATCACTGTTGTTATGGGTGTCTGGCTGCGACGACGCCATGATCTTGAAGATAAACGTTGGTATCTGCGGCTAACCCTACTGACTGCGCCGGCAGGATTGATTGCCGTGATCGCCGGCTGGGCTGCCGCCGAAGTGGCACGCCAGCCCTGGGCTATTTATGGTTTAGTAAAGACAGTGCGCACCGTTACCACTGAATCAGCCGAGCAAGTTATTACATCATTAATGATATTCAGTGTCGGTTATACCCTGTTGGGACTCATTGCCTTTGCGCTGATTAAGCGAGTCTTGCTCGACCAGTCAAAATTGCCACTATTCAGAAAAGAATTAATCTAATGATCATGGTTAGTTCACTGTTATTTCACATAGACAGCCGATGATAGTGGGTGAGCAATTAAGCTTTTTACAATGACTAACACGGAGGCTTTCAATGTCATTTTCACCCACTAAGGTTTCTTCTGCACTCATCGCCACATTATCACTCACATTAACCAGTGCTGCTGCACTTGCTAACCCGGTTATTAACGAGTTTGTGTTTAATCACAGCGGTTCGGATAGAAATGAATTTATCGAAATTTTTGGTACACCTAACACCGATTACTCTAATTTATCCATTATTGAAATCGAAGGTGATGGCCCTACTGCCGGAACGATTGATGGTGTATTCCCTATTAGCACAACTAATTCTGCTGGCTTCTTCACCACCAACTTTCTTTCCAATAACATTGAGAATGGTAGCGTCACCTTATTACTAGTGCGTGACTTTGTCGGCAGCCGCGGTATGGATATCGACACTAACAACGATGGCGCACTGAATAGCCAGCCATGGGCAGCCATCATTGACAGCATCGCCGTTACCGATAACGGCAGCAGCGATCGCACCTATGCCAATGTTGTGCTTAATCAAGGCTTCGATGGTGTGTCATTTACCGTAGGGGGTGCATCACGTATTCCGAATGGTGTTGATACCAACGAAGTAACTAATTGGCAACGCGCAGATTTTAACTTTGGTCGTAATGACTTTTCTAATGCCATCAACACACCCAATACGGTTAATCTTATTCAGGTAACACCACTGGAACGCAGTATCTCTGCCGTGCAGGGCGCTAGTCATTTATCACCACTGATGGGGCAGTTGGTGACCAGTCGCGGCATCGTCACCGCGGTTGCCTTTAATGGCTTCTACTTACAATCAGCCGAAAGTGATAATAACCGCAACACATCAGATGGCGTATTCGTGCTGACCAACTCGGGCAACGCTGCCAACGTTGGTGATGAAGTGGCGGTTACCGGCGTTGTCACCGAAGTCGTTCCAGGCGGCACGACTACAGGTAACTTATCAGTAACACAAATCTTCCGCCCATCAATCACGACACTCTCAAGCGGTAACCCACTGCCTGAGGCAACCGTTATCGGCCAAAGTGGACGAGTACCACCAAACCGCACTGTTATTTCCAATAAAGAGGTACGCGGTGGGATTAACTTATTTGATCCAGCCGATGCGGCAGCAAACCGTTTTAATCCCAACAAAGATGGTATCGATTTCTTTGAAAGCCTGGAAGGTATGCGAGTTGTAGTTGAATCCCCTTCTGCTGTCTCAGCAGTGCGCACGTTCAACTTCTTTAGTAGCGAAGTCTTTACCGTTGCCAATAATGGCGAAAATGTTGCGCCACGAAGAGCATTAAACGCACGTGGTGGTATTGAGTTGCAAGCAGATAAGGACAACCGTGGTGATCAAAATCCAGAACGGGTACAAATTCAATTTGATCGCACCCTGTTTGGTGCCCCGCCACTGATTACCGTTGGCGACCGTTTAAGCGACGTGACTGGGGTAGTCGGTTATGACTTCGGTAACTTTGAAGTCAATGCAACTGAACCCGTTACCGTTATTCCTGCCAACCTTACTGCTGAAACAACCAATTTGATTAGTGAGGCTGGCAAGCTAAGTGTCGCCAGTTACAATGTGTTGAATTTGAGTGCCGCTAGACGCGATAACGCGCAACGTAATAATATTGCTACGCAAATCACTAACAACCTGCAGCAGCCTGATATTATTGCCTTGCAAGAAATTCAGGACAACAACGGTGAAACCAACAATGGTGTGGTCGATGCGACAGAAACCCTGCAAGCACTTGCCGACGCCATTGTTGTTGCTGGTGGCCCGGTATACAAATTTGTAACCGTTGACCCGATTGATGGCACACAAGGAGGCGTACCCGGTGGTAACATTCGTAACGCCTACTTATACAACCCAACTCGTGTCGAACTTATCAACGTGCAGGCTCTGACGCCAGAACAACTCAGCGAAGCTAATGTCAACACACCGGACGCCTTTAATGGCTCGCGCATTCCGCTATTGGCGACCTTCGCATTTGAAAATCAACAAGTGACTGTGATTAATAATCACCTCAGCTCCCGATTTGGTTCCACGCCAATCTTTGGTGCGATTCAACCTTTTGTGCAAGCAGCGGAAGACAATCGCGAAGCGCAAGTCAGTGCACTCAATGATTATGTCGATTTCTTATTGGAAGGAGATGACGACACAAACATTATCGTGCTCGGTGATTTGAATACTTTTCAATTCACAGACGATCTAAGAAATATCTTACCCGGTAAAAAGATCCGAAAAGATAAAGATGATGAAGAACGTAAAGATAAACGCAAGCAAAAAGAAAGCAGTAAGCGTGTTCTCTCAAATCTAGTCGATACCTTAAGAGATGATGCCGTTTACAGTTTTATCTTTGACGGAAACTCACAACAACTGGATCATATGTTTATCTCTGATTCATTACGTAAACGTGCCCAGTTTGACATTGTGCATGTTAATAATGATTTTCCACGCGTCGATAGTTCAATCGCCAGTGATCACGAACCTATTTTAGGTCTGTTTGATTTCTCTGGTAACAATAATAATGACGATGAAAAAGAAGAACACGATAAAGAAAATGATCGTGACGACGACTAGCCATTAGTCATCATGAGGCAGGACACTCGTCCTGCCTCACTTTTTGACTACTCAACCTATTCAGTAATCTTACCTTGCGTGGACAAAGGCATTGAAAGCAACCATGCCATGAAGACAAATGCACTTGACCATAACAAACAACCGACCAAGCCCTGCGATTGATAAATCAATCCTGACAATACTGTTCCTACCAAACGTCCACCGGCATTGGCCATATAATAAAAGCCAACATTCATCGACACTTTATCGTGCGCTGACCAGGCCACAATTAAATAGGAATGTACCGCTGAATTAATTGCAAACACCACACCAAAAATAATTAACCCAATAATCAATACCAGTTCCGTCTGGTAATTAATGCTTAAACCCGCCGCGATCAAGGCTGGGATAAAAGCTAGCACCAAGGCCCAAACTTTTGCCGTGCCACCATCCGGGCCATGTTGACGGCTTTTCTTTAACAGGCTTGGCACACTGGCTTGCACAATACCGTAACCAATCACCCACAAGGCCAGAAAGCCACCCACCTCGGTAAAATTCCAACCCAAAATAGAATACAAATAAACCGGCAATGCCACGACGAACCAGATATCACGCGCACCAAACAGGAAGAATCGCGCGGCAGAGAGCCAATTGATTGCTGGTGTTTTAGAAAATACCTGATTGAACTTAGGTTTGTTCTTTGTTTTGCCCAATCCACTGGGTAGTAAACTCAAAGTGATCAACAATACAGCAAATAAACATCCCGCCAACACAGCCAGTGCTCCGCGAAATGCCAACCATTGCAATAACAGCGCGCCGACAAAAAAACCCAAGCCTTTTAATGCATTTTTGGAACCAGTTAAGACCGAAATCCATTTAAATAACGTCGAGTTGCTATCATGTTCAGGCAACAAGGTTTTAACGCTGGCTTTGGCCGACATTTTATTCAAATCTTTAGCGATGCCTGACAAGGCCTGTGCCGCCATAACATACACAACCGTTAACCAAGTCTCCGGCACCATTAACATCGACAGCGCGACTACCTGCAATGCCATACCAATGTGCATAGTCAGGTTTAAACCAATACGCGCGCCTAGCCAGCCGCCGACCAGATTAGTGATGATGCCAAACACTTCATAAAACAAAAATAACATTGCCACTTCAAAGGGGCTGTATCCCAATGTGTGGAAGTACAACACTACCAACATGCGTATCGCGCCATCGGTGATGGTAAAAGCCCAGTAACCACCGGTAACCGTCAAATAATTGCGCAAGCCTTGTTGCATGCTTATAAGCTCTGTGCGACCTTGGCGGTGAGTTCCATCATGCGATTAACGTAACCCCATTCGTTGTCGTACCAGGCATAAATTTTTACCTGTGTGTCGTTGATGACCATGGTCGATAAGGCATCGACAATCGATGAGCGCGGGTCATTTACATAATCGACTGACACCAGTGGCCGTTCTTCGTAACCCAAAATACCGTTTAGCTCACCTTCAGCGGCTTGCTTGAAATAATCATTAATCTCTTCAGCTGTGACTGGTCGTGAGGCTTCAAACACAAAGTCCGTTAACGAGGCATTCAAAAGTGGCACGCGAACGGCGTGGCCATTTAACTTGCCCTCAAGTTCAGGGAAAATTTTGGTAATCGCTTTTGCTGAACCAGTAGAAGTTGGAATTAACGATTGGCTGCAAGCACGTGCGCGGCGTAAATCTTTGTGGCCTTTATCAACAATAGTCTGAGTATTAGTAATATCGTGAATAGTGGTCATGCAACCATGCTTGATACCGACTTTTTCATTCATGACTTTAACAACCGGTGCCAAACAGTTAGTTGTACACGAAGCGGCTGTGATCAAGTGATGCGTGTCCGCGACGTATTGATCATCATTAATACCGTAAACAATATTCAGTGCACCCTCAGTTGGTGCTGCGACGATCACTTTCTTAACGCCTTGATTAAAGTATTCTTGTAATGTTTCAGGCTGCTTGTGATGCACGCCGGTGGCTTCAATCACGATATCGCAAGTAGACCAGTCAGTGTCAGCAATAGTGTCGTTAGATGAATAGGCAATCGCCTGATCATCAACTTGCATAACCTTGTCATCCGCATAGGTGTCATGCGGCCAGGTACCGTGCACGGAATCAAACTTCAGTAAATGCGCTGAGCCTTGTGCATCAGTGCTGGTTTCATTCACCTGCACAATTGAGAATGCACTGTTCTCCCAACCTGCTCTAAAGCCTAGGCGCCCCATACGCCCAAACCCATTTATGCCGATACGTATTGGCATGATTATCCCCTTATAAATAGTAAACGTAGAAATTTAGTACAGACAGCACCCCATCAGGCGCAGCAAACCGCACCCGGGCGATTCGGCATGTCAGACAGTGTGTGAAGGTCGTCAGAAAAAGGCTGTTGCTCGCAATTTGCCAGTGCCGTGGTGCGCAATACCTCTTGCGCCCAGCCGTCTAGCTCAGGACTAATCGAGTAATATACCCATTGCCCTGCGCGGCGATCACTCACCAGACCGTTGTCACGCAAGATAGCCAGATGTCGCGAAATCATTGGCTGCGAAAGGTTGAGTGCATGAATCAACTCACACACGCATAACTCGCCCTGAAGCTGGAGCAGCATCAAACTGCGCAGGCGCACCTCATTGGCGAGCGAGGTGTAAAAGGTATTGGCGTCAATATTCATGACCGGAATATATGACAAATCATATATATGGTCAAGCATATATCTTGTTATAGCATATTATTTAATTACCTCACCGATACACATACCACTGTTGTAATGGATGGTTGGTGCGGCATTTACTGTGACGTTACTACTCGCTTCAAATAACATGATAATGTCAGAACCACCGAATAAGAAATAACCAAATTCATCGCCCTTATTTAAGTATGAGCCTTCCACCGCTGGCATATTCACCGACGAAACTTGCGCCATACCAATGGGAATAACGGCGACCAAGCCAATAGGGGAATCAAGAATCAGAACACCTCTGGTTTGCACAAACTCGTAACCATTTTCAGCCCCATCCGGTGCATCAAACTCACCGTCTGTTATCACCACATCAAGAAACACACGTTCCTGGATAGCTCGTGACTCCAGTACTGTGCCTCGCACCGGTGCATGAAAACGGTGGTAGTCATTGGGGCCGAGAAAACTGTGCATAAAAAGCCCCTTACGAAAACGATCTTTATAGGGACTGCCGTCGAGTAATGTTTCGATATTGTAAGTATGAGTGTACTTAATGGTCACTTCAGAATCGTCGTCTATGTTGAATTTAGACTTAAAGGTCGAGTCTGCGGGCGAAACAATAATACTGTCTTCAAACATTCCCGCAACGGGTCGTAAGCCAGGATTCATCTCCCGGGCAAAAAACTGATTAAAGGTCAGCCAACCACTGGGGCCATTGGCTTTACTAGTTTTACCTCTGGGGGTGTATGCCTTCGGTGGCATCATGTATTGATCCATCTTGAAATCCGGATCATTGATAAAGGAGTCAAGACTTTCTTCATTAAACGATTCGGGCGTGTTTAGGAAATTACCCCAATCATTGGCAAAATCAACCATCCAGTTTCGAAATGCCTTTTGCTTTTGCAATAAGCGACCCGAGGGCTGATCGAGAATCCAGTAAAACCGGCAAAGCTGGAAGAAAACTTCTTTGTTATATTGCACAGAAAGATGCGCTGCACAGGCTGAATTATCATAATCTATTTCTTGTGGTCCCCACGTCACAAACCAGTCCAGATAATCGTAGTATTCATTGAGCGTAGAGACGGGGGGGCGTTGATAGCGAGCAAACTGTTCCTTGCTTAATTCACTTGCTGCTTTTTCATTGGCTTCCTGAATAGCCGCCTTAAGCTGGGTTTTCCAGTCTTTACCTTTGGTGAGCAGATTTATTAATTCTTTAACAATTGGTTGATGTGTTGCCATGTCATCTCTCCTTGTTGTCATTATTTCCATCTTTTCTAAGGCATGGCTTAAGCGTAGAACGGTCCATCCCTAAAGTCCAAGCTTAATCTCCATACTGACGTAATAGAGACAACTCAACTTCTCAGCTTTTCAATGGTGTTTGATTATCACCGCTGAGCGTGCCAAGATTCTTGGTATTAACAAGAGGTCTTAAAACAAGCTCAAGGAGATTAACGTGAAAGGATTATCACTCTCGATAGCGCTCACCCTATTACTCACCACAAGCTACACGTTTGCTGAAGAACACAAACCCACTGGTTACTTTCCTATCCCACCTGGCAGTGATCATCCACAAACTGCTGCTAACTTAAATTATCTGATCAATGAGCAAAACCAGCCACAATACCGGCAACATGGCTGGTCAATGTTTGAGGCGATTAATCGCACAGTTAAGGTAGAGAAACAACATGGCTTAACCCAGCTACCAATCTGGCAAACCTGGTTTAGTGAAAAACAAATCTTTACCCGCAAGCACTACACAGAACCGGCTTACTGCCAACTAGGAAAGCATGCGCCAAAACAAACAACGGAAGCATCGCCTACCCCTACCAGCCCACACTTAAGTAAGCTGAAAAAAGGCAAACATCATACGTTGACGTGGGCTGAAAAATTCAAACAGCAAACGCCTACTTACCCTAATAGCAGCAATCCGGATGGTATGTTATTTGCCAACAATGGTGACATCATGATTGCAGGGGAGTATTTCAATCTGTCTGGCTTTAATCACCTACGCAAACACAAACTGTACTTACGCGACACATTAAAGAAAATGCTCGCAGACGGTAAAAAATCCATCCCCACTTTCCCTGCCGACACGATGGTGCTGAAAAGCATGTATTGGCCAATTGCCAAAGACAGCCATACCGCTCTGCCTGTTTGGGACAATACACTGGCGCGCCCACCCTACCAATATAATGGATATGAAACGTGGAAACGTGCCGTCGCCGTGCAAGGTAACTTGAAACCTATTTCGCAAGGACAAACCAAAACAGTGAAGTCCTTATACAAAGTTACTGTTCCGGGTTACGACACACCCCGTCGCTTTCCAAAAAGCAAAGTGGTCTCAATTGGCGATTTTTACCATATTCAAGTGAATAAAAAATTACTCAAGGCAATGGACAAAAACGATAGGCAGATTCTTAACAACTCTGCCAACTGGGCCTACAACCGTGACTTTCAAGCCGGAGACTACATCGCACAAATTGCATTGCATATTAATACCAAAGAAGTTGAAGCCTGGACTTTTCAATCGTTCTGGTGGCATGACCAACCTAACGTCGGTCCTTTTGCCAGTGGCCGACCTAACCTGCCTACTGGCACCTGGCAAAATTATTTAATGGCTGAAGCCTATAGCCAGGTGACACCTCGCGAATATGATGGCAGTAACCACGTTGCTTACAACCCATACATTGAGCCGGTCATTCACCCTATACCGACTAACTGCCAAAACTGCCATGCGCGTGCCGCACTGAATGGAAAATATGATGACAACCCATCAGGTCGTCGTGAAATAAAACCCAATGATCCTATTTTTAAAAATGACTTACGTACTGACTATCTTTGGATAATTCCTGACAGGGCGATACCTTTGCCTATGCAGTAAATTTGACTGACTTTTTTCAATCAATGAATTAGAACCTATAGGTAGGCTATAGAAAACATTATGCTTGTTATGATGGGTCTGAAACCGACTCTACGATACTTTCAAAATCAGGTGCATCTTCATCAACGGCCAGCACCGATGCTGTTAGCCTGTCGCAGAAGCTTCTAAATTTAGACTGCTCTGGCTGACAAATCACTAAAAACTGCACTGTCGGATCGGCGACAGTGCGCCGGCCTTCCGCCGTCACCAACCGCTCATAGTGCTTCCATTTTTTATAATCAACAGAGCGACCATACCCAGCAAAATGCATCATGCCAAGGTGTGCGTTTGCGCGTGAATAACCTTGTTCAATCGAGCGATTGAAATAATGATCAGAGAGCAAATAATCCCGAGGCACTCCCCAACCGACAGCATAGGCCAGCCCTAACCAAAAATTTGCCTCAGCATGATCACCATTCGCTTTACTATGAAGCACTTCAATGCTATCGCTCAAATTTGCCAACGTAAACTCACCCTCAGTAGCAAATTCAGCTGACACGGGTACTTTTGATTGGCTCTGATATGACATAACTAAAACTACCGCTAGGGCTGTGACGACAAAAGCAACAAAAAAGGTCGATATCCGTTTCATAGTGTTCGTACGTCCTGTTAACACAATCTCGACAGTAGCATTTTTACTGTTTATACGACAATCATTATCGCTACCATAAAGATCTAATCTAAGATAATACGTAGCGCTTGCAAGCGAGCCAACATACTGCCTAAAATGGAAACCGGACACTTAATTTTGCAAGGAGCAACGCAATGATAAGTAAAACACTTAATATATTTTCTTACGCCACCGATTTTTTTTCGGGTCTTAATAGTAAAACCTCACCCAAGAAAATTATCGCGACCTACACCTTACTAATGCCTTTGGCTGAAATACAATCTCTCGCCGAACAAGGTGATGCCGAACAGCAATATGTGCTCGCAAACTTGTACTGTAATGGTGAAGGTGTCGCGCAAGACTACCGACAAGCAGCACAGTTGTATTATAAGGCCGCATTACAAAACCACACCGGTGCACAATCAAAACTAGGCCTATGTTTTGAATATGGCTACGGCGTTGGTAAAGACGAAGAAGAAGCGCTGCGCTGGTATACCTCTGCACAACAAACTGGCCACTCCATCAACAGTGATTTGGCCGACGGAAGCAAAAGTCGAATCATTCCCCTAGTGATTGCTATTGTTATTGGCTATTTTTTAGCTAAATTCATATAGTTTGTATCTAGCCAGGTTCACTCCCCCGGAGATGGCGCTGGCGGAGCAATCAATATCTCTTCTTCTATCTTTTCCTCTAATGCTAATGCCTCTACAGCCTGTTCATTATTACGCTGCTCAGGTGACTCCACCTCAAGTGCGACCTTAGCATCCGCGTTAAACTGACTATCAGGGTGTTCCTCAATAACCTGTTCTAGGATTTGAGGATCATGTCCATTTTGCTCCGCACTTAAGTCACTGCCATTATCCGACCGGTCAGAAGCAAGAGAGATCTCACTCGTTAATAGCGGCTTCGAGATATCAGTCTCTTCAAATAGTGGTTGCTCAACCTCTGGCACCTCGGCCATCACCTCTTTAACCGTGGTTTGAAGAATACTCGCCTGCCCTTGCGCATCATAAGTTGTCAGGTTGATGTTGCCATCAGGCTTTTGCTGATAAATAAAATCAGGACTTATCAACAATGTTTGCCCATGAGTTTCAATAACTGGCAAACCGATTCCGCCCATGCCCAACGTTAGGCCGTCCATGGGCAAGTTGTATTGCGCCACAATTGGCTGCTCGGCTTCAGTGTAATTAACAACACTTGTTTCGCCATCTGCCCGTACATAAACTGCTTGATGGCTATTTCGATCAATATAGAGTGATGTACCATCATCATTGCTGTACTGAATGACATCGTTCGGCTCGTCCCAGGACTTAACCTGCCAACCTTCTTCACCACCTGTTAGCACGTCAGTTCGCGCTTGTTCGGCGACCACAAACGTTTCAGCCAACTGCAGGTGCTGCTGTGAAGTTTGCCAGGCATCTAAGCGGTCGCTATATGCTCCTTCATTATTATTAAGCTCAAGGTTTTCAATACCGACTTGCAAGCGGTCGTGTTCAGATTGTAATTCGGCTGGCGTCATATCTAATAAGTTGTCACCAAACTTTATTGAACCAAGGTGTAGGCTGCCACCTGTGCTGGAGAAAACTTCCTCACCAGTTGACTCATTTATAATTTCGTCATCAGACAAATCTACTCCGAAATCAACTTCACTCTGTAACTGAACTTTATCAAACACCCCAGGTGTATCCACGCTAACTGCACCCGCCAGCCCGGCAACTGTTTTGATGCTATCGTGGTGAATGATCAGTTCTGGATCCAGTGCACTGGCTTGAGTCGTGTTGCTTACGCCTCCTTTTATAAAGCCTTCGAGCTTGGTGTAATCAGTTTCATGTAAGGTTCGAGAAAGACGAATACTGCTGCTTTCGCCTGTTTCACCTGTTATCTGGTTCTCATTAATATCATTTGTCAGACCAACCTTGAGCACCACACCTTCAACACTACTACTATAACCACTCGTCAACGTTCCATCCGGTGCATAACTTGTGTGCGTATTGCCAGACAAAGCACCGGCATCAGCATTGACCCGAACTGTTATTTTTCCAGTCGTCGGGTCGATGACTAATTGCTTTTCGAACTCAACACTCTGTTCAGAAGGCGATGATGATTTCGAAGCGCTTTGTTTACCCATCTTTCTCCACCTTTTCAAACTCAAATGGTTTCAATCTGTCGTACATCGTATCTAAAACATTATAAGCACCATAGCCTGACTTATTTTCTTTTGAGTAAAGCTCTTCTAAAAAAAGCTTATCAAATGATGTTAGTTCTCTTGTGTTCGCTCCATAAGCATTTATGTTTTGCGTTGAACGTAAAAAGTTAGCGTGAGAAACATGTATCACAGAATTATATATACTCCTTAGGATGGAGAATTTTATAAAATCATCAGCCTTTTGCTTATCTTTATATTTATCCAGAATCGTTGCTATTTCTTCAATATTAATAAAGAAAACATACCCTTTCTTTTTAACACCATGTGTTTTCGATGCATAGATGCCATCATAATTATAAGTTTCTTTTCGTTCTCGCCATGTTTCGTATTCACCTTTTGAGGTTTTTTTCCACGCTGATAGTATCTTAGCCACTCTCGGATCAAAATACGTCGCTTTCATATCTTTAGAAAAGAAAAAAGTCGCATTGGTTTGCATACCATCCGGCGACTGGTTTATAGGTGTGAAACTCTTGTGGTAAATCGCATCATGGCGAGCGATGTCCAGCCCAGTAAGCCGCGCCATCTCCGTTATTTTTTGTTCAAAAAAGGCTTCGTACTCCGGGTGATCTTCAAAACCAGTCAGGTAATAACGGATAGGCGTTTCCCAGCGAACAAAGTATTTGAGCTCAGTACCATCTGACAGGGTTTGAGATAAAAATGGTCCACCTTCACTGGTCAGCATTGCACGAAGTTGTTTGTACAGAGCCGGCTTTTCAATCCCCGGCGGCACATAGTCAGGCCCTGCTTCTTGTGTGCATGCTGAGAGACCCAGCAACATTATCAGCCACAATGCAAAGTATTGTGTTATCGACCAAAACTTGTTGGTGTTTTTATTACTTTGGGTATTCATTACTCTCTAGCTCCGACATCCCTAGGACCATTCTATCTCATTACTTTGGTGTATTTAACCGATTAAACACAATGCATATATCTGAATCAATCACGCATGAGTAATGTAAAAACTGAGGGGAAACTTAGGCAGAGCTAGAAATAGACTTAGCTTGGGAGGACATGCTTTGTTTAAGAATCAGCACATCAAGTTTGTTCTGTCCATAGTATCTTATTGCTGTCCCTAGCAAGTTATTAGCCTGTTCCACTTTCAGGTGGCTAAAATAGACATCGATTGGCAATAGTTCACTGATCACTTCATTTACTGGCAATTGATTACCTTCACTAACATGCGCAACACACTGCTGTAAAATCTCATAGGCGGTATCAGCATCAAAATCCATTATAATAATTTCAGGGTGATCGTGGCTTTGCATTAGGCCAATAGTGTAACTAAATTCAGGCGTCGCTGGGCCCGCTTCAACTGATAAACAATGCCAACCATATTCTTCGACATTATGCTTAATTAGTGCATTCGTTTCAGCAACCGCTGGCGTTACTGCTCCTTCAGATATCGATGCTGCTTCAGCTTTCGTTTGCTTCATCATCGCAGCTGCTTCACGGCGAGCAATTTCTGCTTCACTTATCGGTGGTCTTATTTGCAAAAAGACATTCAATTGTGCATTTTTAACTGTGTCCGGTTCCGCATATAATGTCTTCACTGGTACGACTTTATCGCCAATAAAATAATAAGCCTCACCAACTCCTAAGTTGCGCAAATCACGCACGCTTATTCGTGATCGGCGATTCATGCTGACACTGCCACCATCTTTATAACTACTGTTGGTGTTACGTTGAAAACCTTGCGTTTCAGACACGACAGCTTCACCAGCACTCTTAACAAAAATATCCAACGTTTCACCTGGATCTTCCAACTTACGACAAATTTTATTTACCGTAGTGGCAACAATGGCAGCGGCTTCTTCTGGTGAAGCTTTTTTAAATGAAGGATAATCCTGACCTGCGAAGATCATTGAAAAACCAAGCCCACGACCCTGCGCACTCATGATCGCAGAGCCTTTAACAATGTAATAACCGAACTCATCACAGACAACAAAGTATGGATGATTAATTGTTGCCGCCCCTGTATTAACAATTCTGTCGGTGTCCCCTTCAAGTTCAGCGGGTAAGGTTGCACCCATCATGCCTCGCAATGAGTTCATGATGATTTTACCTAGGTTCATCAATGAGGCTTCGGCTTTTTCAAGCGCCGGCAATAACACAATCAGGATGCGACGATTCATCACCACATCGAGAAAATCAACATCACCTAAACTGGCTTTAAAAATATGTCCGTAACTGTCAGCAAGTAAATTCAACACAGGAATCAACTGCATGGTGATATAACCGTGTTGGTCATAAACCGTGCTGGTAAACTTACGGCTTGCGATCATCTCACTGGTCATACCGGGTAAGGAGCGCAAATAGGTGTTCAGTCCGTCGGTAATTTCAGTCGGCAAATCTTCCCGTGTAGCGGTATCTAGTAATTGATTAAGATCCAGGTACTCACGGATTTCACCGATGTACATTTGTATTTCGCCCTGGTCACGCAAGTACACCAGCACACGGATCAATGCCGCTACAAAGCTCTGCGCACGGTCTGCCCAGATGTCAGATTTTCCACTGCTCGAATCAGACATCATGCCAACGACCAGTTCTGTCAGTGACGATGAAGAACCGTTAGCAAAAGGATTTAAGGTGTTAGATAAGCGGCTGGCACTTTTATCAGCCACGTCACGGTTACCGGTCATGAAATTAACAACTAAAACATCGTCTTCACGTCCCATTCGTCGTGCCATGCTGATAATCTTGAACACCGCGTCGACAGAGCCCTTACCTTCAATATAAGTCATGCCGCTACTAAATAGCAGTGAGTTAACCCCAGCAAAACTCATCAGCCCTTGTGACTTACCCGAACCGGTCGTGCCCATATCTAAAAAGTGCTGACGACAATCATTATTGGTTAACCAAACTTCTTCACCAGAGCGCATGTCATTACCAAGAAAAGCAATGCCTTGACTAGGTTTGGTCTTGCCAGAAGTAGGATCAGGGTCTGAAGGATCTTTCATGCCTGAAGATTTAGGCATTCGATGGGGTAACCGTGGCTTGTGTAATAAATTAACCGCTGCAAATAAGAGACCCAATGCAACGACCAAATCAATCAATGCCGGATAAAACCACAACGCCACTGCAGCGCCAAAATAAAACACCGCTAATTCGCGGCATCTTAATAATTTTAGAAATCGCTTTCCAAGCGGCTCAACATTACGTTGCAGTCTTTCAACATCTTGTTCAAAGCGTTCATCAACGCCATGTTTAACGTTAAAGGCCATTACCTAGTAAGGTAAAATAAAGTCGTCAGCCGAGGTATTCGATTCAATGGAAAACTCGAACGTCGGGCCAGTGAACTGAATGGGATTCTCACCATCAAACAAATTCTTTAGCACATCACAGCCACCATCCAAACTGAAGTTACCTATATCGAAACTAAATCCTCCTGTAATATTGTTGAGAAAAGAGCCAATACACTTATCAACCAAAGAAGCAGGCGGCTTCATATAAAATTTTTGTGCTACTGACTTGGCGTAGTTTTCAGAATCATACGGACAGGCGGCATAAGCCGACGATGCAAATATTAGTAAAGCGCCAGCGAACACTGAACGCGTAAAGCAATTATTCTTCATTCTCAGACCTCCTTGCCCAACCTACTTATATACTTACTTCATAGTAGCACGTGCACAATACTGCGTTTAAGTCTGCCACCCTTAAATCAGCATTTATCGTGGAAATAATCACAAACTCTTTACCACCACCCTCATCCTCCCCCATTGTTATAAATTTTATGCCACATTAGCGTCTTAGATTACTTAAATAAGATAGTTTTATGCAAAAAAGCCATACAAAAAAGCACTTGGTACGCCGAAAAATTCAATCATTAAATAAAAATTGCCCTGTATGGCAAATTAAGTCTTTAGCGCATTAATCTGATTGCGAACTAAAAATACTAGGCGTAGCCTGTTAATGACAAACTACTCCGCGACTTTTGCAATCAAAGGATCTGACTATGGCTAATAAAATTGAACTGAGTATGCTCGCGGTTGATGCTTACAGTAAGCCTGGTCAAGCGACTGGCTATGGTCGTTTCAAGCCACTTGATCAAGACAACCCTTTATCAAGCGTCGACAACAAAGCTTTTGATAAAAACACTGGCAAGAGCGGTTCTGGCTTATTACTTCACACCTATATTGATGAAAAAACCAAGGAAGTCGTTATTAGCATTGCCGGCTCAAATGATGGCAAAGACTGGTTGAAGACTGATCCTAAATTTTTTATTGGTGGCTACAACCCACAGTTCCAAGAAGCCATTGAGCACGCTTTAAAAGTAAAACAAACCTATGAAGATAACGGCTACAAAGTCTCCGTCACGGGCCATTCGCTAGGTGGCGGTATCGCGCAAGTACTTTCTCATACTTTTGGCTGGGATGGCATATCAACTGATGCCCCTGCAGCAAGTAAAATTATTAACAGTGATGGCTATAACGAGCAAGTTAACCAACTTGTTAAAGATAAAAAAATTGACAAACCTTCCGGCCCCGGTAACTTCACCAATTTTACCGAACATGGCAGTTTGGTCAGTAGCGTACCTTTTGCCACTTATGTTGGTAAACATATGGAGTTCAATTTAGTTAATGAAAAAGGGAAATGGCTGTCTAGTGCTCTAGTGATTGGTGGCGTAGACCCGCTTACTAAAGCGCTGGGGGCTTACCTCGGCGCCAAAAACCTAATTGCCCAACATGATAAGGAAAATTTTCCCGGTCACTTTCTAAGCAAACTAGATCCCGACAATATTGATGGTTATCACTACGAAAAGGGCCAATGGTTTAAAACACAAGAAGTTGCCTTTCCTGATGATGCTGAAGAACGTGGCGAACCGACCACCGAGAAGGCACAAGCTCACCCTGAGCTTGCAAAAAAACTCGATGCAAAACGTGAACTCTATCTGGAACTTAACAACGACCAAAAGGCACTTAACAAGCAAAGCAACCAAAGCAGCGAACCCGCTAACAAAACAGCTAATAATCGTTCATTTAGCGACAGCCAAAATGAAACCAATGACGATAATACACTGGCGCAAAACAACGAGCCTGTCTCAGCGAATGCCTAAGAAATTACTCGCCGCTAAGGACACGCATGGCAACTAATATTGAAATCAGTCACCTGACCATCGATGTTTATCGGCCACTGACAGAGCGCATTGGTTATGGACGTTTTCTGCCTTTTGGAGTAGGCATTGATAATGTTGATACTGGCTTACGTATGCAGGCCTATCATGACAGAGCCAAACTAGAAACGGTGATCGTTACCGGTGGACCAGATGCGGCCACTGCCAGCCAACTTGGCATCACCACAACACAATCCTCTCCCCTTTACACCCAGGCCATCGACTACGCTAACGCGATGGCGCAAAATCCGCAGCTTGAAAATAACCAATTTATCACTACAGGCCATCAACTGGGGGGCACAGTTGCTCACTTGCTCGCTCACACCTTTGGTTGGAACGGCCTCGCCACTGATGCCACTAGTGCACTCCTCATCAGCCAAGACAGCGACTACCAAGACCATCTTACTACCCAGAACATCACAGCAAAAAATAGCGAAAAATTTATTAATGTCACGCAGGACAATGGCCAAGCTGTCGCCACTCAATACAGTGGCCAAAACATGCAAAGCGTCGTTAACAAAGACATTGGCAAACGACTACTACCCGGTTTAATGCTCATTGGCGCTGACGCCACAGCACTTGCCATGGGGCAGCCACTTACTAACGCAGCGGTAGTCACTCAACAAGCCGTGCAGCACACTGAACGTAAGCAACAAGTGCCTCAGGAAAAATCTGACAACCACAGCACGGTGAGTTTTGAAGAAAACCAAACAGGTGAACCCCAACTTGAGAGCGAAGCAGTCGCCACACCTACTGCGCTTTAATCTATAGGAGGAGTCTATGAGTAATCATGATGACAATAAATCAAACAACCGTTCAACAACAACCTGTGAAGAAAATCTAGGTAATGAAAATATCGTCGCCGTCACTTTATACGACGATCAATCCAATGCTTTTCCCGGCGCTGTCCTACAATGTGAGCAAGGCGTCTCAGCTAATATAAACGTCGCGACTCCTATACTCACCAACACAGTCCTTGCTGACCAAGTCATTGACCAACAGGGTGATGAGAATATACCTACCCTAAGACCTTTTAATTCTGAGGCCGAATCTGAAGATTAAACACTCGTTTTTAATCAGCCTGTATGCCATTTATTACAGGCTTTATACCTTATTATTGATATAAAAAACTAAGAAACTGTCGGTGCAGAAGGTTCCGGCTCTTTATCAACCTCGGCAACTTGAACATTGTTATGGTCTACACCGGCATTATCGTTGGCACTGACGACGGTTTGATTCCTTGGAGGTCCTTTCTGATTACTGTTATCGAGTGAAGAAACACTTGGGCTGCCGCTAATTATCGAGTCACGAATACCTTGAAACGCCTCTTTCTGAGATTGAAACGGTTTTTGATCATCGCTCATATCTTTTGTGGCATCTCGATAATACTTTGTTTCAGCCTCATTAAGCGGGGTAATAATGCCTTTCTCTTGCAGTACCCCAAACCAGTGAGCTTTCATGTCCGGGTCTGGCCCGTTGAGTACGTAGTCTGATGTGAAACCCGAGTTACCTAATAGATTAAAGTAGCGTATTGCTTCTTGTGCGCTGTTATCGATCATGCCCTTAAAATTAACACCCGTGTATTCGAGCATTTTTTTGTCGTCAAATTGATACAGTTTGCCGTCGTGCTCAAACACACGGTCAAGGTTTTCGGGGGGGCGTGGCAGGTCTTTATTAAATGCCGGCAGGTCTTTTTCTGGCACCATTTTACCTGCCTGCAGGTATTCCATTTTCATGTCTCTTTCTGTTTTTACTCGTGGTGAGGGGTCCTGATTCTTAATTTGTTCAAGATCAAAATCACCCGCTTTTCCGTCTAGTTTTGTTTCGGCTGTTGAATCAAATTTTTTGTCAAAGAACAAGGCGATGCGATTGGTACTATTTTCAATCACGGTAATAAAGCGTTCATCCTTGCTGGTGTGGATGGTGTAATTTGGGTTATTGGCATACTCAGATGGTCGCCGACCTAATTCACTTTCATCTTGGGCGAGGATGGCTTGTTTGGTGCCTTCAGATTGCGCAATGGTTGGAGCTTTTTCAATGAACTGTGCGTTGCCGGGAAAGTGTTTTTCCATGCCATGATCTTTCCATACGGCACGATCGATTCGTTGAATTAAATCGCTGGTAAATTTCTCGGGGTGCCCATCTTTAGCGAGATCGCCCGCTATTTTTACTACCGCCTGATCTATTTCATGAGAAAACTGATCCAACGTGAGGTCATATTTATCCGAGTTTGCCATCTTGGCACGGAAATTCCCTTCCACTGCCATGCCGCCTATCGCGCCTGAATAAGTCGTGATTTGGGCTTGCATCAATAATTGCTCATTACCGGTGGCCTTATATAATTCCATATACGCACCGGCACGGTCGCCACTGTCTAACCGTTGCTGGGCACGATCTGCCGCGTCTTTAAGTTCTTCAGCCGTTGGCGTGCGAGGTTCTACTGTGCCATTAAGGATAATCGGTTCCATGATTCTTGCTCCTATTCTTTAGGCTACTTGTACTGAATGTTGGTAATCGCTTGCTTGATTAATCTACGTGCTTTTTGCTGGTAATCACGCCAGTTTTGCACATCATTTACCGGCACCGATATTGCGTCAAACCTTAAGTAATCATCATAGCGGGCACCGCGTAGCGTGCAGTAAACGGCGGCATGGGTGCACTGAATAACGCGGCCATCATTGTCGTCGCGCTTATTAATTAAATAGGTCAGTTTGGTAATGCCATTTTTAAACCTTACTGCATACTGGCGCGCCTCACCCTGCCAAACGTCTCCTTCATCTATTGGCCTTAACTCACCCCGTGAGCTTTTCAAGAAACTATCCAGGTAGACGTACTTAGCATTTTCCGCAAGATCTGTGCCCGGGTCAGAGGTATCCAGAGTCACCGACAAAAACACATCATCGGGCACGAGAGCGTTAAACTCTTTACTGCCACGGGTAATCCCGGGTGCCAATTGTTGTTGCCATAAGTACCAGGGAGTTTCATTCTGGTAATGCCATTTCATTTCAACGGCAAACAATTTTACGTAATTATTATCTTCATCAACATCAGCGTTAGCCGAAATAAAGAAGGTGCCAAAGGGTGCTTTCAATGTATGACGGGCATATTTACTGTCGAGCTCAACCGTAAAGGGTGTAGCAAAGCCTTGGTTATCTGAATCTGAGAAGGCATCAACAATTTTGTTACTTACCACTAATAGGCTTAGTGATATGGGCACCAGCGCCACCACTATTAGACCACCGAGTAAGATTTTTGTTATTCGGCTAGTCATCAATGAACATATCTCTTAATCATCATGAATCCTTTCACATTGTTTCTACTATATTATTAGTAGTATATCGCGATGGGGTTAGGTGTCTATTTCTGATCGCTAAGTTAAATGAGTAACAATTGCTATTAGCCACGCTGATTTTATACCCCTGTAACTCACAATCTTTCTACAAAGGCTAATAATTGGCATACATGCCAATTTATGATGCAGCAGTCAGTTTTTTTAAGCGCTGCAGTACCGTTTTATGCTTATTATCTATCGATAGCGGTATTATTCTTATTCAGTATCGATAATAAAACGGCTTATAAGGCATTTTCTCATGGGTGAAAAGATTAAGCGCACCAAAGGCTGGTTTAAAAAAGAAGTCAGCAAACCTTTTGAAGGGGTTGGTAGCACCACTCGGCAAACACGCAGCCGCGTTAAGCAAATGTTGGCCACACTCAAGCATGAAGATGCCCGCGTAGAGACCTTTCAGCAGGCTGTCGAACGTCTTAATTTAACCGGTGCCGATATCCGTGCACGCTACGATAGCCTACGTATCGAGTTTGTAGCCTATCTGGCTTTATTTATTTGCATCACCGTGTTTTTTGTTGATTACACCCTGCAACTGGATTTTTTCCCAGCCAGTATTTGTGCCGGCATTATGCTCTTGGTGTTGTCATTAGTAGTGAAGGCATCGTTTGCGGCCTATCGTATTCGCCGCCGTGCAATGGGCGGGCTTGGCCTTTGGGCGCGCAGCCCAACGCAATGGTGGCCCGTGCCACTTCCTCCTGAAACTAACGAGATGAAGGAGTTTTAAGCATGGCTGACGCTCAGCAACAAAATGGACGTGGTGAGTTAGATTGGATTTGGGGTTTCGCGGCTTTAGCTATCATTATTGGTGCTGTATATTATTTTGCTCCAGGTTATTTTTATGCCCCGTGGATAGCCCTCAAATCACTCCAGCTTGATATTATTTCTTATTTCCCTGTGACAGACAGTGAGCGCGAAGCACTAGTGCAGTCTCAAAATTGGTTAAACACAATTCGCAGTGAAGATGTGCAACTAAAAGACATTGTTATCATTTCGTCACTGGTCGGCGACACGATGAAAATACCGGCCATTGGATTATTATGTATTTTAGGGTTCGTAATCGCTTACCGCCCGTCTTTCCGCCAGCGACATTCAATGGAATCATTAATTCGCCAAGAATCTCGTATTTGGCCGGCGCTACGCTTGATGTTAAAGCACAGGCCTGACAAAGAACCTGACCATCAAAAAGGTCCTTGGGCTATGCGCCAAAAACCGGTTGACTGGGCCGGTGAAAATTTAGCGTTAAACAACCGCGAACTAAATGAAGCTAAAGTCATAGCATCCTTCTCGCAACAACTTGGTAACTCATTCACTGGCATAGAAAGTTTTTCAAAAATTGAACAACAACTGTTTTCTATCTTCGCCAGTCGCATTGCCGGTGAACCTGCGCTATGCCAAAAGCTAATGGACAATCTTAATCTTTTTTATGCTGACGAATTAAAAGCCAAGGTTATTGATAAGCAAGTGAATGAATGTATCAATCGCTTTGCGCACCATGCGAATGTACAAGCCATTTTAGATAAACATGCATTCACTACCACCGCCTTAATTGGCTTGTTTGAGGCGGTGAAAGCCATTGGCATATTGCCATCTTCTTTTTTCCTATGGCTAAAACCTCACCATCGAACTCTTTGGTACACCATGAATGACGTTGGCCGACATGTTGCCAGTGTTGAAGCTGCGGGTCCACGCGCGCATTTTCAGGCCGAAGTAGCTGCGGGCTGCGCAGTATCAGAACCCGCGATGAAAACTGCGGTAACAGCCCTAAGGGAAGGATTAATTGATGTTGATGCTATCGCTGACGTTCCTGATACCGTCTAACTAACTGCCGGGTTATGGGCTAGGAATAGAAAATGCTAAGTCCGCTTCTTTGTCATTAACTTCGTTATCCTGATTCATTACAGACTCTGCCGCTTCAGTGGGTTTATTAAACTCAGCTGACACGTGGTGTTTAGGCGGTCCTGAACGTTCAGGTTCTTGTTCTGAACTATTTAACAATGTTTGTTTTATGTCTGCATTATGCTCATGACGTTGATCACGTTGCAGATTAAGTTCAGCAGTTTTGTCTGACGATGCTCGGCCGGCCCAGTCAAATTGACCTATAGCCGGATTAGGTGGCGTACTATACCAACCATCATAACTACCGCCAACATATTGGTATCCATCTATCTTAGATGTGTCTTGTGGCGTCGAAAAATAATCAGGATACTTCGAGGCGCTATGCTGCGCATTGTCAGAAAGCCATTGATCATGAACGAATGAAGCAGCACTAGATACCACTCCTGGTAGCCCTGCGAATAAAGAAGCTCTCTGCAGAACTTGTTTACCATCACCGACAATATTCAAGTCGGTTTCGCTACCCACATAATCTCTCCCGGGCACGGCGCTCACTAAACTGCCTTGCTCAGTAAAATTGACTAATTCGCTAGGACTTGTAGGCGGACTAATGCCGAGTGATTTAACATGGGCAAGGTATTCATCACTTTCAATAATACCGCTAGCAGCGGGGGCATCAAATGTCGCACCATCCCAGCCAAAGGTATGTGCCAGCATTTGACTAATACCGCCGCCTAGAGAATGGCCTGTTACAGAAAAAGAGTACCCATTGCCATTATCATCTTTTTGATATTGATTTTTAATATCTAAGGCATACTTAAGGGCATCACTGAACTGGTCAGGGTAACCACCTGCTACAAATGCAGGGAAAGCCTCGGTGTCATTGATATCATTAGTACCCGTAGTACCAATGATGACTTCGTTGGTATTGTGATCTACATAAGCCTGAATACTTAAACCATTAGGTAAGTCTTGCCCCTCATCAATCTTCTCAAATCGACCAAATCCTTCGCGCGCGGAGTTTTCCCCATCCATTTTATAGGTATCCAATGTTATTTGTGCATACTCAAGATTTGTGGGCATGATTATTTCCTTACCATAGTCTCGTCACAGTCCGCAATAACGTGCATTATTTTGTTTTTTTCTGTGACTTTTATTTTCAATAAGAATCCGTTGAACTTCATCATGTAAATCATGTGTTTTTACGACATGTTCATAATGCGAACGACCACGTGCTAAAAAATCATCCGGCACGACAATTTTGTGCAACGTTGTTGTCTTCGTCTGGAATAACAAATAAATTTTCGTAAGGTGACTGGGAACTAGAATCAGCGTAAGCAGACCCTACAGCGACAAAAAACAGACTAACTAGTAGTATAGGACTAAATATTCGGTGTGATAACAAATAGCTTCCGGCATTAGTCACTACGTAGGGGATTAAAATTAACAATGTTTTGTAATTCGGCTTCATTAAATATTTTCTCTTCATTGCTCATGAGCTTCTCCACGGCTCGTCCAAGCGCCATCCATTGACGCATGCATTCCTGACGTTTAGAGGGTTTTAGATCTTTCAGCACATCCACTGTGTTGCGTTCTGAGTCAATGTGCAGATGAAAGTCAATTGTATAGCGTACGCGTTGTCCTGACATGCTTAAACCTCAATTGTTTTCTTTCGTTTCTGCTTGTTGTTGACGGGCAATCATTTTTTGCCAAACCTTTAAAGCATATTTTTCATTCAATGCTGTCGTGTGCGAGTTATAATAGCCAATACCTCGCCAGTATTTGCTTGGACTGGGGTCCTCTGTGTAGGCATCGGCTTCATATAAATAATTCGCCAATATCCATGCGCCCACCCAAATACTCAGGCAGTCATTTTCAGCGACTTGTTGCAAAGTAATGCCGCGCTTATTTAATGCTTTTTCCCAGACACTATTAATACCCATAATGCCGTGATCAACGCTTTTATTTTTATTCGTTAATCTCGCACCAGTCCAAGCGCCCTCTACATCTCGAATCGCCAGCAGTATATCTGTCGATAAAGAAAAATAATTAGCCGCTGATGTCAGACATTGCTGTTGATTCTGCTTTGCCAAGTCGCTTAATGACGCCTCGTCGGCTAGAAGATTATTCGCTACAGATAGGCAAAGCAGTAGACTGGAAAAATATCTAATTACGTGTCTAACGTTTGGCATCTGTTATTTTGCTGCGTAAATAACTTCAATAATTTTATTATCCCAGTCAACAACACCGCTAAGAGTGTTATCACATAAGATCTTATCAAGTACACGTGGCCACGATTTTTTTCGTGGGTTTCTCCAGGTTACTTGTACATTTTCAATATCTGACTGAACGCTATATTCCCAACCGGGCTCAGGCACAATTTGCTTTAACGCCTCACGTAGCAGTTCGCGTTCACCGCTACTCTTGGTTGCAGGAATATTTGTTGGCTCCTTTCCTTCCATGACTAATGCGCAAAGTGCTTGACTCTTGTCTTGGCTAAGTTTGCTGGGGTCACCTTTATCAACTCGTTTCCCCTGACCAAACACCAATACTTTATGCTCATTACCACTACCGTCTACGACACGATATTCGGCCAGACTGGTTTCAACGGCATATAGGCTTGTTATGATGATACTCGCACCAATGACTCGCCTGATAGTTGTTACTGACATGTGTTACTCCTTTAACGTCTTAAGCTTTTCGTTTTCCACCACGGAATACCATAACGAACACTACCCGCCAACGATGAAAATACTCGCCGTATTAACATAGGTAGATCCATACCAATGTAAGCCAGTCCGGCAAAGAACACTGAGGTAAACAATGCTAAATAAAATACCCACCATTCAATATGAAAAAGTAGCAATATCCAAGGTGCAAATGCACGCGCATCAATACCATAAACGACTGGGTCTCTTGCTGTGTCTCGCCATGCCATCGTCGCGTCCTTATTTATGAGCCAATTTTAATCATGCGTAATGTCTGATCATCTATTAAACCTTGAGCATGTTTAATTAAGGCATCCTGATACATCGATTTGCCTTTTTCTTCCACTAATTTTCGAGTTTCTTGAGCAACTCGATCCGGATCAATCATTAACAAATGGTTACGTACTTCTTCATCAAATATCAAATATTCTCGTAACGCGACACGCTTACCTGATACGCCTAGCACCAGGCGTTGGGCGATAAATAAACGCGATGATTCAATGATGTCTACCTGTGCAGAAACACGCTCTTCAGCGCCGAAAGCAATCACCATACGCCGAAAAGTTTCTGCCACACTTCGCGAATGCGCCGTGGTGTAGACAAGGTGTCCTGTCATTGATGCCAATACTGCAGCCTCAATTGTTTCTCTATCACGCGCCTCACCCACCAAAATAATGTTCGGAGCACGGCGTAATGAGTTACGGATACCTTGTTCAAATGATTGAAAATTTAGACCAACTTCCGACTGCGTAACAATACTTTTACCACGATCAATATTGTCATAGACAAATTCGATAGGAGCTTCGTAGGTTACAATCACGTTACTCTTGCTATGATCTTCAAGTATGTTGCGTATAAAAGATGCCAGTAATGTTGATTTACCCGATCCAGTTGCACCAGAAACAACGACTAGTCCCTGTACCGGATCAAAAGCATCAATAATTTCTTTCTCGACACTCAGATCTTTTAGCTCAGGCGGATCAGTCGGGATGGAACGAATAGTTATTTGTAATCCTTTTGCCCCACGTACCAAGCAACCAACGACATTTACCCGATAACGATAGCGCTTAGTTCTGTCCACTCTAAGATCATAAGAGGTATCAATATCACGACCTTGTCCGACTTCTGCACTGGCATTGGCAGCGCCATATAATTTTGAAGCGATGGTATTGACTTCACTATAATTCAGCTTACGCGAAACCATCAGTCTAAGTTGCCCATGAACTTTAATGCTGACGCCCATATCGGTTTTGATATACATATCCGAAAAGCCAAATTTTTCAGCAAAGATAAGTGCTCGATCAATATCTTCATCTGTGAAATGCGCAGGAATATCGGGCATGATATACGCTGAATCATCATCCGGCATTTCTTTTTGGAATTTCAGCTTACTTTCATCATCTACATCTTTTGAAGTTTCAGCGGTGGACGGTTTCTTTTCTTTCTTTTTAATATTTTTTTTTGCAACAACGCTGACATCAATTGTGCCATCGTCTTCGCTGATTAAGATATCAGGATCAGCCATGCTATTTATCGTGACCGTGAAAAAATATTCAGATATTCAACATCGGGAAGTTGTGGGATAGGACGCCAACCATCTGAGCCCACTTCCAAACGAGAAGTCGCTTTAATTGTTAAAATCGTATCTTGAATAACGAGTTGGTCACCACCGCCACTAACTGGGTAATAAGATTCATCAACAACCGGTTCACTAACTATGCGTCTATCACGTAACTGGTGATAACGTACCATGCCGATGTAGTCACGGGCGAGTTGCGCTAACCGTACTTCTGAAATCTGGTAGGCCTGTTCAATACCCAGTTTCCAACCTTTAGCAATGTTTGTTTTCCAAATAGCTTGTTCAGTATCATTTTGTGGCAATAAAGCCTCACGAGGGGGAACTGGTTTGGGAAAATTCAAATCTAAATATTCTCGCCAATATGGTGGTGTTAAAACAAATTCAGGTGGGCGAATAATACGAAACATTTTGGATGCCACGCGCAGTACCTGACCGTTTTGATTTCGTGATTTTTCACCATTAACTTCGGTGATGACGGCTGGTTTAATTAAACGACCGTTTTGATCCTTAATCATTAATGGTCTGAAATTGTAGATACGGGCCATTTCTGCATCGTATTGATCAATGACCAATTGCATACGTTGCGTCTCGCGATACAAACCAGCCTGGGCGCCTATTGATAATGCGCTTGTTCGTAACACCCGCTCCCGCAAGTTAAAACCAGATTTTTCGTTATCCTCATCATCTGCGCTTGGTGCTTTACCCTTTAAACTACTTAACGATCTAAATAATTCATCAGAAGGATCGGGGGAGGTACCACGTTCAGGATTTCTTTCTACGGGAATACCATGATCAGCCATGGCTGACGTTGAAAATAAGCAGGTGCCAAGTGTTAGCACAGCTGCAAGAGTAATGCGTGTTATTGTAAGGTGTGTATCCATTCTTTTACCTTTTTATTGTCCGGCAAATACTAATTTACAGTCCCTTCAGGTATTGCGGCATAGTGTAGTTCAATGACTTTGTAGGTTGGAATGACTTCAATTCTACCGGCGACACCTAGCTGTGTACCAATATCACGAATGATTGAAACGATTTGACGCTTTTCAGGGACGACAGAAACAATAAGATCAGTAACAGGACGACGACCATTAACATGAAGTTTATAACCCGCATGTTTAGCCATGACTTCCAGTATCGGCATAATAGGTCCTTGCCAATCAATTCTTAACTCTTTTTCCATTCCGGGTGGCACAAAACTACTTTGCCAGGCGATTTGTTCTTTTTCTGCGGGAGAGAGCGTATCAAGTGTGATGGCATTACGAGATTCAGCAAGTATTCGCTGAGATTGGCTGGCACGATCCGCGGCTTCGATCATTTGCTCTTTGAAAATATCACGAGGCTTTGCTGGCTCTATAATTGGCTCAACGGCACATCCAGTGATACCCAGCGCGACAAAAATCAGCGCAGGTGTAGCGACATTTTTCATTCTGTTCCCCTTTGTCCTTACTTTTACTTGCAGTAGTCTAAACAGTATTTTCACTGACTTAGACTATGTAGTCCTTTATTCCTTCAAGTCGTAATTTTTCAGTGTTATCTTACCCCCAAAAAAGTGGCATCAGACGCTAAAGAATCACTGCTCCAACGTATCAAATTAAACCTAATTTAAGCAATGGTTTTGTCAAAATTTCCACCAAATAAGGGTTAAATTCATGTATTTTTGTTAATTATAGAGCAGTTTTGTCAATTATCATGCCCATTATGTGCTTTAAAATTGCCTTTTGCGGCAAATTAATGGCCATAAGGTCAATCTTTACTCAATTTACTTCTTTCACTAAAAATTATAAGTAATTGAATATATTGATTATTTTAATTTTAACCGTAAAATGTCATTTAATTATCATATATTTTCTATGGAATATAGCCTTGACTTAGATTTTTCACGCAAATGCCGCCATCAGGAATACCACTAAGAGCCGGAATTTGATGTGATGTTTGCTGCTTTTGTAAGTTTGTTAGCTTTTGTAATAGCTACTTGTGTTGTGATAACTATTCATGAATATGGCCACTACCTCGCGTCCAAATGGTGTGGTGTTAAAGTTGCCCGTTTTTCGGTTGGTTTAGGGCCTTGTTTACTGAAATGGCAAGGCGCCTCACCAGACTATACCCAGTACACTTTATGCGCTTATCCGGTGGGTGGTTTTGTTCAACTACTCGATAAAACAGAAGGCATGGTAATCGAGAAAAATGATAACGGACGTGAATATTCGCAACAAGCAACCTGGAAACGCTGTGCCATTATTCTAGCCGGGCCCCTGTTTAATATCTTTATTGCGCTGTTAATTTATATAGGAATACTGCTAATTGGTAACACCGCCATGCATCCAGTCATCGGCACTGTGGCACATGATAGCATTGCTCAACAAAGCGGCTTACGGAAAGGAGATCTGGTTTTAAGCATCAATAATCAGACAATTGATCACTGGCAGGCATTGCAACAACACATTGCCTTCAATACATTACGTAAGCAACCTTCGATATTTAAAGTACAAAATCCAAATGGCAAGAAAAGTTCTCACCGAATTGAATTAGCAATTAATCAGGTTATTAACGACAAGCCGCTTTATGCCAACCTTGGCATTTATCCACCATCGCCTGTCTACAAACCTGTGCTTGAGTTAATACAAGAAAACTCACCAGCTGACTTGGCAGGACTAAGGCAGTTTGATCAAATAATGATGTTCAATAATTCTGACATTAGTACCTGGCGAGAGTTTATTAGATTCGTTCAAATCCACCCTAATGAACAAGTTATGTTGACTGTAAAGCGTGGTAATAAACTACTGAAAATAGCGATTACCCCTGCATTAGTAAATGAAGACACACATTCATTCGGTGCAATCGGCGTTTCTGTTTACAAAAATCCAGAAGCTTTTAAATTACACACGTTTAAAAATCAAGCACCATTGTTGTCGGCAATCCCCAACGCAGTCAAAAAACTTTATAACACGGCTTCATCAAGCCTTATGATGATGTATCGACTACTCATCAATGATATTCCAATTACTAAATTATCAGGCCCAATTGGTATTGCAAAATATGCAGGAATATCTTTTGATATTGGCTGGATTGAGTTTCTCTCATTTATTGCGCTGCTGAATTTAACGATTGGACTTTTTAATTTACTACCAATTCCTATCCTAGACGGAGGGAGTTTTTGTTACTGTATCATTGAGTGGATTAAAGGACGCCCATTCAGCATAAAAAGTAAGCGTTATGGAGAGCTATTCGGTTATAGCTTGATACTTATCATGTTAAGCATCACTATCGGCAATGATCTGAACAGCATTCTCTCTAACTTTATTACTACTACTTAGCCGCAGCAGCTAACAACTCATCAGTTCGATTCATCACTTTCTCTATATCATTGCTACTTGCATAACCATGAATAATATTGCCACTACTCGTAATAATCAGTGGTGTACTGCGCAACTTTAAATCCCGTCCGAATTTAATATGCTGTCGAATACTAAACCCGCAAGTATTAGGCGCAACACCCGGATCTTGTTTATTGAACGCATTAATTAGTGCCTGATTTCGATCATCTGCACACCAAACAGCCTTCAGTTTTCTCTCACCCTCAGAACCATAGCCACGCAAAGGGAAAGCCATAAAGCGCACTTCAACACCATTATTTGTGTATTTTTCGACATCAGAGAATAGACGTTGGCAATGAGGGCAATCAACATCCACTAAGGCGGTGATTGAACGCTTCTTTTCACCTTTAGCCGGAAACACAATCATGGAGTCAGTGGGGCGCGATTTAATAAACGTCGACATTAATTGTATTTTGTCTATAGAAGAAGTATTAGCCTTGGAAATATCTCTCGCCGCACTGAGACTAGAATTTTGTTTCTTTCGCAATTGATTATTATCAATTAAAGGTTGAAGAGCAGGTCCTGTGATAGAATTTTTGATCGTAGAAAACTCGTCCTCTAATGCTGCAACACGGCTTTTACAACCTGAGCTACCTTGTATTTTCAGCAGACCACGACTATCTCTTTCTTCAACAGCAGATATAGATGCCTTTGAGTCGTTGATTCTTTTTCCGACAGAAGCAAGATTCACTTTGTTACGCTTTGCTTTTTCAACGATTTTTTCTGCTTTACGTTTACTACGCACAACTTCTGTGAGATTTGTACGTTCTTTAATGTCAATTAAATCACCTGACAATAGAAACTTTACATCCTTATCAACGTAGTAAACACTACCATTAGCAACAACCTCATAGAGGCCATTAAACTTAGTTTTTCTTAATGATTCAATTTTGGTTAAGTCCGCTTTTTTTAATAGTCGTTTCTTAATCTTATCCAACTCTCCGGCATGCAGCATGCCAGAAAAAAGACAACAGAAAATAAAAATAAGGATGGAATTCTTAAATAAGTTCATTGCATTCAGCTCAAGTTTAATTGACTTGTTATCACAAAATAATATTAATTAAATGAGGCGTATAGTGCTTCAAGTCGAGCACGATCGCCTGAATCTTTTAGTTCTTGTGCTAGCCAGGTCGCTATCAATAGTTCATTTCTAATATTAATATCAAATTCTTCTTTCAATGCGTAATTCTTCAGCGCTAATATATTAGCCATTTCTCGGGTAAGCGGCGTTTCACCTAACTCACCCACTTTCTGTTGCCAGAAAGAACTTAATCTACGCTGCATTTCAAAAGCCATAAGTGTATTTTTACTAGCAGCTGATAAATTATTATTATTTTTATCCTGCAGCAATCTTTTACTAACTTGATCTTCAGCATCAATAGTTGAACGTAAAGACTCTATCAATCCTGGTTGGGCTGTATTTCTTGCAACAGCATCACTAAAACCATTATTCAACAACTGCACAGTCGCCATGTAGTCAAGGCGCGCCTTTTTATACAAAATACCTTTATTTGTTTGCTTTTGACTAGTAGATATAGGGGGGAGTGAAACAGACTCAACAACCCGATCGATATAAGCTTTTGCTGCAGCACGTTCGTTTTCGGTATTGTATGGCATGACAGGATCAGTAATATGCATCACGGTGTCGAATTTTCCATAATCACCATCTTCACTTGCCCGCAACACATCAGCCTTAGCTCTTGCAACAGGCTTATCCTCACCCGCATCGATGTACTCCACCAATTTATCATTTAGTGAATTTCGTAAATCATTTTCATTTTTATCAACATCAACAACAGCCATACCAAAATTTTCAGTGGTGCAGCGTTCTGGGGATGCACGAAGATCATTAACGATTTTCTGATTCTCGATATTGACTTGTGTTTTAATAACTGCATCTTTTGCTAAAGCATTTGCTTGTATTTCAGAATCGAAATTCTTACTCACATTTCCTAAAAATGGCTCAAACCATTTTTCAAATGATTCTTTCCATATCGTCTCAAAACTAATTGAAGATGGAATGGATGTTGCCAGCGCCTCAAAAATTTCTGCGCAACATGTACATCCTGCTTCCGCGCGGTGAGAGATTGACACACTCGCACCTAAAGTCATTCCAGCCAAGGCAGCAATAATGACAACTTGTTTATGTATTGTTTTTTTCTTTCGTAACAGCATTACAAATCCGTATATATCGCTTCAAGTCTAGCTTTATCATTTTCACTAACACCATATGACAGCAAGGTTGCATACAGTAGCTCAATGCGCTCATCTTGTGCTGCACGCTTTTCTTCTAACCAAATATTAACACCATTAAGATTGGTGATTTCTTTCCACAATGAATCACTGAACTTATAAGCTTGAGATTCTTGCCAATAAGGACTAAATCTTCGCTTGGCCTCAAAGTTAATCATTGTATTCGCACTTGCTTGAGTTAATACCTCACCATCTCTCGTATTCAATAATTTTAACGCGTAGGTGTCATTTTCATCTAAATCTTTTTTTAGAACAGCCAGCAGTCCATCTTGAACTTCATTCTCAGCCAGCACTTGAGAGTAACTGTTTTGAACTAGGTTAATTTTAGCCAGAAAATCTAGACGACGCTTTTTATATAATATACCTGTGTTAGAGCTTTCAGATGCTTTAGGTACTGGTGCGGGCCAAATGGGTAGGACAATTCTATCGACGAATGACTTGGCAGCCTGGCGCTGTTTATCATTCCTGTAAACTAAGCCTGGGGGGTAAAGTAAATTAGTGACCGTATCATTTCCGTCAAAACTGCCATCCTCGTTAGCGGCTGCGACATCGGCTTTTGCCAGAGCCACTGGACGACTTATTCCTTTGTCAGCGCGAGTAACAAGTTCTTTATTTAGATCATTGCGCAGGATAGTTGTGTTTGACTCAACTTGAGGGATAGAAGCGTTAACATTTTCAGTTGTACATCGCTCTGGTGGTGAAAAAGATTGGTTAACAATCTTTAGATTATTAATATTTACATCGTTATTAATTACAGCGTCAGCACCAATTGAGGTTGCTTGAATACGCTGATCAATATGTGTATTTTGCTCTGTAGAATAATCACTGAACGAGCTTTGAAATGAGTCTGAAATAGAACTATCAACACCTGACCAATCATTTGATATGACAAGATCACCAAGAACCTGAAATGGACAACAAACAGCCTCACAGTAACCAGATTGTGCATCACTACTGTATAGAGACACTCCGCTAGATATAGCCCCTGCAACTATCGCGACAAGAAATACATTTGCAGCTTTAACTCGTCGCACAGTTTTTCTCTGTGTAATCATTCGATTAATTCAATTCTCTAAATAGCTCAAGTAAACGTTGTCGCTCACTAGAGTTTTTCAGTTTATTGGCAAGCATCGCCGACAGTAATAGCTCAGTTCGTTGGCGGCTTTTGTAGTTTTCATAGGTCATGTAGTTTTGCATCGCTAATATATTCACAACCTCACGCGTCACCGAATCATGCATTTTTTCACCCAGTTGCTTTTGCCAAAAGGGACTTAGTCTGCGTCTAGATTCGAAATACATGAGTGTATTTTTACTTGCTGCCTTTAAATCATTGCCTTGATCATCTTTCAGTAACTTTAAAGCATATTCATCTTCTTCTTCAATATCCTTACGCAAAGTTGTGGCTAAACCCGTTTGTTCATCATTTAATGCCATGGCATAGGAGAAGCTGTTAAGTGAAAGTTGTAATGGAGCTAAATAATCTAATTGTGCTTTGCGATACAAAATACCTTTATTGGTCTCTTTCTGTGATTCAGGTACGGGAGGAAGCGGAACAGGGTTTACAATTCGGTTAACGAAGGACTGTACTGCAGCCCGTTTATTTAACGCATCACCCGCAGCAGATGAATTACCAAAAGGCTGCTTCGGATTACTCAGTAACATACTGGGGCCATCCATACTTTCACCATTAGGGCCCTTAAAGGTTTCTTCATGGTTCTTAACATCGGCCTTAGCTAATGAGACTGGTTTTTTTTCGCCCTCAACATTATTAGCCAACATCTTATCGTTGAGCTTGGCTGCTAATTTAATACTATTACTGTCAACAGCAGTAAGCGATGCACCAATATTTTCAGTCACACAGCGCTGAGGAGGAGGGGGGGCATTATTTAGCATGTTTGCATTAAACATGCTCACCTGATTGTTAATCACTGCATCATTTGCCAGCGCTTGACTCCGTATTAATCTATCTGTGTCTTTATCGAGCTGGTTGAAGAGACTGGTAAAATTAGAAGCAAACTCAGAAACAATGGTGCTACCCACTTCAATAATTTGATTCAGAACCTGTGTCCAGTCGAGAGCTTTTGCAGGAGGTGAATAAGTAGCACCGAACGACATCACTGTGACCAGCATGACAACGATGACCGCTTTATCAGCACGCATATAGTTCTGCGTTTTTCCCATACGTGATTTTTTCACGGCGACCTCCTTGATACCGATTATTAGTACTATATTTCCACTACTTTCATCCTACATCATGTCTAGTGTGGCATCTATAAGACAATCTCCCCTCACAACTAAGGCCTAGCAATCTCTTTTATTCTACACTTCTCAGTAACGTTATTGGCATAGAAGGCAATAACTTCTGCCTATAACTGTGAATTGTTCTATAAAGTACTTATTTAAGATAATTTCTTTACGCGCTCTGGACGTTAAAGGTTCTGAATCCTCGTTTTTGCTTAGCATTTTCGGAGTGATAACGAATCTTTGCTGACACTCCCATTGGATCATTAATCGCTCGCATAGATAACCTAGGCGTGGTTTCATCCATTGTATCCAACCGCACATGACCAAGGTTAAACATGCCCATGTACCAGGGTTTTATTGGCACCCGATCAAGCACTTTATATAGTTCAAGCGGGTCTTGTTGGGGTGAAAATAAACCATGGCAGAATATAAACTCTTGCTCGGTTAGCATGTAGGTAATTGCCGCCGTGTTAAAAAAGCAATAGGCGGCAAAAAGAATCGGAATAATGGCCACCATCACCATTTCTATATTTGATTGCCAAAAACTACTGACTAGCCAAACTGTTGCGGTCAGGCAAAGAGCATAAATTTGGATATTCATAAATTGGGAAGGCTTGCCTTTCCAAATTAACTCTGGCTCAGGTAATACAGCTTCTTCTTGATTACTATCCATAGCGTTAATCTCTAGCGTTTTATCGACTATATATTTTGTAGATTTTATTGGGCGAAAACTCCCCACGAGCGAGTTCTCCTCCCACATAGTATGATAACCAAACAGGGATACTTGCTTTGCCAGCTTCACGTGCACCACAAATAACTGCGTAACCGGTATTAATTAAAGCTTCACCATTGTATTCGATGTTGATGAAGGGAATATTTTTCTCACTCCACTTCCATTTCCCTCGTTTCATCAACGCGGCGATTTGTTTAATTTGCAACGCTTCGGTTTTCGAGATGTCATTGTTTCTGCCAATCATTTTCTTGTTCTTTAACATGGATACCGGTATGGCGATTGGTCGCTGAAAGGTGGCAGTTAACACGCTGCTTAAAAGGCTATGTTTCGCTAATTTTTTTGCATTGCTGCGCTCAACCTTTAACCATTTACCACGCTGATTTTCACTGAAGTACTCGAATTTCTTAAAGAATTCTGAGATAGAGCCAACTTCATCAGGTTTTTTAGTTTTTTTGTTAAATAGTGAAAACATATTCAGGCCTGTTATAGAGATAGTTAGTTACTGACTATCGATACTTTTATTCTTATTAGCAAATTGGGGGCTTGCAAGTGCGAGCCATACGACAACAAATGAGATAGGCAGTATAATAAGTATTTCAATGACAATACTAACTCCAGTATTAAACAGGCTATATAACTGTCCCAACATAATCTACAAGGCCTCTTTTATTTTAGTACGGTAGTTTTTATGTTCTAGAGCTGATATCACGTAATGACAAAGGCCCAGTAGTAATACTGAGGTAAGTAATAAATAGGCATCACTGTATCTAACTACATACTCCCCTTTCATCATCGAGCCGTATTGAATTGCACCGCCTAAACTTATAACAACCGTAAATAAGATAAAATGATGTAATAAGTACACCAATAGGACATGTCTACCAAATGGCAACAACAGGCTATCCATTTCAGGCACATTCTTCAGCTTATGATATAAATATAAACAAGCTGAGATTAGCATCATATTCATGCCCGCCATTGCATAAATTGAATCAGTTTTCGGATAATAGGCCTCTGCGATAAAAATAATTATGCCTGCAAGTAAAAAACCGAGAGAAAGCTTGCTTGTTGTCAGCGCTAAATAGTCTTCACCCACTTTGTAACAATACATCCCCATAAACATATAAGGCATCAAAGTCAAAACACCAAAGCTTAAGCCCAATCTGCTCGATAATTCACCGCCATAAAGATACAAGCTCAACCCTGGGGCATCAATGACATTTAGATTAAAGAGCGTTTGTACAGCAAACAAACTTGCCGTGAGTGCTAGACAAGTTTTTGATGACAATTTATGAAGCATAGGTACAAGAACCGATACCAATGCTAAAACGTACAATATATGAACTGAATACGGGGCTACCGTCATTGCTAACATCATCAACGATAAAAATATCGCTGCAATCAATACATACCCGCTTCGCTTAATAACTGCCGTTAAATTTCGCTTACTCGTCAACACCAATGCAAATGAAAAGACAAATATTGGAGCACAAAGACGACTTGCAAGAAAAATGGCTAAATCAATTGATGATAGCGTGTCACCATCTGGAATTTGAAATAGCCATACGTGTGATATCACCATTAGGATAACGGCGATGCCTTTAAGCCTATCTAATGCTATATCACGATTCATTGGTAAATAAACCAAGAAACACACCATACTATTATGAGCATGGTGTGTTTAGTAAGCCTTGTTACTGAGCTAGGAAACTGTCATCACCTTTAATATCGCCCGGTTTACCGCCTTGAAATATGGTATTACCTGATGACGAAATGACTGATGGAAAGTAGACCAACGCACCGGCAAGAAAAATAAGCACGATAGGCACTTTTAACCCACCTTGCACTTGTTGCGGGTTTTGACTGTAGCCATAAAGCTTGACCAATCCTAACAAGCCAAATATACCACCAAGCAAATACGAAAGCGCAGACACTAGCTTCGCTATACCACTAAGGTTTCCCGTTACATTTTCTGCAATACTACCAAAGCCATCGCCGCCAGCAGCAGCAGCTAGTGCATGTGGTGATAATACTGCAGAAGCAAAACATATCAGTGCCACGACAAAATAAGGCATACCTCTTCGTAATTTACTCATTCTTTACATCTCCTTTATTACAAAACTACAACGATTAATTGCTATTAATAATGATTGGTTTAACAGGTTCCTACGACATCAATGATGTCGTCGATACCAAATGTAATTGCTATGGCTGATGAAAATGCCGTGATATTCAACAATAATGAACCGCCAAAGATACGAACAATACTTCGGCTAAATACACCCGTACTATTCAGTGCATTGCCATCTGCCAATTGTTTTAGGTGTGTAAAACCTAACACCATGTAAATTAGCCCTGCTAGCTGAATAACACCTAATGCGAGTGTAAATAAACGCTCATAATCTGAGTCACATGAATCTACATTTTCCACATCAACAGCACTTAACACCGAATCGTTAAATAATGACGCATTAATTGAGGTAACTGTTGAAGCAAAATAGATAAGCGCAGTACCCAGTATTACGTGCATGATTGGCCCACCAATCGTAAAGTGCGTGACTACGCCCTGATTGCCCGCCTCTGCCCAATGTTTTAATCTGACAGCAGCAATAACAAAAAATATTCCTCCCATCAAATAGGCAATCGCGCTCACCATGATACGAATATCGACAATCGCACCACCGATACCGACATAGTTTAAACCTTGTGCATAGCTGTTCTGGCAAAACAGCATTGCTACAACCAGCAATATTACTCGCTGTGACATCATTGTTGCGCTGTTAAGTGTTGGCTTCATTTAGAATGTAGCGGCCTCAACATCAATAGGAATCCAGGTGGCTTGTACTGGCTCAATAAACAGAATACCGATGACGCCACCAGGAAAAACTCGGACTGTTGGTGGTCTTGCGAACTCGGCACGTGCAATCGGTTCCAGACCTTTACCCACATTACCTAATGATTCTTTTAATAATCTGCCATCATCCTTATCATCCGTGGCGGTCACCACCACACCATCACCAGCGGTGACAACCTGTCGACCCGAGTCTTTCAATGCCTCACCAAACCCACCCAATAAAAATGAGCCGATTAGCGTTGTATAACGATACAAGGTATGGTCATCGACATCATCGGCAAGTGCCGTTCTTGATGTTTCAGCATCTAATGCAACCGCTTTTATTGGTGCGAAATTTCCATTCCAACTGATACTGCTAAATTCAATCAATGCTTTACCATCACGTATAAAACCGGTTTCACCACCAATTAACCTTGGGGCACCAACAACACGGGCGCCATGTAGTGGCCCACCCTGGATTGTCGCTACAACAGGACTAATTTGATCCGTGTTAACACCTATCTCAAGCACCGCGGGGTAAATACGTCCAGGTGTAATACTGGCGGTGGTGTCTAATATATTTTCCCCGTCAGTTTTCGAACTATCTCCTGCTCCACCCGTGCCATTGTTCGCCACAGGTGTAGAAGTGAGAGGAATACTTTGACTGACGACAGTAATTGCTTGTCCACCCGTATCATCCTGAAGTGAGCTAAGCAGTTGGTTGATTGCGGCGCCTTTTCTTTTAATAATATTATTTATTTCTTTTTGTTGATCTTTGTTGATTGCTGTTTGCTGTGGTTTGCGTGAGAAATTGGCTAATCGTTGAGGTGCAACAATACGTGCAGGTTTGCGCTGATTCTCATTATTTTGATTATTATTGTTTCCATCTACTGCTGATAATTGTGAAAACGGGTCAATAAAAGCTTCACCACTTTTTCTTGCTTTTTGCTGACTCTCTTTAAGATCTTTATCAATTGCTCTTTGAACTTCTATTGAGCGAGACACTTGACCTGCTTTAGAGGCGCCTACTTTAGGTTTTGCTACTTCAACTTTTGCAGGAATACCGCCATTGTCACTATTTGAAGTGAATTTGCTTGCCGCATATACACCAGAAAAAAATAGTACAATTAATGTGACAAAGATCATCATCCTTGCCCTTGGCGACATGTTTTTAATATTTGTAAGTCGAGTCCCCATTGTTGCTCCTTAACTTGTTATTACTACCTTGTAATGACTATTTATTCATCTTCGTCAAATGAAAAATTGGGTTTAGGTGTTGATGTCTGCGATGCCTTTTCAATTGGTTTTGAAAGATCCTGTTTATGCACACCAAGACCAATATCTTTAATAATCTCTTGATTACTATTTAATGGTGATGAAAATAGTGCGTTAGTGGTGGCCAGAGCTTGCCCGGGACCTATGTCTGCATTCAATGTCACTGCTTGCCCTTGATCAGTTAGCATTAACAGCACTGGTGTAGGACGCGACATTACATAGACTTTAACGCCACCGACACCCGGCAAGACGCTATCATAGCCGGGTGATGTTAAATTCAAACTAGACCGAACAACCTGTCTGCCACGCCATATCCAGACTTTGGTTCGTCTATCGCCAACGATAGGGATTACTTTAGCGTCCGCTGGCGGCACATTATCAAGGAATGAGAGCAGATTTACATCGTTGATACTCGGTATTTGTACATTCGCTACAATCGGTTTTGCATTGGGGCCTATACCTGGAACAGTGGCAGACATCGAGTAATGCACTTCGTCATTATTGTCTCTTAACGTAAACGAAATTGGTCTCGCCATGCCTGACAGAGTGACTTGCAAGTTACTCTGTACATAGGATTGTGTGACAAAAATTGTAATGGTGTTATTTGCTGAGGTGCCAACTACTTTAAAGGCATTATTGGCACCAACCCCGTAATCAGCAATTGGCCATGGACCACCCGTGCCATCAAAAAATGATATTGACGTTTTATAACCTTGCGCCGTTTTTATTAGGTGGGGCACCGAGCCCGGCTCCAAGTTCACAATCACAGACTGTGAGATTGGGTTTGGGTATTTGCCTGTAATCGGTGAGACTTTTGCTTTTTGCACTTCGTCTAATGCACGCTTAGTAGCTCTGACTTCATCAGCATTGAGCGGGAAATTAGCATTTAATGCGCGTTCAAATAAGTTTTTAGGTAGCTCAGGCGGTTTTCGCTTATCCTTAGCTTGCGCTCGAATCGCTGGACGTATTGATGGCTGAATGACACTTGTCTTCACATCTTTCTCAGCTGCTGCACCGGGCTTATCCTCAGCCAACACCTGCATCGGCAGAAATAACGCAGACAACGAAACAAAAACTAATCCTTGTTTAAACATTTATTTATCCCTAATTAACTATAACTCGTTTAACTTTTACGAGATTTTTTTGATAAGATTATTTGCCTTATCGCAACACCTTCAGAATATTCTAGGGTTGAGGCTCGTACAACAACAACAGTGGCCAAATACGGATCAGAGCGCCTTTCTACATTATTCTCTGCTGACAACGTAATCGGCACTTCAACTTTCCAGGCATAGAAACCACTACTACTCAAAACAGTTTCACCGGTAATGATTGGGCTCTCCGTGATGGTTGCGCGAACCAATAGCTTGCGCTCTTTAACCAGCTCTAACGTGCCACTTTTACGTAGTGCTTCGGTAAACGAGTCAAAGCCTTTTGCCGTAAAATACTTTGATGAGCGTTGTAACTGTTTTCTGTAATTCGCGAAGTCATAACTGTTAGATTCTACAATTGCTTCTGTGACCCATTGAACTAATGCCGCTTTTGATAAATTTGGCTGATTTAATGGTTGTAATTTTATTAACTTACCCGTTGATGTTGTCGCAAAGTATTGTGGCAACGTTGGATTAGCAATTAAATAAGCTATTGTAGAGCCCGCAACAATGATAGCGACCACCAGTACTATCATGATGTAAAACATTTGATTGTAAACACGCTGATAAAAATAGTTTCGGGATACAACCAGCTCTAAACCATCAGCTTGGTGTAATAAATTAAGATCCCGCGCAATAACCTGATTGGTATCTTTTAATTCAGAATCAGTTTTCCCTAACATTTACAAAACCTTCATCACTAATCGGTTAATATAATAGTGCATCAAATCCGGAACAATTAATATTTATCGCTAATAAATTAGGCACAAATAGACAGTTTTTATTTTTTTCGACTTTTATAAATCTGTTTTAAACAGATGCAAAACACTGTAAGACCTTGTTTTATATTTATATTGATCTAAAAAACAGACATAGTCTTTAATTTACCTACGGCCCTTAAATCAACGAAAAAACACCATAAAGTAATAATTAATTCATTTATTAACTTAAATAAGATGATGGCTTGTGCGGCAAAAAACAATTTAATGGCACACGTGCCATTTTTTCATTACCTATTACCCTTTGAAGTGATATATCGGCGACTACACCATCTTAAAGCATAGTTTCCTGCACTTGATATTTTTTTGTAACGCTTAGCATCAAGTGTCAGTTGTTCAAAGATGCGGCTAAACTCTTGTTCTGACACGGCGTTTTCATCTTGCTTAGCTCGCTCATTCAAGTAATCGAACTCTCTTTGTAATTGCTTTCTTTTAGGATCATTTTTATAAAGTCTCATTGAGGAAATGAGCTGTATCGCCTTTATGGCGTTACGATCCCCTTGCCTAGCCAAGACATCACAATGTTGCTCTGATTGAGCCGCTCGCTGTGACGCCGTTAAATTAGACACTTCTTTAACTGCATTAAGTTCAGCACTGACAAAACCAGATGTTAAGCCAACCAACACTATAGCTAACACTGACGCCCAGACTCTCAGCCAATGCCTCTGGTGTAAATCATTTCTACACACCACAATAATACTCCCTCATATTGTATAAAAATATTATGGATGCAAAACCCCACATAATCTACCGTGGAAGTTAATTTAATATTTTCTTCCTGATGAAGCCTAATATAGACAACAGCAGTACGCGTGATGTATGGTTTGTCTATCGCTCGTGTTTAATCATGTAACAGGAATTCATGTGATAGGAAATCACCTGGCTTTAATAGATACATCTAAACCTGATCCCTTCAGAACACATCCACTACGCTCAACCCGTCAGTATCTTATCTTAGTTATTTTATTACTACTTTCAGCTTGTAATAATAATGATAACTTTGATATTGCAACCGTTAATGAAGCCCCTAAGAAATCACACGCATTTAACTACGAAATGCAAAACAATGACGGAAAGGCAACCCGTACCGCTAAGCCAGGGGAGGCGCTCTCCTTTCATGTTGAGATTTTAGATGTTAATGGTGAACCAGTCACAAACCTACCCGTCGAATTTTCGATATTTCGTTCACTCAAAAGCATTACCACATCGCAACCAAGCAAGACGATTAAGACCGACAGCCAGGGTAAAGTTGTTTACAACTTAACCTCGTTATCGGATCCAGGGATTCAAAAATTAAAAATTCGCTATAAATATAATAAGCGTTTAGAAAATAAAACCTACCCGATACAAGTACTATTAGGTGAGATTAAGCTTGGTACAGGCAGCCCATTCAAAAGTGGCACTGTAAACATAAAAGATTCAGTCCTCTCATTAAACTCCGTCACAACTATTCAGGCGGATATTATGCAATCAGGTAGCCTCTACCGTTCTCCTGTCCGCTTCATCATAAGCTCACCTTGCGCATCTCAGGGAAAAGCATTCATTGACTCACCTGTCATCGTCGAAAATGGCAAACTTGAAACCATTTACCATGACAACGGTTGCGGTAAGATTGACAAAATTTCTATTTCTTTAGACGATGGAACAACGGACATATTGGCTACGGGTAATATTGATGTTAAGAAAGTTGATTTAGGCAGAGTATTCCCTATTACGGTTCAACCCAAGCATATCTCACTTAGGCAATATCTCGGCAACAGAAATAAAAATGCGCTACCTTTTGCCGTTTTTCAGGTCACTGACTCCTATGGTGCTCCACTTGAAAATAAAAAAATAAACTTCTCAAGCACTGCTCGCGACCTTGGCGTGACGGTTTCCCCTATTTCTGCGGTATCAAATCAGCAAGGTGAAGTAACCGTATCGTTCAGACCTGGCAACCAGCCTGCCGTTGTTAAAGCTATCGCCCAGATTGATGGCACGACTATCAGTGCTGAATCTGAACCGCTAACTATGTCTTCTGGTTTACCTTTTGCAGGCAACTCGAAAATTGAAATTGCACGAAATAATATCGAATATCTTGAGGTAAATAACGTACGAAACCTTGTCACCTTAACGCTCAGAGATGAAATGAACTACCCCGTTGATGATGGTACCTATGCAACTTTTTTCACAGAACTTGGGCGTATTTCAGAGTCTGAAGCAACTGAGAATGGGGTTATTACTACGACATGGAGCGGTTCGGGATCAGAGGAGGCCACCGATCCTATTATTAGTTTAATTGCTGTCACAGAAGGTTCAGAACTATTCATCGATAATAATAACAATACCGTGTTTGATAAAGGCGATAGTTTAATTGATTCACCTGAGCCTTATATCGACTTTAATGGTGATGGGGCTATTGATGAGAATGATTTCTTCATTGACTTAAATAAAAATAGTTTATTTGATATCGGCGATGGTCAATATAACGGGGTAAGATGTTATGAGTCTACATACTGTAGCACCTCAACCTCTACCCAGATCATGTTTCAAACTCAGTTTATGGTTTCTACTTCACGGACAGATTTAAAATTCAGCACTGAAAAACTACGTGTCCCGATTGGCGGAAAACCATCAAATCTGAAAATTTCAATATCTGATCTTAATGGCAACTACATGCCTGAAGGGACAACTGTCAACATCTCTAGTAATCGAGGTAACCTGATTGGTGAACTTTTTGTCAATGTCCCGGGGAAAATTCAACGAGGCCCCTTTGATATTAATATTAAGGTATCGGCGGAAAGCATCAGTGTACCTATCTCTGGCCTGCTAACCGTGTCGGTGACGACACCTGCCTCCATTGAATCTAAATTCACACTGCCCATTGATTTCTATATAGAGGACGTAACGACGTCTTCTCGTTAGTTGCACCTATTAATTAGCTCATTGTAAAGGTTAACCCTTATGTTAAACAAAATCGCCGATGCTCTTCTTATTAGTCTTTCACGCTTTACTAAAAGCTCAATGTCAGATTACTGTGAATTAGAAACGACAGATGGTACCAACAATCTCGTTACCCGCGATGGTTCATTAGTGACGATCTTAAAAGTTAATGGCATAGCGACAATGGTCGGTAATGAAGAATTTGAGCGCATCACGGCCAATATCTCCCTTGCGCTAGAATCTTACATGAGTACCGATGGGCATTTTTTAGAAGTTGTCTTTGAACGTGACCCAGATAATTCACACAAAGAAATAAGTACTAGCCTCTCATCTGCCTATCAATCAGCACGAAATTTACAACTTGATATTACTGACTTACTTGACGAACGTGTCGATAATTTAAGTAACTTCTGCGCGACTGAATCATTATATTTGGCCTTATGGACGCGCATGCCAGCATTGACAAAAGAAGAATCAAAACGAGATGCCAAACGTAAGAAAAACTTGTTCAAAGATAGACCTTACATCTCACCTGATGCGCAGAATCTTTTTGCCATGACTGAAGCACTTAAAGAGAACCATAATTCATTTGTTGAGGCCTTTCATATGGATCTCAAGAAAGAAGGTATGGTTGTATCTATTTTAAATCGTCATGAGGCAATCCATGCCCTGCGTAACATCGCTGACCCAGATTACACCGATCAACACTGGTCTCCTTGCTTACATGGTGATCGAGTACCTATTCGCATTGAAGGCGCACCAGCACGTGATGCAAGTAGTGTTCTATGGCCACCTATTGGCTGGCAAGTATTTCCCCGTGACGTTGAGCGTGTTAATAAAAATACTATACAAGTCGGTAATCGCCTTTACGCCCCAATGTTTATCAACCTTCCCCCCCAGGAAGTATTTAATTTCATGCGCTTATTCAGCCGCGTAGAACCCACTATTCCATGGCGCATTTCTATTTCATTGGAAGGATCGGCAGCCGGTAGCTTTGCTTCGATTAATATGAAAGATCTAATTGCTAGTATTCTGTCATTTACCAGCACAGCCAATAAGCAAATACATGCCGCTGTTGTCGACTTACGGCAACGTTTCCAGCATAACGACACAATAGTGATGTTAAAAATTGCATTCTGTACATGGTCCCCTGTAAACGATCCCGATTTACTTGAGTCACGTCGAACTCGCCTTGCTCGAGCGGTACAAGGTTGGGGTAAATGTGAAACCCGTGAAGAATCAGGCGACCCATTCTATGGATGGGTCTCGACCTTACCAGGAGTCAGTCATAAATCAGTTGCCACTGCTTGCGCCGCGCCACTAAAGGAAGTTGTTGCCATGCTTCCTACCTCACGTCCAGCTTCACACTGGGATAAAGGTGCCATTTTATACCGGACACCTGAAGGAAAGCTTTGGCCCTATCAACCTGGCAGTTCAAAACAAACGACATGGATTGACCTTGTCTTTGCGAGTCCTGGACAAGGTAAATCTGTACTTCTTGGTATGTCAAATATCGCGCTATGTTTATCCGATGGCAATAAACGACTACCTCTCATTACCATTATTGATATTGGCCCCTCTAGTAAAGGTATGATTTCTTTGCTCCGCGATTCATTACCTTCAGATAAGCAACATTTAGTTATCTATCATCGTATGAGGATGGTTAAAGAAGACTGTATTAACCCCTTTGACACTCAATTAGGCGCGCGCTTCCCCACGTTTTCGGAGCGCATGTTTCTGGTTAACTTGTTAACACTGTTAGCGACTCCTATTGGCCGAGAAAAACCTTATGAAAATACGGCAGAACTCGCATCAATGGTTATTGATGACATGTATAACAGTCTTGCTGATGAGGAAAAACCGAATCTATTTTCCTATAATGTCGATCCTCTCGTTGATGCTTCCATCAAAAACTTCAACATTCACATCGATCCCCACACAACCTGGTATGAAATTACCGATACTTTATTTGAAAAAGGTGATGTACGTGGCGCTAGGTTTGCCCAGCGACATGCAGTGCCCTTGCTAGTTGATGCCATCCAGGTTTGTTCCAGTAGTGAAGCAGTTAAAACTACCTATGGTGAACAAAGTGGTATTAGCACCGATACAGGTGAGCCGCTTTACAAAGCCTTTATGCGCATGATTTCAGAGGCCATAAGAACCTACCCTATCCTAGCTGGTCAAACACGACTTGATTTCTCTAGTGCTCGCGTCATTTCAATTGACCTCAATGACGTGGCAAAAACCGGTGGTCCAGCATCTGACCGACAAACAGCTGTAATGTATATGCTGGCTCGTTACATCTGCGCTAACAACTATTATATAACCGAAGATATTTTAAATGGTGTGCCTGAACAATACCGTCCTTATCATCAGCAACGTGTTCAAGAAACACGAGAAGATACTAAACGGATTTGTTATGAAGAATTTCATCGCACAGGTAATTCACCGACAGTTCGTGAACAAGTCGTTGTCGATATGCGAGAGGGTCGCAAATGGGGCGTACAAATCACCTTGCTAAGTCAGTCTATTGATGACTTTGATGAAAACATGAGATTGTTTGCGACATCAATTTATATTTTAGATGCGACTGACGCGGCTACTGTTAAAAAACTGTCGCTTATGTTCGGCTTATCACCGACTGAAACAGCAGTTCTTCAAAGTAACAAGATCCATGGACCAATTGCCGGCGTTGGTAGTTCTTTCATGCTCCGATACAAAGTTAAAGATGGCACGTTTACTCAACTTTTAACCTCAACAATTGGTCCTGTCGAAGCCTGGGCACTCTCAACAACCAATGAAGATGTATTACTCCGAGAACAAATTGAGGCAACTTTTGGGTCTTCTCGCGGGCGTAAAATACTTAGCATGGCCTACCCGAAAGGCAGCGCAAAAGATGATATTGAAAGACGTAAAAGTGAGCTTGTTCCTGATGGATTAGTTGATGATGATTTAGTTGATGGAATTATATCCCAGGTAGCAAAAGAAATTATCGAAAAGTACGGCGATGTTAATTTACAAAAATCAGCGGTAAACTCTTAAGCTATACTTAACCTTCTTAACATTAACCTAGTGCATATGTTTATGTGACAAATTATACCAGTCGTATTTTTCTTTCATCATTGCATCAAATTGACGTTCAATTTCTAGGTTAATCTTAGCTTTATTTTTATTATACTTTCTGACAGTGCTAATTATATATCGCAACCGGGTTACTAAAAAAAACAACGAAAGAAACCCCGATACTGATAACACTATGACCGTGATTTTACTGTCGAATATATCCGCAAAAACAATGAATAGCGCTACACACAAAATCACAAGCATTGCTATCATCCCCAACAATGAATCACGAACTGTGAAAATTAGCCATTGATTCGTGCCAGGTGTTTTTACTGCGTGCAAACGCCATTCTTTTGCAACAATGGCTGACATTTCGATCACTTCATTACCTAATTGCATTGCTCAAATCCAATTACTTCTTAATTATTTATAAACATATCTAATACCACCTTTAATATAGGGCATTTAGCCTTAGTCTAAGTATACAAAAAACTTGACAATATGTGCATTCATATAGCCTAATGATTGTGGGGAAAAAATATAACAACAGATAATCAACATCGAAATAGCCTGTAATTGTTTTACTAGAGCAACTTTTTTCTGTCGTTATTGGTGCTCAATGATTCTTAAATCAGCAAGTAGTTTCCCCCAATATACATATTAAGTTGCACACAAGGAATAAAGTTAGTTTTCTAATAATAACTATAATTAGCTAAGTAAATTCTAAACAGGGAGCGTTAGAAGCAATGGAACAGAATCTTGCCACCACACCATTCAATTTAGTCAGTTCAAGCACAATTTATTTTTCGGTAAAACTTAGCGACCTAACTGTTGATAATCAACCTGTCGAAGGTTTCGCTGCTGTCTATCGGCCTGATATACAAAAAACGCTAGCCATACACCGCCACGGTTATAACTTGGTTAAAAACGAAGATATCTATCCGAATTTTGAATCAGCTCTACATCAGTCACCCATTAATACAAAGAATATGATCAGCTTCTTTGAGTTATGTACCGATGGCGCTAAAACAGTTGGACACTATATTTTCCCTGAACATTGCTTTGAGCCTATCCCTGGTGAAAAAATATATTTGCACATAAAACTTGTTAGCACCTACGATGGTTCCTTACCACTGTCTTCAACAGCATCTGGCTGGAGAGCTGAAACAAACACCGGCATTGTCCTTACTAATAGCATTATTCATAAGTACGGGAAGAAGTCTAATCGGCAGATAAACCCAGAAACTGTTATAAAAAATGTAACTACTGATTTGAACTTGTTCAATCAAGAAGCGCAGCTGTGGGAGTATTGGGCGCATTTGCCCGTCACCGATGAAGATGTCCATGATATTGGATTTTTATTATGTTTAGTAAAAAAGAAACGAAGCGTTGACACTAAATATACTAATCGTGCCAAATTCAAGTTAATTGAACTCTACCATATTGAAAGAAAAAAGCTTGGCCGAACCGCTTGGGCACTAGTTAACGCATTAAACTTATGGGTATATTGTAATCAATTTCGAAAAGATGCACTTAACAATAAGGCAACAACTATTCTAGGTCGGGAAAGTAAAGTTATCGACATATTAAAGCACGATAAAATATTAGATCTAGGGCAGTCATAAAGCATAATTTACTTTTAACGATAGTAACTTAATCATGTCGATAAGAATCTTTCTACTTGGATTGTTTATAAATTTTTCAACATCAACATTTGTCACTGCTGCTAGCGTAGCCAATACTTATTCCTTATCAGATTATTCTCCTGAAATGTTCTCAAAAACATTTATGGCAGCAAATACGAAAAGAATACCCGAAGCTCAATATCAAATTGCTATTCGATATAACCATGGTCTTGGCGTACCAGTCAGATCCCAACGTAGTATAAATTGGTATCTTCGTGCGGCACGTAGTGAACACGTTCTAGCGATGTACACTCTTGGCACTAGATACCATTCAGGCGTGGGAGTTAAAAAGGATAACTTGGAAGGATTCTACTGGCTACAAAAAGCGGCGATCAAAGGACACGTAGAGTCACAGTATAAAACCGCATATAACTTTCTAAATGGTCGGGGAACAAATACAGATTACAAAAGTGCTATTTACTGGCTTAACCAAGCCAGCAAGAACAATCATGCCCTAGCTCAATATACGTTGTACACGTTATATCGTGATGGAAGCGTAGTAAAAAAGAACGGTTCGACTGCCTATAAATGGTTACGCCTTGCTGCCAACAACGAGCATACAACATCAATGTTCCTGATTGCTCAGCAATATTTACAACGCTCAACACCAAAGAAATGGGAGTATGCAAAAGCTCATAAATGGATCAGGAAATCTGCGGAAAAAAATCATGTAGCAAGCCAATACTCCTTAGCCAGTATGTACAACACTGGTCTCGGCGTAAAAAAAGATCTTTCGAGTGCTGCATTATGGTATAGGGCGGCGGCAAAATTAAACCATCCGGAATCCCAATATAATCTTGCGATCATGTATTTTCGTGGAGAAGGCATTGAACTCAACCATAAAAGCGCTGCATTTTGGCTAAAAAAATATCTTTCTAACAGCGACACTGCTCGTTTCTCAACAAATAACATCCGTATAGCACAACAACTGCTTGCCAAACTAACATCACAATAACGACATATTTCAACGCTTACTCAAGGGAAACTATGCTTCTAGTTAAAGAATTTTTAATTTCAATTATCGTATCCGTCATTATGATTTTTGCTATCAACTCACTAATCAATAGTGGCTCCGTTTTTAGTGTATTTTCTAATTTCGGCTCGCAAACAAAAACCGGTAGCGTTCCTGAAAGTATTTCTGGTGCAACTAACATTTCCGCATCAACTTTATTTAGTGAAATTATTGACGACAGCATCAACGAGCTTATTATTGATGTTAGAAGCCCAGCAGAGTTTCGTAATAGCCATATTCACAACGCTATCAACATACCATCAGATAGTTTCTCAACTAAGGAATTAGCCAACTATACAAACAATAATTATGATCAAACTTTAGTGATTTATTGTGGTGGCGTTAACTGCGGACGTAGCATATCACCCACCAAGTTGGCTGTCAGTGCAGGGTATCAGAAAGTCTATTGGTTTCGTGGTGGGATTACTGCTTGGCGCGCGGAGAACTTCCCTGTCAGTGGCAATAGAAAAAAATAAGTATATCTAATTCTTATTGACACATTATTACATATTAGTCAGCACCATACTTTATAAGGTATTGCTCCCAAAGAACCACCTCATTAGCGTTTGGTAATACGCGGGCTTCATTCATAACCTTAAAGGCTTCGTTGCAGTGAACATAACCAGAAAGCCATTGCGACTCAACGCATTCTGGAATGTCATCGTTTAATAATTCAATATTGGTTAACTTCGAAGATATGGAATACCAGGCTGCATTAAAGCTTTCTATCCAATTTATTATTTTCCAGTACTCGCCAGGCAAGCAATACGCTCGTATAGGGTATAAATCAGTAGGATTACCACCAGCCATGGCCATGGCCACAATATCTTGCTTATGCTCTTTTAACGTAATATAAGGTTTCACACGATCACGTCGGCGCCAGTCAGATTTTAAGTCAAGCTTTTCTGAGCCATGAAGACCGCCCGTCTTTACCTTTAATATATTTTTACAAGCTACATTGCTCGCTCTGACGAATCTAAATTTATGCTTATCCACTAAACTCCTCCTTTAGTAGCTAGTGGATATCTTAGAAGTGTTGGGAGTACACAGCTAACAACCAGCATTTATTTATCGCATAATTATAGCGCCCAGCTCGCATTTCAACATCATTATGTAAAAAATATTATTACGTTTATTTATTCATTTTACATTTTATTAAACCTATATTATTTATAACTTAATAATAATTCTAGAGGCACGCCTCAACTTATTGATAAAAAAGCAATATTTAGATCACTTTTTCTTTGGTGTTTCGCTCCATCTTTTTTCATTCATATTTATATAACACGACCTACTAAGGCTTATTTCATATTTTTTAGACGGCCGCATATCCCTTAGCATTAATTGGCATGCGCGCCAGAAAATGTGCCACCTCCTTAAAAAATAACTTAAATAAGTTTATAGGCGAAACAGGCGAAGTTCACAATACATTAACCAAAATTGCATTCAGAATAACCATTTTTGAAACATCCACAGAACGTTTATGTGTCAGTTCATTCAATTAGACCCGTTAAAAATATCCAAACATCACATCCCCTTAACTTATTACACAAAAGACCCTAAAATGCAGCCATCATGGTTTAGCCTTTTATTCAGTTTGGAGAGCAGTATGAAGTTAGGTACCCCACTATCACCCACAGCCACTAAAGTTATGTTGTTAGGCAGTGGTGAACTCGGCAAAGAAGTGATTATTTCCTTGCAACGCCTTGGCGTTGAAGTGATTGCTGTCGATCGTTACGCCAATGCGCCGGGGCATCAAGTTGCTCACCGTGCTCATGCCATTGATATGACTGATGCCAAAGCCTTACGCGCATTGGTCGAGCAAGAGCAACCTGACTTAATCGTGCCTGAAATTGAGGCAATTGCGACTGATGCACTAGCAGAATTTGAAAATGAGGGCTTGACGACGGTTATCCCAAAAGCCCGTGCGACGCAGCTAACCATGAACCGTGAAGGCATTCGTCGTCTCGCAGCAGAAACACTGGGCATAGCCACCTCACGCTATGCCTTTGCAGACTCACTTGAAAGTCTGCAGTCGGCAATTGATGAGCACGTTGGCTACCCCTGCATTATCAAACCGGTAATGTCCTCATCTGGTAAAGGTCAATCGACTATTAATAATTCCGATGATGTACAAAAAGCCTGGGATTACGCCATGAGCGGTGGCCGGGTAAAACAAGCGCGTATCATTGTTGAAGAGAAAATTGATTTTGAATATGAGATTACGCTATTAACTGTTCGTGCCGTTGGCGCCGACGGTCAGATAGAAACCCATTACTGTGCACCAATTGGCCATGTCCAAGTTAATGGCGATTATGTGGAAAGCTGGCAACCACAGGCGATGTCTGAAAAAGCATTAGAACGTTCACAAGCAATTGCTAAAGCCGTGACCGACGATCTTGGTGGTCAGGGTCTATTTGGCGTTGAACTCTTTATTAAAGGTGACGATGTCTGGTTCAGTGAAGTCAGCCCACGCCCGCATGATACAGGGATGGTCACGATGATTAGCCAACAGCAAAGTGAATTTGATTTACATGCACGTGCCATACTCGGCCTACCTGTTTCTGTTGCCATGCGCGGCGCGCCTCCTTTCGTCGGTGCCAGTGCGGTTATCTATGGAAATATAAATGAAACCGGTATCGCTTTTGAAAATATTGATAAGGCCTTGGCCATTCCACAAAGTGATTTGCGCCTATTTGGTAAACCAGAGGCCTACACTCGTCGTCGTATGGGTGTGGCATTGGCTTATGCTGATTCTGAAATCGATGCGCGTAACACGGCTAAACAAGTTGCGGCAACCGTTACCCCGGTAAAAGATTAGCGTTGGCATTAGGCACAGCTATTGATCATGACAACTCTTGAACAATACGGCATCAGCGAAGAGCAATTAGAAATCAGTGCGATTCGTTCGCAGGGTAAAGGTGGCCAGAATGTGAATAAAGTCGCCACCGCCATTCACCTACGTTTTGATATCAATACGTCATTACTGTCTGATTTTATCAAACAGCGATTACTTAAACACCGCGACAGTCGTATTTCTAAAGATGGCGTGATTATCATCAAAGCACAGCAGCATCGTAGTCAGGAAAAGAATAAAATATTGGCTATGCAACGGCTAGAAGAGATTATTCAAGCCGCAACTGTTGTGCAGAAAAAGCGTATTGCTTCTAAGCCTTCTTTCAGTGCCAAGCGTAAGCGACTCGACAATAAAAATAAACGCAGTCAGCTGAAGAAAGGCCGTGGCAAAGTAAGCCATGATTAATTAATAATTTGTATCAACTGATAAATGACAAAGCTGCCCGAAGCAAACGTCCCGGTAACAGGGACTATTAGCGGTATTCGAAAACCCGTATAGCTCTTCTCAATAATCTTCACTCGCCACAAAGAAAGGTTCATCAGCGTAAATATCACTAATGTCACAAAGCTGGTCGCTTTCGCTAGTGTCAGCAATGGCAAACTTATTGCTGCCACTAAGGTAATAACCACTACAACGATTGTTGCATTCAACGGCGTTCTAGTCTTGATGTGAATATGCGCAAACCAGGCATGCAACCATCCTTGTGAACTCATCCCATATAAAACCCGTGTTGCCATAATAATTTGCACCAATACGCCATTGAGCACCGACAGCAAACCAATAATGACAATCACTGTTGCGGGTTGACCAGAAAAGTGGGTATACATGTCTGCTAACGGTGCTTCACTACCGGCAAGTTGCTCAAGCGGGAGTCCGACCACGGCTGTCATGGTGACCAGAAGATAAAGTAGCGTAGTAATAACCAGCGTTATAATAATGGCCAGTGGCACTGTGTGGCTTGGATCTTTGACCTCCTCGGCAACATTAACCATGTCTTCAAAACCAACAAAGGCATAAAAAGCCACAAAAGCACCTAACAAGACACCCTGCCAAACTAATGCATCAGCGTCTGGCAACAAGGTGCCGGTATGCTCAGGCAGTTCAATCACCACTCCACGAGCAGCCCACAGCACAATCACCAGACCAATAATCTCAACGACTGTCAGCAGTGCGGCAAATCCCACTGATTGGTTGATTCCCCAAACCGCTAACAAGCCAAGTCCAACAATCAAAAGGGTTATCGTTAGCCAGGGAGGCAAGACAATAAAACGATCAAGATAACCAACAAAGCCGTTAGCCAGTGTCGCCGTTGACACAATCCCAACCAACACAATCAACAAACCGACAGCCCGAGCCAGAAATGGCCAATTGAATGCACGCTGCACATACACCGCTTCACCAGCGCTACGCGGATAACGCGCAACAAGCTCAGCATAACTAAAGGCCGTAAACGCCGCCAACAGCGCGGCAATCAAGAACGAAGCAGGTGCAAACAGGCCCGCTTGACTCGCCACCTTACCCACCAAGACATAGATTCCGGCACCAATAATGGTGCCAAGGCCATAAAAAGTCACCATCACCAGTGACAGACTTCGTTTTAGTTTCGCCGGTTCACTCATAACTATCAGGCTAATGCATGTAATATGATTAAATCAAATAATATAATCATCAACTATTAATATGGATTAACCCATGGCCTTAAAATCAACTATCTACAAAGTATCGATACAAATTGCCGACATTGAGCGTTCTTACTATCAAACTCATGATTTCACTCTGGCCTGCCATCCTTCAGAAACCTTATCCAGAATGCTATTGCGGGTGCTCGTGTATGCCTTACATGCCGAAGAAGGTCTGCAGTTTACCAAGGGACTTAGTACCGACGACGAACCAGATATATGGAAAAAATCCCTGACTGGTGAGTTGAAAATGTGGATCGATCTTGGCCAACCCGATGAAAAACGAATTCGTAAAGCCTGTGGTCGCGCTGAACAAGTTATTATCTATGGCTACCAACCGCGCAGCATAAAAGCTTGGTGGCAACAAATTGGTAAGAAACTCACTCGCTTTAATAACCTGAGTATTTATCAGGTTTCAGAAACCAGTTTTCAGGCCCTCGAAGAACTCGCTGAACGCTCCATGCAGCTGAGCTGTACCATCGATCAAGGTGACATCTGGTTAAGTAACGGAAAAGCCAATATAAAAGTAGAACGAACCCAGATATTTCCGCAATAATTACTCATATTATCGCCACCTCCCCACAGCAGCTAAAAAGCTAAATACCTGTAATTTATAATAATTCAAGTTATTACCCTGCTACCCGATAGCAATTGAGAAGCTATATACCCGGATAATGGGCCTTGCAAACTTGGCAGGTTGGAACGCTTGAAAACGAAGAAAAAAATAACTTTACTCACGCTTGGCATCCGTAAAAAGATGGTGATGGTGTTGCTGTCTGTATTGATACTGTCATTAGGCATCACTGGGTGGTTTGCGCTTGAACAACAAGAAGAACAAGTCATGCAACGGACTTTGCAACGTGGTGAAGACCTCGCCAATTTCACCACAGAATCACTTAGCTATAGCGTTGTCGGCTATGACTACCACACCATACAATTACTACTCGATGAATTAGTTAAAGCCGAAGATATCCTTTATGCCAAAGTCATCAATACTAAAGGCAATACCATGGGTGAATCGGGTATCAATACCGATGAGATTGAACGCTGGTTAGTCTTCTATAAAAACATAAAATTCGATGGTGAAGTTATTGGCGAATTAACACTTGCCTTGGACAATACCACCATCATTAATGAGTTCAACCAGCAACGAAATAATTTAATTAGCCGAGAAGCTTTGCTCATTTTACTGATCGCCATTGGTGAATTTATTGCTTTGTCATTTGTCATTGTTAGACCTGTTTCCATTATTTCTAAAGCACTAAATGAAAATATTGATGAACACGGTCTTATTACCAATGATATCCCCTACCAATCAAATGATGAGTTCGGCAGATTGTCGACGCAGTTCAATGAAATGCGGCATAAACTTAATGATGCTAATGAAAAATTACAATCCAAAGTTGAATTAGCTAACGAAGAAGTGCGCCATCAAAATACCTTACTCCGCGAACAGTCCATCGAGTTACAAAGTGCTAATAAAACACTTGAGAAATTATCAATTACTGACAAGCTTACCGGACTCAATAACCGTCATCACTTCGATGAAGTACTAAGCACCGAATTCTTGTTTTCGAGTCGTTATGGCGAACCACTCAGCTTAATTATGCTAGACATAGATAACTTCAAGCTTATTAATGATAACTATGGTCATGCCGCCGGCGATAAAGTTCTCGTCGAATTCTCTAGCATAATAAAGTCAAACTTACGTCTATCTGATGTTGTATTCAGAATCGGTGGAGAGGAATTTGCCGTTCTATGCCGGCATAACGATATCAACGCCAGTATAAGCATTGCTAATAAACTTTGTGGAATATTGTCCAGCACTCAAATAGAAATAGACAATACTAAACTTTGCGTCACGGCCAGCTTCGGCATCATGACAATGCCTTGTAATTTATCAAAAATTGATAACGTTGATGATTTCTACCAATTTGCCGATATAGCGATGTACCACAGCAAACAAAGTGGACGAAATCAGGTTACCCATTTTGTTGACATTTCTGATCAAGAGAACACTACTACGCTCAAGAAGGAATAGATAAATGAAAATCTCATTAAAGCAATACCTTGTACCTATTTTATTATGTTTAATCTGCTCTAATAGCCAAGCTGAACCTGGATCAGACCCGGTTTCTGACTCAGTGCTGTTTGGCTCCGTCGCCATGGATATACCCGCTGTTATGCATCGACGACTTAAACCATTAACAAAATATTTGAGTGCCGCAATTAAAAAGCCTGTAAGCCTAAAACTTTCACCTGATATGCGCTCTGCCATTAGTGAAGTAGCAAAAGGTGGTGTTGATATCGCCTACTTGACACCTGTGGCTTATTTAAAGGCGAATGCTAAAGGTGACTCAAAAATACTGGTTAAAACGGTAACAAATAACAAAGGTTCTTTTCAGTTAATGATCGTTGTTGCAGAAGATAGCCCGATGAAAACGATTGAAGATTTGGCCGGAAAAAGCTTTGCCTTTGGTGATAAAGCGGCATTACTCCAACGCGCTGTCGTTGTAGGCGCAGGCATACCTTTAAATAAATTAGGTGGTTATAAATTCATTGGTCACTACGACAATATTGTTCGTGGTGTGCTAAATGGTGATTTTGAAGCTGGTATTTTAAAAGACACCAAAGCCTTTGCCTGGCAGAAAAAAGGAATACGCATTCTCTATAGCTCACCATACTTGCCGCCCTACAATATCACAGTAAAAAAATCGATTAATAAAGATTTAGAAGCCAAGCTGCGAAGTGCTTTTCTGGCACTTGACAGTAACAATCCTGCCCATAAGAAAATCATTAAATCATTGAGCAAAAAATATACTGGGTTCGCCACGACCTCTGACAAAGAATATGATGTGATACGCAAGTTGATTGCGCCTTTTAATAAATAAAATTTGGTACAAATAGTTTCCCGAAAACTATTTCAACTCCACTTTCTTAATGCGGAACAGCCCATTGATGGCACTATCGCTAGTAAAATAAACAGCGCCATCAGGGCCAATCGTAATGCCGGTCGGTCGCGCCCAACGCCGACCATTTTCAAGTTGAAAGCCTGTTAGCAAATCATCAACTCTTTTAGCCTGGCCATTTTCAAACCTAACCGCAACAATTTTCGGGTGGCGACGAGTGGATATGTCACCACGAGAATCTCCTCTTGGTTGTGTTCCCCACGAACCTTTTAACGCCACCAATGCATCATGTTCAAATATTTTTCCCATACTACCCGTAGGAACAAAAGCCACTCCCATCGGCGCATTGCGTGCTGGAAATGTCGCAGCAGGCACTGCTACATCTGTGATCGGTCTTGGCGGTTTCGATCCCGCACAGTTGTCACGACGCAGCTGCTTACCATCATATTGAAACCACGGCATACCATGAAAAGAACCGGCTGTGACACGGGAAAAATATTCTGGGGGTAAATCATAACCAAGATGGTCGGGGCCATTATTACTGGCATAAAGATCTTTTGTTTGCGGGTGCCAATCAAAGCCAACTGGGTTTCTTAGGCCGGAGCCATAGGTTAACCACTGTGGCGGATTCGCTCCCTCATCTAATACTAACACTCCGCCGCGGCGCTCATTAAATGAATATGGCTTGCCCAAATATTGTTCACTGCAATTACCACTAATACCCAGGCTGGCATAAAGGCGGTTATCAGGACCCACAGCGATGGTACGACTATTATGGCCGCCACCGCCGGGTAATGCAGCGAGTAAACTAAGATCCTGTGTTCGCAATTGATGTTGATCTTTATAGTCTGTCTGATAAACACCATTGGTGAAGGCAATCAGTATTTTGCCATTTTTAAATGCAATACTGTGTGGATATCCTTGCAGAGTTATTAAAGTCTCAACCTTTCGATATGGTGGTTGTAGCCGATAAACGTCACCAGAACGCGCACCAATAAATAAATCACCATTATCAGTAAAAGTCAGCATCCTCGGCGCAGAGAGCTCTTCTGTCAGTAGTTCTAGCTGATAACCTATCGGTAATTTTATTGTATAAGTTTCATCGCGAAGTGTAATGCGCTGTTCTGTATATCGAATTTTTTCCGTTGATGCATGCGCTAATATTAAAAGGCTATTGCTGGCAATAAGTATTAGCAGCGTAAGCCACCTCATTAGTTGGCCTCGCCTTCTACTTCACTACGCCGTGACTCGGCTTCTACAAAAACACGTTTCACCAACGGGTAGGTTTTTTTAATCAAGCGATCAAGCCTCGCAATAGTTTGTTCCAATTGACCAGCTGGCACATCATCACGGAAGTCAATACTAACGGTCGCCAAAATAAAATCTGGCCCCATGTGCATAGTGAGTACTTCATTGACATGTTCGGCTTCATCACACCCTGCTACGATATTACGAATCCCTTCAACAATGGCATCTTCCGCACTTTCACCGATTAATAAACTTTTGGTTTCAACGGCTAACCAAATCGCCGTGCCCGCCAAAATAATACCAATAATGACAGAGGCCAGACCATCAAACTCATGGATACCTGTGTATTGCGATAATAATATACCAACAAAAGCAACCACCAATCCAAGCATTGCTGCAGAGTCTTCAAACAAAATGACAAATAAAGTAGGATCTTTGCCTTCTTGCACAGCCTTCACATAACCCTTTTTGCCTTTTACTTTGCCAAATTCTTTAAAAGCAAGAAACCAGGCCGCGCCTTCAAAAACTAAGGCCAAGCCTAAGACGATGTAATTGATAAGCGGATTTTCAATCGGTTCGGGATGACGAATGTGTAAAATTCCTTCGTAGATAGAAACACCTGCGCCAACAGCGAAAATAAGAATCGCAACAATAAAACTCCAGAAATATATTTCTTTGCCATGCCCAAACGGAAAAGATTTATCCGCGGGCTTCTTCGCTTGTTTCAAACCATACAGTAGTAACACTTGATTACCGGTATCGACTAAGGAATGAATACCTTCAGAAAACATCGCTGAACTACCCGTGATACCGGCGGCGACAAATTTTGTAATCGAAATAAGTGCATTACCAGCTAGGGCTGCAAAAATAACTTTTTTAGAAGAACCTGACATGTTTTTTCCTTATTACGTTTAATCTAGTTGTTAAACGACTTCTCCAGCGGCAACGGCAGATGCCCACGCCCACTGAAAATTAAAACCACCTAGATGGCCGCTGACATCAAGCACTTCACCGATAAAATACAAATTGGGTCGTGTTTTACTTTCCATCGTTTTTGAGGATATATCATCGGTATCAATACCGCCGAGTGTCACTTCAGCGGTGCGATAGCCTTCCGTCCCCGACGGTTTTAATTGCCAGCATGACAGCTGCTGCGCTAAATCATCTAAAACTTTACCTGCCACTTCTGCCAATGCGGTTTCTTTTTGAGTAGGCCACCAAAGCGACTCAAGTGCTAAGACTAATTTCTTTGGTAAATGCTGAGTCAATACGCTGCGCAATAACGACTTAGGTTGTTGCTGTTTGGCTGTCCTTAAAAACTCAAGCACATCTAATGCTGGCAGCAAATTCACTTCAATATTCTCACCTGGTTGCCAGTAGCTCGATAGCTGCAATACTGCGGGGCCACTTAAACCGCGGTGTGTAAATAGAATATCTTCATTGAATGAGCGATCAGCATAACTAATGGTCACCGGTAACGACACACCCGATAGTTCTGAGAACAGCTCTTTCATCTGACCACTAAAGGTAAAAGGGACTAAGCCGGCACTCAGTTCAAACACCTTCATGCCGTACTGCTTAGCCAGTTCATAACCAAACCCTGAGCCACCCAGAGTTGGCACTGATAAGCCGCCAGATGCAACGACTAACGATTCGGCATGCAATGTGCCAATGCTGGTTTCTAACCGAAATCCATTGTCACACTCCGCCGTTTCAACGTCGCATTTGCTACGTAACTCAACTTTTGCCTGCTCACATTCATTCAACAACATCGCCAAAATATCTTTCGATGAATTATCGCAAAACAATTGTCCACGCGTGACCTCACCATGCGTTTTCTCATGATAGGCAATATTATGCTTTTCAACTAATGCAATAAAATCCCACTGCGTATAACGAGACAAGGCTGATTTACAAAAATGTGGGTTATGTGAAACGTAGCGGTCAGGTTCTATATAGAGGTTAGTGAAGTTACAACGCCCACCACCAGACATGAGGATTTTTTTACCAAACTTATTTGAGCGCTCTAACACTAATACTTTACGACCGCGTTGCCCTGCGGTGAAAGCACACATTAAACCGGCCGCACCCCCACCGATAATAATCACATCATATTTTTTCAAGCAACTAACTCGAGCCAATTAGGAATATACTGCCAACTGCCACGCATTCCTTGATGAACATTACGGTAATTTGGTGAATGCAATTCAACCAATTTCCAAAAAACCGGCGAATGGTTCATATGTTTGGTGTGACACAACTCGTGAATAAACACATACTCGACAAAGCTTTTATCGAGGAATAAAAGTTGAAAATTTATGCTGATAGTTCGTCGACTTGAGCAACTTGCCCAACGAGTTTTCTGGCCTTTAATACTCGCGGCATCAAAAGGCAGTGACAGGTTATCACTACATTGTCTTAACCATGGAATAAGTTGTTGCTGTGCATGCCGGTAAAGCCAACGACGTAAGGCTTTTCGACAAGCGAATTCATCTTCAATATTACCGGTTACTTTCACTACCTGTTCAGCTTGGTGAGAACGAGCACTAACACGTGCTGAGTTAGTTTGCTGATATTCGACTTTCCAAACTTGTTCTACTGCCTGTAATGATATTTCTCTTGGCAGTGGTTCTGAAAGTTCTTCCGCTGTTTTGCCAATATTTGGAAAACGTAAAGTGGCGCGTTCAATCCAGCTTCGCCGCTCTGCCACCAAAGCGGGAATACGCGACTGTTTAAACCCTTTTGGCACCACCACTACTAGACCCTGTTGTGATGACATTGTTAAACGCACATGCTTGGCTCGGTTGGAAACACGTACCTGATAAGTGATTTCTAAGCTGGCATTATCTGACATGGCTGAATTAGGCCCGGGAAATGAACTTGGCAGTGCCGGTGTGAATTTTAACTAACTCACCAATTTCTAAGTACTCGGGTACCTGAATTTCCAGACCGGTCGTCATCGTTGCGGGTTTGGTACGCCCGGTAGCCGAAGAACCTTTAATACTTGGTGCGGTATCGACAATACTCATGGTGACTGTTTGCGGTAATTCCACACCTATTATCTGACCATCCATCAATAACGCTGTGATACCCTCAAGGCCATCCGTCATGAACTCTAACTGACCTTCCAGATCGGAGATACTCAGTGTGTGCTGGCTATAATCTTCACTGTCCATGAAGGTGACCATTTCATCATCGCGGTAAGAATATTGAACATGGGTACGTATACAATCAGCATCTTTAAGGAAATCATCGCCCTTATAAGACTCATCCAGTTTTTGCCGGGTATGTAAATTATTAAAACGAATTTTATACAGCGTTGCTGCGCCGCGAGAAGACGGACTTTTGCAGTCCACTGACTTTACCGCGTGCGGGTCACCATTTATCTCAATAATCATCCCACGTTTTAATTCACTTGCTTTAGGCACCCTCGCACTCCCGATTATTATTATCTAAATTCAACATCTTAGGCTAACTTATTAAGCCTACATTTTAACCTGCCGAGAATAATACCGACCCTTGGTATAATACTCGAACAAGTCTTCTAATGCAGGGTGTAATATTTCGCTGATATCGCCCGCGGTAATCAAATGTCGCTCAGCGACATAGGTCGAGTGCTCTGCTTTATCCACCAACACATGGTACCAAGGTTCATCTTTGGGAGGCCGTGACTTGGCGACTTGCTCATACCACTCATCGGTCAGCGAAAATACCGCATCCGCTTCAAATATAACGCCACGGTAATCAAACTTGAGGTGATTAACAATCTCACCTATCTGGAATTTTGCTTGTTGGATCATGTTCTCACTTCACAAACTGACTATTACACTATATAACTATAGAATACGGTGACAATATGATGAATAACGCTTTAGAAGAATTGCAGGCCAACCCGGAAATGCTAATAAAATTAGCACAGTACCGCATGCCTTTTGGCAAATACGCCAAACGTTTATTAATCGATTTACCTGAGCCCTACGTGGTTTGGTTCGCCAATCAGGGCTTGCCATCAGGTGAGCTAGGTATGATGTTAGGAATTGTCCACGAAGTCAAAATAAATGGTCTAGAATATTTATTCGAGCCACTACGTAAACAGGCAGGTACTTAAGATGACCGTTGATGAATTTATTTCCCGTCTGGATAGCGAACCTGACTTCATTAGTTTCGAGCTAACCATGGACATTATCGCTGAGCATTATGACTATACTCCCTGCCGTTTCACGAATGGCACCGGCGATGACACAGTGATTAATGAAGCCGGCGAAAACGAAGGTTCTTGCAAGCTATTTGCCTTTGCTAAACTCAACAAACTCAGTGAGGCCGAGACCTTAAATTGCTTTGGCCAATATTACCGTGAAGATGTGCTCAGCCATCCAGATAAGACCGACCATGCTAACATTCGTCACTTTATGCAACATGGCTGGGGCGGTGTTCACTTCGACGCGATACCACTACAAGAAAAATAAGCTAATACTGAATAACGGAACATTTATTCTTAGATAATGTCTATGCATAAGCAATCCGCCTATGTGCAAGGAGCTCTCATGACTTTTACCTCAAGCAAAATATTACTGATATCCCTTTTTCTAGCAGTTAGTAGCGTAGTGCATGCTGCTAACGTACCTAGCTATAATGATGCTCTACAAAAGTTTTTCTCTGACAGTGCAAATAAAGGTAAGTCACCTTTTACGCCTGAAGAACACAAATTAATGAAAAACAGCGCCGACGCATTAAGTAAGCAATTACCTAATCCCGGCCTCAAAGTCGGTGAACCCGCCCCTGACTTTAATCTGCCAAACGCCATGGGCAAACCCGTGGCACTCTCGAATATGTTAAAGCAAGGTCCTGTCGTTATGGTATTTTACCGCGGCGCCTGGTGCCCATTCTGTAATTTACATTTGCACACACTGAATAAAGCCCTTCCTGAGTTTAAAAAATACGGCGCACAACTCGTCACTATTACCCCACAAACGCCTGACAAGTCTGCAGAGCAACTGGTCAAAGACAACTTCCCTTTTGAAGTGCTGAGCGATCTCGACAGTAAGGTGATGAAAGCTTATAAAATGCATTTTGAACTGAGCCCGGAAATTGTCAGTCTTTACAAAAAACATGGCCTAGACGTTGAGGTCTTTAATGGCAAAGGCAGAACCGAGTTACCTATTCCAGGCACTTTCGTCATTGACCAAAAAGGCGTCATTCGTGCCGTGCATGCAGAGACAGATTACAAGCAACGAATGGAGCCAGCAGCTATCTTGAAAGCACTGAAAGAGATCGGGGCTAAATAATGCTTAATTAAATATAAGACCCGCTTTGCGGGTCTTAAATAACTCTGTCAATTCGATATAAAACTTCAATAGATCTTACGCGGTAATTCAGACCTTTCCTCCAAAGCATACACCCCATCCCTCCATAGAGAATTTCAAACCCATAATAAAAATAGTAGATTTTTCAATACTTATCAGTGCCTTCGAGAACAACCAAACTCAGTCACTCCGAAAAATACGTTAAGCTTTATTGAGTCTCTATAAAGTCCTAAAGCTAGTGCCTATTTGGGCCGCTTAAGCTAAAACAAAGCGAAAATAGAAGAGGGCGTGATGACAATATCAGACAAGCCTAAGAGAGCCCCTTTACACAAAGCAAAAATACTCGTTGTTGATGACGAAGTCTTAATTCGCGAAGCGATAACATTAGTGCTTGAGCCCGAAGGCTATCAAGTCTTGACCGCAGAAAATGGCAATGATGCTGTTGAATTATTTCGCCGTTATCAACCCGATCTAGTATTACTTGATTTACTTATGCCAGGTAAAGATGGGTTACAAACATGCAAAGAGATGCGCGAGTTTAGTGGTTCTGAAGGCGCTACCATTGTCATTCTTACTCAACTTGACGATCCCGAGACTATTTCCAATGCCTTCAAGGCTGGCGCAACTGATTATATTATTAAACCAATTGACTGGTTCTTACTACAACAACGCGTTGCATTGATATTACAAAATATGCGTTTACTGACTAACTTTAACGTTATTGATCAGGAATTAGCTCAAGCTCAACGCATTGCCCGTCTTGGCATTTTGCACATCAATACCTTGACTAAACACATTCAGATTTCAGATATCTCAAAAAACATACTCGATTTAAATGCTGATGATGAAAGTTGTAGCATTCCTAAACTACTCGAATTTATTCACCCAGAAGATAGAACTCACGTTGAATTTGTGCTGAATAATGCCATCAATGAAAAGTCACTCTATATTGTCGAATACCGTTTACACAATCATAGAGATGAGGATATGGTGATTTTACAACAAGGAGAATATATCGAAAACATTAAAACCCCAGGATACGGTTGGCTAAATGGATTTCTGCAAGACGTGACCGAATCAAGAAAAATAAGAGATAACCTTGAATACCAAAATTATTACGACATTCTCACCGATTTACCGAATAGAAAAAGCTTTAAAATACAAGTTAAACACTGTCTTGCCTCCCCCCCGGACGACTCCCTGTTTGCCATCGTTTTTATTGGTCTTGATAGATTTTCACGCGTCAATGATGAACTTAGCCACGCCGGTGGTGACAAAGTGATGAAAACTATTGCCTCCCGGCTACAGCAGTTCGAAAACAATGGTCATATAGTTTGCCATCACCACAGTGATGTTTTCTCAATGCTTATCAGAAACATCAAACACATCGAAGAATGCACACGAACATTGAATGTAATACTTAAATGCATTCGTGAACCTGTTGTTATTGACGCTAAAGATATTTATGTAACTGCTAGTCTTGGTGTCAGTGTTTTTCCTTTAGAAAGCGAAACAGATGATGGACTCATTAAGGGTTCAGAAGCGGCGATGCTTCAATCTCGATATTATGGTGGAAATCAATATACTTACCGAACAGTTGAAATGGAAAATAGTTGCAAACTACGCAGGCAGATCGAACGAGACATTCGTAGCGCAATTAAAAATGAAGAATTCATTCCTTACTATCAACCACAAATTGATACCTCGAGCAGACAGATCGTTAGCGCCGAAGCCTTAACACGTTGGATTCACCCTGTAAAAGGACTTATTCAGCCTGATGATTTCATCCCCATCGCTGAGGAAACAGGACTTATCATAGATATTGAACGACAAATCCTTAGCAAAGTATGCACACAACTTAAAGACTGGATAGCGCAAGGTTATAATCTAAGAGTCGGTATTAATATGGCGGCACCACATATAGAACAATCAGATATGGTCTCGTTTATTAAAAACATTTTAACTAAAACCGAAGTCTCTGCCTCAGCATTAGATATTGAAATCACCGAACGAACAGCGGTAAAAAACCAGTTAGACAGCATCAATAAGCTCAATGCATTAAGAGAACTTGGTATAAAAACATCAATGGATGATTTTGGAACAGGTTATTCTTCACTCAGTCTTTTACAGGAGTTGCCACTCGATATATTAAAAGTCGATAAATCTTTTGTCTCATGCATACACAGTGGACTCAAAGCAGACAAAGGCGCCATTGCTGCTGCCATTATTGCCATGTCGCATAGTTTAGGATTACAAGTTATTGCTGAAGGCGTGGAAACAGAACAACAGTTTGCTTTTCTTCAAGACATGGGCTGTCACATAATGCAGGGCTATTTATTTGGAAAACCTATGCCCGCCTCAGAGTTTGAAAAACTATTACCACTACAAGTGTCAGTGCAAAAAGCATTATAAGGCTTCAAGTTCTTCGGTTGCAGCAAACCAGGCTTCCTCAACCTCTTCCAATTCTTGTGTGACTTTCGTTTGTTGGTCTAGTAAAGACTTTAACTTGTCTTTATTAACCGCCTCGTAAATATCACTATTCGCCAATTCATCATGCAATTCAGCCTTTTGTTTCTCAAGTTGATGCATTTTTTTCTCAAGCTTCTTAACTTTATTCGTTAATGGTTGCATTAACTTGCGTTTTTCTGCCGCATCCTGGCGCTGTTGTTTCTTCGTAATAGGTGTTTCAATTCCTAACTCATTAGTTTCTACTTCATCAACAGCCTGTCCCGCATCATGGTCTTTCACCCATTGACGATAATCATCCAGATCACCATCGAAAGGCGTCACTGCTCCGTCTGCTACAAGTAACAAAGTATCTGCCACTGTCCGTAATAGATGACGGTCATGAGAAACGATAATCATGGCCCCCACAAACTCTTGCAGGGCAATACAAAGTGCGTGGCGCATTTCTAAATCAAGGTGATTGGTTGGTTCATCTAACAGTAATAAATTTGGTTTTTGGTAAACTAATAGTGCAAGTACCAAACGAGCCTTCTCACCACCAGAGAAAGGTTTGACAATTGCCTTTGCCATATCACCATGAAATGCAAACCCACCTAAATAATTACGTAACTCTTGTTCGGTTGCCTTAGGATCTAGGCGTTGCAGATGTAATAACGGCGAAGCCTCACTGTCTAATTGCTCTAACTGATGTTGCGCAAAGTAACCAATTCTTAAATCTTTAGACTGTTTTTCCTTACCACTTTGCAGTGCTAGTTCACCTGACAATAATTTGATCAGTGTCGACTTGCCTGCCCCGTTGTGACCTAACAAGCCAATTCTGGCTCCCGCATCGACTTTCAATGATACTTTTTTTAGTATTGAAACATCACCATAGCCAATACTGGCTTTCTCAATAGAAACTAATTGTGATGGTGTTGATTCTGGCTCGCGGAAATGAAAATCAAACGGCGAATCAACATGTGCCTGGCTGATAACTTTCATTCTTTCTAAGGCTTTTACACGACTCTGAGCTTGTCTTGCTTTCGTTGCTTTGGCTTTAAAGCGATCAACAAACGATTGCATATGTTTTATTTCGCGTTGCTGCTTCTCATAAGCAGCCTGTTGCACACTCAGTTGCTCCGCGCGGCGAATTTCAAAGTCTGAGTAATTACCTTTATATAAAGCAATTTGCTGATGCTCCAAATGCCCAATATGGGTCACTACTCGATCCAGAAAATCGCGGTCATGCGAAATAAGCAGTAACGTTCCCGTATAAGCTCGCAACCAATCTTCTAGCCAAATAACCGTATCAAGATCTAAATGGTTAGTCGGTTCGTCAAGCAACAATAAATCAGAGCGGCACATCAGTGCCTGGCCTAAATTTAAACGCATCCGCCAACCACCGGAAAACGAGGTTACCGGCTGTTGCATTTTTTCATCTTCAAAACCTAAGCCATGCAATAACCGCGAGGCTCGGCTTTTGGCAGTATAACCATTAATCGCTTCCATCTGCGCATAGTAGTGAGCTAAAGCTTCGCCATCATGCTCGCCATCGGCGGCTGCAATACTGGATTCGAGTTCACGTAATTGTGTATCGCCATCCATTACGTAATCAATCGCACTACGATCGACAGCTGGGGTTTCCTGAGCAACGTGAGCAATAACAGTATTCGGCGGCAATGAGAAATCGCCTGCGTCTGCATGGATTTGATCCATCACCATCGCAAAAACACTGGACTTACCCACACCATTAGCACCAGTCACGCCGACCTTTTGGCCGGCATGAATAATTAAACTAACATCGATGAGTAATTCGCGAACGCCGCGGCGTAGTGAAAGGTCTTTTAACTTCAGCATATAATGAGGGTCAATGAATCTCTTATCTACTTATGAATCTAAACAACAACATTTAGTCTTCTGGCACACCCTGCCAAAGCATTTCATAACCAAGCTCATAGGTTTCTTCACAGTAGTCTTTCAAAGCAGAGAACTTCTCATTAAAGGTCTTATCAGCATGCGAAGCTTCATGTTGTTCAAATGATTCCCAATAGGTCGCAATAACAATATGATCTTCGGTCATTTTCTTGGAATCAAACGAACCTTGCTCAGAAATAAAACCAGTATATTTATAAACCTGTCCACCAATGAAGCCACCTTTATCATCTCCATAAGTATTTTTTACCACATTACACATTTCACCCAATGCTAGCTCTACATCGGTGACACTTACGCCATCTTTCAGCTTCACAACATTGAACAACATAACACAGCCAAAAGGGATACTTATTGGTTCAAACATAACCTACTCCATATAATGATGATTACTAATGAATGTGACAGCATACAGGGTATGCCGTGTTTACGCAGGCTTCCTTTTCTGTGTTCGCTCGAGTATCGCTTGTTTCTGCTTATCAGAAGAGGCTTGCCAGTGTTTTATTTCTTGTAATGAACGAAAACAACCCATGCAAATTTCGTTCTCATCCAGACAACAGTTTCTTATGCAGGGGGATTCAATATTTACTTTGTTCATTCGCTTGTACTACGATGTGGGCTTATTAAATATTGTTCGCAGTATTTTTATAAACAACAGTATTGAAGCACCACCATGCATAATAACCAGATCAAATATATCAACTGGTTTAACCAAGTTACCATCAGCCAGCATTTTTAGTTTTTCCCATAAATGAGGTTCGGGGAACACCGGTAGTATTGCCATTATCGCCGCAACGGCTATTAATGGGAGGAAATTAATTTTATCTAGCCACTTCATCATTATTTCTCAAATATTATCTAGTTTAACAACGCGTCCAGCTTTTGGATAAGCTCAGGACTGTCCCAACGAATAGCACCATTGACGCCATACTTAATTTTACCATCTGGTCCAATCACAAAGGTAGAAGGATAAACTAACACCTTCCATTGTGCCGAGACACTGCCATCTTCGTCCAAAAGCACAGGAAAATCCACCTTCACTTTTTGTAAAAAGGACTTAACTACTTGTTTGTCTTCGGCATAATTTACCGATATCAATTCAAAGTTCTTATCTACCATTTTAGCACGCAAATTATTCAGCGAAGGAATTTCTTCCACACAAGGCGGGCACCAACTAGCCCAAAAGTTAACCACCGTGACTTTTCCCAAATATTTCTCACGCTGTATTCTTAGGCCGCTTATATTTGTTAGGTTTAAGCTAGGTGCTTTAAAATCAGCAGTGAACTTCTGCAGCCCTCCTGCCGTACTGGATGGCATATTAAGTTTAGCGGGTAATGTCATTGCTATTGGGTTTGATGATGTTTTCGCCAATAACCCAAACAGTGATTTTAATTCTGCAGGCAAGCTTTTGAGTAGGTTAAGTGTTGCTTTAACTTTATCTTCAATGTAGAAAATACCCGTGACATCTTGAACGATTTTCACATACACTGGTGCACCGCCTTGCCGTAGTTTGCTGACTAAACCATCGACTTGCCAACGATTACCCCGCTTTCCAGCCTGATACACCATAATGGGAATATTACTGGCAGATGCTATTGGGACATACTCTGCCTCCAGACCCAAGGCAGGAATCGAGCTATATAGCTCTGGCGAAAACATGACTATCCCAGAAAAGTAACTAACGTCAGGGTTACCTTGTTGCTGAAGCTGCCATAATCGTGCCCCACGCAACGCAGGAATTGCACCATAAGCACGTGAGATCAGCGTAACTTGTTTTCCACTATGCTGATAAGCCGCGGTAATAAGGGCCGCCACATATTTACCATCTTGAGCACGCTGGGTTGAAGTGGTTGTGGGTAAAAACAAATTTTCCGGAATATCTGCTATCCAAGTTTCAACCCCAAGCTTGGCCAACTCTTTAGCTGTTTGGCTAATTCGCTCCAGCGAGCCATTCGTAGGGTTAATCCATAACGCTAATTTAGTTCCTGTCGCAGCGTAGCGTGTGATGCTGAAATTCTGTTCGAGCACTTCAACTTCAAGTTCTTCTCCTGCCAATACCAATGCGATGGCAAACTTGCATAACAATATAAGGCTTAGCCATGTAACAATTGTATTATTTTTCACTGCATACCTATTTTTCGTAGCTATATTAATGATGGCCGTATTTTTCTATAAAGCGATTAATCTGCTCTAGCATCGGTTGTACATTATTATAGTTAATCTTTATCTGTGAATGTGCTTGTGCACAGTTTATCGAAAAACCGGGGAAACTTTCGATAAATAATTCACGAGATTGCCGTATTTCTTGCTGTAATTGTTGCTCAGTCTGTGTTGAGTTCAGCGCCATCTGAAACTGATTAACATCAAGCTTCAATGCCTCTGCTAGTGAAACTAATGTGTCTTCATCAGACGGGTTTCGTGCTTGACGGTAATATGCTTCTTGTATGGCTGTAGTCATTACTTCATCAAATTGCTGCCCCTGTTGCCGCGCCGCTATAACAGCTCGACAGGCAGGGTAAGTTGAACGACGTGGCTGGCATTGTTGCCAAAAACCGAAGTTAAACTTTGCGGTCGGAATCGTTTCTTCAATTTGCCGCCAGGTTTGCTGTAATAGTTGCTTCATTGCTTCTGGCATCGGTGATTCATTATCAGGAGCCAACCCACCCAACAGTCGTTGTACGCACACGGCTTTGGGTAAAGCGTCTAATAATTCGCCTAATACCGGTGCGAAGCCCCAGCACCAGCTACACATCGGGTCATGAACGTAATAAAGGGTAATGTTTTTTTCGGCCATATTTTCTAGTAGTTGTGATAGTTTATATAAGGTAATTAGCGCTGAATTTTAATTTTCTCTGCCAAGGCGATACACTCGAAATTCAATAACAATAGGAGTATCCGCAATGCAGAAAGGCGATAAAGGAATTGCTTTAAATGTATGTAAAACTCTGTTGATCTTAACCGCCATGACGGTTGTCTTAATCGCTTTGTCCAACATGATTACTTAACTTTCACTGTTTGCCAACTTGCTCAGGCAAACGCTTGAGCAAGTTGTTCTAACCCTTTCCCTAATTATATCTACTTTGACACAGTCTAAAGCTCACTGCACGACTCCTTCGGCTATTGATCTAGATCAATTTTAATTTCCTTTCTCTATGCCAACATCATAAAGACATAATAATAGGAGAGCCGGTTATGCTACATAATGATGATAAGCAAATTTCCACTAACCTAGGTATTACTGTTGCGGTGTTACTTGGCATTATGATGGTGCTAATCGCCTTATCAAACCTTATCGGTTAACCTTTTAACCCATTCATTGGCGTAAAAGGAAAGGCGGTAGGGAGTCACGCTCATGACCTCTCTACCGTCGCTTAGAAACACTTCTCCGTCACTAGCCAGCTAACGTTCTGGCTGCTAGTCTGTGGTTCATTCTAGTCAGTTAAAGTTATTCTCATGGGACGATGGCGTCCGCCACAGCAACGTGGCTCACACTACATCACAGCCGAAGGTCATCATAGCCTTGATCAGGAATTAAAAGCTCTGTGGCTAACCCGCAGGGAAGTCACTGCTGCGCTCTCTGCAGCCGCTGCTGAAGGTGATCGATCAGAGAACGCAGAATATATCTACCGTAAAAAACAATTAGCCGGCATCGACAGGCGAATTCGCTACTTACAAAAGCGATTAGACGAACTGGTAATTGTTGACCACCCGCCTGCTGACACCAATGCAGTTTTCTTCGGTGCCTGGGTAACTCTCGAAGACGATGACGGTAGCGAAATCACCTATCGTATTGTTGGGCCTGACGAATTTGACGTTGAAAAGGGCTATATCAGTATGGATGCACCCGTTGCCCGTGCGCTATTAAAAAAATCACTGGATGATGAAGTCGCGGTTACCTTGCCCGGTGGGGCTAAGCACTATGTCATTACAGCTATTCGTTACCAGTAATTATGCGTAAAATATAGCGCTAGCGAGAAGTGGGTAGCCATTCACTTAACGCTTTTTCTCATGCACAATGCAATTTAACTCATTTGCCGAGAAGTCTTATGCTTTTACCCAAATTGTCTGCCGCTAGCCTACTTGGGCTTTTATTACTTATTAACCTATCATTCAGCCCCATTAGTAGTCAGGCAAAACAAAACTGCTCATCGTTATTGGATCGTGATGTGCGAACATTAGCCGGCAAAGAAACCGTTAACTTATGTAATGCTTATCAAGGCAAAGTGGTGCTAATTGTCAACACTGCCAGCAAGTGTGCTTATACCTACCAATATGAAGGTCTGGAAAAACTCTATGACCAATACAAAGATAAAGGCTTAGTCGTATTAGGCTTCCCTTCCAATGATTTTGGCCGCCAGGAACCGGGCACTGAAAAAGTCGTCAAAGATTTTTGCCGCATGACTTATGGTGTGCAATTTCCAATGTTTAATAAAACCAGTGTCCGCAAAAACAATGCCGACCCACTTTATCAGGCACTGGGTAAAAAAGCCGGCGAGTTTCCGCGCTGGAATTTTCACAAATATTTATTGGATAGAAATGGCGAATTGGTGGGCAGTTACCGCAGCCGAGTTGAACCACTGGGTAACAAACTAATTGGTGCTATCGAAAAGCAGCTTTAAATTTACTCAGAGAAATTTTTCCAAAAGCTGCGTAAACCAACAACCGCACCCGGAAGTAGTTCAATCAGCATTTCGTGCTCGTCTTCATCAATGTCGACTTCTTCACCACTGTGCAACATCGCCAACTTGGCAATTGGCGCAAGTAAGGATTCTTCACTCGAGGTCATCACGTCCCAGCGCTCTTCGTCTTCACTCACCGCTAGCATGAAGCCAAAACACCAACCTTCATAGACTTCAATAGTTTCGCCTTCTTCTTCCATTTCAATAACCATCGGCTCGAATGGATCGCCCGATGCCAGCATAGCGGCAACTTCGCCATTCAAACGCCGCATTAAGTTTTTCATTTTTTGTTCTGTTGCCTCGTCGGCAAAATCAGGTTCGCCCCAGATCATTTGCATCCAGCTGGCTTCATCACCGGCATCGCTGCACACCTGTAAAGCGGTTAAGTAACCATGCGCTTCATCAATGGGTAGGCATTGCTGCCCTTCCACACTGAGCAAAAAACTATCTAACTCAACATATTCTTGCTCGGTTAATGGATTATCGATATCGGCTGGCATGGCGTATTCCTAGAAGGCTAAAACAAACAGTGAGGTGAGACAGCATTTTACAATAGTTTAGTGCATAATGCGCTGCATTATTATCAATCGTGCAACAATAACGAGAAAACCCTAATGACTGAATCGGATTACAATCAACTGTACGAAAAAACAATCGACAACCTAGAAAGTCGTCTTGATGAGATTGGTCCCGATTTCGATTATTTAACGGAACAAGGAATTTTGACCTTAAGCTTTGATAACGGCACTAAAGTGATTATCAACAAGCAAACTCCTTTGCTACAACTGTGGGTGGCGAGTGCCGGTGGCGGTCATCACTTTGATTACGATGAAACATCACAACAGTGGATTGACGACAAGACTAAAGAGTCTCTTATTCCAGCGCTAAACCGTTATGTCAGTGACCAATCAGGCGAAGAGATTAAGTTTAATTAATTACATCCGCTTCGAGTAACGCAGTTTGGCATTAAACCGGTCAGTGGGTAGGTCACCAACCGGTCGACTATAGATTGAATCTTTTAAGTACTTCATTTCCTCATCAACCAAATCTTCAACTAAATCGATATACCAGGCCTTACGCTTACCCGCTTCACCCGGTGACCATCGATAGCCGCGTTTTTTCAGTAAATCTTTTTTATCAAACGGTGCCCCTTCGGCCCAGACTCTGACTTCCGTGCGACGCGCATTGTCTAACAAGCGTTTTAACACCGGCTCACCACTAACTGGCAGTTTCCGGCTGAGGATTTCAATCCCGGCTTGGCAGTCAATCGTTGCACGATGACCTTCGTAAAAGAAACCATATTTATAGGCAAGAAACTCTAACTTAACGCCTTCCATGCCTTCTTCATTCCAGTCAATGTCGGCAATAGAACAGCCCCAGGAAATATCTTCAAAATCTTTCAATGCATTCTCAACAAAGGGCCGATCAAAACGCGCATTATGAGCGATAACAATAACAGCACTGGTAAGTAAATCTTTTACCTGTTGCCAATCAATTGACTGACCTGCAACAGCTTCATCAGTGATGCCGGTTATTTTGGTAATAATTTCTGGGATAGGAAAGCCCGGATCTTGCAGGGCATTATATTCAGGTAATAATCGATAAATATTACCGCCCGCATCAAATTCAAACGGGACTAGTGCAACCTCAATAATGGCGTCTTCTTCCGAGTCCATGCCTGTGGTTTCCGTATCAAGATAGATGCCGATACGGCGTTCAGCTTCACCTGGCGGACAGTATTGCTCTACTGGAGAGAAGCGTTTAATGACTTTATAGTCACCGGTATCGGTCAGTTGTTTTATCAGCTCATCATGCACGGCTAAGTTCGCTCTAGGTTATTTTCGTACCATTGTTACATTGCCGCTATGACCATGCCAGCGAAACCGCAACTTCAGCGCCAAAATATTATAGAATAGGCCTAACTCAAGGTTCTGGAATTCTCATGGCGATTAATTGGTACCCCGGCCACATGCACAAGGCCCGCAAGCAAATGGAAGAGGTGCTGCCGAATGTTGACCTGATTATTGAGGTACTGGACGCACGGATTCCGTTCAGCAGCGAAAACCCGATGATTAACCGATTGCGCCAATACAAGGGAATGAATAAGCCCTGTATCAAAGTCCTGAGCAAAAGTGATTTAGCAGATCCTGAGGTCACCCAACTATGGGTTGAATCGCTGGAAAAAGAACAAGGCGTCAAAGCCCTGCCATTAACCACTGATCAGCCTTCACAAGCAATGAAGTTACTGCCGCTTTGCCGATCACTGTTTCCCGAACGGGAGCAGAACAAAAAACCGATTCACACTATGATCATGGGTATTCCCAATGTTGGTAAATCAACCCTGATCAATACCCTCGCTGGCCGTATTATTGCCAAAGTGGGCAACGAGCCTGCGGTAACCAAACGTCAGCAACGCATCGATTTGGGTAATGGCGTTATTTTGTCTGACACCCCCGGGATTTTATGGCCCAAAATCGATATTGAAGACAGCGGTTACCGGTTGGCCACCACCGGCGCGATTCGCGACACCGCCATGGACTACGATGATGTCGCCTTCTTCGCGGTCGAATACTTAATGCAGGCCTACCCTGAATTGCTTAAAGCCCGCTATCAATTTGATGCCTTGCCCGAAGCTCCCATGCAATTACTAGAGCAAATAGGTCGAAATCGTGGCTGCCTGCGCGGTGGTGGTGGTGTTGATTTAAATAAGGTCTCTACGCTAGTGATTAAAGAACTTCGCGCCGGTACCATTGGCCGAATCAGCATGGAAACCCCTATTCTAGTAGAACAAGACAAATTAGCACTAGAGCGCATCCTCGCTGAGAAAGAAGAAAAGAAAGCCGCCCGCAAGAAAGCCTTCAAAGAAAAACGCCGACAACAGGCCGCCGCCAAAGCCTCACGCCGAGAATAATAGCCCTACACAACATACTGACATTTTGGGTATAATGCCCCGCTATTACAATTTAGTCATTTGCGCTGGTATTACGCACCAGTTAGCCGAACAGGATTATTATCATGTCACGTATTGTCGTCGCGGCGTTGTATCACTTCGTCAAATTAGAACACTTTCAAGCCCTGCAACAACCGCTTCTTGAGGTTATGTTAGCCAATAATGTTAAGGGTACTCTGCTACTCGCCAGTGAGGGCATTAATGGCACCGTCGCCGGATCACAAGAATCCATTGATTTTTTACTTAACTGGCTGCGAAACGAACCGCGGTTGGCAGACCTCAAACATAAAGTCTCATACAACGACAACATGCCATTTTACCGCACACGGGTAAAACTGAAAAAAGAAATCGTCACCATGGGTGTCGAAGGCATTGATCCAAATCACGTCGTCGGCACTTACGTGAAGCCCAAAGACTGGAATGCCTTAATCAGCGATCCTGACGTGCTGTTGGTCGACACCCGTAATGATTACGAAACTGCGATCGGCACCTTTAAAGATGCTATCGATCCTGAAACTGAAACTTTCAGACAATTTCCAAAATTCGTTAACGACAACCTTGATCCTAAACAACATAAAAAAGTGGCGATGTTTTGCACTGGCGGGATTCGCTGCGAGAAATCAACCGCCTACTTAAAAGAACAAGGTTTCGATGAGGTCTACCATTTAGAAGGTGGCATTCTGAAGTACTTAGAAGAAGTACCCAAAGAAAAATCTTTATGGGAAGGGGAATGCTTTGTCTTCGACAGCCGTGTCAGCGTTGATCACGATTTAAATAAAGGTAGTTACGACCAATGCCATGCCTGTCGTCTACCTATCACTGAAGAGGATAAACAAAGCGACAAGTATGTGGCCGGTGTCAGCTGCCCACATTGCTTTGATAAAAAATCAGATGCCCAACGGCAACGTTATTCTGCCCGCGAAAAACAAATGCAATTATCCAAAAGCCGTGGTGAAACGCACATTGGCTCAGACGTTAGTAAACAAAACACACTTCGCAGAAGTGCTAAATACAAAGCCCGCGAACCCAAGAAGAAATACGACACACACCGTTAAGCATTAACAGTGGCAGTCATTCATGCTGGTTACCAAGCAGATGAACCTGGCTCTCCTTTGTAGGGGCCAATAATTTCATCGGTAACCCAACCGCCATAAAAACCGCCTAACTGCGATCGTACCCGCTCACCATCGACATAACACTCGACGCGTGACGGATAAAAAGCCAGATAATTTTTTATCTTATTCATTTCGTCGTAGGTCTCAGGGTAGTACCACGCCACGTTCTCATAAAGCTGCCCCGCTATCTGGCAATGGTAATAAGCGGCATGACCTTTCCATTCACAAAACGAATGTTCACTGCTCGCACTAAGTAAGTCCATATTCACCGCCTGCGGTGGAATATAAAACGTTGGTGGGCTCGCTGTTTCCAACACCCGAACAGCTTCATGCGTATCGGCTATTAGCGCATCACCAATTTTCACCTGCACATGACGATTATCAACCACCAATGCCGGTGGTCTTGGGTAATCCCACACTGACTCTTGCTCAGCAGTCGGCGTGAGTGCAAAATCTGGGCGCTTATCCCCTCGGTTGTGCCACCCTGAACGGGCTTTTTCTAATATTTCATCATCCATGACACTTTCCTCTATCGCTTAACGACTTTCAAACAATACATACAATATCTTAACTGCATTCCTTAGACTACAAAGCTAGTCTTAGGAAAATAGGCTGGCACGCTCAGATCTTAGCTATTCCCGTGCTATTTAGGTCTTAATATGGGCGCAAAATAGCCGTTAATAGCAAGCAAACAGGCTAATCTCCAATAAAACACCCAAAATAGTCATTTTGGTTCACATCTTTGGCTCATTTTGCTCTATAATGCGGCGCCGCTTCTCCCTTTATAAGGTTAGCTGGGAGATAGGCACTTTTGGAGAAATGCTGGCCGTGGTCAATCGCCGCATTCAATTACTGATTAACAACAGAGTAAAGTCATGACTGATTTATCAAAATACAGAAATATAGGCATTTTCGCCCACGTGGATGCGGGTAAAACAACGACCACGGAACGAATCCTGAAATTAACAGGCAAAATTCATAAAACCGGTGAAGTACATGATGGCGAAGCCACCACTGACTTCATGGAACAAGAAGCTGAGCGCGGTATTACCATTCAGTCAGCAGCGACAAGCTGTGAATGGGATGGCCATCGCATGAACATCATCGACACACCAGGACACGTTGACTTCACTATTGAAGTATACCGTTCACTGAAAGTGCTTGATGGCGGTGTCGGCGTATTCTGTGCCTCAGGTGGTGTTGAGCCACAATCTGAAACAAACTGGCGTTACGCCAATGACTCAGGCGTTGCCCGAGTTATTTTCGTTAACAAACTAGACCGTCTTGGCGGCGACTTTTACCGCGTAGTTGATCAAGTCGAAAACATACTCGGCGCTAACCCGCTGGTGATGGTGCTACCTATCGGCATCGAAGATGACTTCACTGGTCTGGTTGACCTGTTAACTCGCAAGGCTTACATCTGGGATGATTCTGGCTTGCCAGAAAACTTCACTGTTGAAGAGCCACCTGCTGACATGGCTGACAAGATTGAAGAATGGCGTGAGAAACTGATCGAAACCGCCGTTGAGCAAGACGATGACCTGATGGAAGCCTACCTGGAAGGTGAAGAACCTTCTATTGATGACCTCAAAAAATGTATTCGTAAAGGCACTATCGCACTCGACTTCTTCCCGACTTACTGTGGTTCTGCGTTCAAGAACAAAGGTATTCAACCTGTGCTAGACGCGGTTGTTGATTTCTTACCTGACCCAACTGAAGTGCCACCACAGGCTGAAACTGATGAAGAAGGTGAAGAAACGGGCGAATTCGCTATCGTCGATCCTGAAAAACCTTTCCGCGCATTGGCTTTCAAGATCATGGACGACCGTTTCGGCGCCCTGACCTTTATCCGCGTTTACTCAGGTGTATTGAATAAAGGCGACTCCGTTTTGAATACCTTCACCGGTAAAACAGAACGTATCGGCCGTATCGTTGAAATGCACGCTGATGAGCGTATTGAACTTGAAGGTGCTCAAGCTGGCGATATTGTTGCCGTCGTGGGGATGAAAAACGTACAAACTGGTCACACACTATGTGATCCGAAAAACCCGGGCACACTTGAGCCAATGGTTTTCCCAGACCCAGTCATCTCAATCGCTGTTGCACCGAAAGACAAGGCTGCTTCTGAGAAACTCGGTATTGCTATCGGTAAGATGGTGAAAGAAGATCCTTCTTTCCGCGTTGAGACTGATGAAGACTCAGGTGAAACCATCCTTAAAGGCATGGGCGAATTACATCTGGATATTAAAGTTGATATCCTCAAGCGTACTCACAGCGTTGAAGTTGAAGTCGGTAAACCACAAGTGGCTTACCGCGAAACAATTACTCAACGTACTGAAGACAGCTACACGCATAAGAAACAATCTGGTGGTTCAGGTCAATTTGCGAAAATTGATTACATCATTGAGCCTGGCGAACCGGGTACCGGCTTCGAATTTGAATCAAAAGTAACCGGTGGTAACGTACCTCGTGAATTCTGGCCTGCCGTTGATAAAGGCTTTAAAAACAGCATGGATAACGGTGTACTTGCCGGCTACCCTTGCCTTGATTTTAAAGTAACTTTGATGGATGGTGCTTTCCATGCCGTTGACTCCTCTGCTGTTGCTTACGAAATTGCTGCCAAAGCGGCTTATCGTCAAACCATGCCTAAAGCGGGTCCACAGTTGATGGAACCTATCATGAAAGTTGATGTGTTCACTCCTGACGACAACGTTGGTGATGTGATTGGTGACCTTAACCGTCGCCGTGGCATGATCAAGGATCAGGAAAAAGGCCCAACAGGTGTTCGTATTAAAGCAGAATGTCCATTGTCTGAAATGTTTGGTTACATTGGTGACTTGCGCACCATGACTTCAGGTCGTGGCCAGTTCTCAATGGAGTTCTTACACTACTTACCATGTCCTAAGAATGTGGCTGAAGTGGTTATTAAGGAAGCTCAAGAACGCGAAGAAGCGAAGAAAAAGAAATAATTTTTCTACTCGTAATAAAAAAGGGTCGGCAATTGCCGACCCTTTTTTTTATGCCTTGAATAAATTATTCAAACACTACTATTGCCCCATCAGCAATGAATAACTCAATCCTACTAATGCACAAGCGGCAATGACTTTAACGATACCAATATTAAACTTAAACAAAGCAACAAACGCCGCCGCACCAACCACCGCCGCTATCCACTCAAAATCCGTTAACCAATCTGCTCCCGTCTCCAGACCTTGTGGCCACAACACATGGTAAGCAAAAAACACTGCCAAGTTTAAAATCACCCCAACCACTGCCGCGGTAATACCGGTTAACGGCGCGGTGAATTTCACATCATGTCGTGTCGCTTCAACCGAAGGGCCACCCATTAGGATAAATAGAAACGAAGGTAAAAAAGTAAACAAGGTCGCAATACCCGCGCCCGCAGCACCGGCCAATGGCAATAATTCAGGGCCAAAAATTTCTTTACTCCAGGCACCAACAAAGCCCACATAAGCCACCACCATGATCAGTGGACCCGGAGTCGTTTCGCCCAATGCCAATCCATCAATCATTTGCGTGCCACTTAGCCACGCATATTCTTCAACCCCGCCTTGATACACATAAGGCAACACTGCGTAAGCACCGCCAAAGGTCACCAACGCCGCTTTGGTAAAGAACCAACCCATTTGGGTTAGCGTGCCTTGCCAGCCATAAGCATAAGTCAGTGACACTATAACTGCCGCAAAAATGAATAAGCCCACCACGCCAAATAGAATAAAGCGGCTCCATTTAAAACGTGCATGTTCTGGAATCGGTGTGTCATCATCAATCAGCGCTGGCCCATAAGAATCTTTTGATGAACCATGACCACCACCAGTTTTAAACTTCTCTGGGTCAAACCGTGAACCCACATAACCGAGAACACCGGCAGCCAAGACGATATACGGAAAAGGAATTTCAAAAGCGAAGATAGCGACAAAGGCCAATACGGCCATCGCCCGTAGTATATTATTATGTAACGCACGTGATCCGATACGATAAGCAGCGAACACAACTATCGCTGTCACTGCTGGCTTAATACCATACAAAATACCGGCCACAACAGGTACGTCACCGTATGACAGATATACCCAGGTTAACGCCATTAAAATAAACAACGACGGCAACACAAACAGCATTCCCGCAGCAATGCCTCCACGAACACCGTGCATTAACCAACCAATATAAGTGGCTAACTGTTGTGCCTCAGGCCCAGGTAAGACCATGGTGTAGTTAAGCGCATGTAAAAAACGGTGCTCAGAAATCCAACGACGTTTTTCCACCAGCTCCTGATGCATCATGCTTATCTGCCCAGCTGGGCCACCAAAACTAATAAAGCCTAACTTCAGCCAATAACGAATCGCTTCCAAAAAGGAAACCGGTTGCGGCTTTTCGGTTGCTGCGGCAATAGTCGACACTTTTTAACACCTTATTTTTTTGTTTTTATTATTTAATATTTATTTAAATTTATTCAAATTCCATGGAACGGAAAATTTGCCCCGCATTAGAGCGAGATAGAAATTCAGACGTTGGCAAATGCGCATAAGCAGATTGATCAATCTTATAAGCGTCTTGCAAACTACCGCCTTCATCTAATAATACTGAGATTTTACCGCGCAAGTAGACTAGGTAGTCTTTTGTGTAACGAGTAACTTCTGTCATGTCAGTCGGATCACCATGACCAGGAATAACGTATTTTGCCTGTAAACCTTCAAACTTATCCCAGGTCTCAATCCAACCGGCGGTATCAGTGTGATCAAATAACGGCAACATGCGTTGATGGAAAGCCATGTCACCTGATATCACCACGCTTTTTTGTGGCAACCATACTAGGATATCACCTGGGCTATGAGCCGGACCAAGGCGTAATACATCGATCTTCACTCCACCCAACTCTAAGTGCATTTCATCTTTGAAAGTCTTATCCGGCATCGCAAAGGTAGTTCCTTCACCTTCTTCTTTTAGCCGGCCTTTCATATTTTCGAGAATGCCTTCGCCATGTTCTTCAATTTCTTTCGCCGCGTCTTCATGAGCGATCACTATTGCACCCTGTTCTTGCCAATAACTGGTGCCAAGCATGGCATGTGCTTGACCATTTTCCAGCACCACATATTTCACTGGTTTATCGGTGATTTTTTTAATTTCGGCATGCAAGGCTTTGGCTAATAAATAGTTAGCCCCTGCATTCATGATCAGCACGCCTTCATCCGTTATCACAAACGATAAATTATTATTGTGGCCACCATTGGCATAGGTCATTGGCGCCGTCGCACCAATCGCAGACCAGACACCGTCAACCACCTTCTGAGGTTTATCATAAAGCAGCGTATCCGGTGCCTTATCACTATTATATAAAGCATCGCCAGTTAATGGGGCTGCTTTTGCTGCCTCCACAGAAGCTTCTGATCCAGCCCTAGCACTCGCATTTTTGCTTGCCGGCTCAGAGCCCGCATCGCAACCGAGCACAAGCAGGAATGGTAACAATAGTGATAATCTTTTAATTTTTTTATACATGTTGTTGACCTCGTTCATCCATGTTCATATAACCAATTGGATTGATGTATTCAATTCATTATTTTGGCTACTTCAACCCTTGCTGTCTACGCTATTTAGAATAAATTCGAGTATTGCCAACTTGGTCGGCGGGCTTGTTTTTTTGCAAACAGCCCTTATCTAACAAGAATATAGTTAACTGCGAAAAATAGCCATGACCGACAAGCTCAGACTGGTGTGCCCCACGTGCGCCACCATTAATCAATTCAGCCAAACTCGATTACATGACAAACCTAATTGTTCATCATGTAAAGAGCCATTAATGAAGCAAAGCCCTATCGCCGTCAGCGGAGCGCTATTAGCGAAACATATTAAACATTCAGGGGTACCCGTTTTAGTTGATTTCTGGGCGCCCTGGTGTGGGCCTTGTAAAGGATTTGCCCCGATCTTTAATCAATTCGCAACACAAGCCGAACCAAACATCCGACTTCTCAAACTGGATACCGAGGCCAACCAGCAAGCTGGCGCTGAATATAATATTCGTTCTATTCCAACATTAGCGATATTTAAAGATGGCAAAGAGATTGGGCGCATGTCAGGCGCACTGAGTGGACCGCAATTAGCACAGTGGGTGAATCAGCAACTACAAGGTTAAGGAAAAGTTAGTCGTCTAGGCTGTCGACAGATTGCCATTGTGAACTTGCTTCCCAAACCCAGCTTTGTTTAAAGAAGAAGCGTTTTTTCTGTTCATCTTCTGAAATGGCATCACCGCGTATTTTCAAGGTGAATGAACCCTTACTTTTCAACGGCACAGGGCCCAACCGGCTATAACAATTAACATCTTTTTCATCGCAGACGGCTATCTTTGTAAAGGCCAGGGTTTTTTCATTTGCCAATAACCAGATGGGTTGTTCTCCAGTTCGTTTTTTAGAATATTGAACCTTGGTATTTGAAGGGAAGACTTCTTGCCGAGCACCACTGTCATACTCAATAATGAATTGAGAAAAAATCACTTGCTCAATTTCTTGTTCAGCGGCGCCTTTGGTATTTAATACAATGCTAATAGCATTATCAGCGCCATCTTTTTGATAATAAAACAGGAATGGCAACACAGTGGTTCGCTGTTTAGCCGCAAACAATTCTATTGTCGGCTCAAAGGGACCTCGTGCCACTTTATCAGGAATCACCTCTCTGAACTTAGCTGAATTGTCACACACGATGCCCCCCGTAAGGGCATAGATTAAACTAGCCGCAAAAAGAATAACTACAATTACCTTGTATCGTGATTTCAGCATAGATTGAGTTATTATAGTCCCTTATTTGAAGTTTACTAATGTAATCCCTAATGTTTTAAGTGAAGCATCACTTTGATTAAAAAGCCAGCACAACTCTTCTTTATCCGAGTCTCCAACCCACACTAAATAGTCTAATGGGCTTTCAGCGACACCCGCTACGGTCTGTTCCATGCCATCTAAACACGCTGTTACATCCCAATAACTCAGTGTTTTCGCTTCAAGATCAAGCATCCATGCCCAGCTGGCAATGTTGCTGTCTTGCATTTGTGCAGCTATAAATCCGCTGTTAAAAATGGCTTCACTACCATCTTGGGATACATCGATCTCAAAATCTATTGCTTTGAGTGAATCAACAACTGCCGACAGTGTTAGAGATTCGGCATTAGAAATCGCTCTTTCTAATAAAGTTAGCATTGAAGCGGGCTTACAGCGATATTTTGTTAGCCTAATTGTTGATTGATTATCGGTGATACATAAAACAGCATTGGTACTCATTTCACGCGCCTGATTAATTATTTAGGGTACAGATATTACGAATAATCAGCAATACTACGGCATATTTATCTAGATCACGACAGTTTTAGCAATTAGCATCATCCCGCTGACACAAAGCAAAACACTGATAATCTGGTTAAACTTTTTTTGCTCGATTTTATGGTGCAAGCGATGTCCTACATACATTGCCAGCACGAGCACCGGCAGTAAAATCAGCACCAACCACAACACATGATGAGTATATAAGCCATTCATGGCATAACCACCGATACGCGCACCGCCATCAATTAAAAATACCATCGCGATACTGGCTCGGAATTGTGTCTTATTTAACTGCCTTAGCTTTAAATAAACCACGTAAAAAGGCCCACCGGTACCAAAAATAGCACTCACGAAACCACCCAGACCACCCGCCAATATTGCCCATTTACGGCCACCATGAAGATCCGACAAACTAAGCAATGAATACAGTGAATAAATAGTAATGAAAATTCCTAACGCCAGCGTTAATGTCGTGGTATCAAGGTTAACTAATAGCCACAAAGCAGCGGCGATAGCGACTAATGAGAATGGAAATAATGGCCAGATATCTCGCCAAACCACCTGTCGGCGTAAGCTAAAACTCTGGTAAAGCGTGCCGCCGTAACTCAGCAAACCCAGCGCAGGCACTATCACCGAAAGTGGTAGAAAAAATGCCAATAACGGAATAGCAATGAGGCCTGAACCAAATCCTGACAGGCCTTTTACCATGTAAGCGATGAAGACGATCATAATCGCTAACATTATCTGCGGGAGACTAACTTGAAGGAGCACAGCAAACATAGTCTTAATCAATAAAAAAGGCTGGCCAACGGCCAGCCTTTTTTGTAATAACCACGTTAGAAATTAATCTGAACGGTTAGTTGTTTCCAGCAGGTGATAACCAAACTGAGTTTTAATTGGACCATGTACGACATTGGTCGCTTCGTTAAACACAACAGTATCAAACTCAGGTACCATCTGGCCTTGGCCAAATTCACCTAAATCACCGCCGCTCTGACCTGATGGGCAAGAGGAATGTTGCTTAGCAAGGTCGGCAAAATCTGCACCGTCTGCAATCTGTTGTTTCAGGTCGTTACACAGTTCTTCTGTAGAAACGAGGATATGTCTAGCGCTGGCAGTGGCCATAAAAGCTCTCCTAAAGGGATATCAATACATTTTCAAAGCCGCATACTACCAGAATCACAGCTAGGTACAATCTGCTCAACACCGATTTTGGCTATTATTCTGCTAGAATCCTCCCCATGACTGTTTCCACCAATATCATTCTTTGCACCCTTAACGCCCGCTATATCCACGCTTCGCTGGGCGCCCGCTATTTACTGGCCAATATGGGTGATTTAAGACCAATAACGCGGCTAATTGAGCACACAATCAATAATCGTCCCATCGATATCGTTGAAGACTTGCTGCAGCACCAACCATCGATAATTGGCTTAAGTGTTTATATCTGGAATGTGGAAGAAACCCTACAGGTTGTAAAGCTACTGAAAGCCGTTTCGCCGGAGACAGTGATTATTCTCGGTGGCCCGGAAGTTAGTTATGAAGTTGACGAGCAGGCCATCACCAGCCTCGCTGACTTTATCATTATTGGTCAGGGTGATATGGCTTTTGCCGATACTTGTAGACAGATCCTGAATAACACACCGCCATTACAAAAAATCATCCGTCCTGCGCCGTTCTCACTGTCCAATATTCAGTTGCCTTATGCCGAATATAACGATGATGATATTGCCAATCGTATTATTTATGTTGAAGCATCGCGAGGCTGCCCCTTTAAGTGTGAATTTTGTTTATCATCATTAGATAAAACAGTTTATCCATTTGATCTGGACTTATTTCTTGTCGAGATGCAGACACTCTTTAATCGAGGGGTACGCAGTTTCAAATTTATTGACCGGACCTTTAACTTAAAGATTGCCACCAGCATCCGTATTATGGAGTTTTTCCTGGACAAGATGGCAGAGGATCAAGTTTATTTACATTTCGAATTGATCCCCGATCACCTGCCGGAAAAACTGAAAGCAGTATTACAACGCTTCCCTGAACATTCACTACAATTTGAAATCGGCATTCAAAGCTTCAGTCCCGACATTCAAACACTAATTAGTCGAAAACAAGACAATAATAAAACTATTGATAACTTGCGCTGGATACGTCAACACACTCATGCGCATATTCATACTGATTTAATTATCGGCTTACCTAATGAGACTGTTGACAGTTTTGCTGAAGGTTTTAACGCCCTCGTGGCACTTAATCCACATGAGATTCAGGTCGGTATTCTAAAACGTTTACGTGGCACCCCTATTATTCGTCATACTGATGATTATGATATGCGTTATAGCCCAACGGCTCCCTATTCTATCTTAAGTAATTCACTAATCGATTTTTCAACAATGCAGCAACTAAAACGCTTTGCGCGTTATTGGGATATTATTGCCAACTCAGGTCGATTCAAATTTAGTAAAGAGTTGTTACTGGGTGACTCAGCCTTTGAAAGCTTCCTGACGCTGACAAACTGGTTACATCAGGAAAGCGGCCAGACCCATAAAATCTCACTCGAACGAATGTTTACACTGCTATATCGCGCCATGACTGAAGTATTACAAAGAGATGTAGATACAACGATTGAAGTACTTTTACAGGACTATGCTGCGTCAGGCCTTAAAGGTAAACCGGCTTTTTCTAAACAGACAATAACAGCACTCAAACAAACAAAAAATCGGGCTGAATCACGCCAGAAACGCCACCAGATTTCTGGTCATTAAAACAAACCACGATTTTCTCAGTCACTTAGTTTAAGTTGGCTTGACTATGTTCTGTATCGGTAACTCAAACCAGAAACAACTACCACCTTTTTCAATCGCATCATAGCCAATTTCTCCGCCCAATAATTCCACCAAGCGTTTAGTTATCACTAGACCAATACCCGTGCCTTCTATACTGTTAGGACTATCCGTCATTCGCACAAATGGCACAAACAATTGTTCTCTGAGTTCTTCAGGAATACCATGACCGGTATCCGTGACAGTGACTCTAATGCGATCACGCAACACCTCATTCAATTCAACGATGACTTCGCCTTCATCGATGTTGTACTTCACAGCATTCGACATTAGATTAAGTAGTATTTGTTTAAACCTTGTGGCATCAGTATTCATTACAAGACTAGTTTGTAATGTATCACTCATATTGATTTTTATACTTCTTTGATTTGCCATTGATTTAATTAACATAAAACAACTTTTAAATATGCTTGAAATTTCAGTTAATTCAATATTTAAGTCAACCCTGCCTGCTTCCAGCTTAGCAAGGTCAAGAATTTCATTAATAAGGTTTAATAGATGTTCACCTGCATTAACAATCTCTTGCGTATTTTGCAGCTGATCCACGGAGAGAGGCGCTCTTTGATCAATTAATAATAACTGACTAAATCCCATGATGGCATTTAATGGGGTCCGTAATTCATGGCTCATTAACGATAAAAATTCAGATTTGGCCTGATTTGCTTTTTCAGCATCTACTTTCGACTGAATTAACGCCTGTTCATATTGTTTGCGCTCGCTGATATCTCGCGTGGCAGCGATGAGCATGACAGGTTTTGTATCTTGTAAAGCACGCAATGTGATACCGACTGGAAATACAGAGCGATCTTTTCTCACACATGTCGCTTCAATAACATCAGAATTTTCAGCGAGAATTACTTTATCAAACAATGTCGAAACTGCTTCGAGATCGTATTCAATACTAATATCCTGAGGCCCCATGTCGAGAAGCTCGTCTTTATTATAACCAAGGCTTTCCCAACCAGACTTGTTGGCATCAACAAAACGCATCGTTTCACGATCAATAAGGTAAATATTATCTCTTGAACTATCCAGTGCAGCACGAAAGCGTATTAATTCTTGTTCAGCATTCTTACGCTTAGTAATGTCACTAATAGTACAGATAGCACCCTTCTGTTGTCCGTCATCATCGAATATGGGAGAAGTCGCAATGCGGTACCAAATATTATTAGCTGAGAGTTCTGTTTCCATCCAGAACGATGGATTATGACCAACAACCGTTGCGCTGGTCGCATGCTGCTCAGGCGATGTGGTGCCACATAAAACAAGGCGATAATCGCTGCCGATTAGTTCACCATGCTCAATTGAAAATCGTGCCACCATGGCCTTATTAGCACGAATAATTTCACCATCCATATTGACCGTGCAAACAAAGTGGGGAAGAGTATCAAATGTATTTTCCCACTCTTGCTGTTCTTGATTCAGCCCACTTTGTTCGTCAATTCTTTTCATAGTTTTTCACAGTTAATTTTGATAGCCGTCATGACGAACCATGCCACCAACGTAATGTTTAACATCAATACCATAAGCTTCAGCATCTACCACGCCAACAACTTTCAACTCTTCATTGTTTTTAAATAACTCAATATCAAAAAGCCGTGGCACGGGATAAAACTTTTCGTCTTTATCAAGAATCAGCATTAATTTTGGTTCAAGTCGCGCCTTTCGATTCTGAGCGATAACAACGCCTACTTCTCCTGTGCTAAGTAAAACGGTACTACCAATAGGATAAATCCCGATGCACCGGATAAACTCTTCAACCAGCTTACTATCGAAATCTGTCTCTCGCATAGCATAAAGCGCAGTCATTGCCGTGCCAGGTGTTAACTTCTCTCTATCCGCATATTGACTGGTAATGGCTTCATAGAAGTCAGCAATACCGACCATTCTTCCATAGAGTGGAATAGACTTGCCTTTAAGTCCTTGCGGATAACCATGCCCGTCGTATCGTTCATGATGTGTGTAGACAATATCTACTGCGCGGTAGGGCAAATGATAAGATTCATCGCGAAGAAGATCCGCACCAAGAAGTGTGTGCGTCTTCATTATTTCATATTCTTCATCCGTCAAAGCGCCCTTTTTAGCCACAATTTCCAAAGGTACTTTTGCCTGACCAACGTCGTGCAACAATGCACCCAGACCAAGTTCAATCAAGTATTGACGGGAGAAACCAAACTGCCGACCAAACGTCAGCGATAAGGTACAAACATTAAGGCTGTGAGTAATACGCTGCGCATCACATTCATCGAGTAAAGCCAAGAGTGCATGCGCATCAGGATTACGAATAATACTATCGACGATAGAAACAACTGCCGTTTTAGTCGCCGCCGTGTTTATGGCCGCACCAGAACGAATATCGTCATACAGGGAATCAACTACTTCAACAGCTATGGCTCTGGCTTCCTTAGCAGGAATGAGCTCATCTTCAACACTGACATCATCTTGATACTCGACATCTTTGAGCAACTCACTATCAGGTAGCCAAAACTTCTCGCGTTGCTCAATGATTTTCTTTTGTGTTTTACTATCCGTCGTTATCGAAGGTTTTGTAACGACATGTGTCGATTTATCAAGATCGATAAAAACATAATCACAATGTTCCTGAAGTTTTTCGATATCTTCAACACTACGAATATAGAACCCCTGAAACTTAAAGGGTAATTCGATCCATGGTCGATCCAGTTCGCGCACAAACATACCAAACTTCAGCTGAGTCACAGAGACTTCACATTTTTTGTAGCTGATTACCTTGATATTGACACCTCAGAAAAAATTGGCACTTGAACGACAAAGTACCTCCTTTTACTGTATCGGTCTGTATTTATTATAGTTTAATTTTGATGCGGTTTTAACGCTACTAACCTGTACAAACCCAAAATCATTACGAAACAGAAATTTGTTAGATACTCATCCTCTTATTATGAAATATCATTCTCTAGAATTTATTCCTCTACAGCATTTAGTCCCATTCTCGCCAGCCGCGCATAGTGGGATAATAAAGCCCCATTCGCACAGGATTGGTTTGCGTCTTTTGTAATGCATCGGCATAGCGCTGAAGCTGTGGTTGGTATCGTGTTTGCTCACTATCAAGAAAATCTTCAACATCACTACCTTCGTGATGTCCCGTCTTATAATCAATCACCCATCGAGTACCTTGCTCATCAATAAACGTGCGGTCGATAATCATATGTCTGATCTCATCGTCTATGATTGCCGTTATGGGTAATTCGCAACTTGCTTGCTGATGATCATTAATCACAATCCAACGTCCACGTTCATCATCTATTGTGTTATTAATCGCCAGCATAACTCTGTCTACTGCCAAACCAATTTGCTCAATGGCAACACCTTCCTTGTAGAGCATTTGTTTGGCAACCGCCGGAAATCCCTTTAGCTTAATCTCACTCATAGAATTAGCACTAGCAATATACTGCAAAAACCGATGTACAACGATACCAACACAACGAGCCGTTTCACCCGCCCAATCAAATTCAATTACTTCACCGCTATTAACCTCGTGTTCTTTTAGCAGAATATTATCTGCCGATGGTGGACATTGCCACAGCGCCGTTAGTCGACTGCGTGGTGAAAATACAAATCCACCATCACTATTAAGAACATCGTCGGTTTTATCTTCAGACTCGCTAGTTTCTTTCTCTTGTTCTAAGGCAGAATTGAACTCCCCAGCCACTGCCGGCCAAAGTTGTTTCAATAAACTGCTGGCCGCCGGTTTAATCAATTGTTTTTTATCTATAGTGGCATGACCTAACAAGTGTAACCGGATTTTGGCTCGCGTTGCAGCAACATAAAGCAGCCGAGCATTCTCTAATGGGGTTTTTGCAGCATCCAGCGATTTTATATAATCTGCTGTTTGATTAGCTTGCTTAGTAGCAGATTGAATTGGGCCAAACACTAGATCAGTATGATGTTGCTCACCGATACTTTCTTGCCAGTAAAGCAACTGAGACTCATCAGAACGTGGTTGTCTACCTAACCCAGGGACAATCACCGTATCAAACTCTAAACCCTTAGCTTTATAAATCGTCATTAACTGTACAGCATCACCCGCCCCCACATCGGGTTGAGCAAATAACGCCTCAACTCGTTGAGTCAATTTTTCGATGCTATAATTTTCTTCTTGTTCTAAAGCCTCGAGTAGTTGAAAAAATGCTTCCGCATCATCGCTGTCATTGTCATCAAGCACACAAGCCACACCACCGAGTTTTATCCACAAACCCTCTAACCAGTCTCGTAAGCCTCGTCGTTCCTTTTCAGCTAAAGCAGCATCGATACTCGGTACGACTCGTTGTAAGCGAATTTGTGCAACATCGCTCATCGACGCCAAGCGAGTCTCATCATGCAGCAATGACAAAACAGTCGCTTGCTGTGCACTGCGATCATCGCCAGTTAACTGATGCAAATCAGCAAGATCTAATCCAACAAAAGGCGCACGTAGCAGTGCTAACCAAGCGATCCGATCTCCCAAATGGAACATCGCTCGCGTTAGGCTAAGCAGATCCTGAACAACTGACCGTTGACTAAGTCTATCTATCTCTACCGCCTGAAAACGAATCTCACTTTTCTTAAGTAGCTGAATTATTTCCAACAAGTGTGATTTACTACGAATCAGTATCGCTGTAGTCCCTTGCGGGTGCTCTTCTGCAGCCGCTTGAATAATACTCAATACCTGTTTTGCTTCAGCTTCATCATCACGGTGTAGGTAAGGATGAATAACAACAGCTAGCCCTTCTTCCTGCGATTTAAAGCTTTCAGATGGGGCGTAACAAACAGCACCCGTACGCTTATTGTTTTCAGCGGGCATAATAGAGGGGAATTTCTCATTGACCCAATCTATAATGCCTTGTTGGGAACGGAAGTTAACCTTTAGTTGCAAAGGGGTTAACCGCACATCACCCAGACTGCCCAACCAGGCATCAATAAACAGTCCAACTTCAGCTTCGCGAAAACGATAAATTGATTGCATAGGATCGCCAACTAGAAATAGGCTACGACCATCATCCTGTTCCCAACCCAATGTTAGCTGTTTAAATAAATCGAACTGATTCTGCGAAGTATCCTGAAACTCATCAACTAACAAATGCTTTATCTGGTAATCAAGCTGTAAGGCCAGATCCGTAGGGGCCCCTTCATCCCCTAGAGCAAGCTTGGCTCGCAATGCCATTTCAGTAAAGTCCACATCGCCCTGTTCACTGAACACAACCGATAAATGAGCCACAGAACGCAACAATATTTTAAACAAAGCATCAATGACTTCCCATTCTTCATCACTGTATTGCGGTGAGGGTAATTTTTTTAAACTGGCTAGTTGGGTAATAAAGGCACTATGTTCTGTCAACCCTTTTAGCAACTCAGTCATGCGTTGCTTCATTGCTTTAAAAATCGCTTTATCTTCTTTACTTGCCGCGTCACTCGCGGCAGGAAAGCCAATAGTTTTGGTTACCGTTTTACGCAACTTGCCATCGTTGGTTAAAAGCAAACTTGAAAGCGCATTCCAAATAAATAGTTGTGAACATTCTGCATCAGGTAACGCAGTCAAATCACGGCAAACTGCTAGCTCTGCATCATCTGTAAGATTACTCGCCGCAAAACAGGCTAAGCCAGCTAGCTCGCTATGAACACTTCGTGGCACTAACGTCTTTAACGCTTGCAGTGACTCAGAAATCAGTTGCTGTAAAACCGCTTCAATTTGTTCGCGTTGTAAGGATTGATGGTTAACAATATGTCGTAACCATTGATCGCGTTTACTCAACATGTGAGCAATTAGTTTTTGCACGTCACCAAGACGATTATCGCGATGTTGCAACAGTAGCGTTAATGAATCAGAGATATCATGATCAGACTCCAACTCTGATAAAACGGTACTTGCCGCCTGTGCATACAAATGTTGCGCATTTTCTACTAAGCCTGGTACCGCACCAAATTGTGTTAACAGTGGCATTTGTCTTGCCAGTTCCATACAAAGGGAATCGATCGTTTGTATTCTTAATCGATTAGGGTTTCCCAACAGTGACCAGTCTAATTTTTCATCTTGAGCTAGCGCCTTTTTAGCGAGCGTCCAGGTTTTATGCTCATGATCACTTTGCGGCTCATCATCAAACTCGGCACTGCGTAAAGCGGTTAAAACACGCTCACGCATTTCAGCAGCGGCTTTACGAGTGAAAGTGATGGCAATAATTTCTTCAGGCGCATCAACCGTTGCCAGCAACCTAAGGTAACGTTGTGTTAACAGACCTGTTTTACCCGAGCCCGCAGGCGCCTGAACAATAAACGAACGTGAAGGATCCAGTGCCGTTTCACGCTCAGCGGCATCGGCGACATTAATCATTTTCTAGCACTTCGTCAGATTGTTCATGGATACGACACAAAGGCATTAACTCACAATAGGAACTTTGGCAAGTCGTCGACCCTTTTAAAGGGTCGACCGTCGCAATACCTTGTTGAAATTGCTCTGCTAACGTTTCAATTGTGGTTTTCCATTCAGTCAAAACATTAGGCCAATGTTCACAGGCATCGGCTTGTTCACCTTTCCGTTTTGGCGGTAAGCCTGGGATTAATTCGTCACTAGATACGACTCCTTTAAAATCCGAACCATCGGCGCGAACCTGTCCAAATAGCACCGCATCAATATCACCACCTTCAACCGTGCTGTATAACGGCAACTGTGGATCTTCAGGGCGTTCGCCAAACCATTGTTTCGGCGACACCGTACCAGTTTTGTAGTCAATAATAATTTTTCCGCCCGCTTCCAACTCATCAACACGATCGATTAATAAGTTCACTTCAACGCCATTTACATTGACGCTCAGTTTCTTCTCTAGACCTTTCACCACAAATGGTTGTCGTTGTTTTTCAACCTCTAACCAGACTTTCAGTAGTGCCAGCAACCGCCGCGCTTCAATCTCAGAGAATCGTTGGCTCAGGGTATTCGGGCTTTGCTTTGCTTGCGCATCCATCGCCACTTTGATCTTATTATTTAAACAGTCTTCAAGTTGTTGTTGATTCATTGCTAGCAATTGTGCATGGCTTTTAATTTCTAACCAAAACAGCTCAAGTGCGTGATGTAATAAGCTCCCTCGCTTCATACTGTCTAAACCAATTTCAGGCTTACGTAATGGTTTAGCTCCCAGACGTTGTTCTGCAAAAGCACGGAAAGGACACAATGCCTGATGCTTGAATATCTGACTGCCTCCTGACGCTTTACCTTCACTTAATGCCGGCACCTCATCTTCAGTCACCACTTCAAGTGCAGCTGCATCTCGCACTTTTTCTCGCCACGATTTTTGATCCCATAGCAATAGTTCTTGTTTTTCAATACTCTGAAAATCACTAATCAATGGGCTCGGCCGTAGTGCTTCATCAGCTTGTGTTTGTGGATAACTAACCATCACGTTTCTAGCCGAGCGACATAAACGCAGCATCACCGTGCGTGCAACGGCCAATTCTCGCTCAACACTGGCATGTGGTAAGCCATGGCTACGTTGTAATTTAATTGGAATAAAAGGATTTGGCTGTGGTGAGGGAGGCCAATGCTTATCATGACAATCCATTATCCATAATGCATCAAACTCAAGACCAATCGCTTCATAAAGACCTAGCACCTGTACACTAGCCAGACTTGATTGTGGCTGGAATATACGACTTGCTAGCATTCGCTGCAAAGCCACCAGAGCACTGTCCATATCAAATTTATTCGCCACCGCATCTAAACCAGAAAAACTGAGTAAATTTTTACGCCAGGCTTCTACTGTTTGATATTCCTCACTAGACAAATCTCTACCCAATGCCCAGCCCATCGCAGTCAGACAGTCACTAAACCAACTGGCCCACTGGCCGGCGCTTTGTTGAGATGGACATCGTTGTTGACAATTAATAAGTGCCGTTAAGCACTCAGAAAACATCGGTGAATACCATTGGTTTGGCTTGTCATGCTTGTCAGTTTTTTTATTAGCTAAGGCTTGCACACTACTAAGGCTAACAATGGCCTCACCTACCTCGCGCAATTTTACATCAAGTAAAGCGCGCGAACTTGCCTCTTCCTCAGCGCCTGCTAAATGTGGTGAACGCAGTAAAGCTGCCATTGCATCTAATGTTATGGTCCCCGAGAGTAACGATAATATTTTTAAACTGGTTTGGATAATTGGGAAAATAGTTAACGGCTGACCGAGAGAGATATTCCATGGCCGGTTCAATGCATCAACCATTTCGGCTTCAGGGGCTTGTGACTGTGGTAATAAAACATTGTTCATTGCCGCTTGTAAGACACCCTGACTGGCGGCTAAATCGGGAGCCACTATGCCAATGCGAGACTTCGGGTCTTTCTCTAGTTGTGCACGTAACCAACGACTAATGGTGAGTACTTCATCTCGCGTATCCGCACAGACGAGTTTCGTTACCTTTGAATCACATCCCGCTAATTGCCGACAACTCACTTTACAGCCCGCCGCCGTTAGCGAAGCAATGAGTTTTTGTTGTTGTGGGGTAATTTCATCAAAACCGACCAATAGTAATTCATTTTCAGGAACACATTTACTACCAATGTAAACGTCCGCTAACACATCACTCAATTGATAAGCTGATAACCATTGATGACGGTGACACTGTTGGTCGAAGGTTTTTGCCCAGCTAAAAAATGCCTGACTATCTTCGTTATGATTAAAGTGCAGTTTCAAGCAAGCCACTTGCCAAGCTTGCAATAATGCCCAGGCCTGCTGGGCTTGTTTCGCCGTCGCCGCAACGCGTAACAAGCCGTTAGTACTGTCCGTAATAATGGATGTCCAAACATGCAGCTCTTGATCAGGCGTTAGTAATATAGATGGAACAGATGCATGCTGAGAAAGAACCGCTGTTTCCCATTCTCGCTGACACCAGACATTAATAGGCAGAACATCGGGCGTTTGCCAGGCAGTTTCACCCTGCGCTTTTTGCTGTTCTTCAAAATCTTGCAGTAATAGGCGTGCCAATCTGGCATTACTGCTAATGATGGTGCTGCCGGCTGCCATTGCATGGCATAGCTCAGTTCTTGTTATCGGTTGTTGTGTCATCGAATTAGGGCTGAATGATGGAATGGTTATGTTCCCACACCAACCTAACCATGACTAGCTCTTAAAACTAAGAAGCCCCGCGTCTGCGGGGCCTCATTTTGGTCAACAAACTTGCAGTTTAATTAAACTGTGACGTTTGATGCCTGCGGACCTTTAGGACCATCTTCGACATTGAAGGTGACTTGCTGGCCTTCAGCCAGTGTACGAAAACCTTCACTAGCGATTGCAGAAAAATGAACAAATACATCTTTGCTGCCATCGTCTGGAGCGATAAAGCCGAAGCCTTTGGATTCGTTAAACCATTTAACGGTTCCTGTTGCCATAGTAATTACCTCATTAAATATTAAAAAATAACACCAGTACAAATCTCACGAGGTAATTAACAGGAGAAAACTTTTCGAGCACTTCTGATCAAGAACCTTGGATATTATGTAACACTAAGAAGTGTAACCGTTTTTTAGTTAAAAACACCATTAATTCTTGACTAAAACACTACAAAATCGATTCAATGTGACCCTTTTTACATAAATATCGGTTATAATAGCGTTTCATGCACTGGTGCACTCTCGGTCTGCACCTAATTCATCGCGGTAATCCCACACGATTAACCACGAAATACACATGTAAGAGTTCGCCTAGACCGTCCCAAACTAACTGTCTTGGGTAGGCCAACTTCTTGGAGAACACCCTAGAATGTCATTTGATTCACTCGGCTTATCAGCCGAACTACTTCGTGCTGTATCTGATAAAGGTTATAGCGAACCAACCCCAATTCAAAAACAAGCCATCCCCATTATTCTTGAAGGTAAAGATTTAATGGGCGGTGCCCAAACCGGCACTGGTAAAACAGCTGGTTTTACATTGCCTGTTCTACAACGATTGATGTCGTTTGAAAAAAGTAAAGGTCGTCGGCCTATTCGCGCACTGGTTTTAACACCTACTCGCGAGCTCGCCGCACAAGTCAGCGAAAGTGTTGTCAGCTATGGCAAACATCTGCCACTAAAATCAGCTGTTGTTTTTGGTGGTGTCAGTATTAACCCGCAAAAGATGAAGCTGATTAAAGGTGTCGATATTTTAGTCGCCACACCCGGTCGATTATTAGATCATGTCGGCCAAAATTCAGCTGATCTATCTAAAGTAGAGATCTTAATTCTCGACGAAGCCGATCGTATGCTGGATATGGGCTTTATCCGCGATATTCGTAAAGTCATGGCACTGCTACCAAAGAAAAGACAGACCTTATTATTTTCTGCCACCTTCTCAAACGACATTAAGCAACTCGCCAACGACCTGCTTAAGTCACCAACATTGATTGAAGTTGCGCAGCAAAACACCACGTCAGAGCGAATTTCGCAAGTGGTTCACCCTGTCGACAAGAAACGTAAGCGTGAATTATTATCTCGCTTAATTGGTGGTCACGACTGGCAGCAAGTACTGGTGTTCACCCGTACTAAGCACGGCGCTAACCGTCTGGCTGAACAACTTGGCACCGATGGTATTACCGCTGCTGCGATTCACGGCAATAAAAGCCAAGGTGCGCGTACTCGTGCCCTGGCTGATTTTAAATCCAGCAAAGTACGTGTGTTAGTGGCAACTGATATTGCCGCTCGTGGATTAGATATTGATCAATTACCACACGTGGTCAATTATGAGTTGCCGAATGTTGCAGAAGATTACGTGCATCGTATTGGCCGTACCGGTCGTGCTGGCAATGAAGGTGAAGCAATGTCACTGGTCTGTGTTGACGAGCTTGGGCTATTAAAAGATATTGAACGTTTAATTAAACGTGAAATTCCTAAAGTAGAATTCGAAGGTTTCGAGCCAGATCCAACGATAAAAGCGGAACCCATTAACCGTGGTCGTGGTAAGCAACAATCAGGCCGAGGCCGTTCGCGTAACAAGAATGCGTCGGGGAAAAGCAACAACCGCCCTAATAATAAATCTCGTTCGAGTAATCAAGGACGTTCAGGTAATCGAACCCGTTCACAAAACGCACGCTAGAACTAAACAGAGGGCGACAAAATGTCGCCCTCTGTTGTTTCAATTTACTATCTCAATATTATTTAATTAAACCCGGTAGTGTCAACGACAGTGCTGGCCAATAGGTAATCACTAACACCGTCAATAACAATAAAACAAAGAACGGTAAAGTTGCCCGATAAAGTTGCATGATCGGTTTCTTAAACCGGTAACTGGCAATAAATAAATTCATACCAACTGGTGGCGTGAAATAACCTATTTGCATATTAGCCAGAAAAATAATACCAAGATGAACTGGGTGAATATTATAACCTGTCGCAATAGGCAATAATAAAGGCACCATAATAACCAGTGCAGAGAAGATATCCAGCATTGTACCCAGCAGCAATAAGAATATGTTAAGCAAAATTAAAAATGTTAGCTTGTCAGTAACATGTGCTTGAAGCGTAGCAAACAACTTCGCAGGGACTTCTGCATCGATTAAATAATTTGTTGAGGCTAATGACATACCCAGAATAATCAAAATAGCGCCTACCAGCACCATTGATTCACGCATCACCTCGGGCAATTTCCGAATAGACACTTCCCGGTAAATCCCCACTTCAACAATCAACACGTATAACGCAGTGACAGCTGCCGCTTCTGATACAGCAAAATAGCCAGTATAAATACCGCCAAGCACAATAAAGGGCAACGGGATTTCCCATCGCGCTTCCCATAATGCAGCCATTGCCTCAGTGGGTATAAAATCCCGGCGTGGTTGCGATCGGTTAACCCACACTACCCAAATCGACAATACCGCCAACATCAATAAGCCCGGAAAGATCCCGGCAAGAAACATATCATCTACGGTGACGGATACGCCCGACCCCAGCTGTTGAACAATCACCGCATAAAGTATTAATGGCACCGACGGCGCAAACAATAAACCCAAACTACCGGAAGTGGTAACCAAGCCCAGACTAAAATTATCGCGATAGCCTGCCTGTGCCATCGCTGGCACAAGTAAGGCGCCTAACGCCACAATCGTGACACCAGAGGCACCGGTAAAAGCCGTAAAAAATGCACAGGCCAATAGTGCAACAATTGCCAGGCCACCCGGCATCCAACCTAATAATGACTGGGTTAATTTTACCAGTCTTGCGGCCGCCTGACTTTCACTCAGTAAATAACCGGCAAAGGTAAACAACGGTATGGCTAATAAAATAGGCATTTCGGCAAGACGATAGAATTCAATAATCACTGCGCTGAGATCAATTTCTGCACGGCTAAAACCCAGTAGTGCTGTGGCGGCAATAATGGCAAACAGAGGAGTTCGCAATAGCGCGAGTATCAATAGCCCGAGACTACTAACAATAGTCATGACTGTGCTCGCAGAATAGTGATGCACCGAATGCCATAGCGTAAGGCCATTACGGCAAAACCAAAAGGAATAATTAACCCAAACCACCAGGCTGGAAACTCATAAAATGCAATAATTGCATCTTCCTTATCCTGTAATACATAGCGACCGCCATGATACGAGAGCAAGCTACAAACGATTAGGGTGAAGAAATTTGACAGTAAACCAGTGACACGCTGAACCGACGTGGATAAATAACGCGTTAATATATCAATACTAATATGATTATCGTTACGCGTAGCTATCATTGCTCCAAGCAAGCCAAGCCATAGCACCATAATCCGTAACAGGGGATCACCCCAACCAAAACTAGTTCCCCATATATTCCGCAACAAAATTTGTACAACGGCAATAATGATCATGGCCAATAGCATAACAACCAGCAAGCCGTCCTCAAGACGCCTGCCATAATGCGAAATGCGTAACAGAATATTATTATTTTGTGTTAGTTGTTCCCTGCCGGTAAGCATTTAGATGATTCCTGAGTGTTTGCAACATAGTGTTAGAAAAGTAACCTTTTGTTGTTAATGCCGACATTGCTTGTGAAACTTTTCCATTCCATTCTTTTCGTAACAACTCATCAGGTAAAATAAACTTAATACCCTGAGTTTGTAGTGCTGCTTTGGCCGCCATATTATCTTCGCGATTTTTTACACTTATTTTTTTAAATACATTACCCATCACTTCATTGACGATAACCTGATCGGCCGCACTAAGCTTTTCAAATACACCTCGTTTTACGACTAGCGTCGCATATAAATACAGCAGCGGGATATCTGTTAAATATTTAACCTTTGTATGCCATTGCAAAGCAATTGCACCAATCGGTGAAGAGCCAACCGTATTAATCAAACCCGTCTGCAAACCCGTTAGCACATCAGTCAGTGGTAAAGGGATCGGCGTTACCCCTATCGACTCCAGCGCAGCAACACTCAACCGGTCGCCCTGTGGCGACCAGACTTTTTGATGTTTTAAATCACCGTTAACACCAACCGCGTTTACTGACATAAGGTAGGCAAACCCACCATCACTCAGACCAAAACTGATAAAACCTTTCTGCTTAAGTGCATCGGCAATCTGCTTATCCATACGCTGTCGAACATAATCAACTTCTGCCTGTGAGTTAAAGGCAAACGGGATGCTGTAGATCTGCGCATTGGCATCTATTTTTGCCAGACCACCGCCGGTCAATGCCCCGCCGTGTAATTGGCCAATACGAATCTTGCGCAATACCGTCGTATCATTACCCATGACTCCGCCAGGGTAAAATCTGAATTTCACTCTCCCCTCGGTGCGTTTGGTAATTTCTTTTGCACCTTCTCTCACGGTATTCATCCAACTGGTGCCATCAGGGAATATGGTGGCTATCTTGAATGTCTGTGCCTGCACAGACAATGACGCAGACAGTAAAAATACGCAGCAAAACAAAGCTCGCATCAAAAGTACTCCTCAGCAGATTTTAGTAATTGACGTGCTTGTTCTTGGGCTAGTACATTACTCAAGGTTAAACCGGTTACCTGTGGATTAGCGTTAGTCACCTCAGTAAGTAAGCGATCGTGCAGTGCTCTATCAAACACCAGTCGCGCATAGCGTCGTGCCAACTCAACTTTAGCTAGCATATTTTTACCCTCAGAAAGCGTAATCGCCTTCTCAAAATGCGCACGACCCTGCTCGGGCTTACCGCCCAGACTGGCCGGTAAGCGTGTTTGTAAAATACCGAGATAAACATGTGCCAGCCCGCCAGCATAATTATCCTCAAGCTGAACAATATGCTCCATCATTGCTTCAATCTTTGGTAAATCAGCAATAGCATTCCAGTCTTCTTTGTTTGCCAACACCCAGCCGGCCCAGGCCGTAGCGTAAATATAAAGTACGTCGATATCTGCCTTACCAACTTTATTTAGTTTCTTGGTGAATTTTCCAAAATCCGAACTCGACTGGCAAAATTCAGACCGACTGAGACAGATAGCTCTTCTCGCATAATTCAGCGCAGTTGAAGAAAGTAACTTTGCCCGCGATTTATCCTTAACAAACACAGTTGCATAGCTGGAGTAAAGCTTTGCCCCAGCTAGTAACAGACCACCATCATTCGGATTACTTTGAATATTGCCATCGATAATTAGCATATAAGCCGGCGCACCATCTCGGACGATGGCTGGGTCAGTCTGATTACTGATGCCCTTTTGCAGATCGCGGGCAAGCCCTTCTGCAATCATTGCTGCGCAACCTGGCAAAAGACAGATTAATAGACTGAAAATACTGTAGCGAAGAAACCTAAATCCTGATCTGTTATTCACGATGCCAGTTTCTCTTTTTAGCAAAAAGATAACTTAAGGATACCCCATCTTTTCACTTCAGCCTACCGAATATTACTGATAGCCGTTATACTTTAGATTAATCACTCATTGTCAATACAGATGACTTTTATGGATAACTATGAAGAAAATTGCAGTCTTTGTTGACGTTCAAAATATTTATTACACCACCCGGCAATCTTACGGTAAAAAATTCAATTACCGACAGTTGTGGCAACGACTCAGCGCTGAAGGCGAAATTGTTTCTGCAATAGCCTATGCCATTGAGCGCAATGATGAAATGCAACAACAGTTTCAGAAAATTCTTAGGCAAATAGGTTTTGATGTTAAGCTTAAGCCTTATATTCAGCGCAAAGACGGTTCGGCTAAAGGCGATTGGGATGTTGGTATCACTATTGATGTCATGCAAATAGCCAATCAAGTTGATACCGTGGTGCTATTATCTGGCGATGGTGACTTTGATCTATTGTTAAAAAAGATAGTAGAAGATAGTAATGTTTGTGCTGAGGTTTATGGTGTACCCGCGCTGACCGCAAACTCGCTGATTAAAGCTGCAACTACCTTCCACCCCATCGAGTCTGAACTATTACTATAAAACTCTATCGTTAAGCGTTACTTTCCCGCAATGTTTGAATTGGTGGATGGGTTAACACACTTCGAGTGCCAAGTAGTCCAGCAATAACAACCACCACGACGCCACTAACAATACCCGATAGCGCTACACTGATATCAAACTGATATTCAAACTTAAATACGACTTCTGATAACAACCAGGCAAGTGAGGTTGCAGAAACACCGGCTAACAGTCCGGCCAGTGCACCAAGCATACTGAACTCAGCGATTAAGCCTAACATCAAAGTTTTCTTACGTGCGCCCAAGGTGCGTAACACTGCATTTTCAAAACGGCGTTCATCCTGATTAGCCTGAATAGCGGCATACAGCACTGCTAACCCAGATAATACGGTAAATAAGAAAATAAACTCAATCGCCAGCGAGACACGATCCATGATACTGCGCACTCGTTGCATAATCGTATCAATATCAACGATGGTTATATTCGGGTATTGCTTAACCAACTTTCCTAGCTGCTGTTTCTGGCTGCTGTTCAGAAAAACACTGGTCACCCAGTTAGCCGGCTCATTCTCTAACACTCCCGGTGGCACCACGGTAAAGAAATTAATATTAAACGAATCCCATTCAACACTGCGCAAATTACTAATGGTGTAAGTCGTGACGGTACCATTAATATCAAAACCCAGTTTATCGTTAAGTTTAAGCCCTAAGGTTTTAGCCAGTTTGGATTCTAATGATAATAATGGCGTGCCAAATTCTGCTTGAGTCCACCATTGTCCCTCAACCAAAGTATTATCAGCCTGCATGTTTTCTGACCAAGAGAGATTAAATTCACGGGTAATCATGTGTTTGGCACGTTCACTATCATAATCGCCTGTGTTGGCTTTCTTGCCTTTAATCTCGACTAAACGTGCACGTACCATTGGATACAACAAGGTATTGTCGACGCCCTGTTCAGTAAAATAACTTTGTATGCCGGCTACTTGATCAGGCTGCACATTAATAATGAAATGATTCGGCGCCTTGTCTGGCAAGCTTCGTTGCCAGTCACTCAATAAATCCGAACGGACTGTAGAAAGCAGCAGCATCACCATAATGCCCAAGCCAAAAGCGACTATCTGAATCGTACTACTACCCGGCCGACGCGCAAGGTTTGCCAGGCCAAAACGCCAGGCAACGCCTACCTTGCCTCGTAAATTATTCAGTAAATTTATCAAACCAAAGGCTGTTATTGCTAACAGTAGCAATGTTGCCATCATCCCGCCAAGTACGGATGTTACTAACTTTATGTCACCTATTTGCCAATATAGCAGTGCGCCCATGCAAGCAATGACTAAACCATAAACTAACCAACCACTAGCAGAACTCACCGCTACGTCTTTTCGTAACACTCTTAATGGTGGAACGCTCTTAAGTGACAATAGAGGCGGAAGAGCAAAACCAATCAGCATCACTACACCGGTAGCATAGCCGAGTAATAAGGTTTTATAAGAAGGTGGTGGTAATTGCGCAATGATTAATTGATCTAGTAGTTCTGTTATTACAAATTGAGTCAGTCCCCCCAGCAGGCAACCAACGCTACTCGCCAACAGCGACAGCCATAGCATTTCCAATGTAAATAACTTAATAATTGCATTCTGTGAGGCGCCCAAACAACGCAACATTGCACTGGTATCAAGATGGCGAAGTGTAAATCTGGATGCAACGGTTGCCACAGCAACACCCGCTAGTAAGACACTCATCAACGCGGCTAAGCCTAGAAATTGTCTGGCTCTTGCTAGTGCGGTGCTCAGCTCGGGACGCCCTTCATCAACCGTGAGTATTTGTTCGCCTTTATTTAACTGACTGTTAATAACCTGACGATAATTTTCAACACGATCTCGTGGGCCGGCAATCAATACTCTGTATTTCACCAATGAACCAAGTGAGACCAACCCGGTCGCCTCCACATCACTAACGTTCATCAGTACACGCGGCGCAACATTAAATAGGTCACCGCCACGATCAGGTTCGTATTTGAGTATTTTACGAATAGTGAATTGTGATGCGCCAAGACTAATTTCATCGCCTATTGCACGATTAAGCATTTGCAATAATCGCCCTTCGACCCAAACATCACCCACTGCGGGCATTTCAGAGCTCGGTTGATCTTCGCCAAAAGCTGTCTCAGCAACCCGTAAAGTGCCACGCAAGGGATAAAGATTACTAACTGCCTTAACTTCAACTAGCTCGGGATGCTCACCAGCTAACACAACACTGCGAAACTGTTGCGTTGTCGCGACGTTAAGATCAGCATTACGCGCGGATTCAATGTAATTGGTCACCGCCGGACGGCTAGAGGTAATCACTAAGTCAGCCGCAATCAACTCTGCTGATTGTTGTTTTAAACCGCGTTCAATCCGATCAGTAAAAAAACCAACTGCAGTAATACTGGTAACCGCTATCACCAGACCAACTGCCAAGATGGTTAGTTCACCACCGCGCCAGTCTCGCCATAACATGCGCCACGACATCGACCAGAAAAAAGAAAGTTGCTTACTCATCAACTAAGCATCCACCATCAAGTTTTATTCGTCGCTCGCAATGTTCTGACAGTTGCTGGTCATGTGTCGCCATAATCAGGGTCGTGCCATGCTCACTATTTAGTTCAAACAATAATTCGATAATTCGCTTACCAGTCTCGCTGTCAAGGTTCCCTGTTGGCTCATCGGCAAACAAGCAACGCGGCTTGGTTGAAAATGCGCGCGCAATTGCACAGCGTTGTTGTTCACCACCTGATAGCTGATTGGGATAATGATGTAATCGTTCTCCCAGCCCGACTCGCTGTAATAACTCTGCTGCTGTTTTGCGTGGATGTGGGCTTTGCGCTAGCTCAAGCGGCAACATGACATTCTCAAGTGCGGTTAAGCCTAACAATAGCTGAAAGTTTTGGAACACAAAACCGACCAACTCTGATCTAAGCTGGGCCCGTCCATCCTCGTCTAAATCGCTGAGATTTTGACCATTCAACAGCACCTGCCCCTGTGTCGGCAGATCCAGACCCGCTAGTAAGCCCAATAAAGTCGTCTTGCCAGAGCCAGAAGCGCCTAAAATAGCGATTGATGTGCCTGCATCAATGCTAAAATTGATATCATCGAGTAAAGTAAGTACTCCTTCGCGGGTAGTCACTTGTTTGCCTAAATGACGAGCTTCTACAAAAGGTTTTGCTACACTAGTAACCATGACAACAACTTTCTCCAAATTTATCTTGCCTGCATTGCTCTGCATGGCTTTGTTATTTAACCATAGCGCCTATGCCGGTAGTAAAACAACTAACGCAATTCTGGTGCTGGGCGACAGCCTGAGCAGCGCCTATGGTATCAATACTAATGAGGGCTGGGTGGCTTTATTACAACAGCAAATCAGTGATAATAATTTAGCCTATACCATGGTCAATGCCAGTGTTAGTGGTGACACAACCCGGACGGGGTTAAGCCGCATCGGTGCTGCACTCGAAACTCATTCACCATCGATTGTTATTATCGCCCTTGGGGGTAATGACGGCCTGCGCGGCCTACCGTTTTCAGAAATGGAATCAAGTCTCGGTAAAATCATCAATCTATGTCAGGACAACAATGCAAAAGTGTTGCTCGCCGGCGTTAGGTTACCGCCCAACTACGGGCCGGCTTATAATCAGCGTTTTGCTAATATCTACGAAAAATTAGCAATCCGCTATGATGTGCCATTAGTACCACAAATATTATCTCAGGTTGCCGACCGACGAGAGCTTATACAAGCCGATGGCATTCACCCCAAAGCAGCAGCACAACCACAAATCGTTAAAAACATATGGGTGGGATTAAAATCGATATTGTAATAGCTTAACTTGAGAAACTACTCAGTTCGATTTCTTTACAAACTTGGTCAGAATAACAATTTGTTGGCCATTCACACGACCCTCAATATGTTCAGCATTATCCGCGACCAGTGAAATATTACGCACCGCCGTACCACGCTTGGCGGTAAAATTAGCACCCTTTACATTCAAATCTTTAATCAACGTCACGCTATCACCCGCGGTTAATGTCGCACCATTACTATCAATGTGTTTTACAGCACCTGATTCGCTATCATTTTGTCCTTCGCCAGTGGCTTGTGCCCAACTTAATAACTCATCGTCAAGGTAAAGCATGTCTAATAAATCTTGCGGCCAACCTTCAGCACTTAAACGGGTTAACATCCGCCAGGCAAGTACCTGCACAGCAGGGACCTGACTCCACATACTGTCATTCAGACAGCGCCAATGATTAACATCGATTGTTGTAGGATCATCAATTTGTGATTGGCAATTACGACAAAGCAATGTAGATTGATCAGCACTGGCATTTGAATTGGGTGGAATTTCATAAACCACTAAATCATCAGTCTCTGAACACAGCTCACATTTAGATTCACTGCGGGTTTGTAGTTCGCTTTCAGTACTCATTCTTCATTAACTCTTAAACTTAGGGTTTCAAGCATTATACGTGAATATCACGGCTGAAACGCTCTGATTTTTAGCTGCGTAAATCTTATGAATCAGCAACCCCACCGTCAATCCTTACATAAAATTGAGCACGGCACTGCACTAAATGATATAAACTAGCACCATAAATGAAAATATATCTTCCCTAGGAAATCACATAATGTCAGAAAAAATTGCAAAGCAGTGGTTGCAAGATGCAGCGACTACTGCAACCGAAAACAATCATGAATCCCACATGGCATTAATTTCAAAAAAAGTCAGCCTGCAGGGCGTACCCGGCTATGACAATATAGGTTATGAAGACTGGTCAGCTCAAACCAAACACGAATTTGATAACAACGTGTTAAAAAGCGTTCACTACAAGGGCTTTAAACTTCTAAACACCACCGATAGTCATACTATGTTCAAAACCTTTGAAACAGTAGAAGCTAACGATGGCACCATTAATGCACAAGGCCTGGAAATATTATTGGAAAAAGAATCTGATGGAGTTTGGCGCTTAGTCCAGGAGCGAATCTTACCTGCTGATGAAACCATGCACGATGGTCTGGGTTAACCAGTAAATACCTAAGAGGATTCTATCTCAGTTACATGAAACAGGTTGCTCATTTGGATTATTGAGAAAATCTCGGCTGTTTTTAACAGCACAATTATTCGCGGTTAACACTGAATGTCCCATGTCAGCATACTTAAAGTAGTAACTATTTAATAAGTAATTATGTACTTCTTTACCCCACTGCCACGGGGTGACTGGATCATACTCACCCGACAAAACTAAAGTGGGAATATTAGATTTAACATGAGCCACCGGTAATATTTTTTCTGCATCTGAGGTCCAGTTGCGACATGTATTATATTGCCAATCATATCGATGATATTTTTTCAGATATGGATATTTGCTAATTTCTTTTTGATATTGTGGCTCTGAAATGCGTTTTGAATCGTTACACTCAACAGAGAAAAAAACCACGTCATTAAAATCCTTGTCTAGCATATAATCAGCAAATGCTGAAATTATAGGTTCCATTAAAGCACTATCTTCATACGCAGCCCCATATATTGCTGCAGGAATATGGGGTAATAATTGTTCGTTATACATCGAGATATAAATTGCCGTGAGAAAACGCTGATCATTAATATATGCATCATAATATCTATCGTTATAATAATTATAGACATTAACCTTTCTAGGTTTATCTTTTAATTCCAACAATGCTTCAGTAAGTAATTTACGAAGTTCTGGGTATTCTTCATCGCACGCTTTGGTTTTCTTGCAACGTTCAAATACCATTTCTACCGCATTATCTTGCAGGCTGGGCCACTTGAGCAGCGAATGCTTATCAGTAGGATAAACAGAGTCTAGAATAACACTACGTACATTATCAGGTTGTGCTCGCATAAGCTCTAAAGCAACACGTGTACCATATGAAACGCCAAACAGGTTCCATGATGAATAGTCCATCGTATTCATTAAATCTCGAATATCTTGTGTGCTATGAAAAGTTGAATAATTGGCAAGATCGTGTTGTTCATTAACTTGCTTTAAACAACGCTCAAAATTAACATAATCTCTTCTAACTTCTTGTTTAAAACCCACCTTTGTCACTAGTGATTTCTCATAATAATCATATAGTGCTTTACATTCTGGCTTGGGTTGACTCAGTCCGGTGCCTCGATGGTCCATCACGATAAAATCGCGCGCCCAATTCAGTCCGTCTATATAATCTGACCAATCTCTAATGCCATCATGATTTAGTACATTTGCATCACCGGGCCCACCATTTATAAACAACACAGGGTCAGAATTGAAGCTCAGACTAATATTCTTGAAAACAACAACTGGCAACGATATAGAAGAATTTGTATTTTGCAGACTAGGCGAAAGATGGCCGCAGTGAATAATTTTATTCCATGGAACATTAAACCAACATGGAGACCACTTTAAATGAACTCCATTAACTAGCGTCACATCTTCCGGCGATTGGGTCAGATACCATCGGCCAGAAGTTAATATAAGCATTATTGATAATAATGGTAGCGCTATCCATAATATAATTATTCTTCTCATCTTTACTTCAAATCCCTGAACTTCTATTCATACTATTACAATAATTGAATCCTCCTATATTATCCAATCATCATGAATATTTATTTCATTGGGGAATACGTGATATAAACTTACAATGTGATTTCACCCGTATAGCACTGCATGCCCGAGTGCAATAACACCAGTTCAAATCCGGCCCTTTTTGCCAATTTTGAAACATTGGTTTCAGCAATCGTCCAGAAAAACACTTTGTTCACGCCTGTTTGCATGACGACATCTTCTAACACCGGATATATAAGCTTATTCAGTGATAGTTTACCTCGTAGCTCACGTTTTATACCTAAATCATGCAAGTACACCATTGGTTGATCACCGAGTAATTGTTTCAATGGAGTAAATATATCTGGGCAACCGATAGCTTGATAATGTTGCACGCTTTTAACCGTTTCGCAAATATCTGTTAGCGATAATAATTGCGCCCAGCAAAAACCAACCACTTCATCTTGTTTTTCTCTGTCGAGGCAAAGACGAAGCTGTGCGTTAACATCGAGTTCGTTGCTTAAATTTGTCATAACTTCCTCATAACTATATTCCTCGTTCCAACCAACGGGCTCAGCAAAGACTTCTCGGTATAAGTTTATTAGCTCATTAAGCTGTTGAGTATTATTTTTCAGTGCATCAAAGCCTTGAAAATCCGCATAACTTAATTTTTGTGCTGTCGGAATATTCATAATTGCTGTATTCATTTTCCTTCTCCTAATTATTATTTCGTTATTTTATAAAGGTCTTTGCCAAACAACATTGGTAATAGTTGTTTTTCTCGCAGCTCATCAAAACCACAATCTTCTACATGCTGCTTAGGATTACTGTAAGTACCAAACAGCATGTCCCAACAAACAATGTCGCTATAGTTATGTGCATGGTGGTTCGACTTATGGTGCAAGCGATGCATTGCTGGTGTTTGAAAAACAAAACCTACCCAGCGTGGCACGCTTATATTGGCATGAATAAAGAAGCCCGCTAAACCTGTTATTAAGGTGTACCAACCGGCTGATTCAAAGCTCAGACCAAGTAACACGTAAACAATAACGTTGCTAATAAACAGTGTTGCGGTCATATCGAGTGGATGAATGTAGTAGGACGTTAACGTCTCAATGCGTTTAGGGCTATGGTGTAATTGATGAAAAACACGCCAAATGAATTCGTTACCATGACGAGCGCGGTGCCACCAATAAATAACGAATGTGAAAACAAAATAGGCTATCAGTGCGCCAACGAAGGGTGACACTGAATCTTGTAATGAGAAAAGCATAAACCGACCGTCTTGCACTGACCAAAAGCTATCAATCAAAAAGAACACGCCTAACTGCATCAGATTCATCAGTAGTGCGCGCGCATACCAGTTCACTGAACGTTTGTCTTTATGCGCGGGGCGCATCTGCTCCCAAATAAATAGAATCGCGGTGATGGCATATAACAGTGGCAATGTTGTTGTTGGCATAGTTGGCTCGCATTTATTGTCCGTTGTTAGGTTGCAAACAGTATTGCCATAGGTATTGATATACGCAATCTATTATGCAAAAGTATTAATTAATGCATTAAATAGTATCGATATACGAATCTTTAGTGGGGGATGGAGGTGATATGGCTAGCACAGTTAATATTCTAAGCGCGCTGAAACGGCGGTTACGAAGCCAGGGAATTACCTATAAACAGGCGGCTGAAGCGCTAGAGCTTTCAGAGGTCAGTATTAAGCGTTTGTTTGCAGAGCGCAGTTTTTCATTACTACGAATAGAAAAACTCTGCGAGTTAGCGAACACCGATTTTGCTGAGTTAGTTCAGTTCGCTGATGCTGCGCAGCAGCAATTGGATCAGCTCAGCCTAGAACAAGAACAACAGCTAGTCGCCGATGCCAACCTTCTACTGGTCGCAGTGTGCATCATTAACTACATGAGTTTTGCCGACATTATTGAGAAGTATGATTACAACGAACCGGCATTAATAAAAAGCTTCACTATGCTCGATAAAATGAACATTATTGAGCTGCTACCTAACAACCGCTACCGTCTTAAACTTAATCGACGCTTTAGCTTGCAACCCAATGGCCCTATTCAAAGTTTTTTTGTTAACAACATGCTTAAAGAATTTCTTTCTCGAAAATCAGCACAAGAAAAAGCTCCCTTTCAACTCGCATGGGGAATGCTGAGCAAAAATTCAGCACAAGAATTACAGAAAAAGATTCAGCGATTGTTTGATGAATACCTTCAAATCGCAGAACATGACAAACGCATACCCGTGTCAGAGAAGCTCACTAGTAGTCTATTTATTATGTTTCATGAGGATATGGAGCCGACATTGTTTACGCAACAGCAAAAAAACACTTAAATTAGGGCAATTAACTCAATAAAATATTAATCGCCGAATTCATGGCTTGTAACTGTTCTTTATTACCACCTCGGTCTGGGTGAGATTTCATCACCAGACGACGGTAAGTACTTTTAATTAGCTTGTTATCAACTGGATCAACCAGGCCTAATACAGCCAATGCTTCATCACGATTTTCGTGCCTTGTAAATTTTGTCCAGAAGGATGAAATTAATTCGCTTACCTGCTCGGCCGTGGTATTTTCCAAATTGCTTAAATCTAAATAATAGGCACGTAGTTTATCGACTTCGGCTAGAGAATCCTCAGCTTGCCAATAAGGTAATAACTGAATATCGAGTGCTTCGATTTTTAACCATGCCTGTTGGTTCGAGGCTAATTTATCGCGCAGTAAATATAAGACATGGTAAAGCAAAAAGTGTGCTTGAAAGAGCGCATGAGATGAGTCCAGCGCATCATCTATAAAAGCAAAGAAGCCATGCCCCTTTAGAGCCTGCATTAAATCGTATTCTTTAATGCCGGCATCTTGATCTTCTAACTCAACTAACGTGGCTTCAAGTAATGCCGATGGCAGCAGGTCAGTACTCACTCCCCGCTATGGGCATTAAGCATAGTATGCAGCGATTGTGCGTGTTCGGCCGCCTCACTGCCAAGATCGGTTAAATACCCACCATCCTCCTGGGTGATAAAACCTTTCTTAAACAAGCCTTTTGCAGCCGATATAACCGCCTCATCAGCTTGTTTATGAATTTTAATACCTTCCTGGTTTGAATTGAGGTCATAAAGCATTAAAACTTCTAATTCTGCAAGGTTTTCTGGACTATAAGACATTCGAACTCCTGAAATTTTCTGCGAATAAATGAAAAAACAACATAGTGATAAAGATATGCCTTTTAGAACAATAAATACATTATTATTTTAATCCTGACAAAATTAATTAGTCTTTCAATTCCAATAAGATATCTTAAGAATTCATACTAATACTGGCTAAATAAAAAATACAAGTCTGTTCTTACATCGCGCATTTGCTAAACTCTGCGAGATAGGTCATTTCACTTTTAGAACTCAATAAATTAAAGAAGTAGATTCATGCAAATTGAGCAACATATCGCCAACGAGTTAAGCATTAAGCTTACTCAAGTAGAAGCCGCCGTAAAGTTAATTGACGAAGGCTCAACCGTTCCCTTTATATCTCGTTACCGGAAAGAAGCGACCGGTGGTCTTGACGACACCCAATTACGCACACTCGATGAGCGCCTCACCTATCTACGAGAACTCGATGATCGTCGCGACACCGTATTAAAGACAATCACCGAACAAGGCAAACTCACCGATGAATTGAAAAAATCAATTTTATCTGCTGAGAGTAAAACCCGGCTTGAAGATCTTTATGCCCCCTATAAAACAAAGCGTCGTACCAAAGCACAAATAGCCCGTGAAGCGGGTATCGAACCTTTGTTAGACAAAATTTTGCTCGACTTTAGTCTTTTACCTGATGAAGAAGCAAACCAATTTATCAATGTGGATGCTGGTTTTGCGGACACAACCACAGTGTTAGAAGGTGCACGTCAAATCTTTGTTGAACGCGCGGCAGAAAGTGCCGACTTAGTTGGTGAGTTGCGCGACATGCTTTGGCAAGAAGGTAAATTAACTTCGACTGTGATTGATGGTCAACAAGAGACCGGCTCAAAGTTTAAAGACTATTTTGAATTTTCTGAAAATATTAACAAAGTACCTTCACATCGTGCGCTGGCTTTATTCCGTGGCCGTAATGAAAAAGTTTTGCGGGTAAAATTACAAATACCACAACAAGATGAATTAGCGTCTCCCACTGATATGGGTATCTGTGACCTTACAGTGGCCAAGCATTTTGGGTTTTCCCAGCAAGACCGTAATGCTGACAATTGGTTAATGGACAGTGCACGTTGGGCATGGCGGGTGAAGATTTCCATGCAACTTGAAACTGAACTTAATCAACGCCTACGTGAACATGCTGAAGAAGAAGCAATTCGTGTGTTTGGTGAAAATATGCGCGATCTCTTACTCGCCGCTCCGGCTGGCTCACGGGCAACCTTAGGTTTAGATCCTGGACTACGTACAGGTGTAAAAGTTGTTGTTGTCGATGCTACCGGTAAGCTGACTGATCAAGTTGTTATTTACCCGCATGCGCCCAAGCGAAATTGGGGTCAATCAATATCTATATTAGCTGCCCTCGCCAAAAAACATAAAGTGGAATTAATCAGTATTGGCAATGGCACCGCATCACGAGAAACCGATAAACTGGCTAAAGAGTTAATTCAAAAACATCCAGAATTACATTTAACAAGTTTAGTCGTCAGTGAAGCTGGCGCATCAGTTTATTCTGCATCGGAATTAGCTGCAAAGGAATTTCCTGATTTAGATGTGTCGTTCCGTGGTGCTGTCTCCATTGCCAGACGCTTGCAAGATCCACTCGCTGAACTCGTTAAGATTGAGCCCAAAGCGATTGGTGTTGGCCAATACCAACACGATGTTAATCAACTTCGTTTAGCGCGCAAACTAGATGCTATTGTTGAAGACTGTGTGAATGCAGTCGGTGTAGAAATTAATATGGCTTCTGCACCGCTACTTAAACAAGTGGCTGGTTTAAGTGAAACCATGGCAGAAAACATTGTTGCTTTTCGTGAAGCAAATGGCGCCTTTAAAAATCGCCAGGAATTACTAAAGGTCACTCGTCTTGGACCAAAGGTATTTGAACAAGCCGCTGGCTTTCTAAAAATATCAAATGGTGATAACCCCTTAGACTCCTCAGCCGTGCACCCTGAAGCTTATCCTATCGTTATGGATATATTGAAAAAGAGTCAACGTGATATTCGTCAGGTCATTGGTGACAAGAAGTTCTTGTCTACTCTCGCGGCGAATGATTATACCTGCGAAGGTTTTGGTGAACCCACCGTACAAGACATATTAAATGAATTAGAAAAACCCGGTCGAGATCCACGACCTGCCTTTAAAACCGCCGCTTTTAAAGAAGGCGTTGAAAAAGTTAGCCAGCTAAAAGAAGCGATGATACTTGAAGGCGTGGTAACAAACGTCACAAACTTCGGGGCTTTCATTGATATTGGTGTACATCAAGACGGGCTAGTCCATATCTCAGCTATGTCTGACACCTTCATTAAAGATCCACGTGAAGTCGTTAAAGCCGGTGATGTTGTAAAAGTGAAAGTCATGGATGTCGATACTAAACGAAATCGTATTGCCTTATCGATGCGTCTGGCAGATGAAGTCGATCGTAAGCAGGAAAGTGCTAAAAGACCTACTTCTACGAAGAGTAAACCTCGGCAGCGTCAACAAACAGCCAAGAAACCAGCGGCGCCAGCTAATGCAATGGCAGAGGCCTTTGCCAATTTGAAAAAATAAATTTACTTTATAAGCTACCAGAAAATTATTTTCTGGTAGCTGTTCTTAGTTTATTAAGATAGACCATCTATTACTGTGTTAAAGATTGCGCTCGTGCGCATTGCTGCAGAAGCCATTTCTTTGTTCAAGCGATAATACCCGCCTAGTTCCACTGCCTTACCTTGAGCACCATTGAGTTCTTCAACAATCTTCGCTTCATTATCGGTTAACTGCTTAGCAACCGGTGTGAAAATAGCTTTTAATTCACTATCGTCATCCTGCGCAGCCAATGCTTGTGCCCAGAAAAGCGCCAGATAAAAATGACTACCGCGTGTATCTAATTCACCAACTTTGCGCGATGGAGATTTATTATTAGTCAGAAATTCGCTATTAGCTGAGTTAAGTGCTGATGCCAACGTTTTGACTTTAGCGTTATCTGTTTTGTAGGCCAGGTCTTCTAACGACACGGCCAAGGCAAGAAACTCACCCAGTGAGTCCCAACGCAAATGATTTTCTTCAATCAGTTGTTGTACATGCTTAGGTGCAGAACCGCCAGCGCCGGTTTCAAACAAACCGCCACCTGCAAGCAAAGGAACAATCGATAACATTTTGGCACTGGTGCCCAACTCTAAAATCGGGAACAAATCAGTTAAGTAATCACGCAACACATTACCGGTTACCGAGATTGTGTCTACGCCTTCTTTAACCCGCGCTAGGGTAAAATCAGTCGCTGCCATCGGTGACATAATACGAATATCTAAATTACGGGTATCATGATCTTTAAGATAAGTTTCCACTTTCGTGATCAACTTTGCATCATGCGCACGATCTTCGTCTAACCAAAAAATTGCTGGCTGTGACGTTAATTTGGCACGCGTTACCGCCAGCTTAACCCAATCTTGGATAGGCAGATCTTTCGTCTGGCACATACGCCATATATCACCCGGTTCTACTTTATGCTCAAGCAATACATTGCCATTAACATCCGTCACCTGCACCGTACCGGCAGAAGCAATTTCAAATGTTTTATCATGTGAGCCGTACTCTTCGGCTTTTTGTGCCATTAGGCCAACGTTACTTACTGTGCCCATTGTCGCCACATCAAAGGCGCCATGCTCTTTACAGAAATCAATCGTTGCCTGATAAATACCGGCATAGTTACGATCAGGAATCATTGCCATGGTGTCATGCAACTTGCCATCAGTGCCCCACATTTTCCCTGACGCACGAATCGCCGCCGGCATCGAGGCATCAACAATCACATCACTCGGGACGTGTAAGTTGGTAATCCCTTTATCGGAGTCTACCATCGCTAGTTCGGCGCGGCTGTCATAAACCGACTGAATGTCAGCTTCAATCGCTTCTCGCTCAGCGTCTGGTAGTTCAGAAATTTTGCTGACCACATCACCGAAACCATTGCGGGTATTAACACCGAGTTTTTTAAATGTCTCAGCGTGTTTTTCAAACACGTCTTTAAAATACACATTAACCGCATGACCAAAAATTATCGGGTCCGATACTTTCATCATGGTGGCTTTTAGGTGTAATGATAAAAGCACACCCTGCTCTTTTGCATCTTGGGCAGCATCTTCAAAGAACGCGCAAAGCTTTTTACAACTCATCACTGACGCATCAATAATCTCGCCTTCAAGCACCGGAGTGGCATCTTTTAAGACGCTGCTTTTACCGTCGTTACTGTTCAGAGTGATTTTCACATTACCGGTAGTCGTGATAACAGCAGATTGTTCACTGCCATGGAAATCACCATCTGACATTGAAGCGACTTCTGATTTCGAATCGGCTGACCACTCGCCCATCGAATGTGGGTGTTGCTTGGCATATTCTTTAACCGGGTCAGCCACTCTGCGATCAGAATTACCTTCACGCAAAACCGGGTTCACCGCACTGCCGAGCACTTTGGCATAACGCGCCTTGATATCTTGCTCTGCATCCGTGGCTGCATTGGCAGGGTAATCAGGAATGTCATAACCCTGCCCCTGTAATTCTTTAATCGCGGCAGTCAGTTGTGGGACTGAGGCGCTGATATTGGGTAACTTAATAATGTTTGCGTCAGGTGTTTTTGCCAGTTCACCTAATTCACCTAGCGCATCACTTTGTTGCTGCTCGGCGGGCAGGGTATCAGAGAAGCTAGCAAGAATTCGGCTAGTGAGAGAAATGTCTCGCGTTTCGACTTCAATCCCAGCGGTGCGAGTAAAAGCCTGCACAATGGGTAAAAAAGAATAGGTCGCTAAAGCCGGGGCTTCGTCCGTTAAGGTGTAGAAAATCTTGGCGTTAGACATTATTAAGGTCTCTGAAAGTGAGTAATGGTGGGCTTCCCCCACGAGAAGCAGGCTATTATATTTCAGATCGGACATTGGTTCACGTCCAATCCATGGCTGAAATAGTGCTTACTAGCTGAGTTAGCAGCAATTCACCCTGACTATGTACGTCTATTAATAGACGTTCGCCCCAATCTGTGCCGAAATGCGCTATAATAACCGAGCTAACCACTCATGATTTATTCGCAGTAAGATATTCCCATTATGCAAAAAGCCAGCAACCTATTTTCCCACCGTCAGTACTGGGCCAAGCGCTTCGGTATTGCACCCGTCTTGCCCATGTCTCGGGCGGAGATGGATGAGCTTGGCTGGGACAGTTGTGACATTATCCTAGTCACCGGTGATGCATATGTCGATCACCCCAGTTTTGGCATGGCGATGATTGGCCGTTTATTAGAGTCACAAGGTTTTCGGGTCGGCATTATCGCCCAACCTGATTGGCAGAATAAAAATGCGTTTATGGAACTTGGTCAGCCAAACTTATTCTTTGGCGTCACCGCTGGCAACATGGATTCAATGGTCAATCGATACACGGCTGATCGTCGCTTACGCAGTAATGATTCCTACACACCGAGTGGCGAAGCTGGCAAGCGCCCGGACCGTTCAGTGATGGTCTATAGCCAACGTGTGCGTGAAGCGTATAAAGGTGTACCGGTAATCATTGGTGGTATCGAAGCCAGCTTAAGACGCATTGCCCATTATGATCACTGGTCTGAAAAAGTCCGCCGCTCAATCCTGCCTGATTCAAAAGCCGATTTACTGGTTTACGGTAATGCCGAACGTGCTATTACCGAAATCGCTCATCGCTTAGCCAACGGCGAAGACATTCGAGATATTACTGATGTACGTGGCACCGCCTATATGCGTAAAGCCGCACCCAAAGATTGGGCGGTAGTCGACTCCACTGATGTCGATCAACCTGGAAAAATTGAACAGCACCCAGATCCTTATCAGGCACAACCTGATTGCAGTCAGGCAAGAGCTGAATCTAGTGCGCAAGATAGTAATCAAACCGTTGTCCAACTTGATATTCGCAAAGTAAAACTCAACCGTGAAAAAACGGCTTTACGATTACCTTCGTTTGAACAAGTGGCCTGTGACAAAGTGCTTTATGCCCATGCCTCGCGTGTTTTCCACATGGAAACAAACCCCGGCAATGCCCGTGCACTGATGCAGCAACATGGTGATCGCACTGTCTGGCTTAACCCACCACCGATTCCGCTCACCACGGATGAGATGGATAGAATGTTTGAATTTCCTTACACGCGTATGCCTCACCCGGCCTATGGCGAGAAAAAAATGCCCGCCTGGGAAATGATTCGTTTCTCTATTAATATTATGCGCGGTTGTTTTGGCGGCTGCACTTTCTGTTCTATCACTGAACATGAAGGACGTATTATCCAAAGTCGTTCTGAAGACTCTATCATCAAAGAAATTGAAACTATTCGCGATACGGTGCCGAGTTTCACCGGGGTGATTTCTGATCTCGGTGGTCCAACTGCCAACATGTATCGACTCTCTTGTAAGAGTGAAAAAATCGAAGCCGCCTGCCGTTTGCCTTCTTGTGTGTACCCCGGCGTTTGTAAAAACCTTAACACCAATCACAAACCGCTCATCAGTCTTTATCGCCGGGCTCGCAAACTCAGCGGTATTAAACGCGTGTTTGTTGCCTCGGGTCTACGTTACGATCTGGCCGTGCTTGATCCGGAGTACGTTAAGGAACTCGTTCAACATCATGTTGGCGGTTATTTGAAAATTGCCCCCGAGCACACCGAAACTGGCCCCTTAAGCAAAATGATGAAACCGGGCATCGGTAGCTATGACCAGTTTAAAGTCATGTTCGAGAAATACTCAAAAGAAGCCGGTAAAGAACAATACCTGATTCCTTACTTCATCTCTGCCCACCCCGGCACCACTGATGAAGATATGCTTAACCTTGCTTTATGGTTAAAGAAAAATGACTTCCGCCCGGATCAAGTGCAGGCGTTTTTACCGACACCTCTGGCAGTCGCTTCAGCCATGTATCACACCGGCAAGAACCCATTAAAAAGAGTCAATCGTTCATCTGAAAAAGTAACCGTTGTTCGCGGTGATAAACGTCGCCGCTTACACAAAGCATTTTTGCGTTACCATGATGCTGAGAACTGGCCAACATTACGCGCGGCATTAAAACGTATGGACCGCACCGACTTAATCGGTAATGGTAAACATCACCTCGTACCCGCCTGGCAACCCGCTGGTACTGGCTACCGCCCTGAAGGCGCACGTAGTTTCGCTGATGAAAAGAAACAAGCCGCACAGGCTAAGCGCAGTGGTAAGAAGCCGCTGAGTAAGAAAACAGCCGGTAAGGAAACAACAGCTAAGAAAAAGACTGCCAAAAAGAAACTAAGCAAAAAAGCATCTAACAAAGTTACCGCTAAACGCAATGCGCGACCTAACGCAAAGTCTCGCCCTAGCCCGACCGGCAAGAAAAAAGCCCGACGCACGCGCAAATAATAACTGCAACACAGGAAGCATCATGAAATTTTCATCTTTAGATCTCGCCCCTGAGATTCAGCAAGCGATTGATGCCTGTGGTTACAGTAATATGACTGATATTCAGGTCAAGGCAATTGTTCCTGCCCGCCGTGGTAAAGACTTACTAGCCAGTGCGCAAACAGGCACCGGTAAAACGGCTGCCTTCGCCTTACCTATTCTCCAACAAATGCATGATCGACCTGAGCCAACATTAGCTGGCAATACCCGTGTGCTTATTCTCACCCCAACTCGGGAATTAGCAGAACAAGTAGCCGACGCAATTAAACGTTATGCGCAATTTATGTCGCTCAGCGTTATCGCACTTTATGGTGGGGTTAAGATCAGTGGCCAGCAACAAAAGCTCAAAGCCAATATCAATATTATCGTCTCAACACCTGGTCGCTTGCTTGAGCATGTCACGCTCGGCAATGTTAACCTCAGCAAGGTAGAATTTGTGGTGCTTGATGAAGCCGACCGAATGTTGGACATGGGCTTTATTACTGACGTACAAACACTGCTACAAAAAATCCAGAAAAAGCGTCAAACACTATTGTTCTCGGCCACACTTTCAAAGCCGGTTAATGATCTCGCTAAGAACATATTAACTAATCATGAAGTCATTAGTGTTGCGAAGCAAAATGCTATCGCCGACACAGTTGAGCATGTGGTTTATCCCGTTGCTGAACTGCAAAAAGTAGACTTATTCACCGAGCTACTAGACAAGCATAACTGGTACAAAGTGCTTGTGTTTACCAGTACTAAAGCGCAAGCCGATGCACTCATGGCCAATCTCAAAAAGAGTGGTGTTAAATCAGCACTTTTTCATGGCGATAAAAGTCAAGGCTCACGCAGGCGCGCATTGGCTGATTTTAAATCAGACAAGATTCAGGTACTCATCTCAACCGAAGTGGCCGCACGCGGCTTAGACATTCAAGACTTAGACCACGTGGTGAATTTCAACCTTCCTTATCTTGCGGAAGATTACATACACCGTATTGGTAGAACAGGACGAGCAGGCAACGAAGGACAAGCTATTTCTTTCGTTAGTCGTGAAGAAGAGCGTACCCTGGATCATATTGAGCGTTTACTAGGTTATCGGATTAAACGCGTCAACGTGCCCGGTTATCAAGTTGGTAATCGAGATGTGTTATTTGGCAGAATAGCCTCAACCCATCGCCCACGACGCTCAAACAGATCTAGTCAGATTAAAAATATTCACAAGAAAGCAGATAAAGCGAAGAGTAGAAAAAAGAAAAAGAAATAATACTTAGTTATCGCTAATATTCACTTTTAAACTATTATTAATATCTCGGTTCTGACGAATGAGTTCATTACCTTCGTATGACTTCGCAGACTTAGCTAGCCGATCATAAAGCACCACGTTCACCGTCGCCGCCAGATTCATGCTATTTATCGTTGGCACGTATACCACCGCATCAACCCTATCAATAATATCCTGACTAACATTTCCATCTTCAGGGCCAAAAATATACATCGCATTGTCAGGATGTTCATAAGAAGGCAGGGCAATCGCATTTTCAGCGAACTCAATGCAAACTAATGTCATATCAGGCGATGCAGCATCTATGATTGACTCGACCTCAGTAAGGGGAATAGATTGACCAACTTTACGGTGCATATCGGGTAACCCCGGATTACGCATCAACGCACGCGGGTAACGTTTGCCCGTATAAAAAACACTGTCGACACTGAAATTTCCAGCAGTGCGCATGACTGAACTGACATTATAGGGGCTCTTAGGGTTAATTAGCCCAACGCTTACTTTTGACTCTTTCATCTGTTTTTTTATAATAATGGCCTAGCGCTATTATCTCACTAAAACCAAATTTATACTCGCGCATCTTCGTTCTGTTTTAATATCAATAAGTTTCTGACAAACTGCCAATGCCAGGCAATACCGGCAAGCACTGCAATGTGAAATAACTCATGAGGTCCAATGACATTGGGGATTAAAAAAGGTAACCGCAAGAACTCGATAGTAGCACCTATCGTATAAGCTAAGGCACCATAAATCAGCGGTTTAAGAATCGTGAATCCATGTAAGCGATGTGTGTAATAAGCAGATAAAATGCCTATCCAGCCAAGGCCAAGGTAAAACATCAACCCTAACCATTCAGCCAGTTCGTTAAAGAAAATCGATTTCAGTGTTATACCGGTTATTGCCAGAATCCAAATTAATAACAGAAATCCCCAGCGCAAGAAACCGGTGAATAGTATGTAATGTACAGGTGTGTATGTGCCGGCAATCAGCGCAAAAATACCAGCATGATCCAGTCGCTGCAAAACATGACGAGCAGTACTTTCATGTTGCAGTAAATGAAAAACACCACTCATTGATAGTAAAAAAGTGACCGACAAGATAAATACCACGACAGATACGACTAGCCTCTTTTCCCCACCAGTTAGACGAATTAACTCCAGCCCATAGTAAAATGCAAATAATGCAGCGACTAAGTGGCTTATTGAGCTAAAGGGATCACTAAATCCAGGTAATGAAAGTGTATTCATAGGTAGGTAGCGTTAATTCTAAGTGGCGCCAAACATCTTTGCAGATGATAAGTCTATTTGAGACATGTTAAGCAACATAGCCAGGCTTATCTTTTTATTCGTAAACATCTTAACATTCGTGAATCCTTTAGCGGTCCATTGAGACATAATGACTTTTTATCTTCAGAAAAGTAGGCTGTCTCACCATTCGGATAATAAGGATTTTGAATATTTTGAGGTTTTATTTCATTAGCACCATTACTAATTATTGCATTCATTAATATTATCTTCGCATTAAGATCAAAAAGCTGTCCTACAGACTGATTATATTGTGGCTCAGAAATTTTATTCAGCATCGACCCCATCACGTTTCGAACATATGAGGTTTCAATATAAGATGAACTACTATGATTCATTGCTTTAGAGAAATCTATTTGTGTCAATCTGGCAAGCTCTACAGTTCGCTTTTGGTTACGATAAAGTGCATTCATGGTCATATTTCTTTTTAATACCGTTTTCTGCATCCAGTCCGGCCAGTTAACTAACCCACTTTCATTAGCATACATACCCAATCTCATGAAATCGTACTGCAATGCGAATTCACGAGGCATAAGAACACTAAAATCTCGTTCTTCTAATGATAGTAGTTCAAAAGTATAATTTGGCACATACGTAGCCTCATTCATTATGATAGACAACACATCCAAATTATCTGAAATTTGCAATAGATATATTAATTTACCAAGCAGCGTATCTACTTGCTTCAGTTGATTACGAAGCAATGCGATATTATCAATAAGAACATTGAAAGCAGCGTTAACATCATTATTATTAGCTTTATTAATCGCTTTAAGGATATATAATTGACTTATTTGAACGACATATAGATAGTTCGGAAAGGGCTCAAAATATGACGATTTTGTTAGTGTATGATAATCATTCATCGACATAAGCTTAATATATCGCCCCATGAGAGTTTTATGCTTTTTCAAAAGAGCATCTAAATCATATGTTTTTGAAAATCGCTGCTCAAAACAGTCACTATTCCAGCTAGAACAAATATTATTACCGACTGGTTTTTCAATGTTAGTGTCTTCAGGATAAGGATAAGAATAAGGGTTTGGCACATCGCCACTTTTAAAGTAATCTTCTTCAGCTTTTCTTACTTCTTTAAATATTTCTTTCCCATAAACTAACGGGCTATCACCTTTGTCAGCCATTATTCCTAATAAGTACAAATAGGCATCACTGCTTTTTTCTGGCTCTGCTAGTGATAAATATTGTTCAGCCTCTACCTCTAAGTCATCATCAACTTGAAGCAACCCTACCGATATCGCTATAACGATAGCAAGACCTAGTAAGGTTTTTACAATAGGATTATTCAGTTTCAACATTCAGTATTGTAACTCCAACGCGTGACACAAAAACTTCATATAATTGTTTGCCGCATGATAGCGGTCGACTACTTGTTGTTTGAATTTCATATTCAGTACACTTGCATCACTTATTTTAGAAACGGCAATAAAATCTTTGCGCTTAAGATCAGCAATGAGAGGATGATCTTTAGCATAGCCTCTCGGACCAGTCTTTAACCCTTCCCCTCTTAGTTGAAAGTACTTTTTAAAACCTTTCTCTTTAATAACAGATGTCCATTGATCACTTTGTTCACAGATTCTATCCCTGACTTTTCCCAATGATAGGGAGTCTGGTCGCCAAAGCCCTACGCCGATAAAGCAATCGCCCGGCTCAATATGCACGTAGAACCCAGGCGCATGAACATCTTTACCCATTGCATGTCGAAAATGAATCCCGATATTGGTCTTATACGGGCGCTTATCTTTACCAAACCTGACATCGCGGAATATGCGCATTAATGAGCCACCTACTTTCTTTGGCGAAGCTCTGAAATGTGTCGAAAGCATGGCAAGTTCATCTGCCATGTCGGTAATAAAATGAAAGGCGGGAGTACGTATGTTTTCTTCGTAAAGATGCTTGTTTTCAGCAAACCAGTCGCGGTTATTATTCTCAGCAATATCGCTAAGAAATTTCATACTACTTTTAGTGAAATATGATGTTGTCATACTATTACCTATTCACATCCTTATGATCGAACTTTACTTGAACCAATCATTTACATCATCATTTTCCAGTACTGATATATCTTCCTCGTTCAAGCTTACTTCGCCTGTTTCTATTATCTGTTCATCTTCTTGTTTAGAAATTGAGTTTTCCTGAAAGGTTTCATTTTCAGGAACCATCGAGACATTTCTAAATGCGTTAAAAAATGGCTGGAAATTGTTATCAGTGAGGCAAATAACAATTTTATTTGGTGCCCCATCTATTCGTGCGTCCCAAAAAGAAGTAATGGCGTGAAAGAATGCTTCTGCAACAATATCAATTGGCACGCTAAAAACCCCTGAACTTATTGCCGGAAAAGCAATGGATTCCCAGTCGTGCATACTGCATAGCTTCAAACAGTTAGAAACAGCGCGACGTAATTTATTCTGTTCGTCGCCTTCACCCATTCGTGGGCCAACGGCATGTAGCGCCGCTTTATAAGGTAAATTTCCTGCTGTGGTGATCGCGACCATGCCACTTTCTAACTGACCATGTTCATTGATAAATTGATCGCTCTCATCCTGAATTATCTCTCCCCCCAACTCAACAAACTTGGCAGCTACGCCACCACCGTGAGACAAACCGCCATTTGCGGGATTCACAATCACATCGACTGATGCGGAAAAAAGATCAGATTTCTTCAGCAGTAACTCTCTGTCACCAAACAGAAATTGCATCGCATTATTATTCATTGGCATCCATTATTATCTTTTAGTAAGCATAGCCTGTTTTCTAGATGTTGTAGCGTACAGTCCGGACATAATATTAATCTATATGGGCTGCTACCCTTGCACTCAATGTCTTTCTCCATTGCAACAACTGTTTTTCAATCTTACTGGTAGACCAAATCTGTGGCTCTGAGTGATCATACTTCTCATCGTTTTCCCACTGATTAACCAGCGCACTCGCTTGAGAAAAGGCTTGGGTAAAGCTCACTGCATCATTCAGCGCGTTTTTGAAAAAGGCTCTGCCAAAAAAGGTGAAGTCTGCCTCATCAGAGCAACCAAATGACACATGATCTGCCTTCGAGGCAGTTAACACCATAGTGTACTCATCCTTAAGTGACTTAATAAATCCACCTGAGTAACACGACGAAACAACAATGACTTTCCACTTAATACCACTGTCTTTAATCATGCTTGCAAGCTTTTCTGCTGGAAGGTTATTCAGTGGTAACCCCTCCATTGAAACACTAAGCTCATGCTTGGCAGAACCATGACTTGTCAAAAATAAAAATAGAATGTCCTCTTCTTTGTCCATTATTTCAGCGATGTGTTTGATGCTGTTGTTAAGATTGGTCACCGAGGCTAGCGGCACATTTTTTGCCACCTTGTGATTATTAATCAGGTTGATTGAATACCCTTTAGTGCCCAATTTATCATCAAACAATTTCCGTGCATACCGAGCCTCTCTCATAAAAACATCTTGTCTGCCATAACTAGCGAAATTAATCATATACAAATCAGGTTTGGCTGGAGTGGTTCTCTGCAATTTTTCTAATGCGTTCTCTAATAATCCAGCCTGACGATAGAAAATACTTTCCGCGTCGATAGGCGGTTTTTTACTAGCCTTGACCTTTGTTTTTTCATCCGGTTTTTTTTCACCAATATAACTACCATACTGCCACCAGCCATCCTGCGATTTCTTCCGACCTTTAGGCTTAGCTAGCACCAATACCCCTTTTCCATGACGCATGCCACTCTCAAATTCTCCCTGATAGAGATTCTTATTCTTATAAGTAATACTTCCTTGCCCATGGTATACACCGAACTTAAACTCACCAATATAGTGTTCACCATCACTACGTTTTAACTCGCCTTGCCCGCTTCCTGTCCAACCTTCTATATTGCCTGTGTAGTGGTCACCCTTCTTGGTAATAATTTCACCCTGACCGCTTTGCGTACCCTCAACGAAGTTACCTGAGTACAATGTGCCACCTTGTTCAGGGGTATAAACGCCTTTACCATGCATCTTCCAGTTTTCAACTTCACCCTCATATTTACCCGTGCCTACAATCGTTATTGTTCCCTTCCCAGTAAACAACCCTTTTTCAAAGTCGCCTTCATAGACATCACCATTTTTCTGCTCAAAGCGGCCTTTGCCGTGAAATTCATCTGCTGCGAAATCACCCACATAGCGATCACCCTGTACAGTAGAGAATGTGCCATTTCCTTCAGGCATACCATTTTTAAACTCTCCCTCATAGCGCTGACCAGAGGCATATTCAAAAACACCACTGCCGTGCATCATGCCACTTTCGAACTCACCTTTATAAAAGTCACCATTACGCCAAACCAATTCGCCATCGCCATGAAATACACTATTACTATATTCTCCACGATAAATACCGCTGTCTGGTAATTTAAAGACTTCATTATTTGAGGGGAATGTAGAAAAAGGCTTAGCTGTATCATCGTAGGCAACTTTGTTATCACAACCTTGTAATAACAAAAAACAGGCTAAAACAGTCAACAACCATCGACTATACAAATGTGATTGGTGATTCATATCCTTATAACTCCTCAGAAATCCGTGTAATCAGTACCCTTGACCATAGCTCAAGTTCCATATTCTTTCTAACAAAATTTAATCCGAAACTGCTTTTGTTTATAAAAATTTAGTAAGTATTGCGCTAGCTATCTTTTTTCTCGATGACCAGCTTTCTTCTAAGCTACTAATGAAAAATCTATTTGTGACTTGTCTCAGATTTATCTCGACGATTCTTAACAAACATATCTGCTTCCCACGGACGAACCGCTAACATCACCCCAATGGGATGTCGTTTATCAATGGGTAACTTATTATCTTGACGAAGTAATTCAGTAAATTCTTTGGCGAGCAATTGTATTTTATTTCGGATTTGTTGCATGGAGGCATCACTCAGCAGCCCGTGTAAGAACAGGCGCTGTTCTTGTTCACCACTAAAATGTGACGCAAAAAATTTAGCTTGTAATTGTGATTCGAAGAAACGTTCGATAGGTCCATCGGGTAACCAACGAAAATCTTCATCAACACGCAATTTAATTCGGTTACCGGGCAATAGATCAATAATTTTCAGCCGGTCCAACTTTGCTAAACATTTGATACATTCAGTTTCGCTAAAGCGATAATAGGACAATATCTCCTCTAGCGTTAAGCGATTACGTACAGCCGTTGCAACGATAAACAAGGTTGTGTCCTGAACCAGTTCTTGTTCCTGCTCCTGCGTTAACTGCACAATGTGCTGGCGCGAGTCTTCATAAAGGGCAAATAAATCAGATAATTCCATTTGCATGATTTGGCAAATAGCCTCCAATCTGTCGAGTGTAAAACGCTTCGCTGCAAATTGACGCTTCACATTTGCTTCACTCATGTCCAATGCCTTGCCGACATCGCCATAGGTTAAATGGTGAGTCTTTAGAGCCTTTTTCAGTACATTAATTAGCGCTGTGGTCTGTGCCATTCAACCTCCCGGAAGCCTATAGTATCGCTTTGTTATACCAATATAGCATTTTTCCGCAACTTTTCCAGTATAGGTTTATTTATTCGCTTCTTTCATCCAAACTTTTTCCACACCCACTCACAAGGAAAATAATATGTCTATTTTTAAACGCTTATCCAGCACTGTTACGGCCAGCATCGACCAGGTCGTTGGCGAAATCGAAAATCATGATGCTGTTATTGAAGCGACAATCGCTGATCTGAAGAAAAAAATTGCAGAGGCGAATGTACGCCATGACCGTGTCCGCCGAGAAGCAAATGCGCTTAAAAAACAAATTGAGCAGTCTACTAAGGATGCTAGCCGTTGGCGTGAACGCGCCATGGAGTGTGCAAAAGATGACGAACACAAAGCCATCGCCTGCGTACAACGTGCCCGTCAATGTGAAGCACAAGCCGAACAACTCAAGGATTCGCATGAGCAATACCAACAAACCACTGACAAACTCTCGCGAGATATTCAGACCGCTGAGAATCGCGCCCGTGAAATGAAACAGAAACACTCGCTGATGCGCGCCCGTCAATCTAGCACTGCCGCTATCGCTTCAACCCAAGATTCAAAAATTGATGTCGTCACTGAGCTAGATGATACCTTCGACCGCTGGGAAATGAAGTTGCGCAAAACCGAAATTATGCACGACAACGTTGATAACAACTCCTACGACTCATTGGAACAAGCATTTATTGAACAAGAAGAAGCTGATGACTTACGTGATGAACTAAATGCTCTTCTTAACCAGGATGAGAAATCATGAGCACTCAAGCACATTCAGCAGCCGTAATGAAACTAGAGTCAGATGCTGAAGAAATAAATGCAAAATCTGATTTCATGTCTAAGCTACCCACAATATTGCGGCTGCTTGGTGCCGCCGCTTTATTAGTGGCGATGTACAGTTTTCTTATTAAAGGTTGGCAAGGCGGAAACGATGTATTCCGATATTTATTATTACTCGGCCATACTGGCGTACTTGCCAGCATCGGCCTTGCAAGTGGACACTTCCTGAAAGAAAGCAAAGGTGCGCGACTGCTGCTAACACTAGCATTAGTCTCCATACCAGCTAACTTTGCCATTCTTGGCGCATTTATATTTTCACAATGGGGCATCGTTAATCTAGCCCAGTACCCAGAGTTTGTGGCCTGGACTGTGACTAGCATGCAAACGGCCACAATAACCAGTGTCGGCGCATTGGCCGTGCTCATACCCGTTACTTTGTTAGGCTTTACGGTTTTAGCGCGCAGTATGTCTACACGCCTATCTGTTTTATATTTGCTCAGTAACGCAGCTCTGTTACTGCCAATGCGTGATCCCATTCTAGTGGGTTTACTCGTTCTTGGTTTAGCTGTTTTTAGTATTCTGGTGACAAGAACCACCTCGAAAAAGATCGCGTCTAAAACAAAAGAAGGACTTATTGCGCTGAGTTTGCAATCGTTACCATTAGCTGTGCTGATGGGGCGGACGCTATGGCTCTACTCATTAGATCTATTCTTGTTTACAGCAATGGTTATTACTGTCTTTGTGATGTTGCGTCAGGCATCTATTTTCTTAAACAAGAATTCGTCTTTGCGCCAGGCGCTTGATCTTCTATCGCTGTTCCCAGCGATTTTTACCGGACCGTTATTAGCCGCTACATTCTTAGATGCAGGCATGCTGAATGACACTCTTGCTCTCGCTCTTGCCAGTGTTACATCAGCATTCATGGTCTATGAAATAGCGCGTCGTAATGAGGAGTATGCGTTTGTTTACCGCTTCATTGCTGCCTTTGTTCTACTACTGGGCATGTGTGCAAACGTGTTCTTGTTTACCGGTACTCTTTCAGCATTACTCGCAACGGTAACAGGCCTAGCAATGTTTATGCTTGGGCTCAGAAATAGACAGCGTGGTTTTTTCATCAGCGGTTTGATTCTGATGGTTATCGGCATTGTGCAACAGTTCTATGAATTGATTCATCACTTCAATCTAGGCAGTTGGGCCACGTTGGCTGTGATCGGAGTGCTCGCCATCGTCACCGGCTCGATTATCGAAGCCAAAGGGGGAAACATTCATCAACGTATCACTGGCTGGAAATCAGACTTTAAAGAATGGGAGGGCTAACTAAAAAAGAGGAGGACAAGTAAAAATGAATGGGCCAAGAATAACCTTGGCCCATTTTCTATCTTTGCGTCATTATAGTATTGCCATAATTCATCATAATTCGTCTCCCCTGAGCCATTTTCAGCTGTTTAAATATAGAAAATCACAGGAGGGAATAATGGATAATGCTACTGGCTCAATTCGTGACTGGCTGACTAACTCAGCTTTCTTACGTGTCATATTCATCAGCTTAGTTATGCTCTTGCTACAGATCCCTATTACGCTGATCAGTAGCCAAGTATTAGAGCGACAAACAACTAAACAGCAAGCAATTAATGACGTTACCTCCAAATGGGGTTACGCACAAGAAGTTTACGGTCCGCGCTTGGTCGTGCCTTATTATAAGGTATCTGGGTGGACAACTTTTGATGGTGAAAAAAAATATAACCGAACAAAACACTATGCAAGCTTTCTACCTGAGACACTAGGTATCACTGCCAAGGTAGAGAACGAGACTCGCTATCGGGGCATCTTTGAGGTCCCTCTTTATCAAACCCAGTTAACACTTAGTGGTAAATTTAACAAACCCGATTTCAGTAACTTTGGTATTGATCCAAAACTTATCTTATGGGAGCAAGCTGAATTACTAGTAGGTGTTTCTGATGCACGTGGTATTCGCCAGCAAGCTTATACGGATTGGAACCAGAAAAAGATCCCTTTCGAACCAGGCCTTGGGACATCTGACAACACCAGCTCTGGTTTTCACGTTCTACTGAAAGATCCATTTAATACCGATACTTTTACTTACCAGATTGAGTTAGCGCTAAATGGCAGTCAACATTTATATCTTTCTCCTATGGGGAAAAATTCAAACATTAATATTCAAGCTAATTGGCCAGATCCCAGCTTTCAAGGCTACAAATTACCCACCAAACGTAACATTTCTGAGCAGGGTTTTAGTGCTCAATGGGATATTTCATCCATTAGCCGAGGTTATCCGCAAGCATGGCTACACGATAACTTTAATGTAAGTAAGCTGGATGATGCACTGGTAGGAGTTAATTTTATTGCACCAGTCGATAGTTACCGTATGACCGAACGTAGCATTAAGTATGTCATGCTATTTTTATTATTCACATTCGTCACCATCTGGCTCATTGAAGTACTCGTCAATGTGCGAGTCCATCTACTTCAATACTTATTTGTTGGGCTTGGTATGTGTCTATTTTATTTATTGCTATTAGCCTTGTCTGAGCACATCGAGTTTATCTGGGCATATATCATTGCCAGTATGGCCGTTATTACCATGACTGGTATGTATTCAAAGGCAATATTAAAGAAACGTAAGCATTCTTTTGTCGTCACTGTCGGAATTACAGCTCTGTACATCTATCTATACACATTATTACAAGAGCAAAACTATTCACTATTATTCGGATCAATTGGGGTCTTTAGTGCGCTAGCTGCAGTGATGTATATCACGCGCAATATTGATTGGCACAACTTAAGTAAAAAAAGCTACTAAAAGGAGGATAATGGAATGTAGCCGATTGGGCCAAGGGTAACCCTGGCCCCTTTTTATGGTCCAATGGGTAAAGTCAGCACCGGCTTAATGCTGTCAGTGGCGCCTGCTTGCAAAGCAAACAACTGAGCAAGAAATGAAAAGGTCGATTTTGAAGTTAGATCGTTGTCTTCAATATAAAACCAGTAACCGCGATAGAATACCGATACAGAAGCATTGTCCGGTAATGTCACGCTGCTTTTAATCATGAAAAGATTACGTGTCATGTCAGACCAGTCAAACACACCACCCTTTGCAGTCTTTGTTACCGTGACTTTTCCAGATTTTAAATGTGCCGCAGGAACAACAACCGCTTGTGAGAGATAGAACAGGCTACCTAGTAGTGAGCGAGTAGTCAGCGACACACCACTTTCGGCATTGCGATTAAGTATGAGTGGTTTAGATTGAGAACCACTTAAACCCAACATGCTTTTCATGCTCTCTAAACTGTTACCATCGGCACGCTTATCATCAAACACAAAAGCAGCAACCGGTTTTTTATTTACCGCCACATGCGTAAGTTGCAATGCATCATTAACTTGTAATTGTCGTATCAGTTTGGCGAATTTATTAAAGTCTTTGTACTCAGGCGCAGTGGCTGGCGTTGGGCCCGAAGCACGCGGCGCATTACGTAGCCCATTCATCCTTTGTACACAAACCCGGAAAATACGTTCAATGCTCCAACCTGAATTCGCTAACAGTACTAACTTGTCAGGCTCTATATGCGATAGCAAACGTTTTACAAAATCATCACCTTGCAGAGGCGTGTAACTCACTGTTGGCGTTTCACTATATTGCACATTGCCTGATAAGCCAGTTCCATCTGCACCGGAGCGAATGTCAGCACTGGCAGCAAGGCTCGCGCGATAACTCAGCTGTGCAGAAATACTACTAATTTCAATAAACAAAGGTGTGTCACGGTAACGTAGTCGTACCAGATTTAACAAAAGCTGCTGATCCGTCGTGTTCTGAATCGCCTGATTGTAATTAATATGAGTACCTTCAACCGCCTTGCCACCCAAATTGGCACAGCCGATTAATGAAGTGGACATCAGTATCAAGCAAGCTGCCCGCAGGTGAAAAAACGTTAACATTATAAACTTCCTGTATTGTGATCTAATTTTATCCGTTGACCTTAACAGAACAATGTAAGAAGTAACAAATAATGCGACTAACCCAACATTATTCAGATATAATTTCAGAACGCGTTACTATCACAAAAGGAAGGTGAGCAATGCCGATACAACGAATAATCATATTCACTCTCAGTATTATTTTTCCTCTGTCCGCTGCCTCTGACGAATGTATTCCGACACCTCACCGTACAACCGGAACGCACTACGAGCCGGTTACTGTACAGAAAGGCAATATCAGTAAGGGTGTCGTTATCAGTGGTCAGGTACTGTCCATGCCTGATTGCAGGCCTGTTTCAAATGCAAAAGTGGCTCATTGGCAGGCTGGTGAGAATGGTCGTTACTCAGATGCATTGCGCGCTTATCTGTTTACTGATAGCAACGGCCGCTATCAGTTTGAAACGGAATGGCCGGCACTCAACCCGCCGCATATCCACTTCATCGTTACGACCTCAGATCATGAAATACTTGAAACCCAGTGGATAGGTAGTGCAAGGAAAGGTAAAGTATTTTTCAATATGGTGTTAGAAAAAAACTAAGCAAAATACAGCATTAGTTAATTAATTCTTTTATTCTTATTTACTGCACAGTGCTAACAAACCATGAATATCAGCCGCCAATGTTTTATCCATGGCAAACAGTACACCACGGTGATTCATAAAAGTGGAATCAGCACGATTCAAATCTAATGGCTTGCCATGAAAATCAGTGGCAACAAAACCCAACTCATGAAAGAGTGCTGCAGTGGCAGCAAAATCCCACAGACTGCCACCGCCCTGCTGTGGCTTAGGACATTTAAAATAGACTGCCGGCGGATTTTCCAGAATGAAACAGGCATTCAATACCGCGCCATTTCGCTCCAGTGTCTGTAGCCCACAATAGCCATGTTCTTTTGCAATTGTCTGCAGAGCATTACATAACTCGGCGTAGTAAGGTTTTACAATAAAGCCGCGATCACAGACGAGTGTTAATGACTTATCTTCTATTGATACAGCAGGTAAACCCCATGGTTCTCCATTTCGTAATACACCCTGTCCTTTTGTTGCCTGATACAGCCTATGTGTAACCGGATCATAAACAACACCAATAACAGCTTCTGCTGATCTGGAAACCAAAGCAATAGAAACAGAATAACCCGGTCTCGATTCAGTAAAAGCCAGCGTGCCATCCATGGGATCAACACACCAGAAATAATCTTTTTCTAATCTTGCTCTATCGTCAATACTTTCTTCCGTTAATAGTGCTAAATCATATTGCTCACAGGTTGGCTGCAACACATTAATGATAATTTTTTCACTCAGTAAATCCACCTCGGTAACAACTTGTGAGGCAACACTATTACCGCCCTCTTTTCGCTGCACAGCGACAGACTTATTCGCATAACTTGCAATCAATGCTCCCGCTTCTTTAGCCGCAGCAACTGCGCATTGTGATAAATAAGTAAGATCCTCAGCGGTCAGTCGCATTATTCACTTACCTGTTTATTAATTTTCGCCACCACTTCGCGAGCCAGCCGTTCGCTATAACCGTGAATTTTCCAATGCCCCGGACTCCAGCCTTTTAAAAACCGGTGAAAATCAGTCCAGGCAACGGGATAAAGTGCTCGCCATTCTCGTTCAACATCACCGGCATCAATACGACTATCTTGCCGTGCTAATGCTACTTTAAGTTGTGAAAAATAATAATCAAGCAATTTTGTTTCATAGCGCTCGCAATCTTCTTCGTAGAAACAGCTACTAATAAAGTAGGCAACATCTTTCATGCCACAACCACCGCCGACATATTGAAAGTCTACTGCAGCCACTTTGTCAGCATTTTTAGAAAAACAAAAATTCGCCAACTTCGCATCACCATGAACAAAGGTCTGATATTTAGCAGAACTTAATTGTTGATCAATCTGCAACGCTGCATTCTTTAATTCAGCATCATCCAGTACTGATAATTCATCCGGCCGTGTCTCAAGGTGCCAATAGGTCCCAACCGGCCAAAGTCCGGTAGGCGTCTTCCCCATGAAAGTGGCATGGAAGTTAGCTAACCAGCGCAAACAAACATGCATTTGCGCCATCGTGACGGCACTCTTGCGTACGGGAAAACCACTGGCATCGAGATCTTCCAACACCATTAAAAATTCATCTTCATCAGACTCAAGTGCAAGACAATGTGGAACGCGGCATTGCTCATTACAAGCATTGCTCCAATCCCGGTACCAGACACTTTCCACCTGGTATGACTTTACTTTACGCTGATGAGATAGATCTGTATTCCAGCCACGAGGATGATGCGCTTTATCGGGTAACTTCACATGTTTAACGACTACGCTTTTTCGAACACTGCCATTCAAACCGTAACGCATAATCTTGCCGTAACCGCTCCACAAAGACTGAATGTCCTCAAGATGGAACAGCTCATCCGCTCCGGCAGCATTACGTACAATTTCCTGAAAATCGTGATTCATATTGGAGAGGATTTTAACAGAAACAACTAACTTTAGTCGGGCTTGCTCTGTTATTTATTGCTTCTGAAGTTCTGTTACATTCATTACCCATGGCTCATAACGCTGTCCGTATTGCAGGCTGACCTCATAACGCGGTGGTTGTTTTCTGCCGCGACGGTAACTTTTATCCTGCATCAGTGACGTAAGAACACGGGCATGTTGCAGCGGTATATTCACATTCGTCACACTGAGTTGCTTAATCGTGCCCCTGAGATAAGGACTTTTATGGTAACTACCATAATACCGCAACAAAACCTGACCCTTGACAATAAGGTATAGACGGTTGTCGCTGTATTGTTTTCTTAAGCTTTCATAATCTAGCCCCGCATCAATCACGAACAAGCGACTATTTTCTTTCTGCTCTGCTTCTAGACCATCGGTTGCTGTTTTCAGGCGATTCTTGAATTCTACTTTATCGGAATTTTGGTGAGCCAGCCGCTGTGCCTCAGCGAGTTTATCTCGTTTCGTCTGCAAAACCGTTTGATACACCGCCCCGTCATTTTCAAGCACCAGAAATACTTCTCGGCTTAAAGTTTTTTGGTAGTAATCACTACTATCCGATTTATCCAGCGGGTAAGACACATCAAATCCCAATGAGCCCAGCTTGACCGTATCCAGCCATTGCGCGGGATTCCAGTAACTGTAATAGTTGGTTGTGCTCTTACTATCAAACACTCGCCAGTTTAGTTTCAATGATATGCCGCTATTTTCTGATGCAAAGCCGTAACTATAGGGCAGGCTGAGTTCGCGTTCGGTTAAGCTCGGACGGCTAGTAGGTTCACCTGAGCGATTATAGATTACGCCCCCGAGTGCCACAGCATTGCTTAATATAATAATGCCAAGCCCTAGTAACAAGGTTCGCTTGTTTGTTATTGTTATCATGCGCTCACCTCACTGGCGGAGGTCTCGCCTTTGCGACGCAAGCGTTTAAAAATAAACAAAAATAGGATTGCGGTTAGCCCCATGACAAGGAAGAATAAATATTTCGGCATAATCTCCCACCACCAGTCAAACATCTTGGTATAAAGGTAGATCACAAAAAACACGTTCCCGGTATTAACCACATCATTCCAGTGTCGACGAATACCAAGCCAGATAGCAAAAGCAGCGAGCACAAAACCTAGCAACTGGTAGCCACCTTCAATAATGTCTCTATCAAACTCTAAATAACTCACTGCCGCCCAGTTCGATAAAATCAGGATCGGAATAAAAGCGGTTAACAACGCAAACACGCGATAGATTGGCGCGAATCCCCAAAACCGTTGATGACTCACCAGCAAGGGAAACACAAATAGCGCAATCGCAGCCGGAAAAAAGTTTTCCGGGCGTTCACCAAAGTTGACCCAGTAACCCCCATGCCAGGTTCCAGTGCGTGCCGAAAGAAAGGCGATCACACATAAAATACCCGCCGCCAATAACAAACGAACATCACAGCTATACGCTAATAAAAAGGCAAACGCGCCCCAGACAATGAGCGCCTTATCGGATGGTGTGATATTAAAAATTTGCCCAAGCATGGAAATGTTGAGTACAAAACAAGCGAAGCTAACCAGCGCAGCAAGTTTCGTGAAATATCCCGTTTGCTCACGTTCGGCTATCTTCAGCGTCACCAGTAATAGCAGCACTGGTGAAAGGATAAGAATCACTAACTGCACGCTGGTCGAGAAGTTTCCCCAGAATTGGTAGAACAAAAAGAACACACTCGCTGCCAATGCCAATGCACCTAAAAATGATGCTATACGCATAGCCAGTGATAACTGTTTACCTCGATGATCACGATCGATGTCATGCGATTGACTGTAGGTGGAAAGTAACTGGTCGTGGTAAGACTGAACAGACTGATGTTGTTCTGTGCTTAAGCTAAGCACCTCCTCATCTTCCAACCGCCTTAGTTCCAGCTGAAATGCTTGAACTTGATCTGCACGCTGCTGCGCCTGGTTTTTAGAAAGCGTTGTCATTAGGGATATCTTATCCTATCAAATGGCTGGCCTATTTCAGTTCGATTATACATAATATTCGACCTTATGTGACAATCCTGATTACATATTAAGTTTTTATTAAGGACGAATGAAAAACTATAAACTTAAGCAAGCTCAAATGCACCTTAGTCAATCTGATAAGGTAATGCGATGTATCATCGATGAATACTGAGCTAACATCTTTGCGAAGAAAAGCTCCTTCTTATTTCCATGCGCTAATCAGCACGATTATCAACCAGCAATTGTCTGTAAAGGCAGCCGCAACGATTGAAAAGCGTGTTTTATCTAAACAAAGTGGGCGTGTTTTTAATGCTGATAAACTCAATCACCTAAGCCAAACATCACTTAAGCAATGCGGTCTGTCGCAAAATAAAATTCGCTATGTCAAAACGCTTGCTAAAGCAGTTGTTGATAAAAAACTCAACTTCCGAAAACTCGTCTTGCAAGATGATGAAACAATTCGTGAGCAATTAATTAGCTATCCGGGCATTGGTCAATGGAGTGCCGATATTTTTTTAATGAGTGGTTTAGGCAGAGGAGATGTTTTCCTCTGTTGGTGATCTCATCATTAGAAAATCTATTCAGTATCACTACTCGATACCTAACGATGCACATCACAATGAATACAATTCTATCGCAGAAAACTGGCGACCTTATCGGACAGTCGCCAGTTATTATCTATGGAAAGCATTTCATCAGCGACAGAAAACCTAAATCAACTGGAAGATCAAAACGAAGCACGCAACCATGCCGACAACCCAGGCAAAAAAGCGCAAATAAGGGATATTTAATATATAAACCGGGGCGTGTACGACTCTCGCCCAAAAGTAGACCGCACAAGATAGTGCCGTGATTTCATTCGCTGACTGTGTCGCAATAACGGCCAACGCCAGTGGTGCAAACACCACCAGATTTTCAATAGCATTCATGTGCGCCCGATAAGCGCGATGCGCCCACTCTTGCTCAAAAGGATCATCACCCGGTAATGGCTTTGCCAATAATCTTGCAAGACCTATTCGCCCAATTCTGTTGATGGCATAAGGAGCAACCAACAACATGGTGTAACCTGCCGCGAGCACTAACCAGAAGATTTCACTCGGTAGCTGCATGGCTCACCTCTTTATCTTGAATTGATTGAACCGCTGCCGACTCAACTTGTTGCTGTTGCTGATTTAATCGTTCCAATCGTGTTGGTTGTGCCTGAAAATAAAGCCCGCTGATGATCATGATTACAAAGCCAAGTCCGTAAGGGTCAATAAAGCCTTTCATTTTGTAGTTCATAAAGATTGCCTCTTATTTTTGGTAGGTGAGACAAACATTAGAATATAATTAATAACTTGATAATAAGCTGTTTATACATATAATTTATTCCATATTGGAATAAATAGAGAATATGATGGACAGACTAGGAGCAATGCAATTATTTCGCCGAGTGGTCGAAACAGGCAGTTTTTCAGCTGTTTCAAGGGAAATGCAACTGGCTCAACCGACAGTCAGCAAGCAAGTTGCTGCACTAGAAGAATATTTGGGTAGCAAACTACTGAATCGTAGTACACGGCAACTAAACCTCACGGATGCCGGGCAAAATTACTACCAACGCTGCTGCCAAATACTCGACGAATTGGTTGATGCCGAAGCAGACGTACAAGCACAACAATCTAAACCATCCGGGTTGTTACGCATCACCATGCCAATCGGTGCCGGGCGAATTAAAATCTTGCCGATTCTTTGGCAATTTCAAAAAGATTACCCTGATTTAAAATTGAACATAAATTTAGATGACAGCTACATGGATATGCTAAAGGAAGGCATCGATGTGGCGATACGGATTGGTGAATTGAATGACTCAACACTGATTGCGCGTAAGCTCGGTACTATCCCTCGCTATACTGTCGCCAGCCCTGCCTATCTTGAACAAAATGGAGAACCTCAAAACTTAACCGATTTACATCAACATAACTGCATTGTTTACAGCTTACTTTCAACACAAAACACCTGGCACTTTCACGGACCTAATGGCAAAGAGAAGATTCAGGTGCAGGGAAACTTTTCATCCAACAGCCCCGAGGCAGTTCGTGAGGCTGTGTTAGCTGATAAAGGTGTTGCCGTATTACTCGGATGGTTAATCGAAGACGATATAAAATATGGCCGCATGAAAATAGTTATGCAGGACTATGCCCCGACAATACTAGATATTCATGCACTGTATCCACAACGACGCTTTATGCCGGTTAAACTGAGGTTGTTTTTGGATTATCTACAAAAGTTGCTATAACATAATTAGCCACTTTCTAAAGTTGCGTACTCTGTTTATCTAATTTCTTGATAGATACTGGTACTGAAGTCTTTAATTCCTGCGCAAATAACGATACTCGCATTTCTTCTATCATCCAGCGGTACATTTCCCATTCAGAGCTAAGACTTGATTGTGATTTATCACTAATCTGCTTGTAAATTTTGTCCCAATGTTTTTGCATCTCTGACTGACGCTTTTTATCGGCATCAAGTGAGCGCTGCAGTTTTTCCAGACGCAGATTAATGGCCTCAATATAGCGCGATAGATGTCTTAACCAATGGCGCGGGGTCGCGCTAATAAAGCCTTCATAAACCAGGCACTCTAATTGCTGCTTGATATCTTTTACCGCACTAAACCAGGTTAACGGTATATTGCCTTGCAGCTGCTTCGCCAGCTTATGGTGTTGCGAAAGTATGCTGTGGATATTGTCACAGGTGTCGTTGGCAATATTGAGCAAGTTTTGTTTTGCAGAAGCTACCCGTTTATTAAATTCATCTTTAGAACGAATATCTTCAACATCAGAAAACAAGGCGTAATCGATAATGGCGTCTTCCAGATCTTGCAATAGGCTTTTCTTGTTGCCAATAGACGTGTAGTAAAGCTGCATTTTATCAAGATGGCGTAAGTTCTTACGCATGTATTTCATTTCTTGCCGTGCAACTATACGGAATAATCGTCGTAAGCCCGGTCGTTGCTGCGCCTGAGCCAATGCTTCATCGTTAAACAATTGAACAGACACGCGGTCATCATCATGGTCATCGACGATGGCTGGATAAGTGCGAATGAGCAAACCGTGTTGTTCTAACTCAACAACTTCGGGTAGGTCACCAAAATCCCATCGTGTAATATTGTCTTTTTCGATATCCGACTTAGGTAATGCTGATATTATCTCTGCGCTTTGACTTGATAGTTCTTGTTGTAAGTGAGTTAAATCACGCCCAGCACCTAGTACATTGTTATCTTGATCGATTACTCGGAAATTCATATGGTAGAACGCAGGCAGGTTAGCCAGTTGCAATATATCTTTAGCCAGCGTTGTACCACTGGCTTTTTGCATATGACTGGTCAAACTTTCAATTAACGGCAGCGCTCTATTAATGCCCGATTGTAAAAAAGTATCGGCATAATTTGGTACGGGGACAAATAATTTACGCAGCGCTTTCGGCAAGCATTTGATCAAGGCGATAATTTTATCACGCAACAAGCCCGGTACCAGATAATCAAACCATTGTGACTGCAGCTGCCCCAATATTGCCAGAGGCACTATCACGGTCACCCCATCTTCAGCATGGCTTGGATCAAAATGATAATCTAACTTAAGCGTGACACCATTAATTTTCATCGTGCCGGGAAACTGATCTTCGTTAACATGTTCCGCTTCATGGCGCATGAGTTCCTGTTTCTGTAGATATAACAGTTCAGGATTTTTTTGTTGAATGGATTTAAGCCATTTTTCAAATGCCTTCCCATTGTATATATCAGCAGGAATGCGTTCATTGTAAAACTCATACAGGGCTTGCTCATCAACCAAAATATCGCGGCGGCGACTCTTGGCCTCTAAGGATTCAATCTCAGATATTACCGATTGGTTATATTTAAAGAAAGAGGCGCGAGTCTTAAAATCCCCCATGACTAGGCCTTCACGAATAAATAACTCTCGCGACACGACTGGGTCAATTGGGCCATAATTAATCCGCCGCTTTGCACACAGAGTGATGCCATACAAGGTCGTACGTTCGTAGGCGGCGACTTGCCCGGGGCCTTTTTGCCAATGCGGCTCTGAATAACTTCGCTTAATAAGATGTAAACCAAGACTTTCAATCCATTCTGGTTTTATCTGTGCCACCATTCGCCCATATAAACGCGTGGTTTCAACCAGCTCACCACACATCACCCATTTTGGCGGCTTCTTTGCTTGCCAAGAACCGGGGTGAATATGAAAACGAATATTACGCGGTCCCTGAAACTCTTTACTCTCTAACGACTTGTTACCGATATTACCCAATATCCCCGACAATAAAGCCTGATGAATTGCATCACTACTAGCGTCGGTCGTATTCAGTTTAACGCCGCGCTCTTTAAACTGGGTGAAGATTTGCTGATAAATATCACGCCACTCTTGCATACGGTTATAGGATAAAAAGTGTTGTTTACAAAACTTACGTAACTTATTTTGGGTTAGATGCTTTCGTTGCTGTTCATACAGATGCCAAAGCTTAAGGTAAAACAGAAAGTCTGATTTTACTTTGGTTTTCTTATCGTTATCTTCTTCATCGGCTTCATTAATGAGTCGATGTTTCTCATCGGCTTGTTGCTGCTTTTCAATCGGCCTTTCTCGCGGATCTTGCACACTGAGCGCACTGCCTATAATTAACAGCTCTTGCAAACAATTTAATTGTTGCGCAGCCATCAACATGCGACCAATCTTTGGGTCAACGGGTAAATGAGCGATCTCTTTGCCAAGTTTGCTGACCGTGTTGAATTTATCTACCGCACGTAATTCATGCAGCAGTTTATAACCGTCGTTAATGTAACGTGAGTCAGGCGGTTCAATAAACGGAAAGTTTTCGATATGGCCTAGCTTCAAAGATTCCATGTGTAATATGACAGAGGCAAGATTAGTACGCTTAATTTCAGGGTCGGTAAACTCTGGACGACTATTAAAATCATCTTCCGAATATAGGCGAATACACACGCCCTCACTGACACGGCCACATCGGCCTTTGCGTTGATTTGCACTCGATTGCGAGATAGGTTCTATTGGCAGCCGTTGAATTTTACTGCGGTAACTATAGCGGCTAATGCGTGCCATCCCCGTATCAATGACATAGCGAATACCGGGTACCGTTAGTGAGGTTTCAGCCACATTAGTGGCCAATACGATGCGCCGATGATTCGCCTGACTAAACACTCTGTTTTGTTCTGCGGCCGTTAAGCGAGCAAACAAGGGTAATATTTCAGTTTGCGGTGGGTGATGTTTTCGCAATGATTCTGCTGCCTCACGAATTTCACGTTCACCACTAAAAAAGATCAGAATGTGGCCAGTACTTTTACCTTGCGCATTATCAATCGCCGCCAACTCATCTACTGCTTCAAGCAAGGCTAGTTGGGGGTCTCTCGCTGTTGCGTCTTTATCATCGTCTACCAGGGGGCGATAACGTAACTCCACGGGATAAGTACGACCAGAAACTTCGATTATCGGCGCATTATCAAAGTGCGTCGAAAAACGCTGCGTATCAATGGTTGCCGAGGTGATAATTAATTTTAAATCTTGGCGCTTTGGTAACAGTTGTTTCAGGTAACCCAGTAGGAAATCAATATTAAGGCTTCGTTCATGCGCCTCATCAATAATAATAGTATCGTAACTATTGAGAAAACGGTCACCTTGAATCTCGGCTAGCAAGATACCGTCTGTCATCAGTTTCAGGTACGTCTTCGGCCCCACTTGATCTTTAAACCGAACTTTATAACCAACGGTAACGCCAATCTCTGTCTTTAACTCATCAGCAATTCGGTTAGCGATACTGCGCGCTGCCAAACGCCGTGGTTGCGTATGGCCAATCAGACCCGCTACACCACGGCCTAGCTCCATACAGATCTTTGGCAGCTGGGTAGTTTTACCTGAACCGGTTTCACCAGCAATGATGACGACCTGGTGGTTACTAATCGCCTCGCGGATTTCCTCACGGCGATCTGAAACAGGTAAATCAGGATAAGTGGGTACAGGCAAATTGGCCTGTCGTTCAGAACGAATCGAAATAGATGCTTTTATCGCTGCCTCCAGCTTGGTTCTTTGCTGATCAGCTTTGTCCTTATCGGGATTACGTAATTTCTTTAGCTGTCGGCGAAATCGAAACTGATCTCGCAACATACAATTGGGAATTAACTCATCAAGGAATGGGGAAGCTTTCATCGGATGCGTATTTTACGGCAAATACGCGCTAAGTTGAAGCTGCCCGTACATTATATGACATTTATTGCTTACTAAAGTACCGATATGAGAAATTTGCTTTCATGAGTTTCAAGCAAAGCCATAAAAACAACAATGGGAACAAGATTGTCTGCAAAACAAATATCACAATGAGGTCAATGATGTGGCTAGTTAAGTTTTCTACTTCAATTTTTAATTGTTCAACACGTCGTTCAACATCAAAGGTTTTACTGAAGTCACTGGAGAGAGATTTATACCATGGTACGTCTTTATTCTCAGTTTCAATCTGTGTTCCTTCTTTGCTAATGGCGGTAATTGCTCTATCAGAATATTCCAATTGCTGCGTTGATGTCACATAAACTGCCTCGAGAAACGCTTTATACATACCATCACTGCTGACCGCCATCACAGGAATAAAAAACCGCAAGATGAAGAAGAATGCTGCCATGCGGTATAAAATATTTTTAAGCTGCCTTGATGACGTTTGCGTTCGCCAGATGAAAATCGCCATTAAAATTAACGCCACGGCCACCGCAATCGAAAAATACAGCGAAGAAAAAATTGTTAGTAATAGCGATTGTATTCCTAGCGACACTGAGCAGATCAACATCACCCAGGAGAATCGTTCAACCAAATCATTAGCCGGGTCAAGAATTTGCCCTGGCGTTAATATCACACCAATGCCAGCAGGCTCCAATGCCACTTCAGTACCCTGCACAATTGAAATGGCGCCATTGAGCCCTTTCGCTATCGCAAACGAAACCAGCGAACGTTTAAAGCTCTCATCAGTGTATTGCTCACCTACCGTATCGAAGGTCTTTGAAACGGAAAAGAAAGCGAATAGCAACAAAAATAGCGTAATAAGGATTTTTAAATAGTTATTCTTAATAAAATTCACTACTTACTCCACTGGCTAAATATCTGCTTTTATAGACACGTAATCTATATTAATAGTGCCTCTTCCCTATATAAATACTTATCTGTAGAATTCACAGCCTAACATTTCACCGGAGCACGACGTAATGGGCAGAGCCTATCAGAACCGCAAAGAGTCCATGGCCAAAACCTCGGACGCTAAAGCCCGAGTTTACAGCAAATATGGCCGCGAACTCTACGTCTGCGCCAAAGCCGGTGGTATTGATCCAAATGGTAATCTGGCATTGCGCAGCTTGATTGATCGAGCGAAAAAAGATCAGGTGCCGACCCATGTAATTGATAAAGCGCTGGACAAAGCCAAAGGTGGTGGCGGTGAAGACTTTGCCCCCGCTCGCTATGAAGGCTTTGGTCCTGGTGGCTGCATGGTAATTGTAGAGTGTCTAACTGATAACCCTAATCGTACCTTCGGTGATGTGCGTCAATGTTTTACCAAAACAAAATGTAAAATTGGTACCTTAGGCACCGCCAGTCACATGTTCGACCACGCGGCGATTCTTGTTTTTGATGGTGATGAAGAAGCTAGCCTTGAAGCATTAATGGAAGCCGATGTTGACGTTACCGACATTGAAGCTGAAGACGGAAAAATTACTGTATTCGCTCCGCACACTGAATACTTTAATGCCCAGCAAGCACTGACAGGGGCATTCGGTGAAATAGATTTTGATGTTTCAGAAATTCAGTTTGTGCCACACAACACTTCACCCGTCACCGGTGATGACGTTGAGATGTTTCACAAATTTATCGATCTATTAAATGATCTTGATGACGTGCAGAATATTTACCATAGCGCTGAATTATAAATAAATATCTTCACTACCTGGTTGCCATAACTTGTGTGGCTTAATGGCTTCTTTAAACCACGGCGTTTCCTGAAGCGCGCTTAGCCAACGATACAATTCCGGGTACGGCGTATTATCAAACCAGTCTTTGTCGACCATCGCGAATTTATAAACAGTAGAAAACACCGCTATATCAGCAATGGTGATGTTGGGTGCAAGTAAGAACGCGTTATCTTCAAGCCTTTCGTTAAGTTCTTGCAGAAATTCTTCACCACACTGCCGATAATGTTCCATTGGGTGCTCAGGGTGACTATCAGCATTTTTATAATGCTCCAAATCGGTTTTAAACGAATGGTCATTAATTTCCACCAACATCTCAGCATCTCGAAGGTATTCATTTTCTTCGCCAAGCCAATTGTCCGGATCATGTTGCTGCACTGCCCATTTAACAATGTCCCAACTTTCATCTAGATACTCACTTTCATTAATCACCATCGAAGGCACCGTCGCATGCGCAGACACTGCCAGTGCTTCAGCCGGCAAATTGCCGAGTTCGACTTCACGGAGGATAACTTTTTGCTCTGCGTATTTCAGTGCCATATGCGCACGCATGCAAAAAGGGCATTGATTAAAACTATAAAGTATAGGGCTATTTGACATAATGATTACAAATAAAATTATTAATTGAGGTAAATATTATAGCATTCTAGCTTGGAGTAAATGCATCAATCGTTAACAAGCAACTTTGCTTGTCTTTCACAAAGATGGTCTTCCATCCTGCATCTTCGGCGCGTTTGATATTGCCCTTAATGTCATCCAGAAACAAGATTTCACTCGGTGCCAGCGACAGCTTTTCTGCTATCTCAATAAACAAACTGGGATCACGTTTACCTTTAGCCATGTAATAACTGTTAAACACGTGATCAAACAATTTAAAGAAATCATCTCGTTCATTCAGTGTATCCAACCAATGTGATTGGTCACTGAGAATAACGGTGAGAAACCCCTGATTACGCCATTTTTCTATCTGCGCAATCATCCAGGGACGCAACACAAAGCCATCAAGTACCCGTTTGGTCAGCGCTTCATCACTGCCACTGAGTCCTGAGCCATCACGCATCATGGCCCAAAATTCCTGCTCAGAGCCCTGTCCGAGGATAAAACCCGAATCATAGACGGCATTCTTGGCGACCATCATCATCGCTTCTTGGTCCAGATTTTGCTCTCGCGCCATAGCCCGAAGCCCATTTTGGAAGCCTTCATCGGCGATGACACCGCCATAGTCCAGCAGTACTGCTTTAATCATTGATTTCGACATAGGCCGTACATTATCACAGATGAAACGGCGGTTTCATTTATCGGCGAATACGATTATCCTTCCATTTCGTTTTAAGAATAAGCTTTTGCTGCCAAATAACTATGAAAATACAGGTCAGCCAAATCCTCGTAAAGTTTCTTGAGAATCTCGGGGTTAAATGCATTTTCGGCATCCCCGGATCGCACATTTTGCCCGTGTATGACGGTCTCTATGATTCCCCGATTCAATCAATACTGGTCAAACACGAGCAAGGCGCCGCCTTTATGGCTGGCGGCCATGCACGGGTCACCGGCGGCATTGGTGCCTGCATTACTACCGCCGGTCCCGGAGCCACCAACCTCGTGACTGGCATCGCCAGTGCTTATGCCGATAGCCTGCCAGTGATTGCCATTACCGGTGAAGCGCCCACGCATATTTTTGGTAAAGGCGGTCTGCAAGAAAGTTCTGGTGAAGGTGGTAGTGTCGATCAGGTTGCCCTGTTCAACGGCATTACTCGATACCATAAGCTAATCGAACGTACTGATTATCTTGCCAGCGTGCTCAATTCTGCCGCCAAACATTTGCTCTCCGGCACACCGGGGCCGGTAGTATTAAGCATTCCCTATAACTTACAAAAAGAAATGGTCGATGACTCGATCCTTGACGAGGTGTCCTTTACCCGTCCCGGCAGTGAAACCGTGATTGCCGAGCAATATATAGAACAAAGTCTAGCCTTACTCGAACAAGCGAAACGGCCACTAATCATCGCCGGCTATGGTTGTATTCGCTCCGGTGCGCAAACAGCGCTAAACAACATCAGCGAACGGCTTAATATTCCAGTAACCAGTAGTTTGAAAGGTAAAGGTGCTGTCGATGAACGTTCACCCTTATCACTTGGTAGTTTGGGCGTTACCTCGGGTGGCTATGCGCTACGCTATTTGGAGCAAAAAGCTGATCTAGTATTAATGCTAGGTGCCGGGTTTAATGAACGCACCAGTTACGTCTGGGATAAAAAACTTCTAGCTGGCACAAAAATTATTCAAGTGGATAATAATCCACAACAACTGGAAAAAGTATTTCGTGCCGATCAAGTTGTGCAAGCCGAACTCGGTGCTTACCTATCGGCATTAGACAGTGCGATTGAGAAGCAACAACTTGCCGCTAAAGAGCCGGTTGATGTTGAAGCCTTCATCAAAACTGCCAAACAACAAATTGATAACGCCGGTGAAGTCATTTTCAACCAACAATTTGAGCATGTGAAGGCGTTATACCATTGGCTCGAGCAACAGTTCCCCGATGGGCTTATCATGTTCGACGACAATATTGTCTTCGCACAAAACTTTTACCGTGTCTCAAGTAAAGACCAGTTTTGTCCTAACACCGGCATCTCATCGTTAGGCCATGCTATCCCCGCTGCTATCGGTGCTGCGTGCACGGTAAAGAAACCTATGTTCGCGATCATTGGTGACGGTGGTTTTCAGATGTGCGCGTTTGAAATCATGACTGCAGTGAATTACAACATCGCTTTGAATATTGTTCTCTTCAACAACGACACCATGGGCCTGATTCGTAAAAACCAGCACCAACATTATGATGATCGCTATATTGATTGTGACTTTGCCAACCCCGATTATGCCGAGTTAGCAAAATCATTTGGTATCAACCATGCACGAGTTGAAAAAGAATCTGACATACCTGCCTTAGCTGAGACTTTAAATCTACACGAGGGTATCAATCTCATCGAAGTCATGATTGATCAGGATGCTTTTCCTAATTATTCCTCTCGACGTTAATTTCGCATAATGGATATCAGTATAACAAGCTTGCAAGATTGCATTGCATGTCACCAAAGTAGTATTTATGACTTAGCTGATATTGCTAGTCTGCTACCATCACATATAGAACCCTCTTCACTGCCTGCACTCATACAATGTTATGAGCAGTGTTACCCCTTGCTTGAGAGTGCGATGTGGGAAAATGAATCAGACTTTGATGCACTGCTCGATAGTTACCAGTCACTGTTTCGTGAACAAGATGTACTAATACAGCAATGCTCAACAGATGAACGTTACCACTTTATACTCAACATCCCGGTAGCAGATCGGCCACCTCACTTACGTGCCTGCTTAGAAAGTGTTTATCAAGTCTGTGAAAAATTTGGCTACGGTGGTAAAAATAATGGACAATATACACATATAAAAATCATTGTTGCCGAAGATAGTCGCGAACAAACAAACATACAACGTCATATCGATATCATTGAAGAATATCAGCAAAAAGGTTTGCAGGTCATTCATCTTAATCAAGATGAACAATATCAATTGCTACACTCGCTATCTGAGCAGCAACGCCAACAACTGGGTAACATTCTCACCACACAACCCAAAGAAAAGTTCTATCTTAAAGGCCAGGCTGCCAACCGTAATCTTAGTTACCTGAAGTTTTTACAACTGTGTAAAACCGCAGACGAAAAGCAACGAACTCTTTTTTATATGGTTGATAGTGACCAGAATTTTTGCGTGAATAGGCAAACGGAAGGCGGTAAAAAAGTTTCTTTCGCGATTAATTATTTTCACCACATAGACAGGCTATTCCGTCGAAGCAGCACCTTAATGGTTACCGGTAAGTTAGTCGGTGACCCACCTGTCTCACCCTCGGTCATGACCGCTAATTTTCTGGATGATGTCACCAGTTTCTTTGCCACCCTTGCAAAAAGTGGCAATAATCAGACCTGTCAGTTTCATGCCGCATTAAATGAGACCATTGGTGATGCGGCTTATCATGATATGGCTAATTTGTTTGGCTTCGAGCAGCAGCGTAGCACTTATCCTTATCAATGCTTGCTTAAAAAGGATCATGGCAATTCCGCCTGTCTCATTTCATTCGCCAATCGACTCAATGCTTTTTTCTTTGGTGAGCACTTAACTCGTAAAACCACCTTTAACTATGGCAATGGTTTTACTGAGCATAACCCCGCTCGCACGATCTATCCGGGCAATTACATCGTTAACTACGAAGGGCTTAAATACATTATCCCCTTTGGTAACCTGCGTTTGCGTATGTCTGGCCCCACCGCAGGACGATTGATCGCCGCTGAAATTAATGACCGTTTCACTTCAATCAATATTCCTCATTTGCATCAACGGACTACCGAAGCGGGCTTAAATGACGACTTTCGACCAGGTGTTGAGCTTGAAGAAGATGACATACAGGGAAACATCGATTTATCAAACGAGTTCGAACGCCAGTTTTTTGGCGATATGATGCTGTTCACTACCGATGCCTTAGTCAAGCAAGCCGATGTAAGCAGCAACTTTGACGAAAAGTTAGTTCGTTCAATTATTGACGAAAAAGAAACCGAACTACTGGCGTTATATCAAAAAAAACACGATGCTGTTTTAACAAAAAACAATCAACTCAACGATCTTGTTTTTAATACTGGTCACTGGTGGGGAGATATTACTGAGCTTAAGCCAGCAATGAAGCAGATAAAGACCTTTATCAACAACGTTCAAAATAACTTCAGCGAGCAATCACTATCCTGGCAACAAATTCAGTCTGCCTCCCACCGCGCTGAGCGAAAACAACAAATCATCAATGCATTAATAAACTATCGTACAGAGCGAAATGCCTGGGATGAGTTGTTTTAACTAGATTCCTTAATAACGGCATCAATCGCGTTATCAATTATTAGCTGCCGACAACTTATATAAACCTCTTGTGCTCTATTTAGCTTATCAACGGGAAGCTTTATATGTGAGTAATCACTTGATGTGCGGTTTATTTTTTGGCTTTGAATAGACTTTGATGAATCACCCTTCCCCGCCACACCCGTTTGACTAAAAACTTGATACTCCTCACTCAGTGGTGACGTTAGCTCAAGCCAACGTGATAATGTAGGCAACAAAATCGTTGGCGCCACCTGAAACACTTCTGCATCATAATAGTAATATTTTTTCGGGTTTAATTGACAGAACGCTGCTAATGCCTGAACACGTTCAATATAATAGTTTATGGCGCCAGCAGGAGAAGCATATAAGTCATCGATTTCTTTTTTAGAAAATAAATTGATAATGCTTTTTATTGTGTGGTCAGGTGCCTGTAACGACACTAGTACTTTACTGTCTGATAAAGCTTGAATATTAATATTCAATGTATAATCATTGTGCAATAGTTTATCAAAGAGATAGTAACTATTATCTTTCAATGCATCTGTTAGTTGATAAGAACCAAGCTGTTTATCTAATACAGTCGCATCCTCATAATTAAGGTGCATTTCATAATAGCCATTAATATCGGGATGCGATCCTAAAATATGCCCTGCCAGCGAGGTACTGGCACGCATATGGCTTAACAGAAAAATTCGTGTGTATTCAGGCTTCATCATTTATTAAATAGTACTTACTTAATATGTTGTTTGACCCAGTCTTTAAAGAAATTAATATGAAAATAATAATAATTATCATTCAGCCAGGCTGTGCCAATATGTTTACGCATCGATAACTGAAAATTCAGCAGCTCAAACTCTCGCAGTACCACAAACCAGGGCATGAGTTTTCTTTCCTGTGGTGAAAGTGGTTTATGCTTGGTATAGCCTCGCAAGAAAGCACGCCAAGGAGGCAGTCCTTTTTCATTTCGTGGCATCGACCACCAAACAGTAGCAAGATCATAAGCACGCCAGCTGTTACCACACCAGTCGAAATCATATATTGCTATATCGCCATCAGGCTGCAACATCACATTACTTGTATGCAAGTCGCCATGGCATAAACCAAAATCTAGCGAGCCTTCTGGTTGATGGTTAAGTAGCTCTTCAAGCTGCGCGGCAAGGTCATTAAGATAGGCAATGTCTTTCTCACGGTGACCAATCACTTCATGAGCTGACTCAAGAAATGGCGTCACCAACGCATCAAAGTCCATCGTCCAGCGTTGTATTGGTTGTTTTAAGCCATCAGCAATGGTGTGAACCTGTGCCACCATTTCACCCAGTCGATGCATATTACTATTACGCTTACCAAAGTTATGTCCAAGTGGCCGGCCTGGCAGAAAACCAAATAGTGCGCCGTAGCGTTTACCCTCTGAAGTGTTAACGCTGATGTATCGCTGCTTATTCACTGACCTAACTGGCTTACAGACATTCAGCTTACGCCAACGCATTGCTTCCAGAAAACGTAGTTCTTCATCGATGTCCGCCTGTGGCCACCAGTCATATCGATAAAGCCGAAATGCGTAATCTCGGCGCTTGCCTTTAATCGTAAAGTTATCATTACAGCCTAGTGCTAATAACTGGCAATCGTGTGCACCAATATTCGGGTAGTGACGTTTAATGATTTTTAAAACAGCCGCGGGGCTGGCAATCGTATGTTGGGCCTGAATCATCATATTTATCTTATTATTGTCTGTCTCAATACTATCAGACACGATGAAGCCGTAACATCAGAAAAATATCTAAGGGGCTATAAAAACACAACCCCTTAAATACACGCCTTATTTTTGCATCACACCATTGATGGCTGTGTAGGTGACATCACCATCTTGTGTGTAATATTTTTCTTTGATGGCCGCGTCTTTAAGGTGAACTGACATAAAGCCATTCATTGTTTGTGGTGGCGTGCTTGGCATCGGGGTTTGTTCAAACCACTCAATATTACTGCCCTTGCCAATGAAAAAGTCCGAACCTTTGCCCCAGGGAACAGCACCATGCCCCACACAACGCGAACGGATATTATCAATCTCATTCAGTGTATAGCCTGAGTGAGCATGTCCCCAATACCAATAGGCTGTATTGTTAGCAAGGTACGGAGCGAGTAATTTCTTTACTTGATGCCAGAGTGTCTTATGACTGAACGGCAATACAGGCACTTTATTTGCCATTCCCGCACCAGAGTAACCCGTATGGTGAGTCATAATGACAAGCTGCTTATTGTCAGTAACAGCCTGATCCACCATTTTAGTTAAAAACTTCGTTTGCTCATTATGAATAAGATCGTGTGAAAACATATCCACCTTACCTAATGAACCGTACAAAAAAGCATCTTCTACTGATGACAAATAAGCGGTGTCGAGCCCGACAATAATCCAGTTACTGTTGGTCATTGCAAAGTAAGAAGTGTTGCCTTGCTTGCCAAAGGGTGAGGTAGGTACTGCGTTGAAATATGGTACAGCGACACTATACATGTCGTGGTTAGAATTAAGATTAAAACTAGCCAATGAACCTGATGGGAAATCGTTTAAAAAATTATCTTTATATTGATTCTCGGCACCATAGTAATAAACATCGCCAACATGAACGACCACTTCTGGATTAACTTTGCTCGTTAACGCAGCACTAACTTGATACGCCGGCGTATTATTACCTTGCCAATCACCTGTGCCCCAATCTCCAATTAATCCAATCTTAGCATCATCTGGGATAATCAAAGGTGCGTAATCTGCGGCCTGAGCAGGCAGTGTTAAATCAACGTATTTAAGATCGAGCAAATTCTTTATGAAAACGAGTCCGGCTTCTTCCCAACCAAGATCGTATTTCTCATACTTGCCATCACTATCAATATTACCATCGGGTGAAATACCGGGTGTTGCACCGGGTTTAAACTCAGGAGCAATATCTTTGCCAAGCTCCATACGCGCATAAAACCGTGGAAAACCATCAGCAATCAGGCTTGCGTTATCATCGTTAATAAAAGCTTCATAATTCTTTTTGAAAATGGTTTTGATTTCATCAGTGACCTTGTCATCCCATAATGCTTTGGCCTCGTTGTGTATTGCAGATAGTTTATTTGCCAGCTCACTTGGCATATCAGCCTCCTTGTTTGATGTAGTTATTATCATTGCCGAAGGCTGTCAGTCAATTGTTCCCCGACCAGGCACTGTGATGGAATGCAGCAGTGTTATCCTCTAAAAACTAAATGTCAATGTCTATCTAGTTGGCTAAATACTCATTAGTGCCTTTATTATGATTTTTATTGTTACTGTTTGGGCCTGTCTACAATTGACTTACTTTATCTAACATTTCTTGCGCATGGCCATCAGCACTAACACCATATAATGCCTCAACTAAAACCCCTTGCGTATTAATCACAAAGCTAGAACGAACAATACCCATTTTTTTGACACCCTTTTTTTCTTTTTCTTGCCAGACGCCATAGGCATTACATAATTCACCGCCTGTGTCTGCAAGCAAATCTACCTTTAAACCAAACTTATCAATAAAGGCTTGATGACTTTCGCATGAGTCTTTGCTCACCCCTAGCACCACCGTATTTGCCTTGGTAAATTCACTCGCCCTTTCGGTAAACTGGTTCGCCTCAATCGTGCAACCAGAAGTGTCGTCCTTCGGATAGAAGTACAGCACTACATTCTTGTTACCGACGTAATCAGACAAACTGATCATTTTGTTATGCTGGTTCAGTGTACTGAATACCGGTGCAATTTGATTCTTTTCAAGCATGGTTATTACCTTATTATTTATGTCATTACATTGCCAAGCCGGCGTCGGAACTCTTGTGCAAGTTCAGGTTCATTGGGCTCAAGCATATTGGTTAGATTAATAATCATTTCCTTTGCAGCGCCATCTTTAAATTCAGGCTCATGCGATAAAATTTTAAATAAGTTATCCATCGCTTGTTGATAATCCCGCTCAGCAACGAAACAAATAGCCAGATCAAAGCGCGCCTCAAAATCATTTTCATTATTACTAATGCGATCTTGTAATGCAGTTTTTCCCTCGGTATCAGCAGCTAAGTTCAGGAAAGTTAACTGACCCAGTAACGCTTTACCCGTGTCACTTTTTTTATCTTCATTAGGCAGTTTGTTATACAGGCCTTTAGCCTGTTCTAGCTCACCAATATCAATAAATATCTGTACCATGTCCATCGCAACACGGGTATTTCGAGGATCTTTCTGAATAGCTTGTGTTAACAAAGCAATGGCTTCGACTGTTTCACCAGTAATATGTTTATTCCGAGCTTGTTCACGTAACTCATCTGACTGGTGGTATATTCCAAAATCTTTAAGCAGCGATTGTAATTCTTTTTTCTTTAACAAGCCTTCTTCAGTGCGGACTACTTCACCGTCTTTGAAAACCTTCAGTGTTGGTACATTTTCAATCTTATATTGTTCTTTAAGTTCTGGTTGCTCGTCGATATCAACTTTGGCAAAAATAAATTGACCTGCAAACTCTTTTGCAAAACTAGCTAATTCATCCGACATATGCAGACAAGGCCCAGACCATACGCCCATGTACTCAACCAACACAGGCACTTTATTAGAATTTAAGATAACCGCACTATCAAAGTTGGCTTTAGATACTTCAAAAATAAAAACATCTTGTTCACTCACAGGCAGGACCTCAATACACTTAACAGGGTAATTAAGGCTAATTATACAACATTATATGAAATCATCCCCGGCATCTTTCGATGCCGGGGTGACCTTCTCTGCCCGCTCGACTTGCTCGAGTTCATCCATGTAGCTGTCGACCTCCTTGTTCAGGGCATTTCTTTGCTGGGTGCGTTGGCCTGTACGGCTTTGCTCATGCACGCCACCCTTTCGCATTAAGGGATGGTTAACCAAATAATTGCGTCTAACTGGCATATCATCTTCCTTATGCAGCCAAGCGGAACCACTGTGGGTTCTTTAGCTTGCGGTACTGTTTGCGAAAGGCTTTGTCCGCCACCAAAAACTCCGGTGCCTCACCAGTCTGCTGAAAACAAAACTTGCGCGGCAAGTCGGTGTAAACAGAACGTGGCGGTTGGCGCCAACTTATCTTCTTCACTTGTCGGCCAGTTTCAAAGCTGTGGTAGTAAATAACCTTGATGCCGAGCTCATTGCGAATAAACTCAATTGCTGCGCTTAACATAGCTTCCTGCCACAGAGACACATACGGCGCCACAGCATTATCAAAGTACTTCACTATCTTGGTGCGGTAGCATGTTTTACACAGTGCACCCTGATTCTGGCCGCATTTTTTCAACTGCGCCTTCGCCCATTTCACATCACTGAGTACATACCGCATCCAGTCACTCTGAACTTCTTCGATCAATGCCTCACCGGTAGCAAAATCCAAATCAATCCGTGACCACGCCACGGTATTGCGAAACAAGGGTCGTTGACCTTTTTGCATCACAGGGTGACTAAATGAACCGAACAGCAATTCATCACTGGTTAACTTATCGTACTCACGATCATGTGAGGCCGTGAAGTTCATCTGTAACACCAGATTGTAGCCCGGCCGCGACACCTGATACCAACTACGATCTTTACCGCCCCAACCTGCCAGCGTTAACAAAAATGGCTGTGGAAATTCCCATACACCGCGCAACATCTCAGCGGTGAGTACGCCATTACCACTATTGGCTACCAACTGCTTTACTGCCGGACGCTGCAATAAACCCGCAAATGCAGACTGCTTAACCTGCCCCACTGACATGCCATTACCGACAAAATCGGCCAACAACATCGCCGCATAACGATCTTTAAAATAAAAAAACTTGGTCCGCCCCTTTGGCAGGCAGTCGATCACCTCTTTCAGCAATTGCTTGTCCATTGCTTTTATCCTCTGCTAATTTCTTTAACCTCGCCGCGCGACGAAACGCCTCACGTGCATCCTGTTGTTGAATATTATTTCTAATCGGGACACTCATCGTTCTTCCTCCTTGTTGGTTAACTAAATCACAGACACAAAAAAACCCTGAACAACACAATGCGTCCAGGGCTTTTTAGATTCCTGGAGGGCATGCAATAGCACCCTCCAGTTAGAAACTGAAAGGTTCTACAAAGGCTTGTTTGGTTCGGTAATATTCATAAATTTAATAACTTTGTAAAAATGATGGCAGGATTATAGACCTGAAATTTTGTCTGTCAAGGGTTAATAATTTCTTCAACAGAAAATTCGTTTAGTTCTTTTAAATAATCATCGAGTAACACCAAGCCAACGCAAGGTTTAGCTCCCGTGTCAGTTAACCTTTCTGCAACTAACTCTTTGGCTAAGATGATTACCGGGATAGTCGGAATTTGCGGGCCATCGCCATCTTTCGCGATCACAAACCATTTTATTTCCTTAGGTTTGCCTTGCTTATCTTTGCCTCTGATCAGCATATGCATGCCCCCATCAGGGGTGCCAAAGACATCAAACCAATTACTGACTTTAAGCAGCAAAGCAGCATGTTTTGGCAGGTTCAGCGGCACACCGAACCGAACCAACCAAGACATAAACCAGATACCCAGATGCATAAAACTCAGTTCCATTCCTGCCGAGAAACGTATTGATTTAATGCCATAACGTTCAGGTAATAAATCAAGATCAGGTACTTCACAGTTTGCCATCCAGCGTTTACCTAATATTGGATATGTCTGCCGATAGATCCCTTGCCAGCCATAGGCATTGTCATTACCGGCAAACGGCTTTAGCGGTTTGCCAACATAGGTCATGATCGCTTTGGTCGTGGCAAAACCACGATTAGCCTTTTGTCCCGGACTAATACCATAGGTTAACGAATCGATCGCGGAAAATTCATCTTTATACTTTTCCAACACTGCGGATGCTAAACCGGGTACAGTACTCGCGCCGCTAACAACCAATACCCCTGCCTCACTCGCCATCGCATTAAGCGCTGCAATCCCGGTAACAAACTCCCGGCCATCGGCAAGATCGATATAATTCACGCCGTGTTGGATACAGATTTTCGCAACCGCATAGTCACATAATTGAAATGGGCCACAGGTGTTAATCACGACCTTGGGTGCAATTTTCTTTAACTGTTGAGAAAGTTCTTTATTCACATCAAAGATGGCGATATCAATACAGGCATTCTCAACAGCCTGCCTTATCTCATCGACAAGCAAATTTGCTTTTTCTTCACTGCGCCCGGCAATGATGACAGGCACATTTGCTTTGGTTAACGCCATGGCAATACGCTTACCAAAATTACCGTAACCACCGAGGATAAGTACCTTATTCATCTGTCACCTTAAACACGCCTCTATACTCATACATCTTGCCAAACAAAGGGTGCGTGATGTTCATTTTCATCTGGAAACTATTTTCATCAAGTGCCTGTTCTTCCGCGTAACCATGACCAAGCAATAACCCAAGCGGGATCGGCAGCATTTTATCCAGCACATTCCACGCATAACCGATGTGCTCAAGAATCACCTTATCGTCTTTATAGTAAAACCGATGCTTCCAGCCAATGCCGTATTTCATTAACTCTACAACAATATCTCTCTCTATCGGTACCATGCGTGAAAAGAACACATACGGTTTCTTTTGTGGAAAATTAAAAGTCCGATCAAGACAAAACCGATTAGAATCGGGTTCACTTCTAAAAGCCACCGTCACCGGAATATCTTTTCCCTGATAAGGTACCAATGCCCCCACTAGCCGTAACATCGGTGACAATAATTTCACTAACCAGCCAAACTCCACATCCATTTTACCTTCCACCTTTCCGACATCATCACTAAACGGCCGATTGGCGTAATGCTTGTGCATAACAACTGGGAGCGTTGCCCATTGCTCAGCAAAGATAGATTTAAAAATAGGATCTTGTGTGGTCATTAATTAAGTGAAGCCATCTTTACGTTTTGACTAATCCTGATAATGAAATAATGCAGTAGTACAAAAATTGTACTAGCGAAAATACTCTATTACATCAAAATAACACTGTAGCAAATAGATAACAACGCGTTAACTAAAACAGGAGAATAATGATGAATACAGTAAATAAACAAACCGGATTTTTCACTATTGGTGCCGTCATGCTAATTTTTGCTTTTAGTGCTGGCACAAGTCTCGCAATCGATTCACTATTAACAAGTGATGACTCCGTGGTTGTAGAACCAGATCAGCATGAACAAACTTTAGAGCATGCCCAGATTTATCTACACGATGACGACTCGTAAACATGAGTCAAACTTAATCGGAGGGTGTGCCTGCATACCCTCTGATTTTATCGAGAAACTTTTGCTGGCTTAACAACTGAAAAATAATTTTTACCCAGCCAACGGGTAATACTTTTTTTAATCCGACTAGCACCCGTGAGAACAAGGTCACCAGTACGCAGTGCTTTACTCAGGCTGGTTTCGCCCATCCAGTAAGCGGTTAGTGTTTTGACATTGGTTTGTAAATGTAAATCAACTTCATAACCCGGATCTTTAATGCACACATCCACCTCACCATCTGTTACCACCAACCACCAGCGCCTTAATTGAGACGTGTAATCAGTGAATTCAAATAGCAGCACAGTTCTGCCCGTTGGTAATGCCGCGGCATTCATGCTGCGATGGATATCCCACATTAACAGGGAAGGATCGAGATCATCTTTGGACAGCGAACTGCGCACCCAACGTTGCCCCCATGTTCCCAGTTCAAGAATAATTGGTTTCAACTCTTCACCCGCTTGTGACAATGCATAATGAACACTGCTCGCTTGTTCGAGGCGAGCAACGATCCCCGCCTTTTCCAACGATTTCAATCGGGTTGATAATAGTGACGGCGACATCAAAGGTAACCCCCGACGTATATCGTTAAAACTATGACTGCCAGCGATAAGTTCGCGAATCACCAGGATTGTCCAGCGCTCGCTAATGACTTCGCAGGCTTTGGCAATCGGGCAAAATTGTCCATATCCATTCATAACCTAAATCTACTCCACCGCACCGACTATATCTAGTACAGAATTTGTACTAAATACAAACCTTGTACTAGTCGAAGACCCGTATTTTGCCCACACTTAACAACGAAACAATTCAGTCATGACAACAGGAGAACACTATGGCTATGCTACCTAAACAATTTCGTTTTTGGCTATTCGATTATTTATCATTGAAAACTATGCGCTATGTTCATGCTACACCACGCAGCAAGGCTAGCGGTATCGTTGAAGAAGTCTATTCTATGATTGAAGATGATTTTTTTATCAATGGTTCACTCACCAGCCGCTCAAAAGTCCCGCCCTTGTTAGCCGGTATCTGGGCATGTGGTCGTGAAAGCATTCTGGTCACCGATAAGCTTGACCGCACCACCAAGGAAGCTATGATTGCCACGCTTTCATCAATTAACGACTGTCCATACTGTGGCGATATGCTGGTCAGTCTGGTGCATGCCGGTAATCGTCATGACGATGCGAACCACATTCTCAATGATACTGAGCAACACATTACTGACCCATTACTACGCGAACGTTTATTATGGGTCAGGTCAATCGCCACGCCCGGTGCGACACCGACACCAACACTGCCTTTTAACCAGGCAGAGTTGCCCGAAGCCATTGCCTGCTTGATGGCTATGGCTGACATCAATCGTTTCAGCCATGTAGTGATGGATGGCTCACCCGTTAAAGCACCGTTTGGGCTGGACAGCATTAAGGAGTTTGCGCTGCGGGTATTTGGTGGTGAACTGCGTACTACTCACACACGCCCACTGAGCCCTGGCCGTAGTTTGCACCTGTTACCGCCCGCTATATTGCCCGATGATCTTTCCTGGGCAAGCAGTCACCCGCGCATTGCGCAAGCGATTGCTCAGTACGCTAGAACCGTGGAAGAAGAAGGCTGTAAAGTCATCCCCGAACAGGTACAACAAACTGTGCATCACTCACTACAACACTGGCAAGGTGAACGCATGCCGCTAAGTCGGCACTGGGTAGAAGATGAGATCAGTGATCTACACGGCCATGATAAAAATATCGCGCGACTGGCAATTGTGCTCGCCAAAGCCCCTTATCAAGCAGATGAGAAACTCTACACAACGGTGTTTAACGCTTGTACTAACGAGCAAGACTTCATCCGCCTCATTAACTGGGCCTGTTTTACAGCCTCGCGTTACTTCGCCAGCCGTCTAGTGCAGATTGCTCATCAACAACTACCTGCCCTACAAGCCGCTTGATAAAAAAAAGAGGCCAACATTGTTACGCAGTGTTGGCCTCTGCAAAGTATCGGTCGTGATTGACGATTGACCTTAGTCGTCGACAACCCCATGATACCTGTATGGACTACCTGACACTGAAAACCATTCACATCATCAGCTCAACCGTGCTGTTCGGTACCGGCATGGGCAGTGCCTTCTTTCTGTTTATGGCCAATCGTCGTAAAGAAGTCGCTGGCATTGCCTTCGCTACCCGGCATGTCGTGATTGCCGATTGGTTATTCACAACGCCATCCGTCGTTATTCAACTCGTGACAGGGCTGGCGTTAATGCAAGCAGGTGGAATGGACTTAACCACCTACTGGATAAAACTGGTCCTTATTTTGTATTTCGTTGTTGGCGTGTGTTGGCTACCAGTTGTGTCGATACAAATAAAAATGCGCAACCTGGCAAAGCAGGCCATGGATAAAAACAGCGAACTACCTACGCAATATTGGCAGTATGATAAATGGTGGATACTGCTTGGTTCGGTAGCGTTTCCGATTGTGTTAGTTATTTTCTATTTAATGGTGTTCAAGCCACAATAAAAGGACATTGTCCCTTTAACTTCCAATTGTTTTAATTTCTTCCATTAAAACATAAGAATTAAGGTTGTCATGCGGCACACAAAATACACCCTTTGAATTAAAGCCTTTACAAACCAATGCGGCTATTTCCCAGACCATGGTTTCACCACACTCAAGGTCAGGCTCAATAAATATGTCAGCGGCGGTTATTTCATATAATTTTTTAATGTATTCGCCTTTTTTTCTTAGCGCTCCCGACAATTTCTGATTTGACCAGAACCAGACCAGTTGATCTGTCCCGACATCACGTGTGGCAATAGGTATTATTTTTGCCTCAATGATTGGCTTTTTATTTTCAAAAAACGTTAATAACTCTTTATCGTAGTCAACGACAAAATCACTGTGATTACCAATATCGTATTGAGCAATTAAGGCCTCATGCTTTCTATCCAGCTCATCGATAGCCACATCCAGATAATGATCAAATTCTTCGTCCGTCATATTTTTCTTCTTTCTTGCTATACAAGATATGTGATAAAAAACACTATATTCTACCTCTGAGTATATACCTATCTATAAACCAACTAACCTGTTATAGTAGCTTCCCCCGCTTAAGCATTTCTACAATGCTATACCGAGGCAACCGTTCAAAGCATCTCTCACCAACTGAACCCACTTGGTTCACTTGTTTTTTTTGATTAGAACACAACATGACATAGAGTGGACGACGATTCTGTAGATAGATCGTTGCCTCAACGTCAGTTCTTATCCTCTATCTGTATATCTGCATTTACTCCTGCATCGGCAGTTCGAACTCAATCGGCATTTATATACCCATTCGAGTACCGACTGGTTTTTTATCATCCATGCGTCGATTTAAATTTTAAGTATTACTTTTAGGCTCACTATGAAGACAGACGAAATAGTTTCTGAAGAGCTACAACCTAGCATTCTTTCCTATGTAAAAGATCTTCCCAACCTATGCTCACTGGCAGGATTAGCTTGCACACTATTTGCTATCTACTTCAGCATCCTAGGCGTTTACTACGCTGCCATGATAGGCATGATTTGGGCGGTTGCATTTGATTGGGCCGATGGACTTGTTGCACGAAAAATAAAAGGACGGACGGGTAACGACCGAACTTTTGGTGGTCAACTTGATTCATTAATAGACATAGTGAGCTATGGCGTCGCACCGGCCATCCTTTTACTTAGCTATGGAAAGTTTGAGCCTATATTTCTAGCAGGCGCCTTTATCATGATTGCTGCCAGTGCATTACGGTTGAGTTATTTTAATACATTTGGCCTTTCTGGTAGTTCGAAATACACCGGTATGGCTCTCGATAACAACAACATAATATATGTTTTCATATTTTTATTTGAAAGTATTTTTAGTGGTGAAATATTTTCTGTGATTCTTTATATCAGTGGTCTATTAGTCGCTGCCTTGAATGTCTCACAAATCAAAACACCCAAGCTTTCTGGAAACCCACTCAGCGTTTATATCCTTGCTATTTATACGCTTGGAATAACGGGTATCTATGGCTGGAAACTTTTATAAAACATCACTTTAATCTCGGAGTTAACTATCACCATGGTTGTATATACAGTAGGTACATTTGATTTATTACATGTGGGGCATCTTGCGTTACTAGAATACTGTGAAACTTTAGGCGACGTTGTGGCTGTTGGCGTTGCTTCCGATAGCGTGGTTAATTCTTACAAGCCTAACGTTCCCGTTATTCCCCTTGAACAACGGGAAGAAATGTTGAGAGCGCTACGTTGTGTTGACGTTGTACGCCCCTATCATGAACTTGAATATGTATCAGCTTGCAAAGAATTGAGTGTCGATATTTTTGTCATAGGACAAGATTGGGGACGCCAACCTCATAATATTGCGGTAGAATCATACTTAAAAGCGCAAGGGAAAGAAATTATTCAAGTACTTTATAATCACCGCACGTCATCCACTAAAATAAAACAGAACACCATCGCTCAGTCTCGAGCTGATAACTATATCGAACAAGCTATTGCATAAAAGAGCTATTCCTTAATAAAAGGACTATGGTAAGAGTCAAAGTGTAGCGGTGGACTTTTTCTATCACGCATTTTATATTCTGGAGATAACGACATGGGTAAAGAAAACAAGAGCAATAAAGAAAACAAGAAACAACCTTTAATGACACCTAAAGAAAAGAAAGCCGCAAAGAAAGCTAAAAATGACCTAAAACGTAATATCGGAAATATTTCATAAAGACTGATAAAAACAGAATGAGTTACCGTTTACCGCCAGTACTTTAGGTGCTGGTAGGTTCACTGAGATTGCCAAACTGAGAAGATACTGGTTCAAAGAGTCATAGTGCTTGATTTTGAGTTTCGACCCTGTCAATAATTTCGTATAACACCCCTTTCACCAATTAAAAAACTTTTGTCATCAACTGATTCGTTTGTATCGGTTCATCAATCATCCAATCGTCACCCTCTTTTCTGTAAGGATAAACAAACAATACAGATGACTGTTCAGTTTCAATTTGCAAACCAATACCTGATTCATTATCTGACTCAAGATTCATCACAAAAGCCGTCACAAATACATTTTCACTCGCAACAAACGCTTTTAACTCACTCACCACATTATCAATTTGTTTAGAATAATCACTCTCTGGAATTTTATCTCCGGGGCAATTCATCTTCATATCTTCAGAATCATTAAAACCACGAATACCAAAAGGAATAATTACTTCATATTCTTTTAACATTTCCCTGGCCGTATCAATACACAATAATACTAACTGCTCTATTTGCTTTTGATTATCCAACTAAACAACCCTCATTTAAAAATAAAACTAAATTAGAAGAACATTATCTTATCGTATTTATTAATCATGTGTTTTTTCATCATGACTTAGTGCACATCCCCATTATGCTCATCAATCGCGGCAATTAGTACGTCTCTTGGGGTATAAAGAATAGTCGCGATGTCGACGAGTATTTTGGTGATACGCTCGGCATTTGAGCTGTCATTAAGCAAGGAGGTGGCCATATCGTTAGTGATGTTACCTTGCAGCAAGAGTTCGTTGATGCGGCCATTCATGAGCACATCGAGCTTTTTAGCTTTGGCACGGTGACGTTTTATTTTGTCAATTTGTTCGGCCAGGTGTTCGGGTGGGCCGATGTGTTTGATGTCTCTTACGACTTTAAGAATTCGTCGTCGTAGTACGTTGTACTCTTTGCGGATGGCTTCCACGTCTGAGGCAAGGTAGCGGGCAATGTTGATTTGTAGAGGTTTCATTCGTTTAACCACTTGTACCAGCAAGCGATCGGCGAGTAGGATGTTACGAATGATTTCAATTTCTTCTTCGCTAAGGTCGCGCTTGTCTTGTAGCTGGGTGGCGTAGTTGAGGATGCGACTATAAATAGTTTTTATTTTAGTAGTATAGATTTTATCGATATCGACCGGAATGACTTCATAGTTAGCCAGTAATTCGGCAATGTCTTTGTCGTTTTCAATGTCTTCACGGTGCACGCTCAGGCCATGGGCCAACACAACATAGGCGGCATTTTCCAGCAAACGCACGGATTCATCAGTTAAGGCTTTGATGCCAGTTTGTGTGTACTTCATGGAGGCACTATTTAAAAATCGCGGCTCATCAATCGATAGCGATTCTTCTTCTACTGCCGGCACCATACGTTTAACAAGGCGCACAATCAATGGTAAGAAACCAATCAGGCACAACACGTTAAGCAAGTTAAAACTGCTATGAAACAATGACAGCGCTATCGGCACAGACAACGCACTGACAAACGGTGACACGCCTTCTATTTGTTCCACCACATAGGCCACGGCATTAATAAATGGGGTGAATAGCAACAAAATCCACACGACGCCGAGCAAGTTAAAAATTAAGTGTGCCCGCGCTGCACGTTTGGCGTTGTAGTTGGCGACAAAGGCGGCAATGTTAGCCGTGATGGTGGTGCCGACGTTTTCGCCCAGCACCATGGCGGCGGCCATATCAAACGGTAACCAACCTTCATAGGTCATGAGCAGTGTTAAGGCCATGGTCGCACTGGAAGATTGCACCGCCAGCGTTAACACCGTGCCAATGGCCAAAAATAATAATAATGAGAGATAACCTTTACTGGTGTATTGGGCGAGAAAGGCCAACGCGTCGGGGTTGGCGCTGATATCTGGCACACTGTCTTTGAGAAACTGCAAGCCAATAAACAACAGCGCAAAACCAATAATAAAGTGGCCCCAGTGTTTTAGCGTATTTTTTTTAGACAGGCTAAGTAAAAAGCCGCCGCCTACCAATGGCAAGGCAATGGCGCTAATGCTGACTTTAAAACCGAGGATGGTAATCAACCACGCTGTAATCGTGGTGCCGATGTTCGCGCCCATGATCACGCCAACCGCTTCCGTTAACGTTAGCAAATTAGCGTTAACAAAACTGACCACCATCAACGTAGTGGCAGAGGAAGACTGCACAGAGGCGGTAATAAATAAGCCCGTAAACACTGCATAAATGCGGTTAGAGGTGGCAAAGGCCAAAGTCTGGCGCATGCGCTTGCCGGCCAGTAACATGAGTGAATCACTCATGCGCTTCATGCCAAAGAGAAACAGGCCAAGCGCGCCTAGTAAGGTAAGTATGTCGGTAAAGCCAAAGTTCATATTGTCAGTTGCTTAATTTGCCAGAGCTTTAAAATACACATCATCCCAGTAAGCCACAAATTGCCCTTTACCGGCGACGGTTTGAATGGCTTCTACTTTTACACTGCGGGCACCGGTGCTTGATTTTAGATTGTTGAGTTGCAAACGCTGCCAGCCTTTGGCATCGGTTGGGTCCTGGTGTCGATCAGTTTTGGCACGGCCGCGACAATCATCTTTTGCATACCAGGTAATACGCAGACGGGCACCACCTTTTTGGGTGGAAGTGTCGCCACGTTTAAAGCTGGCACCAACGTTAAAGTGACTGCTGTTGCCCATGTTAATGCATTGGCTAAAAGCACCTTTACCGATAGAGCTTTTAGTTGAGGAAGCGGTAATCTTTATCGCCCCGGTGTAAGCATGACCGGTGAAGCCAACCCACTGCGCTTGCCAGCCGGTGCGCCAAGATTTTAAGTTGCGTCTGAAATCACCGTTTTCAATGAAATCAAAACCAGCAGGCAAGCTATAGCCCGGCGTTTTGCTAACACGCGCTGAAACCTTGGTCGGGATGAGATTGATATTGTCCCAGTAGGCCTTGGCATTATTGCTATAACGGCCATTTTGCATGAGTTCTATTAGAGCCGTTTTAGCACCAAGCGAAGGAATAAGTTTTTGACGACTGAGGCGTTGCCAACCGGTAATATCTTTGGGTTCTACATAGCCACCAAACTGACCGCCTGACAGACAATCCAGTGAGGTAGTCCAATATATTCTTAGGCGATTAGCGTTTTGCTTAACCGGTCGGCCTTGGTGGTGAAATTGACCTGCCAGTGTGAATTCGCTGCCATTTTGAATAGGCACACATTGGTTAATTTTGGTTTCATGAATATATCTATCTTGCGGTGGCTTTCGTGCGTTGATAGTCACCACACCTGAACCATTCAGACCTTGCGTCGGCAACCATTGCACGTCTTGCTGAGTATTCCAATTTTTTAGTTGTTGTTCAAAACCAGGGTTATGTAACAAGTTTTTGCCTACGATACTGCTGGCTCGGTTTGTTGGCCCGACACGATTTTGTTTGCTGAGTAATTTCTGATTTGAAATAACATTGGTTTGCTGATCTTGCTCACCACACGGTGAGGACTGGAAAACGGCTCTCCCAGCTTTATCTTTACATTGGTAAATATCAGCGACCGCATTATTGCAAAGGCATAGCAATACGATAATCCAGCTGTTTTTCATCATTAACGACATGCCTCTTATATTTTATGTAGGCGTTAATAACAGACTAGCATTATTTGAATGCGAATTTAAAGGATTAGAATATTTTGCTTTAGGCCGCTTCGTGTTGGCAGTAGAGCGTTTGCATCATTTTGATAACGCTGATCAATTCTATCTTACCGATACGGTAAAATACCCGATTAGCATCACGGCGTGAAATCAGAATATTTTTATTGCGTAGGTAATTCAGATGTTGGGAAATATTACTTTGCGAGGCACCCGACTTTTCAACGATGTCATTAACCGACAGTTCGCCATCATTTAGGCAACAAAGTATCTTCAGGCGCATTGGATGTGAAATGGCCTTAAGCGTTTTCGCAGTACAGTTAATGTCGCATTTCTGGTTCATAAAATCTTATCTTCTCTATTTGAAGGCCGGATTTTATCCATAAAAAAAGCCCGGCGCCGTAGCACCGGGCCTTTTATTTCACTAAGTAAGAAGCTTACTTAGCAGCCTGTGCTGGTGCAGCAGGTTGTGCTACTGGTGCGTAACCGTATGGTGCATAACCATAAGGTGCGTAACCATTGTTGTAGTTGTTGTAACCTCGGCCTTGAGCATTACCACGACCTTGTACACGTGTATTCATGCTGAAAGACATGTTGCCATTGCCTGCACCGTTCGCGTAACCGTTACCCTGGTTACCGTAGTGGTTAGCATATGGATGTGCGTATTGGTTACCGTAAGGTGCGTATTGTGGTGCGTTGGCTACGGGTGCAACTTGTGCTGGTGCAGCAGGTGCTTTAGCTGTTTCAGCGTCTGCAGGTTTAGCAGCAGGTGCAGCTTGTGGTGCTGGTGCACCGTAAGGAGCGTAACCGTATGGTGCATAACCATTGTTGTAGCCGTTGTTGTAAGCGTTGTAACCCTGGCCATTACCACGAGCATTGGCATTCATGTTGAAAGACATATCGCCATTACCCTGGCCATTTCCATTACCCCAACCGTTACCTGAGTTGTTGAATGGACCCCACCATGCTTGAGCAGAAGTCATAGGTAGTGCAGCGATAACAGCAACAGCTAATAAAGTTTTAATATTCATCATTACGTTCCCTCTTGGTTTTTTTAACAGTTTGTTTTCAATTTTGTCGTTGAATTGTTTAGCAACGTGGCTTCATAGTATTAGGGCAAGCTAATATTAGCAAGAGTTAATATTAGAAAAATGTAATAGACATAGATATCAATACGTTAGCCATTCAGTCAGACCCATAATAACCCTATATTTTCTAGATTAAGGAGATAATCGCGGCGTAAAGGAGTCTTTCTGCACCGAATAGGCAAGCTTTTTTCACTTAATTTTCAATTAATTTACTGGCTGCTTCCAATTGCAAATAAAACTGCGCTTCAAAAGGACAGCCGCTTGATAGGCTTAATTGCTCATTAATTGCATCACGTAGGAACTTGGCTTGTTCGTTGTAGGCGTTATATTCAAGTTCAGACCAGCCAAGCGCTTCTTCCTTATACCATTGGTTAATATCAGGATAGCTACTCAAACGGTAGTTTGTATCACAAGAGAGTTTCTTAAATTCAGGATCACCTTGCACGTCGTTATGGTGAGTATCTTCATGCACATGCAAGCCATCTGTTTCCCAACCGCACAATGGGCTGGGCACACAACTGGTTTCACACAAGTTGGGGACTTGTTTTTTACCTGAACAAATTTCGTAGCCACCTGCTTGTTTCTTTAAGTAAGCTTCATTCTGCATATTCATGCTGGGGAAACGATCACTAATTGTCTGGCTGACCAAGCTGACTAAATGCACAGGATCATCAGCTTGTGGGCCTTTTGCTTTAAAAGTGTCACGCAATACCAGAATGAATTTCAAATCGTCCAATAAAGCTTTAATCGCTTTGCAGTGATCCATTTCAGCAAAATCATCTGGATTACAAAGCTTCATGGATATTTGTACTTTGGATCCCGGACGACAGGCAGGCGAACCACGATAATCGCGCCCCACAAACTTAGTATTATCGTACTTACCATCACGCAGGCTATCTGCAAAAATAGTGTGCGGCATTTCAACAACGTCACCAAAGCAACCTGTCCCGCGTGCGGCACGCCCATCAGCAGAACGAAACACAATAGAAGGGGTTTCGATTTGCATCTTTAGTTTACTATTTTCCTCTGGACCACCTATCACTACCCAATCATGTATTGCCGGATAGGTATCACCTTCGGGAAAATCATTGACGCCATAAGCAGCCCACTTAGTGCAGGTAGTGGGTCGCGTATAACTGCGTTCGACACATTCACGGCCACTACTGCTGACATTAATGCCGTTAGATATTGAACTAAGCGAGTATTCTTTTTTGTCTGTTAGCTTTCCCGTTCCCGGATCATAAAACTCGGTAGCGATGACATAACCAATGAATGTTTCTTTGATAACATAGTTTAATTTAAGTGGAGTCCAATTATTTACTGGTGGCTCGTAGTCATAACCGTATACCTGTAACTCGCCGGTCATTCTTGCCGCTTTCGACAAAGGCACATGCTTTAAACCTTCACCACGGTGTTGGCCAATGATTTTACGGCCACCACGATAACCACGGTTAATGGCATTTAGTTGCCGTTCAACTTCTTGTTCAGGTGTTGCCCCACGTTGTGCAGAAGATATTGGCTCAACACCCGGTAAATACGCGAGTAGCTGGGTTGCCAGTTCCATTAACTCCTGGCTAATGACCATTAGGCGGCTAAGATCGGTGGTTTGTTCTGCTTCCTGAGTAAGCTCTTTAATGCGCTGTTCAAGTACTTCTTGTTCACTGTCTGCTACGGCAGTAAATGGTATTAATAATACGCAAAGAACTAACGATACTTTTACTATTAATGAGACCATAGATAGCTCCAGGGTTATCTAACTCTCGGTTACATAAAGCGTATTATTCTTGCGGCACTTCTTCAAGTCTTGTCTCATGTACCAGTGCTTCTTGATGTCGTTGCTTACTTAACCAGACAAGACTTAGTAAAATAATAACTAAAAATGGGATTGCAGCAATATTAATCACCTGCCAACCAAACAGATTTTGCAATGCACCAGCGGTGATTGAGGAAATTGCTACCATCGTAAAAATACTAAAATCATTCAAGGCCTGCGCTTTGCCCCGTTCCTCTAGACGATAAGTTTCGGTTAACAGCGTTGTACCTCCAATAAATAAGAAGTTCCACCCGACACCTAATAACACCAATGCAAACCAGTAGTGCGTCACGCTGGTTCCAAGCAAGTTTGTGCCCATGCACGCCAGCCCAAATAAAGCCCCCACCACCATAACTTTAATCACGCCAAATTTATTGATTAAATGGCCAGTGAAGAATGAAGGCACATACATGCCTAATACATGCCATTGAATAACCCATGATGTATCTGAAAAAGAGTGTGCACTGTGATTCATGGCCAGTGGTGTCGCCGTCATCACAAAAGACATCACTCCGTAACCTAGCATGGCGCAAATTAAGGCGACGATATATTTCGGCTGACTGGCGATTTCTTTTAACGATCGACCTTTTTTTGAGTCTTCACTGTGTGGGCGGTTAGCGTGTGCAGGCAATTTAATAAATGCCAGCGCAACAAATACAAGCGCATACACCACGATAATAGACAGGTAGCTACCAGCAAACGGCGCATCGGTTATTGATTCACGGGTTAAGTTCGCCAGGTTCGGACCTATAACCGCGGCAGCTACCCCGCCAATTAACACTGTAGAAATGGCCTTACTCTTTAATGATGTCTCAACGGCATCGGCCGCCGCAAAACGATAGTAATTACCAAAGCCATTAAACATACCTATTAACACGCCGCTGAATGCAAACAACCAAAAGTCCTGATTGATTATCGCAAAGGTGGCTGCGACACCGCCCGAGATACCGAATATTGTTGAAAATAAAAAGCCCTGTTTGCGTCCGATGCGCTCCATCAACATGGCCGCTGGAATACTGGTGCACATGCCGGCGATGAACATAAAGGTAATGGGTAACGTCGCGAGTGATTTATCGGGTGCTAATGAAAGTCCTACCAGCGCCGAGGTGGTTAAAATAAGACTCAAACTGCTCATCATTAATGCCTGGCCAGTGGCTAAAAGCGGTACATTACGGCTGAATTCACTCATATTGGTGTCCAATTTACGTCTTTTAAGATGTTAATAATATAATAATTACAATTAGTTACAGTGTTCAAACTAAATCACTAGAAAATAATTCAACATTTAGCTTGAACTTGACCGACCGGTCTATTATAGTCTTAAACATGATGCAAGAGCAAACCACCCAACAACGTATTATCGATTCAGCTTTTGAGTTGATGTACGCACAAAGCTACGCCGAAGTTGGCGTCGCCGCGATCTGCGACAAGGCAGGGGTTAAGAAAGGCAGCTTCTATCATTTCTTTAAAAGCAAAAGAGAATTAGTACTCGCCGTGCTTGAGCAAAAATTCTGTGATTTTAAAGCTGACATCATTGATAGCGTGTTTAGCGGTCAGCGGTCGCCGCTTGAAGAAATAGCTCTTTTTGCACAAAAGAATTATGAGTTGCAATCCAACATTAAAGATACCACCGGCCACGTATTGGGTTGCCCTTATGGCAACATCTCGCTTGAGCTTTCTAGCCAGGATGAAGTTGTTCGTCAAAAACTGGTTAATATCTTTGACCGCACCAAAAATGAAATTCGTGGCTGCTTGCAACGTGGCGTTGATAACAACGATGAACTGCTTGTTGGTATTGATGCCGATGCCACCGCCGATGCTATGTATGCCTATCTTGAAGGCGTGATGTTACTGGCCAAGACTCGTAACGATCCCGAGATACTCCTGCAACTCGCCCCTGCACTCTTAAACGTTCGTATTTACCCAACTCACTAGACAGTAAAACTATGAATTACTTAGCCTTTTTACATCTAGCGACTAAACCGACCGGTCTACTACTGACCGCCAACCATGAAGGAGCACGACCATGAACACAGCACAACAAAACAATGCACCATTACTCACCCCTGTTGCACCTGAAGGACAAGAAGATCGCGCCAATGCTATCTTAAACATGGCCAAGGAACATATGGGGTTTGTGCCAGATGGCATGCGACTTTATAGCCTAAGCCCTACCCTACTCGAAACGTTCTTCGCCAATATTGGTTACTTCACACAAGAAACAACCGTGCCAGCCTTAGTCACAACGATGATTCGCTACTTAGTCTCCTCGGAAGCAAATTGCGCATTCTGCATAGATATGAATGAGGGGTTTTTACTCAATATGGGGCTAGAACTTGATGCCATTCGGGCAGCAAGAAACAACACCTCACTGGCACCGGTAAACGAAAGCGAATATGTATTACTGGATATCGCCTTACGCTCAGTCAGAGAACCAGAGGGTGTTAGCCACACCGATATGGAAATGGCTCGCAGCAAAGGCTGGACCGATCGTGAGATCTTTGACGCCGTGGCACAAGCTGCCAACATTCGTGCGTTCAATAATATTTTGCGAACTTTTAATATTGAACAACAAGGTGTCTATGCCTAGTCACTAGTCGCGACAAAGCCAAGGATGGCTGTCTTACATACTTTTAGTGTCCAACAGGGAAACCTAGTCTTGCTTTGACTTTTCTTCTTACCTCGGAATTAGGGTCGTGTTTCAAGCTAACCAGCACTTCTTCCGTTGCATTGTAATTTATGGCGACCAGCTTACGTACATCTGCAGATTCATCTTCTGCCAGTATTTCTAAAACGGAAGGAAACATGTAGCCACATTTAGCCAGCCGCAACCTGACTTCGGTTTCCTGATCTTTTGCTAACATTAATTTGGCCTGCTCCGGCCCATTAATGTTCAAAGCTAATGCGGCACGTACATCGATACTCGTATCTATTGCCAACTTAATATGTGCTTCAATGGGTGCGCGGCGATTAGATGCGACAGCGAGACGCACTTGTTTCGCTTCATCACTGGCAAGTTGCAGTATTCTGGCCGAGGTTGTGCTTGGTTTAGAAGCTTCTTTTACACGTTGGCGCAGCGTTTGATCTGCGGCGATAGCTTGCCCAGTAAACAGTAAACTTAAGGAGAGAGAAATTATTAACTTTTTGATTTTCATGACAAATATATCCATATATTAGTTGAAGCTAATATATTAACAGCTTATAAATAAAATAGGGACACATTAAGATTGATTCTGTGACTCACCACTCATTTATTGTTTGGAAATGAAACAGCGGAACAGAAAAGGAAGATTAGAATTTATTCAGAAGGAGCGTGTGACGGTTGACGTAAAATAAACCACACAGCAAAAAGCATGACTGCACCGACGCTAATCAGCGCCCAAACAGGGGTAGTTTTTAGTACTAACAGAAACACAAAGCTGATCGACATCATGCTGATAGCCATAATTTTTGCGGCTAATGGAATGACTCGATGCTGCTGCCATTGTTGCAAAGGTGGCCCAAAGAAACGGTGGCTATATAACCAGTCATGAAATCGATCTGAGCTTTTTGAAAACGCCCACAGCGCTAACAACATAAAGGGGGTTGTTGGTAATACTGGCAACAGCGCACCAATTGCCCCGATAATAAAAAACACCCAGCCCAATATAAAGTACATCAAGCGCATGAGATTATGTTTATTCATATCCGTCGCTTATGTAATAATTTTATAACAGGGGATATATTCTTTGCCCGGCAGTTTCATTCGATGTTGATCAACAAAGGCTTTTAATAACGCATCCATCGGTTCCATTATGCTGGGATCACCCTTAATTTCAAAATGACCGTGTTTCTCAATGGCACGAATCCCTTCATCTTTGACATTCCCCGCCACCACACCTGAAAAAGCCCGGCGTAGATTAGCCGCCAAATCATGATGCGGCTGATCTTTATGTAAAGAAAGGTTACGCATATTCTCATGAGTAGGATCAAATGGCTGCTGGAACTGACTATCAATACTCAATTTCCAGTTAAAATAATAAGCATCACCGTGTTGTTTTCGATACTCACGCACGCGTTGAATACCTTTGCTCATTTCACGCGCCAGTTTATCAGGGTCATCCATAATAATTTTATAACGGTGTTGTACTTCAATGCCCAACGTATCAATAATGAATTGATTAATTTGCTTAAAGTAAGCTTCGGCACTCGCAGGGCCGGTAAAAAACAGCGGGAATGGCATGTCAGCATTATCGGGATGTAACAAAATACCCAATATATAAAGTATCTCTTCTGCCGTGCCTGCACCACCGGGAAACACGACAATGCCATGACCTGTGCGAACAAATGCTTCAAGACGTTTTTCAATGTCCGGTAAAATCACTAAGTCGTTAACAATCGGGTTGGGCGATTCGGCGGCAATAATACCCGGCTCGGTGATACCTAAATACTGACCATCAGTAATGCGTTGTTTAGAATGACCAATGGTCGCGCCTTTCATTGGGCCTTTCATTGCACCGGGACCACAACCCGTGCAAATATCTAAACCACGCAAACCAAGTTGGTAACCAACTTCTTTGGTGTAATCGTATTCTTCACGTACGATTGAATGCCCGCCCCAACAAACAACTAAATTCGGTTCAATACGTGGTCGCAGAATATTGGCATTACGTAAAATATGAAACACCGCATTGGAAACACCTTCCGAACTTTCAAGATCAAACTTTGAAGAACTGTTTAATTCATTACTGACAAAAATAACGTCACGCAGTACGGCAAACAAATGTTCACTAATGCCTTTAATCATTACGTCATCAACAAACGCAATGGCTGGCGCATTCTTCAGTTCGAGTTTAATACCACGTTCTTCTTGAAGTACACTGATTGAAAAATCAGGGTAACGCTCAAGCAACTCTTTGCCATCATCAAGAAAACTACCGCAGTTCAATACCGCCAGCGAACAGTTTCGAAACAAACTATATAAACCACCCTGGCTAGTATCGAGCAATTTATTCATTTCTGCTTTAGATAACAGCTCAAGGCGACCATCAGGTGAAATTCGTGCGTCTTTAACTTCGTAATCCATTCTTTTACACTTTTTATAATTGAGACAATTTTGCCTATAACTCTTATCGGCAGTTCCAGTTTATGCTGAAACCTAATAAGCATGCGGTTTTACAACATTTTCAAGATTAATGCTTGTCATTCAGGTTGCGTTCAGCGCTTGCTACGTATTCTACAGTCAACGCTAAGGGTAACCCTCAGCAAACTAAGAGGACAAGCATCATGAAAATAAAAAATCTACTTTCATCAATCGCCATTGCAGCCAGCATGTTAATACCTGCGCTTGCACCTGTACAGGCACAGGCTAGCGATTACTGCAACATTAGTGCTTACGACCGCTACAACAGCCATCATTATAACCGTCATGATTACTACAAACAGCGAGTAGAACGTCAGCATCGTCGTGAACATCGCTACGAACGCCAACAACGCCGTGAGCAGCGTGCACGTAAGCATTACCGCCAAGAAAGACATGCCAATCGTCATGACAAATATTCTCACCGCGTGAATCACCACAAGCCAGCGCATCACGCTCCGCGCTATGTCAGTGATCACCGTCAGCACAAGCGCATGCACAAAAATAATATTCCACACAGTCATCATGGTGCCTACGCCGATGCACACCCTCGCAAAAGCTGGCGTCGACAACACCGCAACTGGGCGCGTCACAGCGGTGGCCATAATGGCATCTCCATCTCTGTCGCGTTTAATTTGCACTGAGTGCGCAAAGTCTGATTTGAAAAGGGAGTAAGGAGTTCAAATCAGCACCTCTCCCCCTATGTGGGGAGAGGTTTTTTTTGTTCATTATTAATTAAAAACTCAGGTATAATAGCATACCAATTTAGTCAGGCTTTATTTCCCGTTACTATGTACGATTCAATTACCGACTTGCCGCTCAGCAATAGTTTTGCCGGCTTATCAGAAGACTTTTTTTCTCGCGTGCAGCCCACGCCATTTCAGGCGCACTCAACGTTAGTGCACTTTAATAATGATGCCGCTGCACTACTTGATCTCAACAGCGAAGCCCAATTTGATCCACGCTTTATTAGTGTCTTAAGTGGCAGCGAACCGCTACCCGGCGCTGACCCGCTGGCGATGTTGTATTGCGGCCATCAATTTGGTCAGCTCGTACATCAACTTGGTGATGGCCGCGCCATCATGCTCGCAGAAACCACCAATGCCGATGGTGAGAAATGGGAAATACAACTCAAGGGCTCAGGCAAAACACCGTATTCGCGCGGTGGCGATGGCCGTGCCGTGTTGCGCTCAACCATTCGCGAGTATTTATGCAGTGAAGCGATTCATGGTTTAGGCATTCCGACCACTCGCGCACTCTGTTTAACCTCGACTGATGATGAAGTTTACCGTGAACAAATTGAAACCGGTGCCGTACTCACTCGACTAGCACCAAGCCATGTACGCTTTGGTTCTTTTGAAGTATTTTTCTATCGTGATCAGCATGACCAAATTCGCACCTTAGCTGATTACGTCATTACCCATCACTATCCGGAATTACTCTCTACTGAAAACCCTTATCAGGCACTACTTGATAAAGTCATTAATCGCACCGCTAAATTAATTGCGCAATGGCAAGCCGTTGGTTTTTGCCATGGGGTGATGAACACCGATAATATGTCGATACTAGGCTTAACGATCGACTACGGGCCTTTCGGTTTTCTGGAAGCCTATGACCCTGGGTTTATCTGTAACCATTCTGATCATCAAGGCCGCTATGCGTATGACCAACAACCTCAAATCGGTTTATTTAATTGCAGTTGCTTAGCCCAAGCACTGTTACCACTGCTTGATGTTGAACAAGCCAAAACTTCACTGCAAACCTATCAAGAATTGTATACAAGCTATGCAGATAAGCTCATGGTTGAAAAAATGGGTTTTGAAGAGACCAATGAAACAAATCTTGGTTTTGTCGATGACCTACTAAAACTGATGCAGCAAAGTCGAGCCGACTTCACCCGCGTGTTTCGTGAGCTTGGCAATGTGGATAGCAACAGCAGTGAGCCACACACGACATTGCGCGATATGTTTACTGACCGGGAAAGTTTTGATCATTGGTTAAACGATTATCGTGCTCAATTACGCCTAACAAATAATGATGATGACTCGCGCCGACAAACGATGATGGCCTGTAACCCTAAATATATATTACGTAATTATTTAGCTCAGGTGGCAATTGAAAAAGCCGAGAAAGAAAAAGACTATTCAGAAATTGAAAAGTTAATGATCGTGCTTAGTAATCCGTTTGATGAACATGAGGCTTATGAAGACTTTGCCAAGGCACCACCCGACTGGGCGGATAACCTGAGTGTCAGTTGTTCGTCTTAATCTAATCACTCATACATAAAAAAGGGAGCCTGAATCAGGCTCCCCTTTTTGTTACTGACTTATGTTATTCACATAAGCACAGCAAATTTATTTTGCTAGTGCTGCTTGAATCGCGGCAACAACGGCATCACTTGATGTCGCGTTAACAGACAACAACATGCCTTCACCTTCGTAGAAGCCAGTCAGTGGCGCAGTCTTTTCGTTGTATGTTTCTAAACGGTTGCTGATAGCTTCTTCAGTTTCGTCATCACGCTGAATAGTTGGGCTACCGCACTTGTCACAAACGCCTTCAACCTTGGTTGGGCTACTCTTAGTGTTGTAAATAGCCTGACAATCACCATTTGAACAAGTACGACGAGTCGTTAAGCGATCTAAAATCACATCACGTGGCACGTCCAGGCTAACCGCCATGTCTAACTCAATGCCCAGCTTAGTTAACATTGTTTTCAGTTCTTCAGCTTGCGGAATCGTACGTGGGAAACCGTCAAGTAAGAAACCTTTGGCACAATCATCTTCTAACAGACGTTCGCCCATAATGCCCATGATTAATGCATCAGGAACCAGATCACCGGCATCCATGTAACCTTTGGCTTCTTTACCTAAATCGGTGCCTTCTTTCACAGCGCCACGAAGAATGTCGCCAGTGGAAATTTGAACTGAACCATCCAGTTCGGTCAGCAGTTTAGCTACGGTGCCCTTACCTGCGCCTGGTGCGCCGAGAAGAATCAGTTTCATGGGTGACTCCTAAAATTATTGTCTTATTAAAGTATGTGGTGAGAATTAAGGCCGCATTTTGCCTGTTAGCGGCGCGCCAGACAATATAAAACAGCTTGTGCAGGGGCAAAAATAACTAATTCGTCTGAGGAGTATATAAATTATCCCATTTTTCAGTGATTTGCAGACTATTTAAGAAAGACAACCATGCCGATAAAACTAATAATCATGCTAAAAATTAATACCGTTATTGGCTTTAGTCAGGCAAAAAAGCGTATGAATAACATTAACTGGGTTTAACTCGCTCAATCTGGCTTAGCAGCAACGCTTTATCATCTGAGTTCAGCAATACAACCTCCCTACCACTAACACGCATCTAGCTGGTAAATGCTCAGCCACTTTCTCTTATTCAGTTTCATTCAGCTTCAGTTCAGGCCATCTAGCGCATAGTTAAGCCAAGCTTGGATTAACAAGCGGATTATAAAAATGCAAAGGAGAAAAACCATGAAAACAAAACGTTTTTTATCAGCGTTAGCCTTAACCGCTGGATTAGGTGTAGCAATGATTGTCCCTACTCAGGTGCAAGCTAGTGACGCTTGTTACTACCAGCCACGAGGCCATTACGAGCGCAGCCATGACAACAAACGCCATCAGCGCCATGAACGCCGTGCCTACCGCGAAGGTTATCGTGATTCACATCGTGACCATGCTCCCCGTTATTCGGCGTATGATAATGGTCATCGTGATTATGGACGTCACAATCGTATTCGTTTCAGTATTCATTTTTAAAAGCGAGATGATGCGTGTCTAAGCACGCAATACAAAATGGAGGTGTAAGATGAAATTACGTCAAACTATTTTTAGTCTACTACTTGCTCTAGGCATTGCCGTTACTTTAATTCCTGTGCAAGCCCAGGCCAGTAATTATGGCCATCGACAATACTATGGCCACAACGATGGGCATCGCCGACATTACAAGCGGCATTACAATAAGTATCGCCATCATCGTCGTCACTACCGCAGTCATAAGCGCCATTACTATGGTCACAAATATCGTGGGCATCGCCGCCATTATGGTAACCGCCTGCACTTTGGTGGCATCACCCTGTTCTTTTGAACAGGGGGCATTTCTGAAACTTCGCTGCCTCGTGTATGCTTAAGATTATGAAAGTAAATACAATAATCATTAGCTGCCTGCTGCCGGTTTTACTCAGTGTGACTGGCAATGCTGCGTTGGCTTCACCGTTCTCTGTACTGAACACGACGCAAAGACAGCAACTGGCACAGAATTCACTCAGTGCCGATCAAGCTGCCGCTCAAGTTCGTCGTCAGTTAGGGGGGCGAATTCTTTCTGTGCGAAGCATTACCAGAAAAGGTCGACTCTTTTATCGCATTAAAATGCTGACCCAAAACGGCGTAGTGCGAATTATTCGCGTTGATGCAAACAGTGGTCGCCGTTTCTAGGTTCAAGCATGCGCCTATTAATCATTGAAGATGAAGTTGCCCTGGCCGAACAATTACGCGAGCAACTGCAAGCTGAATCTTTTGTTGTCGATATTTGTCATGACGGCGAAGATGGCTTGTTTACCGCAGAGGAATATCCCCTCGATGCGGCGATTATTGATCTCGGCTTGCCTGGCATTTCCGGCATTGAGGTCATTCAACGTTTACGCGAACAAGGTCAGCAATTACCAATATTAGTGCTAACCGCTCGTGGCCGCTGGCAAGATAAGGTTTCCGGTCTCGAAGCCGGTGCGGATGACTATCTCACCAAGCCGTTTCAATTTGAAGAGTTACTGGCTCGTCTGCACGCTTTATTAAGACGCGCCAGCAATAATAACAGTACAGATGGATTGCAGTGTGGTCCTATACACATTAACTTCACCCAACAACAAGTCAGTTTAAATGATAGCTTGTTGGAACTAACCACTTTTGAATACCGCTTACTCGAATATTTAATGCGCCGCACGGGCGAAGTTATTTCTAAAGGTGCTTTGTCCGATTATCTCTATCCCCACGATGATGATCGCGATAGTAATGTGATTGAAGTCATGGTTGGCCGGCTGCGCAAAAAAATTGATAAAGAGGGTAACTTAACGCCTATAGAAACTTTGCGTGGCCGTGGTTATCGCTTCACTTTAAGCGCTGAATGATGAAGATCTCAATCAATGTTCGCACTGCTATTGGCGCTGGTGTTGTGCTAACGATTTTTATTTTTCTTACCGCGCTGGCATTGGAACGCGCTTTTACTGATAGCGCTCGTGCGGCATTAGAAGAACGCCTTCTCGGTCAGGCTTTTTTAATCATGGCGGCGAGTGAAGTCAGTGATGATGGCAAGATAATTATTCCTGACACCGTTGCCGAAGCTCAACTCAATCAACCGGGATCAGGTCTTTATGGCCAAGTCACTGACCAACGTGGTCAGGTGCAATGGCGCTCGGCCTCGAGCGTAGGTATTAACTTGCCACAAAACATTGCTCAACGACCCGGTTCACAATCCTTTCGCCTGCGTGACACTCAACAACAGCAATACTATGCGCTTAACTACGGGATTGCCTGGCAGTTAGCCGACGCGCGACCAGCCTTCAGTGTCAGTGTCTACGAAGATGGCAATAGTCTGCAACAATCATTAGGAAAATTTAGAACCAGTTTATGGGGCTGGCTGGGAGTGATGGCACTACTAATGTTAGTCGCTCAATTATTTGTTTTGCGTTGGGGCTTACGTCCTCTACGCGAAGTGGCGGATGATTTGTCGGCAATAGAACATGGTAAGCAACAATCATTAAAGGGTGATTACCCCAGTGAACTAAGTGGCCTGACCAGTAATATTAATACCTTGCTTCATCATGAACATGCGCAGCAACTACGTTACCGTAACTCCCTAGCCGATCTGGCACACAGTTTAAAAACACCATTGGCTGTGCTCAGTAGCTCAGTCAACGATCCACTAACGCTGCAAGAACAAATCAGCCGTATGCAACAAAGCGTGGACTATCAATTACAGCGCGCAGCGACAGCAGGACGTTCAAGTATCGGTGCAGCAGAACCATTGCTACCACTGGCGAATTCACTTGCGGCAGCATTACAAAAAGTCCACGCTGATAAGAATGTAAGCTTACAAATTAATATTGATAGTGAACTAACAGTGCAAGCCGATGCGGGTGATTTAACTGAGTTACTCGGTAACTTACTCGACAATGCTTTCAAGTGGTGTGCACAACAGGTCAGTCTCACTGCGACGCTACATGAGGCCTGCTTGCAAATTATCGTTGAAGATGATGGCGCTGGCATTGAAGCCAGTCAGGCGGAGCTATTATTAACCCGTGGTGTACGTGCAGATGAAACGACACCGGGCTATGGCATCGGTTTAGCGATGGTCAGGGATATTGTCACTGCCTATGATGGAAAACTAACAATAGAAAAATCGACGCTTGGTGGAGCGGCTTTCATTATTTTGCTAAAGCAACAATAAATACTCAACCTTCTGAGCACGCGCAATTCCGACCATTGTCTTTTGCCATGTATAAACGCTTATCCGCCACTGCAAAAATACTGGCTTCGTGCTCACCGTCCTGACTATAACTTGCGACTCCAATACTCACCGTGATTTTTATTGTCACAGAAGCATAATTGATTTCCATCGCCTCAATACCTTCACGAATACGATTAGAACATTTCAGCGTACCTTCAGAATTTTGTGACGTTGCAATCACGGCGAATTCTTCACCTCCAATTCGCGCAACAATATCATTCGGTCGTACTAACTCACAAATACAAGCGGCTATTTCCTGCAGCACCGCATCACCTGCTTGATGACCATAGTTATCGTTTATTTTTTTGAAATAATCGATATCAATTAACAGCAGCGACACACCCGTGCCTGATTGGCGCGCATACTCTATTGCCAGTTTAAACTGGTAATCAAATTCACGGCGGTTATTAATATTGGTTAAGTCATCAATGCTAGCCTGGTGCTGCAATTTTTTCTGCTGCTCACTGACACGCCCAAATAAATCATTAAAGCTTGTACCCAGTTCACCAATCTCATCATTTTCGCTTACTTCAACCCGGTAATCCATATTGCCGCGGTAAAATTCCATCACTGCTTTACGGATACTCATAATAGGCATAGTAATTGATCTAACTAAACGCACTGACACGTAAATAGAAACGAAAAGACCGGCTAGCATCATCAGTATTGAATAGGTAATGGCTTGTTTGTGGTACTCACGCAATTGTCGTTGACGTATGACAATATCACGTTCAACTTCTGCCAACGTTAGCCGTAATTGACCACTGGCTTGCAGAAAAAATTCTCGAATGATGGCAATTCGTTTGGCTCTTAGCTTTTCAGTGGTGGCAACTTTTTGTTGTAAGATATCGCGACTTCTGTCTCGTGCCTGATGCCAAATTTGCTCTGCGGTTCTTACCGAGAGACGAACATTCGACGACACCGCTTTTGAGTCACGAATGGCGTGAAAGTCCGTGGCCAACTCGCTAGCGAGTACTTCAAACCGTTCACGATCTCTTGGCTGGCCCGTCTTTAAATACTCATAAACAGGATAGGGGACACGAATAAGGTTCTTGTCCAAGGTATTGATCAACTTTAACTCTAACTGAACACGCTCGCTAAGCAGGTCATATTCAGAGTCTGCATTGGTGAACATAATAAAACTGCCAAGTGTGGTTAGCAGCAGGGGCAAGTAAATTAAAAAAATACCACGGGTAAATTTTGCCCACAGCGAGGTCGAATTGAGGTTCAAAGTGTCTCCAATATATTAGTAGCCCCCCGTAAAACGAGGTGACCATCTATATATCGGCATAAATTAGTAACAACTGAGGGTTAAATGGGATTTTTATCCGCTTAGCGTCGCTGATTAACGAGCACGGTCTCGAGGTAGCCCCAAGATAAGCCAATGACTAGCCCCACTGTATGCGCCATATTCGCAATCGGGCCTAAAATACCTGTCCAACAGAGCACGAACCAGGCCATCATCATGGCCATAATATTGCGGTGTACAAATAAGCCCGACCAGGGATTAAACTTGCCTTGTATATAGATGTAACCGAGCAAAGCATAGACAACACCTGGCATGCCCCCAAAGTGTGGTCCATCCCAAGCCAATTGCGCAAAATTTGAGCTGACACCGCAAACTGCCACTAATAGTCCTAGGCGAGCACTGCCATACTTTGCTTCAATTGCCCGACCTAAATCCCATAACCAAAGCATATTAAAGACGATATGCAATAGACTAAAATGCAAAAAAATTGGCGTAATCACACGCCAAATCTGACCCTGAAATAGCTGATACCAACTTAACTTCAACTGGTTTGCCAATGGACTAAAGACTTGCAACTGCGTCAAAAAAGCCACTATTAGACTGATCGCAATTAAACCAATCGTCAATTGTGGCAATTTTCTGCCACTGGACATACTCATCAAATCATCTCTCCAACCATTTTAATGCCATGCAACGCTGATTAACCGCGCACTTAAACAAATTTAACTTTTCCACCTTCAAGATTGGTACGCACTATGCATTATCTGACATAAAGACGAACAGTACGATCAAGGTGACTATCATGACACAACGCACCCACTCCGGCTGCAAAATTGAATACCAATCCAATGCGGTTATTGTGACGGGCCCGCGTAAAGCTCGCGTCCATGAAGCTCAACGTATACTCAACTTATTTGCTTCCAGCGGCCGGCCATTACATATTGTTGAGCACGATGCCGAACAAGTAATTTTACGCGCCAATACTTAGGGTTTTATATCACCAAAATGGTAGCGCTCGCGACATTAGTTTTTTTGTTTTAGCTGCCCTTCTTCACCTACTTTCTAACTTAACCCACCTAAGGTGTTGGCCTGTTTTCAGGTTTCCATGTTATCCACAAATTCTGTGGATAAGTCTGTGGATGGAATGCTTCTGACACAATTCTGTAACATTATTTATGCTATATCCTACAAACTGTTTGTTTTTTAACCAAATCATATTTCTTCTTAAAAATCAAAGTGTTTCACTATTTTCGTAGCATATAAATAGCTTCAGTGGCGTATTTCCCGAGGTTTTTTAAGATTGTTCCACGACCTGTGTATAAGACTTCTCTTAAACAGTTTATTTGAGCCATAGACAGTGCCTGGAACTAGCTCACAGATTAAGTTTGAGGACAAGGCAGTCACCCATAAAAGTTTATAAACTTTTGTGACTTGACATCTTACTTACTAATTAGTAAGTTACTAATCCATGGTACCTAGAGCCCCAAATACGCGTGACAAAATTCTCGACCTTGCAGAAGAACTTTTGCAAGAAAGGGGCTTTAATGCCTTCAGTTACCAACATATCGCGACCGAGTTGGGAATTAAAAATGCCGCCATTCATTATCACTTTTCGAATAAGGCCGTATTGGGCGTAGCGCTGATTCAACGTTTTCAACAGCGCTTCCATCATTTCGCGGCTAAGTTGCATGATGCAGAACCGGCAGAGAAGCTCGATGAGTACTTCGGTATTTCGATCAATTATCTACGCTATGGCGCACGAGTTTGCCCACTAGGCGTGTTAGAGGCCGAATATCATGCCATTCCCGTAGAGATGCAAGATGCCATCAAACTACTCGATGAAGCGATACGTCTTTGGCTCACCAGTGTCCTTGATAATGGCCGTGCAGCAAAACAATTTGCCTTTAACTGCACACCAGAACAAAAAGCACTGGTTATTCTGGCTGCGCTCCAGGGCGCATTACAAATGGCCAGGGTAGGTGGCAATCGGGTCTTTTTCGATACCTTAAGGCAGTTACGCCAAGACATCATTCCTGTGAAAGCGTAGTAATCATTAATAGACAAGGATGCAACATGACAAGCGAAGCACAAAAAGCAAACAATCCACCCAGCTGGCGCAAGCATGGCAAAAATGGTCGTACACCCTTATCAGTGAAAATGCTGAGATTCATGTTCTCTCGTATAGGCCCACTGCTGCCAGGCCTAGCCACTAAAGTAGGTTACTACATCTGGTTTCGCACCCATCGTTTCGACGAACCCGCTCGTGAGGCCCGGTTCAGAGCTAGAGCAGAAGAATGTCCGTTGAAAGTGAACAACAAAGAAATCGCTGCCTGGCGTTGGGGGCAAGGTCCGGTGGTGTTACTCATTCACGGCTGGAATGGGCGCGGCGGCCAGCTTGGCAGTTATATTGACCCGCTGCTTAAGCAAGGTTACCAAGTCATCACCTTTGATGCGCCTGCGCACGGTTTAAGTCCCGGCAAGCGCACCGACATCATGGAGATCCGCGACGTTATTCTTGCCATCTGTCAGCGTGAAGGTGAGATACATGCCGCCATCGCTCATTCATTCGGCGGTGCTTGCCTCGCGGCGGCTATCAGTCAAGGGCTGCACCTAAGTAGTGCAGTGTGTATTAGTGTTCCTGGCGGCTTTGACAGCTTAATGAAAAGTTTTACTGCCGCCTTACATATTCCCGATAAAGTGGCCGCACGATTAAAAGCTAAGCTAATCGATTACCTTGGCGAAGAGTTCTGGAACGAATTTTCATCTGGCTATCAAAACAAAGACAAACAACAACGCTCCTTAATCATCCATGATCGCGATGATGATCTGGTTGATTGGCGAGAAGCCGAGCAATTAGCCAACATCTGGCCTAATTCAGAATTAATCCTGACAGATGGCCTGGGACACAGACGTATTTTAAGAAGCCCTAAGTTATGCCGACAGATCATCGATTTTATTGTTGAAACACCTATTGCAGACAGTCTGGAAAATTTAGAAACATCTAAATAAAAAATAACAATGCAAGCACTCTACTATGCGACATTTACTCTGTTTCGTCCTGACTGCTTAGCTTGATAAAGCGCCTTATCCGCCTCACTTGTAAATTCGAGCATCGTTTGCGACCTATCCCATTGTGCAACACCAAGACTGATTGTCACTGAAAAAGTAACACCGTTAGTGCCCGTATGCTCACAACGACTCACGTCTTGCCTAATACGTTCACTGATCTCTTGTGCGCCTGGCGCATCAGTATCCGGTAACACAAGGCAAAACTCCTCCCCACCATAGCGGGCGCAAAAATCAGTGACCCGAGCCATTGAGGAAATATTTTCAGCAATTTTTTGTAGCACCTCGTCGCCGACAATATGCCCATAAGTATCATTGATCGATTTAAAGAAATCGATATCCAACATAATTAACGACAAGGGTGATTCAGAACGTGTTGCACGATGCATTTCTTCTTGTAAACGCTCGCGTAAATAACGGCGATTATAAAGCTTTGTTAAATCATCGGTGGTCGCAAGTCTTTCAAGTTCTTGTGTTAAAGCTCGTAGTCGTAAGTGCGTACGAACGCGCGCCTTCACTTCAACTTGTCTAATTGGCTTAATGATATAGTCGACAGCTCCCGCCTCAAATGCCATGGCTAAATCGTCAGGATCTGTTTTTGCAGTCACAAAAATAATAGGTACCGTGCTTATTTTTTCCATCTGTTTCAATCTGCGACAAGTCTCAAACCCGTCTAGTTCAGGCATCATGACATCAAGCAGTATTAAATCAGGTTCAACACGTTCCACTGTTTCTAACGCCATCACACCACTGGTCGCAAAGGCAATGCTATAGCCCTCTACTCGCAGTATTTCTCGCAGCAAATCAATGTTGCGTGGTGTGTCATCGACGATCAATATTTTTTTTGTCGCGTCTGTTACAGAATTATTCATGGACGACCTGTTTCAGCATTTCAGAAATGCTTCCCATATCGTACAAAGACAGATAACTTAAAACACGATTAGCAAACACCTCCTGATTGCCGCCCATTAATTTCAGTACTTCTAATACTTCTTCTATTTCTGTTACTTCATTAATTTCAACTGCAATTTTAAGCCTCTGATAGAGCTCATCTGGCAAGATAAATTTTACGTGTACATCATTTTTATCCGCGACGTATTTCGTTTCTCTTGCCGGTTCCGAAAATGTAACCCCTAAGTGTACTTCTAATGAATCGCACACTGACTCGAACCGAAGCGGTTTAGTAATAAAATCATCGAAGCCTAACTGCAGATAATAAGCCTCTTGAGAGACTAAACTCGAGGCTGACATAGCAATACAAGGCAAAGGCTGGCTAACAATATTCTTTGTAATACGCTTTATCGCTTCTTCACCCAGTTTATCTGGCATATTAATACTCATATAAATAATATCAGGCAAATATTGTTTTAGAAGTTGGTATGCCTCAACATCATCATGCGCAGAAAAAACCTTTACACCAACAGACATGAGCATATTAGTGACAATATCTCGGCTGTCTCTGTCTCGCTCAATCACCAACGCCTGGACTGTTTCGTCAGTGTCTAATTGAGCGGTTAAAGACTTAGCGCGCGAAGGCCGATGAGAAGAATGCACTTCAGATAAGGCTAACGAAAAATAAAACCGGCTACCTTGCCCCGGGGTAGACTGAAGTTTTAATTCACTTCCCATTAGCTCTAATTGACGTTTAGCAATACTCAAACCCAGCCCGCTACCACCTTTATCGATGCCGGCTTTAGCTTGCACAAAAGGCTCAAAGAGTTGCTGCTTTTCTTCATCGCTAATACCCGGCCCATTATCGACAACTTCAAACTGATATAAATTGTTTTCTATTGATAATTTTAACTGTATTGCACCCTTGTCTGTAAATTTCACTGCGTTGCTAAGTAAATTAATCAACACCTGTGATAATTTCCCCTGATCTGTATGTACTACATGGTGTCTCGGTATCGAGTTTTGTAAATCAAATTGCAACCCTTTCTGTGCGCAGCGCATTTCAAACATACTGGAAAGGCTATTGACGACATCATCTAACTCAAAGTCACTGCCTTTAAAACTCGTTGCACCTGCCTCAATTTTCGATATATCTAATATCTCGTCTATCAGTTCCAATAAGTGCGTGCCTGCATTGTCAATCACTCTCACTGCGTGTGCATATTTTTCTGGCAAATCTTTATCAGCTTGCATAATGTGTGCATAGCCAAGCACTGCATTCATCGGTGTTCTAATCTCATGAGACATATTTGCGAGAAAAAGTGACTTAGCAATATTTGCTGCTTCGGCTTGCTCCTTGGCAACCGTCAATACGGCTTCTGAACGCATTCGCGAAATATAAAAAACGGAGAAGCCAATGAGCAATAGCGCCATGGCGATCCAGTACCAAATCTTCTTTATCGCTGCAAAAAGTGTCACATCACCATAGTCTGCATACGGTACTACGTGTAACTCTTTAAACATTTCGTGAACAATTTGGTAGTTCATCGGCACCGACCAGCCGGCATTTTTTCCTTTTACAGAAGCCACATGTTTCTCATTGAGCTGTAATAAGCTAACCGCCACCTTTTTGGCTAGCAAAGGATCTGTATTACGTGTTTGAGCAAAAGGCCATTCTGGGTAAAGACGCGTGCTATGTAAGAAAGGGAAACCGGGCGTTTGTTGCTGGTTCAGAACATTAATCAGTTTTATATTAATCTGCCCTTCAGCAGCCATGCGCTCAAGAATGTCCGTACGTACTGTTCCTGAGTCAACCGTACCATTGAGCACCGCATGAACGATATCATCTTGAGGAAAACCAATGAAATTAAGCGACGAAAAATCAGTGAAAGGATCTAGGCCGGCATCTTTAAATTCACGCCAGGCCATTTGAAAACCACCAAACGCACCTTTTTTTACGCCCGCAAAGGACTTCCCTTTTAAATCAACTAGCGATTGAATATCGTCACGATCCGCTTTGACAATAATAACCGCACCAAACCTTGTGTATGACCTTCCTTGCCGTAAGTTATTAATGGTCGCAATTCGTGTCACACCATATAAAGCCTCTAGCTCCACATAGTGCCCGGTATTGGTCAATACAAAATCTAACTTACCTTCTTGTGTAAACAAACGTAGTTGCTTCAAATTCAACGGGACAATATTGAACTTATATCCTGTCACTCTTTTATTTAAATACTCGGCAGTCGCAGACCAGCGTTGAAGCGCTTTCTGCTCTCCTCTAAAAGCGAGCACACCAATAGATACCTGTTTATCCATTGAGTAACTGTATAAAGGAATTAGCAGCAACCCTACAAGCAGTAGTACATTAATGACGTTGTTGTTCATTGATACCCACTTGGCCACTTTAAGTAATAATGAGCACATCCTTATTTCAAACATTCATTTATCTTTGAAAAAAGATCTACGCGTTAATTACTTCGGCCAGTAGAGGGAACAACTATAGCCTTTTCCACAAAAAACTTAGTTTATTTACATTAATACTTTTAAGGTAAAGCGTTATAGGCCACAACACTCTTTGAAATACTGCTCTACTGCAATTTTGAAGACTTGGCAGGCCTGTCTATTATTTATTTTCGACTCATCAATAACAGGTAACGCATTAAACATCCGTTTCACTGTGTCTGCGAACAGACCATTAGTGACCCCAAGTTGATCGCCAGCATTATTAAACATCGGCGTAGAATCAACACCACAGCTTGGTGAGCGTGCCTTTAGAATAGCCCCATGAATGGGTCCAGCTGAGTACAAAAAATCTTTGCTAAATTGTTGTAATGCGGCAGTAACATCAAGCTCGCTATCTTCTACTCCCAGCGCGTGTAACTTTTTATCAATGGCCACCAATTGTACCGGAGGGCGTGGCACGCCTAAGCCAGCACCCGCTTCTGGACAACACGGCATCAAATTAAATTCTATTGCGAATTGCTTTGTCAGCAGATCATGGCGGCGGTGCGTCCCATCATAGCGAACGGCCTCACCCAATAAACAGGCACTCACTAAAATAGTTGGTTTTAAATTATCCATTAGCGGCATTTTAACACTGACAAAAGCCTTGAACAGAGCAAATGTTACTAATATATCGGGGGAAATGGACGATAACTATAAGTGATTGTTGGAGAATGTGATGCGATACCCTTCATACATACTGGTTGTTATTATGTCTACCTTTGCAATGGCAGCCTATGCCGCGAGCGGTAGCACCATTGCACCTATAAAAATCCAAGGCACAACTAAAGTCGATGCCGAAGGTGTCTTCAAAAGTGCCTCTGAAATTCCTGATCTGATTATTATTGACGCTCGCATACGCATGGACCGTTTACAAGGCTATATAGAAAGTTCTATTAGCCTGCCTGACACAGAAACCACCTGCGAATCGTTAGCAACCGTCATTAGTCACCTTCATACCCCTGTCCTCTTCTATTGCAATGGCCCCAAATGCGGTCGCAGTGTCAAGTCGATAGGCTATGCGAAAAAATGCGGCTATGACAACGTCTTCTGGTTTCGTGGTGGTTTTGAGGAATGGAAATTAAAAGGTTTTCCTTACATTAAGGATTAATATTGAATACTCCTCACTTATCCAGTCAAACACTTTCATGCTTTGTCATTGCCATGATTGGTTTAATTGGCTTTACATCTGTTGTCATTAGTAATGAGTATCTTAATAATAAAATTTCTGATAATCATCAAAACGCCTTTCTAGGATTTTTAAGAATGGAAAGCGATGATCTACTCGAGTCATTACAGGAAACTTCAGGCAGTCTCGGTCTTGCACTACAACACGATGTAAAATTTCGAGAAGCTTTGTATCGCAATAATAAACAAGAACTCGTCAAACAACTCGATAACCAGTTTCACCAATATTTTGTCACTGCGCGTGTAATCAAACTTGAAAAAATCATCGTACTCAATACTGAATTCAAAGCTATTGCTGAATCAACAGAAGGCGAATTACTGCTGGCCACTAAACATGTTTGCCCAGAACTCATTTCCAGAGCAAACATCCGCAAAGGTGCCGACCGGTTTAAAGTGATTGGCGAAATGTGTTTAATTAATAAACGTCCCTTTCATGTCATGCTCATTCCTATTGGCGGCTTGCGCTTGAATGGTTATTTACAAGTTGCTACTGATCCTAGCCTCACACTACGAGCAGTGCAAAAAAACTTATCATTACCGGTGAGAATTGCCACTGCAGATAACAAGAATCTTTACCAATCAAAAGACTGGTTGGCTCATCGTGCTGATGAAGATTACTTAGTCACAACCTATGTGTATAAAATCAGCACCGGGGAAGCAGCGATACGCATTAGTGTTCAACATGACGCGGCCGCACTCGACGCCAGTACAAACAAGGCTCGAGTCACTATCTATTTTGCAGCCGCATTAAGTATGCTAGGCGCCATATTTTTTGCTTCACAAGTGTTACGACGCACTAATTTAAAGCCACTGCTTAACATCAATCAGACACTTTCAAATAGATTCTCCTCGGTTGAATTTTCGACCACGGAAATGACGCCTGCCGGACATAAAGAAGCGATAGAACTCACCAATAATATAAATATTCTTCTACAGAAACTACAGACACAAACTGATATTGACCCTTTAACAACGCTATATAACCGTCATTACTTTTTATCTCAACTTAAATCCGCCATAGCACATGAAACAGTGCCGACGAAATATTCCCTCATTATTATGCACATTGGTTCTTTACGAACAATTAATGAATCAATTGGGTATGAAGCGGGCGATGAGATGCTCAAGCAAACTGCTGAACGTTTCATTGCGGTCTTTTGTGGCGAGCAAAAAAAACTTGCGGAAAGAAATGCTGCCCAACGTTGTTTAACTGCCCGAATCAGTAATGATTACTTTGCGGCATTCTTACCTTATACAACAGAAGATAAAACTGCCGTGGTAGCGAGAAAGATTATTAGTATTATGGATGAATCTTTTTTAATAAAAGATGCTACCTTAAACAACGATATACACACTGGTATTGCGATGTACCCTAAAGACGGTACACAAGTAAATCAATTATTAAACCATGCTGAAGTCGCACTTAAACAGGCACAGAATCAAAAACAGAAATTCGCTTTTTTTCAGTCCAAAGACGCTGCTCATCAAACCTCTTAAACAAACCGTTAACTAACTTAGCAGCACTCTACTCTCATCTATTTTCTTGTGGTTTTATTGATCTAGATCAACGTCAAAATCCTAATGCTTATTACAATATAATCTGTATACTGACTAACTATAAATAAGTATATGCTTAGTAAAAAGTTGCTGTGTAATTTATAAAAATAAAGGTTTCGCTTTAAGAACCTTTCTAATACCACATAAAAAACACCCATCATCTTAATTGCGCGTAGCATGATATTTAAAGAGGCTAATCATGGAAGTAGGCTCTCCCCATCACGCCGATCCACTTAGTATTACCCCATTATCGCCAGCTTTTATAAGACGGGCTGGCTACCAGTTCAGCCTAATATGTTTATGCATTAGTGTTCCACTCATTACTTCTACAAACCATCTATACGCAGCTGATACCGATAAATGGAATGGCAAACTCAGCATTGAATTAAAAGCCGGCAGTGATCAGCAAATTGGTACTGTGGATGCCTTGGTGCCACTTTGGCAACGACAAGACCGGCTCGTCTTTGCTGATATACGTTTTGTTGATACCGATGGCGCAGCAGCAGAAGGTAACTTTGGTATTGGTTATCGGCAAGCCATATCTGAAAAGTCTTCCATTGGTGGTGATTGGGCCTGGGGTATTTATGGCTTTGCCGATCGTAGTAGAACGCCCACCGGTAATTATTTCTCACAAATCAGTGCCGGCGCCGAAATTTTTAGCGAAAACTGGTCGCTGCGCGGTAATGTCTACTACCCAGAACGCGACAGCAATGTGATCGCCACGCAGGCCGGTGGCTTCGACGGACTAGCTCTAAACGGCACAGCCGTTGTCCTGCAACAGTCTGCTTCGCTTGAAGCCAGAGAATATGCCTTACCCGGTGTTGATCTAGAGTTAGGCCGTCGCTTTAGCTTAAGTAGCAATCAAGAGATTTGGTTATACGGCGCCTATTTCCATTTCGACCGCTCACAAACCCCGGTTGTTGAAGGCCCCCGCTTCCGTGCAGAGTACCGCTTATATGATGTGTTAAATGTGGCAGGTAGCGAATTATCGTTTGGCGCCGAAGTGCAACATGATGATATTCGTAAAACCGATGAGTCCTTTGTCGCCAGATTGCGCATACCCTTTGGTAAGGCCGGCAAGAAAAAACGCAGCCAACTCTCACAAAATATTGTCCGTCGTATGACTGAATACGTTGTCCGGGATCGCGACATCATCGCCTTAGCTCAGGATATTAACCAGCCAGTCGGTTCTGAACTTGGCCCCGAACTCGCCGCCGGTAGCACTGGCGTCACGGGTACCACTGCCGTGACCGACCCAACCACGGGTGAGCAGCTGGATGTTTTCATTGTTGATAATACCGGCGGTGGTAATTGCACACAGAACAGCCCCTGTACTGTCGCCGCAGCGCAGGCAAATGCCAGCTATGGCACGGGCGATATTATTATTGTCACGGACAGTTCTGGCGCGGTGGTCAGTGATGCCGATTTAACCGCTGGCGCACAAACAGCAAGACGGCAATTAGTCGGTGGCGCCGCAACAGTAAATATTGCTTTATCCAGTGGTGATAGTCTTGCCTTAACCGGCCTCGGTAGCCGGCCTACCGTTAACGGTACGGTGACGCTCGCCAATGAATCTATTGTCCGCAACCTTAATATTGCTTCCCCGGGTATTGGCCTCGCGGCTAACGGCATCACCAGTGCAACTGTCGATGACGTGACAATTAGCAGCGCCGCAACCACTGGTATTAATATTCAAAATACCAGTGGCACCGTAACCGTTAGCAACTCATCAATCTCTAACACCGCCACGGCTGTTAGCCTGCAAACCATTGGCGGCAACTTCAACTTCACTAACACCACCATTAGCAACAGTACTGCTGGCGTGGATCTCGGCGGCGCCGCCACCAATGCCAACCTGACTTATCAAGGTGGCTCTATCAATGCTGGCGTCCCCGTCAACACCGTGGGAATCGTGGCGGGTAACTATGATTTCACCGGCACAACCATCACCAAAAACAATGCGCTCTCTACCGCCACTGGCTTTGGTGGTGACTTTATTTTTGTTGATGCCACCGGTGGCGGCACAGGCACCAGTAATAATCGCGCCAGCGCTGACTTTGCTGAAACCAATTCTAATGCAAGCGATATCATTGTCTTGACGGATGACGGCACCGGCAACATCCTTGCCACCAACGGCTTGCAGTTACAAAACAGTCAGCAATTAATTGGTTTTGCCGCAGGCCCTGCCACGGTCGATTTCACTGGTAGCAACGCTAACGTCTTAGGTAACTTCCAGTACCAGATCAGTGACCCAACCGGTAATGGTGCGGCCACGCTCTCAAACTCAGGTGGCACGGAGGTTGTTACACTGGCCGACGGCAACCAGGTACGCGACTTTAATCTCAGCACCTCAGGTGCCGTTGATGGCATTGCTGGTAATGGATTCACCGGCGCGACGATCAGCAATCTTGCACTCGCTAATACCGGCGCCGATGCCTTCGACTTCACCAATGCCGCCGGCACGGTCACTATCAATAATGCCAGCGCCACCAATTCTGCTGGCAACGGGTTGCGGGTCAGCGGTGGTAATGCCACCTATGCATTTAATAATGTTGATATCAGTGATACCGCCACCGGCCGCTCGGTAGATATCTCCACCACCACCGGCGGTTCGGCCAGCTTCGATGTCAACAGCGCGATTACCAATAGTAGTGGCAGTGGTCTACTCATCGACAACATTGGTGGTAACGTTACCTTTAATGGTGGTGTGAGTGTTACCGGTGCCACCAGCGACGCCTTAACCGCCACCAACCTCAATGCCAACAGCGTCAACTTTAATGGTGCATTAGGCATTGCCACCACCACGGGCAACGGCATCACAGCAAGCGGTGGCACGCTAAACGTTGCCAGCACCGGCACCACCATCAGCGCAGGCACTGGCAGCGCCATCGACCTGAGCAACCTTACCGTCGGCAATGGTAGTGGCGGTGCACTGACCTTTAACAGCCTCTCTTCCAGCGGCGGCGCCAACGGTATCGCACTGTCCAATGTCAACGCCACTAACGGCCTGACTATCAACAACGCGACCTTGGCGAGTAACACCACTGCCGGGCTAAACGTCAACGGCGTTACTGGCACACTGAATATCAATGCTGCCAACATTGATGCAACCGGTGTTGGTCTTGCGATTGCAGGCACTAACGGCACCCTCAACATTGGTAATAGCGGTGCAGGTCTGGATATTGATAGCGGTACCACTGGCGTCTCTATCAACCAAAATGCCGGCACTGTTAATCTCGGTACCGGCGCTAGTGGCTTATTCGCTGTTGATGGCACCTCGGGTGCCGGGGTTACCCTTGCCGGTGCGGGTACGGTTAACTTCGGTACCGGTGGCGGCACGGCGAACATTGCCCAGACTGCCGACACCGGTGGTACCGCCTTCCAAGCCACGGGTGGTAGTGTCGATGCCAACTATGCGGGCAGTATCACACTTGCCAGCAACACAGGTCTGGTTTCGGTACTCGGTGGCCATAATGGCACACTGACCTTCTCCGGTGCGTTGAGTAATAGCGCCGCCACTAACGCCACCCAACTCAACTTCAACAACGCCGATGGCACGTATAACTTCGACGGCACAGTCAATGTCGACACCACCGCAGGCACCGGCATCGGTATTGATGTTGCCGCTACCAGTAATGCCGCGATTGATTTTGACAATACCCTGACCATCGCCACCGCCAGTGGCAATGCCTTGCAAATGGCCGGCACAGGTAGCCTTGATGTCAGCGGTGGCAGCCTTGATGTCGACGCCACCACTGGTACTGGTATCAACCAAAGCGCTGGGGCGATCTTGCTCTCCGATACCACCTCTGTCCGTGCTTCTTCTACTGGCACCGGCATCAATGCCAGTGGTGGCACTTTTGCTGTCGCCAACGGCGCCGGCACTGCCGAAGTCATTTCTGCTAGTGGACAAGGTCTGTTGCTATCGAATGTAACAACCGGTACCGGTGGAGTGACTTTCGACACCATCAACGCCGGCGGCGGTGCTAACGGTATAGCGTTAACCAACATCAATACGACCAACGGCTTAACTATCAGTAGCGCCACGCTGGCGGGTAACACCACTGCTGGACTAAACATCAACGGCGTTACTGGTACATTGAATATCAATGCCGCTAATATTAATGCAACCGGTGTTGGTCTTGCGATTGCAGGCACTAACGGCACCCTCAACATTGGCAACGGTGGTACAGGTCTGGATATTGATGGCGGTACCACCGGTGTTTCAATCAACCAAACCAGCGGCACAGTTAACCTCGGTACCGGTGGTAGTGGCGTATTCGCTGTCGACGGCACCAGTGGTGCAGGTGTAACACTGGCTGGTAGCGGTAACATAAACATCGGCACTGGCGGAGGTAGCGCAACAATCGGTAACACCGCAACGACTACAGGTACTGCGATTGCTACTACTGGCGGCAATGCCACTTTCAATTACGCTGGCAATATCAGCAACAGCATTGGTCGCTTGCTAGATGTGCAGAACACAACCGGCGGTTCTATCACGGTGACCGGTGGCACAATTACTGATTCTGGCACGGGTATCCTGGTTCAAAATGCTGCCGGCAATACAGCTATCACCAATGCAGCATTAACACAGTCCAGCGCCACCTCCGTTACCCTTAATGGCAACAGTGGCAACTTCACCATGACCAATGGCTCGGTGACTAATTCCGGCGCAACCGGTGTCGCGGTACTAATTGATAACACCAGTGGCACGAATAACTTCACCGGCACTAACCTGACACAAACCAGTGGTCGGCTTATTGATATCGGCGCCACGACTGGACCGACAGCGGGCAGCATCACGTTTAGTGGTGGCACATTAACAAGTAGTGTCGGCACCGGTATTCGAGTGCAAAATACCGCCGCCAATGTTTCAGTAGATGGCGCTGTGTTGGTGAGCTCTACCACTGATGCAGTAACGCTCAGTAATAACAGCGGCAGTTTTTCACTCACTAACGGCACTATTCTTAACGCCGCCGGTTCCGCTATCCTCGGTAACAACACGAGTAATTTGACCTTTGATAATGTCAGCATCAGTGATGCCGCTACAAGTGGCAATGCCATCAGCCTGACCAACGCCACGGGCACAGTGAACTTGCTAAACAGCGACATCACTTACGATGCCGTTGCTGCCGATGGTCTGGATATAGACAACTCAGCCTTAGGTGCAGGCACCTTAACGCTTAATGTCGATAACACCACGTTCATCGGTGACACCACCGCCAGCGGTTTAACTAACGGCATCGATATCATCACCAGCACGGGCAGTACACTCAATGCCAGCATTACCGGCAGCAGCTTCACGAATACCTTCATCACCGCCATCGAGATCGATGTCTTCGGCACGGGCGGCAGCGATACCGTCACCATCGGTGCCTCGGCAGATCGCAACACCTTCACTGGTGTTGGCGGTGACGTGGCCGACCTGTCAGCACAGGACAATTCCACGGTGAGTTTTGATATCCGCGGCAACGATGCAGATGGCAACGGATTGTCGACAACGGATGGTATTGACTTGCTGATAAGAGACAGTGCCACTGCGACCGTCGACATTATCGACAACACACTTACGGATATCGGTAACGGTACCAGCGACACAACCGTTAAAGTCTTCGTCGGCAATGGTGCGACCGCCAACTCCAGCGCAGACATCACCGTCAGCAACAACTCAATTAGCAACAATACCGCCACCGGTCTTGTGGTCGATGTGTTTGGCAACTCGGATGCCAATGTGACGGTAAACAACAACACTTTTGGTAGCAACGGTAATAATGATGGTTTAAATGTACTCACCACCACCAGCAACACCGAGGTCTGCCTGGCTGCGAGTGGTAACAGCTTTGGCACGGATCAGATCAACCTGACAGAGAGTGCTGACGGCAGTATTTTACGCGTACCGCTCGCGGCCAACGCCACCGCACTCAGTACCGCTAACGGCAGCGTGACAGTCAACCCAGTCGGCGGCATTGGGTTCGGTGAAGCATGCACTATCCCATAAATATCTGCGATGCTTTACGTAAAGTAATAACAATCAAAAAGTAAACGTTAACCAAGGAGAAATACAATGGCAGAAGCATTTTTAGGTGAAATCAGAATGTTCGGGTTCAACTTTGCACCACGTGCCTGGGCAATGTGTAATGGTCAATTACTGCCCATTAGCCAGAATACGGCACTGTTCTCGTTGCTTGGCACCACCTACGGTGGTGATGGCCGCAGCACCTTCCAGCTACCTGAACTACGTGGCCGAGCGCCTATTCATCAGGGGCAAGGTCCGGGACTTTCGAGTTATCCCCTTGGTCGACGTGGCGGCACTGAGACAGTGACACTGACCCAAAATCAAATGCCATCACATACACATGTGGCTAATGCCTCGGATTTCACTGTGACCTTTCCGGCCAGTACCAGCGAAGCAACCACCAACACACCCGGGCCAACGGTTAAACTGGGTAAGGCCGCTGCACAAGAACGCACCGACCCTTCACCTAATATTTATACAACCGGCGCTGCCGACACTGAGTTAGGCCAATTTCCGGCATCGGGCACACTCACCAATGACAATACTGGTGGCAGTCAGGCACATGAAAATCGTATGCCTTACCTGGTGCTAAATTATTGCATTTGTTTGCAAGGGATATTCCCATCCCGTAACTAATCGGGGCCGGCTGAGAAAAGTTTTAGTTAATAAGTACCTGATAATCAGGCGCGGGGCTGCCACTAAGTATCGGTTCAACATAAAGCGACAAGCTGCCTAGCACCGGATGATTCAGCTGATAGATACCTTGTGAAAGCACCATATTCGGCTGTTGATCATTAATAAAGATTAGCGACATTGGTGTCCGCAGTTGCCCGGGATGATGAGTATCGAGCAACTCTTTGGCTTCAGTAAGCTGTAATGTAATAGGGCCATGCGCCGTTTCGGCAGTGAATAAGGTATTTACCTGCCGGGCAAAATCAGTGAACGGTGGCAACTCGGTCATGGGTAACTCTCTGCTATTGTTATTAGTGATAATGTATTCGCTAAATGTTGAGACTACCTTACGAGCTGCGCACTGATCAATCCACATAAATGAGGATGATGAAATGAACAATAAACACTACGGTAAATTCGCAACGGCTCCAATGGGTCGCCGCACATTTATGGCGTTAAGCTCTGCCGCCATGCTAGCCCCGGTTACCAGTCGTGCTGGCCTCGGCAATCTGTCTCCACAACCGACGCGGCATGAAGTCAATACTTTACCTGTTTCGAATAGCCAGCAAGTGAACAATGTATCAATTGGTTATTGGACCGGCGGTCAGGTTTTACCTTCGAGTGATGAACAAACAACGCTGGTTAACAATGCGCTTGTTGAAGAAGAAGTGTCTGCATTACTTGAAGCAGATGAGATGGATTTATTGCAAGACATGAAAGAAGCATTATCTTCACAAGTCATTAATGCTGAGACTGTCAGCCCCGATACCTCACTACAAAACCGAAACGTTCAAATCACGATTCATACGATGACACCGGCTAAGCCTGACACATCACGCAGCCATCTCAGTGAATGGTTGCTGGATACGTTGTATCAAGTGAGTGCTAACGGCGAGAATATTGAAGTACCATTCCATGCATGGAGTTACAACGATGATCAACGGACTGATGCTGATTCAATTTCTTTCACCGCCCCCGTTCACGCCAGCCGTGGCTTAAGCTTTAAATCCACCCGCACCGTGAAGCGCAACGATGACCTTATGTTGCGTTTACTCAACACCGCATTAACCGGAAAACGTGCCGTCAACGAGCAATGTAATACAACAACCTGCAACTTATCTGCGAACAGCTCAACAAGTGGCCCCAAACTCCGGCAAGGTATCTATTTAATTGCTGGGCCAGACTACCGCAACGCCAAATTGCCTCAATGGGATCAATATGTGTTTATCGACAATGGCGACGACAGTGTACGACGTCTTTATCGTAAAACATTGACTGGCCTGATCGCCGCAGACTTCGACTATATCACTGTCACTATTTCAGCGGCGTAAGCCATGCAATGCAATACACCATGAATAGTGACGCCGTTGCCACACCGGACCGCATTAAACTGCCATTACATTTCGACCCCGCCCGACTAAAAAGTGATCTAGCTGGGATAACCGATGATGCATGGACAGCGCATTTCAATACGGATGGTTATGCCGGTGACTGGGCGGGGGTTGCATTGCGTGGCCCAGCAGGTGCAACACATCCAATATTAGCGTTACATCCATCACCCACCGCCACTAAATGGGCTGATACCGACGTACTTAAACAATGTGAATATTTCCAACAAGTCTTAAGTGCATTTCGTTGCCCACTTCAAACTGTGCGCTTACTCAAACTTGGCCCCGGCTCAGTGATCAAAGAACATCGTGACCATGCTCTGGGAATTGAAGACGGCCTGGCACGCATTCATATTCCCGTTCTCACCAATCCCGATGTTGAATTTATTTTAAATAAACAACCCATCGTCATGGCCGAAGGTGAATGCTGGTATATGAATTTTAATCTGCTACATAGCGTGACAAATAATGGCCCAAGCGCACGCATACATCTGATACTGGATTGTGAAGTAAATGATTGGCTCTGCGAACGACTCATGCCGTCCGTATACAATTAAACAATGCACAAGCCGAAACATCAGCCTGTTACGATAGATAAAAGCCAACTTAGCTTGCGCGCAGTGCAAACCGATGATAAATCATTCTTGTATCAATTATTTAGTCAGGTTAAAACCACTGAGCTTGGTGCCGAGCATTGGGATGAAACGCAACTCGAGCCGCTATTAAGAATGCAGTTCAATGCACAACAACAGCATTACCGAACATGGCAAGGAAGCAGCGACGATCAAATTGTCGTATTCAATAGCCAAGACGTCGGACGATTGATTATACAGCGTACCGTAATAGAAATTATCATTGCTGACCTAACGTTATTATCAGAATTCCAGAATCAGGGAATCGGCACAAGTCTTATTCAAGCATTGCAGAAAAACAGCCAACAACTCGGCTTGCCACTAAGGCTACATGTTTTTAAAATGAGTCCAGCGTTAACGCTCTATCAGCGATTGGGCTTTGAGATGATCAGTACTGATGACACACAAGACTACATGGAATGGTGTGCTTAACTAAGAAAGGAAGTAATAGCACGCTAATTCGCCAGAGCAAAATGCTCTAGCGAATTTTAAGCCTTTTATTAACCAACCGTTTGGTAATAAAGATTCTGCGGATGATTAGCTTGTGCAAAGAAAAACCAGCGTTCAGCAATTAAGCCCAGATACTGCACGACAAATGCTGACATCAATAAACTGCTTGAATCATTCTTCATGCCAATTACCAATAAGCTGATCGGAATTAAAAATACCATCACCATAAAGATCCACTTAATTGAGCGGAATAGTAATTGTGAGGCCCCATGAAAGTATTCACGGGTATTAAACGAACCACCCATGAAGCCCATCGACCGTTGCTTAATGCGTTTATCACGAACACCAATGGCTGTCGATAAAGATGAAATCCTGCGTAAATTAGCGTTACGGTAAAGTGATGCTGAGCGTGTCACGAGTGCTGTCGCCGTAATAGCAATTGCCCACCAGCCGTAAAAATTAACTAAGTGTGGCGCTTGATAAGTCGCGTAAGCCGTTGCAAAGGTAAAACCTGATGCCACGCCTAATAGCGTGTAGTTAATTAGTGTTAATGGCGTTGCCCATTCCTGCAGAAATTTAATGCAGGCATAAATCATACTGGTACATAAAAATAACAAGAACGTTGCCACCACACCACCAAGACCAATCAGTAACGTTAGGTCGCCACGTAACTGCGTCTTAATACCAATAACACTGAGATCCCAACCTAGTGCATGCACACCACCATAAACGGCGACAGCACCAATCACTGTTGGCAACACAATCACTTCACGTGACAGCCATGAAGTACGCCATCTTGCGGCAGAACGCCATGCCCGCTCAGGATGGCCCAGGTGAAAAATAGATGAGATTAAACCTGCGATCAAAAAGCCAACGGCGATAACACTGCCCCAAACGTAAAAACTTTGATCTTGTGCCGGTAACAATTCGACCACCGCATAACTCTCACCGGTGTACAGTGCCAAAAATAAACCCTGTCCTACACCAATTAAGGTGGTTAAAAATATAACTGAAAATGCCGGATGCATAATAACTCCGATTAACTACTGCCAATATTAAAATATGTAAAAACCAACGTTACCAACTGGTGACATCGTCAAGTGTTGGACTGTTGTCATCCAATTGTGGGAGTTCGCCTTCTTTCTTAAGCGGATTATCCACGCGTTCCAGTTCGTCCTGGTGAATTCTAATCTTCGCTTTACGACGCGGCAGATAATGATTCGCAGGATGGGTTCCCCATTCAGGCATTAGCTGGAACCCGGCTTCATCACGAATCGCTTCTGATACCTCAGACTCTGGATCATGAACATCACCAAATAAACGCGCACTGGTTGGACAAGCCAACACACAAGCAGGTTTGCGTTCTGACTCCGGTAATGATTCATCATAAATACGATCCACACATAAGGTACATTTTTTCATGACCTTCTGGTGTTCATCTAATTCACGTGCGCCATAAGGACAGGCCCATGAACAATATTTACAGCCGATACATTTATCGTAATCAACTAAAACAATACCATCGTCTTCACGCTTATAGCTGGCGCCAGTAGGACACACAGGTACGCATGGAGGATCCTCGCAATGTAAACAGGATTTCGGAAAATGCACTGTTTCAGTTTGCGGGTATTCACCCACTTCATAGGTTTGGACGCGATTAAAAAATGTTCCGGTTGGATCCTGACCATAAGGATTGTCATCGGACATGGCACCTGCTGGTCCGGATGTATTCCATTCCTTACAGCTAGTGACACAGGCGTGACAGCCAACACAAACATTTAAATCAATTACCAATGCTAATTGAGTCATCGTTAATTTCTCTTGTTAAATCTTTTCTCGTTGATTCACTTATGGTTCAACGTAAAAATACTGCTAAACAAATTCCTTCGGCATCCTGCCGTTGGCTATTTTTTCTTCTTGCCCGCGAAATAGGCAAGCCATGACTTACGACCTTGTTCCTGTCCCGGTACTGGCGCAAAGTTCTCGAACTGAGGCGAAGACATTTTTGCTTCACCTTCATCAGCTTTGTAAACTCTCACGCGCACATCGAACCAACCTGCCTGCCCCGTCACCGGATCAGAGTTGGAAATATGTTCACCATCTTCATGCGGCGGTAACTCTTCTGAAATCACGTGGTTTAACAAGAAACCCTGGCGTGATTCATTCGCATCCGGTGTTAAGTTCCAGGCACCGGCGGCTTTACCAATCGCGTTCCATGTCCAGATCGTGCCAGGCTCGACGGCTTCAGAGAAGCGGCATAAACAGCGCACTTTGCCCCACTGTGATTCCACCCACACCCAGTCACCATCTTTGAAACCACCTTGCACGCCGAGCTGAGGGCTCATGTACATGTAGTTATAGGTATGAATCTGACGTAACCACGCGTTTTGTGAATCCCACGAATGGTACATTGCCATCGGTCGTTGAGTCAGCGCGTTGAGCGGATATTTTTGCTTATCCGATAACTGTGATTCCAGCGGCTCAAAGTAATAGGGCAACGGCGTGAAATACGTTTCAACACGTTTACGCAAATGATCAGGCGGCTGCTTGCCTTGTGTTTTACCTTGTGCGGCAAGACGGAACTGCTGCAGTACTTCTGAATAAATATGAATCAGAATAGGTTCGTCATAACGCGCAAGGCGATTTTCTTTTGCCCAGCGCAAGTAACCTTTGTTCCAGTTACGCATGTACTGGTAAGACTTCGGCAAGTGGTACTGGTAAACACAATTGTTCTTTTCGTACATTTGCCACTGGTTCGGATTTGGCTCACCTTTCATGAACTTCTCGCCACCTTTACCACGCCAACCGGCTAAGAAACCAATACCGGAACTAGGCTCAGTCTCGTAGTTAGTAACAAAGTCTGGATAGTCGCGATATTTACGTTTTTGCTCGCCATCAATAAAGGCTGGCAATTTCAAACGCGTACCCATTTCAATCAACACTTCCTGGAAAGGTTTACATTCACCTTTAGGTGGCACGACTGGAATACGCACTGAGTCAACCGGGCCATCAAATTCAGAAATAGGACGATCCAACATCGACATCACGTCGTGACGTTCTAAGTAAGTAGTATCAGGTAGCACCAGGTCAGCGTAGGCGACCATTTCTGACTGGAAGGCATCACAAACAATAATGTAAGGGATCTTGTATTCACCCTCATCATCTTTGTCATTCAACATCTTGCGCACTTCGTCAGTATTCATGGTTGAGTTCCATGCCATGTTCGACATGAAGATCATCAATGTATCAATCGGGTACGGGTCACCACGCCAGGCATTAGTGATGACGTTTTGCATCATGCCGTGCACAGATAGTGGATGTTCCCACGAAAAGGCTTTATCAATACGAACCGGCGTACCTTTCTCGTCAACAAATAAGTCATCCGGATCAGCCGGCCAACCCAAAGCCATGCCACCTAACGGTGTATTCGGTTTAACGCCTTCCGGACCTTTTGGTGTTTTAGCACAAGGTGGAATTGGACGTGGGAATGGTGCTTTATGGCGGAAGCCACCTGGACGATCGATAGTGCCTAACAGTGACATCAGAATCGACAGAGCGCGAATACTGTGGAAACCATTTGAATGTGCCGCCAAACCGCGCATGGCGTGGAATGCAACTGGGTTACCGGTAATTGACTCGTGATCTTTACCCCATGCATCGGTCCAGGCAATCGGTAATTCAATTTTCTGGTCACGTGCGGTAACACCCATCTCGTATGCCAGGCGGCGAATGGTATCAGCATCAATACCAGTAATCCCTGCGGCCCAGTCAGCGGTGTATTCTTTAACTTGCTCTACTAATAACTGGAACGATGGTTTAACCGGCGTGCCATCGTCTAACTTAAAGCCACCTAATAAGCGTGGGTCACAATCATCAGTGTGAGTGACAACGGCTTTGTCTGCTTCACGATCCCACCAGAGTTTGTTTTGCGGGTCAAAACAACCTTCTTCTTCTGGCACTTCAGCACGAACGAACATACCAAACTCAGAACTATCTTCGTCCTGGTTAACGAGCTGTGCACTGTTTGAGTAGCGCACCAGGAAGTCACGGTCGTAGAGACCTTGATTTATAATTTCGTTAATCAGCGCCAGTAATAACGCACCGTCAGTACCTGGCTTAATGGGCACCCATTCATCCGCAATCGCTGAGTAACCAGTTCGCACTGGATTAATTGAAATAAATTTACCGCCATCGCGTTTGAATTTAGAAATCGCGATCTTCATTGGGTTGGAATGATGATCTTCTGCGGTACCGATCATCACAAACAATTTGGAACGCTCTAGATCAGGACCACCGAATTCCCAGAATGAACCACCAATGGTGTAGATCATGCCGGCCGCCATGTTCACTGAACAGAAGCCACCGTGTGCTGCATAGTTAGGGGTACCGTATTGCTTGGCAAACAAACCGGTTAAAGCTTGCATTTGGTCGCGGCCGGTAAATAGCGCGAACTTACGCGGGTCTGTTTCACGAATATGTGACAGGCGCGTTTCCATAATGTCGAAAGCGTCATCCCATGAGATCACTTCAAACTCACCGGTACCACGGTCAGCGCCTTTACGGCGACGCAGCGGTTTGGTTAAACGTGCTGGCGAATATTGCTTCATGATGCCGGAGGCACCCTTGGCACAAATTACACCCTTATTTAATGGGTGCTCAGGGTTACCTTGAATGTAACGTACTTCACCATCGCGCAAGGTAACGCGAATACCACAGCGACAGGCACACATATAACAGGTCGTGTTCTTGACCTCGATGTGCTCATCACTGCTTATAATTTCATTGGCTTTAACAGACATACTTCACCATTTTTACGGACAACCAAACAAATAAGGGCCGTAAGCGTATACGACCCAGATAAATAACGACAATCAACAATTGTGATAAGTATATAAGAGAATAATAATATTCTAAAATATATTATTTCACTTCAGATACAATGAGTTACCGCGCCCTATAGTCACACCAAGTGTATGGGTACCGCGAATTAGCTGAAAAACCTGAGTTTAGTCAGCCTTTTCAGCAACCTTTTCGAGAAAATGCGGCCCGTTGCCGAGCCACTTAAGAATAGACTAACTGTCGGCCGCTTCCACTACACAAGCGATGGTCAATGGACACTCTGTGACATCATGACTATCACCTTTATCTAGCTCTTCGGTAATCGCATCAATTGCCAGCTCGGTGTGTGGGAAGAAACGTTCCTGCCCCATCTGCTCAAAGAAGCCACTGTTCTTTAACACCTGCAGAACCTGCCGTTTAAAGTTAGCAAACACCATGGTGACATCGGTTTTTGCTAGACGGCGCGTTAATGACGCCAACATCTCTTCACCGGTGGCATCGATCTGATTGATTCCCTGACCATCAACTACGATGTATTTTAATTCTGGCTTTTCAGCAGAACGCTCCATCACGATATCTTCAAAATAACTGGTGTTGGCAAAGTACAGCGAGCCATCGTAACGAATAATAGTGATGTGGGTACACGTATCGAGTTTGTTAACCTCCGCATCGCGTAAGGTGCCATCTTTGTAACGGCCCAGATACGCAACACGCGGTTTCATTGTGCGGTAAAGGAAAATACCCAACGACAACAACACACCAATAATAATCGCGTTCTCTAAATGTGGCGCGAAAAATAATGTTAGAACAAACGTAGTGGTAGCGATGATGCCATCACTGCGGTACACCGACCAAGTGTGCTTAAAATGTTTTACATTCACTAAGCCAATCACTGCCATCATAATAACCGCCGCAAGTGTTGCCTGAGGCAAATGATAAAGAAGTGGCGTTAAAAATAACAACACCAACACAACAACTAACCCAGTCACGACAGATGAAAAACCTGTTACCGCACCCGCACCAATATTCACCGCACTTCGTGAAAACGAACCCGACACTGGATAGCTTTGGAACATACTACCAATAATGTTTGAAAGCCCTTGACCAATCAGCTCCTGATTAGTGTCTAAACGTTGACGAGTGCGTGTCGCCATCGCCTTAGCAATAGAAATCGCTTCCATGAAACCAATGAGTGCGATGGTAATGGCTGCAAACACCAGTTGTTGAATAGTCGCTAAATCAAAACTAGGGATGCTAAATGACGGTAAGCCCTGTGGAATAGCGCCCACGACACTGCCACCAGCGCGTAAATTAATGCCACCATTGTCAGCAAAACTGCCGAAGCGCCAGACATTGCCATCCGTCTTAACGCCACTGGCCACACTCGAAGCCAGCATTAACTGATTTGGTAATTCAGCATTTTGACTATTGTCCACCAAGACTAATTTTTGCTGTTTAATAAACTTTAAAGTGGCTTGCTGTTTAGCCTTAGCCGCCTCAATACCTTCTTGGACAGCTAAATAATCTGCCGAGCCTTCTTCAAATTTATTTAACGACGATAACAGTTTATTACTATTCGCAACCTGTCCCTGGTACTTGCTGAGAACCTCACTTATCTTTGCATCACTGACTTGTGTCACGGGCACCGTTTGTAATTTTTCATACTCTAGTGCAAACGAGAGCCCGGTGGTTATCGCAACTGCAAATAAGACACCGGGTAACTTTGGCATTTTGCGTTTTAGTAAAATCATAATCGCAAGAGCCAACACTGCAAAAGAAAGCGAGGTAAAGTTGGTCTCACTCGCCGCAGTGACAATGGTATTCCAAACATATTCATAATGGTGTTCAGTGCGTTCTACACTGATACCAAAAATTTTTGGTAACTGCGAAGTAGCAATAATAATTGCCGCAGCATTAGTAAAACCCATCACCACCGGATGAGATAAAAAGTTGACCAATACACCCAAGCGCAATAAGCCTAGCGCGAGTTGAAACAGACCAACCATAAACGCCAACAGAACCGCATAAACCAAATAGCCATCACTCCCCGCGGCCGCAATAGGCCCCAGCGCACTAGCTGTCAGTAGTGAAACTACCGCCACGGGTCCAGTTGCCAGTTGCCGTGATGAGCCAAGTAAGGCCGCAATAATGGGCGGCAAAAAGGCGGCATACAAACCGTAATAAGGAGGTAGGCCGGCTAATGCGGCATAGGCCATTGACTGTGGAATTAACACCAGCGCAACAGTAACGCCGGCAATAATATCTGCCCGTAAGGTTTTCTTGTCACTTAACTCTGGAAGCCAGCGCAAAAAAGGGAAAAATAAATTAAACAACGAAGTTTGCCTATTACTCATGAATACTTCCGATTTGAATTATTATATTAATTGCCATAAAGCCCATCACGCCAAGAGACATATTGTCTCAGATTCCCCTATATCGCAAAAAATGATCTGCCAAATAACAAGACTTTTCGCCAAATAGACTAAAAACAGTCCTAATAACTGTAAAGAATTGTCACATAAACTCTATCATCACATAGATTAAAGGGTATCTAAAATACTGATTATTATACGAATAATTGCACATTTTGGCATGTTACACAATTTCTGTGACACAATTTGTAACAAAAACCGCATTTACATTACGTTAAATCGGCCGCATAGTTTTGTCATAGGCCACGGCAATCACTACGTGAGACAACTCTGACGTCGCAGTGAAACCCGCTCCTTCACTGATTTAATCGACATAGAGAACTACAGGGAGTAGATAAAAATGAAATTGTCATCACGTTCACAATACGCAATCACCGCCATGCTTGAGCTGGCACTGCACGAAAAAACACGTCCAGTTACATTATTCGATATTTCTAAAAAGCAGAAAATCTCGCTATCTTACTTAGAGCAACTCTTTGCGCGTTTACGCCGCAAACAACTTGTTCGTGGTCGCCGAGGTCCAGGTGGCGGTTATGTATTAGCCCGCGAAGCTGACGACATTAGCATCGCTGATATTGTTTCTGCTGTTGACGATATTCCCGAAGATCCAGCTTCACCCGCCATCACTGAAGATGGTGTTAGCAGTGAATTACTGTGGCACAACCTTAGCCACCAGATTTATAACTACCTACGCGAAATTAAATTAAGCCAATTCCTGGAAATGGAAAAACAAGCAGCCGAATCAGGTTCTGGCTCGTCAGTTATCTCCCAAGGGTGGAAATCAGAAGTGGCGTACCACAGTCGCGCCTAATTTGAAGAACACTCTCTCCTAGCACTTGTACTACGTTGTTGGCCGCTGATCCCCTCAGCGGCCTTTTTTTATGTTAGATCGCTCCAAACTAATTGCTAACAATACTCAGTGAGTCAAGAACTTCATCAATTGGAATTAAGAAATTAATATTTAAAGAACCGCCTGACCGATTAAACAATCCCGAAACAGCAATACCGACTACCTCACCATTCTCATTGAATACTGGACCACCTGAATTGCCTGGATTAATAGCCGCATCAGTTTGAAAATAATATTTACCATCTTCTAACGTTCGTTTCGCAGAAATAACGCCACCTGTTACGGAATGATTAAATTTCTCGTCTAACGGCGTACCAATAACAAAAATACGCTCACCTTCACCGGGCTCACGCTTGCTGATAACAAGTGCATCGCCACTAAATTCACGTAGCTTTAGTAACGCCACATCACGTCGCGGATCATTTCTAATAACATCCGCTCTTAATTTAATCTGGCCAAAAACAATTACCACCTCGTTAGCTTTACCAACAACATGAGAGTTTGTAATGACATAGCCATCTTTAGTAGCAACAAAACCACTACCATGACCGCTACTTGAACGAACAGTCACTGAAGCCCGCTTTAAATTATCAACTATTGAAGTAAATTTTTGCTTACCTGCACCATATTTAATACCGAGCGGTAGAATCGACTGATTATCCCGCTGAACAGAAGATAGTTTTGTCGCCGCTGAAGAGTCTGGTGAAAAAAGGGCGACCATTTCAGCATCTGCTAGCATGTTTTTTACAGCTTGGTTGAACGATTTAAATCGACTAACGGAAAATGTATTATCTCCATTTGGCCCCAAAGTCCCCTTACTTGATCCTTTCGTTGTTAATTCATAAATTATTCTTCTTTCAAGATTATCAAAAACACTCCACTTTATTTTCATGTAGGAGTTATCTCTTTTATTATTCTGTGAAATGCGAGTTTGAATGCTACAAGTATTTATTTGTAAATCTATAATTTCTGCCGCTAAACTTAGTTCGGCTCTGTCGACTTGCTGCCCACCAAACAGCCGGTCTGCACCTTCAGCACTATAACCAAAATCCGTTATGACTTTATTAAATTGATCCTGATATTTTTGTGCTTCAACCTTAACACGACCTTTTGACCAGGCTAGCGTGGTTCTCTTTTTATGACAGTTTGCACCAGAAAAATAACCTCCAACAATATTACGTCCACCATCATCTTTTTCTAAATTAACCACCACATTTTCTAAACGAATACGCTTTGAATCTATTTTTCCAGCGTACTTAATTGGCGTCTTTTTTATTGCAACTTTTGTGCTAAAGCTGCTGCTGTTTGCTCCACTGCTAATAGATTTACTTGGTTTAACTAATTTTTTATCAACCTTCTCACCACCTTCAGGTGGCGTATCAGAAAAATGCACCTTGCCTGATTCATCGACCCATTTGTAGATCGCGGCATTTGATGTGCTAGCTAAAGACATTATTGCAAACATTATTACTGCTGCAAAACTGAAACGTTTCTTTTCTATAGCCATAAAACTCATCTCTTTTTAGTGATTGTTCAAAGCATAGCTATATATTTAGGTATGTGCCAATGCCCCTCTTTACACTACAGAATACAGGTAACCGCAGTTATCTCAAAAAAAGAAAATTCAGCTGACACCTAACTTAAGTAGAAGTCGCCATAAATTATAAACTTTTAGAATATTGATTCTATTAGCAATAACTAGCAGATAAATTTAAAAGAAAACCCCGCTGCACAATGTGCAACGGGGCTTTCAGATTAAAACCTGGCAGTTGCCTCGACCCACTGGAAATGGTGGGGATTCATAATGAACCCAATAGGGTTCTATGAAGAAGAAATATCCCTCTTGCACAGAATTTATGTGACGCAAAAAGATGAAAGCCCCGCCGCACAATGTGCAACGGGGCTTTCGGATTAAAACCTGGCAGTGACCTACTCTCACATGGGGAAACCCCACACTACCATCGGCGCGGTGCCGTTTCACTTCTGAGTTCGGGATGGGATCAGGTGGTACCAACACGCTATTGCCGCCAGGCAAACTGGTTGATGTAGAAGACTAATGTCTCAAACATCGAATAAGGAAAGCTGATTAAAAGGCTTTTTGGGTTGTTGCGTTAAATAACCAACAAACGCCTAAGCAAATTGCTTGGGTGTTATATGGTCAAGTCTCACGGGCAATTAGTACAGGTTAGCTTCACGCATTACTGCGCTTCCACACCCTGCCTATCAACGTTGTAGTCTCCAACGACCCTTTAGGGGAATCAAGTTCCCAGAGAGATCTCATCTTGAGGGGGGCTTCACGCTTAGATGCTTTCAGCGTTTATCCTGTCCGTTCATAGCTACCCGGCAATGCCACTGGCGTGACAACCGGAACACCAGAGGAACGTCCACTCCGGTCCTCTCGTACTAGGAGCAGCTCCTCTCAAATCTCTAGCGCCCACGGCAGATAGGGACCGAACTGTCTCACGACGTTCTAAACCCAGCTCGCGTACCACTTTAAATGGCGAACAGCCATACCCTTGGGACCGGCTACAGCCCCAGGATGTGATGAGCCGACAT